>LNFM01002108.1_pt1 | contig 43704 bp, 46 predicted proteins | sample 596031 | NCBI WGS metagenome assembly LNFM01 (sample SAMN04254537, study PRJNA301005) | activated carbon metagenome | isolation source: dual media filters at the Ann Arbor, Michigan drinking water treatment plant | place: USA: Ann Arbor
CACCTGTCTCAGTAGATCATTGCTTGCAAGTTCTGAGGGAAATACGTACGTCTTGTGCGTCGCTGTGGACATATAGGCGTTCCTCGCGATTGACCTATTTCACTCAACTATCCTTCATCCCCGTCACCCGATTGAACACCGATTTATTCCCGGCGTGATCTTTCAAATCAGTGACAAAGTACCCATGCCGCTCAAACTGGAAGCGCTGGGCGGCTTCCATTGAGGCCAGTGACGGCTCCACATAAGCCGTCACCACCGACAGGCTGTTCGGGTTGATGTTCTCCAGAAAATCCTTGCCGTCCGCTTCAGTGTACGCAGCCGCAAAAGCCCGATCGTAGCCGGCCACCGGTCCATCCTCTCTGCCGCGCTCAATTCACCGAAAATTCCTGGCCTCTGTACGCGCCCTGGAAGGTGTTGACGGGGTTGGCCACCTGGCGGGCGATGTCCTGCCTCAGTGCCTCGTATTCGCGGCTGTCCATCTTGTAGGCATATTTGGTTCCGATCTTCAGCACCCGGGTGTTTGCGCCTATGACGGTGGCTTCTCCGTAGCTGGAGGTCAGGATGGCCGAGATCCTGCGCCCATTGCTGTTGATGATCCAGCGCACCGGCTCGTAGTTGCTCAGCACCAGCACCAGCGGCGTGGCGCCGGGCTGGACGTTGATGCGCACCGGCCCCACGCGGCTTGCGCTCCTGGAGGCGCCCGCAGTCGATGCGACCGCCTCATACACGCCCACCACCGCGACCCGGGCGTTGGCGGGTATGTCGGTGAGCAGGGGCCGGGTCGCGGGGGGGAACGGTGCACCGCCCATGCCGGGGGGTAGCCGTTTTCGGCGTTGGCACTGGCGGCAGCGGCGGCCACGCGGGCCAGCTGCCGGGCCAGCAGGGCTTCGGAAACGAGTGCGTCCAGTGACTGCGGGGTCTCGGCTTCGACGGCGCTGCCGATGGTCACCGCCGAGTTGCTGCGTTTGATGTAGCCGTTGCGCGGCAGCAGCGGGATCAGCGCGCCGTCGCGTGCATCGAGGTTCCTGGCGCTGGACACGGTGCCCTGGGTGATGTTGAGCACCCGGCTTGCCGCGGGCGTGCTGCCGCTGGCCCAGCTGTCGAACAGGATGGACTGTTCATCCAGTTTTGAAAAGCCGTTGGCCTGGAGTGCCGACAACTGCCAGCTGCCTTGTTGTTCGCTCTGAAGGTCCAGCCAGCCGAGGTCCTGGCCGGACTGGTACACCAGCTTGTTGCCCTGGTTCATCAGGAAGGGCGCGCTGTTGCTGCCGGCGTTGCCGGTCAGCCGCCATTGCTTGAGCGGCGCGGCCTCCAGCGACCCGTTGGCCGCACGCGCGAGTTCCATCAGCGATGCGGTCTGCCCGGAGCCGACCAGGTATTTGCCGTTGGCCGCCGGCATCGAGATCGCCCAGGTGAGCCGCTTTTCTGCCGCCGGGTAGACCTCAATCGTGCTGTTCCGGATGTCCAGCAGGTGCGGCACCCCGGTGTTGGTCTGGGCCAGCAAGGCGGCGTTGACCTGCGGCAACCAGGCAATCAGCTCGGCGTAGTCCTCGGTGGTCCACAACACATTGCCGGTTTCGACTTCGATCAGGCGCAGGTTGCGGCTGCCGGTGGGCACGGCCAGCACGCGGCCGTTGGGCGACAGGCTCGCGGGCCGGTAGGTCTGCTCGGGGACGGGAAAGGTCGAAAGTTGCTTGCCGCCCGGAAGCTGCACCACGCTGTAACGCTGCGCGCCCTTGACCACCATGACGTTGGCGGCGGCAGCCACAGACACCTGGCCGGTCGCATCGTTGATGTTGGGCAACAGGGCCTTGGCCGGCAGATCCGACACCGGGACCAGCGCGGGCAGGGCCATGGCCAGCGCCAGGCGCTGCAGGCCTATCCATTCGGCAAGCCGGACGTCCTGCTTCTGGAAGCACTCCAGGTCGGTGACCTTGCCCTTGATTTTGGCGGGGGTGTCAAAACGGCCTATCGGCGTTTTGGCGGTGCATGTCAGGGCACGCAGGTTCATCAGCCTGCCGTACTGTTCGGTGATGTTTTGCTGCGCCGCCTTGTTTCCCTCCAGAGAGGTGTTCAGGGCATTGCGGGCCGTTTGCAAACTGTCCGACAGCGGAAAAGCCGTATTGATGCGTTCGGTGGTCGGGGTCAAGCCGGCCGTCAACTGGTCACAGGCCGCAAGAAACGCACAGACGCCAAGCAGCGCCAGACGACGATAAAACATACGCCTTCCTCCCTTGTAGCAACCGCGAGGGTGTGCATGTTTGCATTCACTCCTGCGCCGTTCTCCAACTTTCCCTGCCCCCTCCGGGGCCGGGCTCCCTGCATGGCACTGCCGCCTCGTGGCGGTCTGTTGTCATGTTCCTTTTCAGCTCACAAAGGGGCTGATCTTTGCACGCCCTTTTATTTGGACCACGAATCCTTCATGCCCGTCACCCGATTGAATACGGTTTTACCCGCAGTGTGATCCTTCAAGTCAGTGACAAAGTACCCATGCCGCTCGAACTGGAAGCGCTGGCCGGCTTCGACCTTCGCCAGTGACGGCTCCACATACGCCGTCACCACCGACAGGCTGGCCGGGTTCAGGTTCTCCAGAAAATCCTTGCCGTCCGCCTCGGGATGCGCCTCGCTGAACAGGCGGTCGTAGAGCCGGACTTCGGCCTGCACCGCGTCGTTGACGCCGACCCAGGTGATGACGCCCTTGACCTTGACCGCGTCGGAGCCCGGTGTGCCGCTTTTGGTGTCGGGGATCAATCGGGCCTGGACTTCGGTGATGGCGCCGCTCGCATCCCTGGTCGCGCCCACACACTCGATCACGTGGCCGTATTTCAGGCGCACCTTGTTGCCGGGGAAGAGCCGGAAGAAACCCTTGGGCGGGGTTTCTTCGTAGTCGGTGCGTTCTATCCAGACTTCCTTGCCAATTTTGAATTCGCGTTTGCCCTGCTCGGGGTGGTGCGGGTGCACCGGGGCGCTGCAATCGTCGAGCTTGCCTGCGCCCATGACCTCGTCCCAGTTCGTGAGCACCAGCTTGACCGGGTCCAGGACGCACATGGCGCGCGCGGCGACCGGGTCCAGGGTGTCGCGCAATGCGCCTTCGAGCGTGCTGTAGTCGATCCAGCTGTCGCTTTTGGTCACGCCTATGCGTTCGGCAAACAGGTGAATCGCCTCGGGCGTGTAGCCGCGCCGGCGCAGGCCGACGATGGTGGGCATGCGCGGGTCGTCCCAGCCGCTGACGCGCTTTTCATTGACGAGCTGGGCCAGCTTGCGTTTGCTGGTCAGCACATAGGTCAGGTTCAGGCGCGCGAATTCGTACTGGCGCGGATGCGGGCTGGCGATCAGGCCGCCCTCGGCGAGTTTGTCGAGCAGCCAGTCGTAAAACGGGCGCTGGTCTTCGAACTCGAGCGTGCAGATGCTGTGGGTGATCTGCTCGAGCGCGTCCTCGATCGGGTGCGCATAGGTGTACATCGGGTAGATGCACCACTTGTCGCCGGTGTTGTGGTGGTGGGCGCGGCGGATGCGGTAAATCGCCGGGTCGCGCATGTTGATGTTGGGCGAGGCCATGTCGATTTTGGCGCGCAGCACGGCGGCGCCGTCGGCGAGCTTGCCGTCGCGCATCTCGCGGAAACGCGCCAGGTTCTCCGCCGGCGTGCGGCTGCGAAACGGGCTGTTGACACCGGGTTTGACGAAGTCGCCGCGGTTGATGCGCATCTCGTCGGCGCTTTGTTCGTCCACATAGGCGTTGCCCGATTCGATCAGGTACTCGGCGGCGCGGTACATGAAGTCGAAGTAGTCGCTGGCCTGGTAGAGGTTGTTCTCACCGTTGTTGTGCCAGTCGAAACCCAGCCACTGGACCGCGTCCTTGATGGCGTCGACGTATTCGCTGTCTTCTTTTTCGGGGTTGGTGTCGTCAAAACGCAGGTGGCAGACACCGTCGTAGTCGCGCGCCAGGCCGAAGTTCAGGCAGATGCTTTTGGCATGGCCGACGTGCAAATAGCCGTTGGGCTCAGGCGGAAAGCGCAGGCGGACCCTGGCCGGATCGGGCTGGCCGGCGGCATGATGGGCGGCGTCGCCGGGGCTGCCACCCCAGCGGCGCCCTGAATACGTGCCTTTGGCCAGGTCGTGTTCGATGATCTGGCGCAGGAAATTGCTGGGTTTGTGGGTGTCTTTGTCGGCGGGGGAGGTCATGCGCTGATTCTAGGGGTTACCCGGTGGACGGGCGCGGGGACCCTGTGCCTGACTTGCGCCGTGCGCGGCGGGGCTTTTGCGGGATGAGCCGCAAGGCGTAAAACCCAGGGCAAGGCTGGCCGCCTTGCCTGGTTTTGCAACGACACGGATCGCCCGCAAAACCGCGCCCACGCAGGGGTTCGGACCCAAACGGGCGTTTTCCTCACCAAATCCCTTGCGTGTGCTTCAGCACACGCTGCGAAATGTTGGCAAACAAATCATCCCGTTGCGACCCGAACGCGCATGGCGGGAGGCGGGCAGAGGGTCCCGTGGGTTACGTTTGGCTACGGACTTCACAGAGCAGCCGGTAAGCGGTTGACGTCGCGTCGCGTTTAATACCCACAAGGGCATGCGCCCGCAACCAGGAGAAAACCAATGATCCAATCCATCACCCGTTCTGTTTCGTCCGCCCGGACCCTGCTGATGGCGGGTGCTGCGGCGATCCTGTCCGTGGCCGCGCTGGGCTTTTCGACCGGCGCCCATGCCCGCAGTGACATCAACTTCTCGGTCGGCGTCTCGACGCCGGGCGTGGTGATCGGCGTCAGCAACGCCTACCCGGTGTACACCCAGCCGGTGTACGGTTACCACCAGCAGCCGGTGTATGTGCAGCCGCAGCCGGTGTACGTGCAGCCGCGACCGGTCTACCGCCCCTACTATGTGCAGGCCCCCGTCTATGTGGCGCCACCACCCGTGTATTACCGCGGCGGGCATCACTACCGCCACCCTGGCCACCACGGCCACCGTGGGCATGGCCACCGTGGCCACGGTCACGGCCATCACCGCTAAATCCGGCCGACAGCCCACAAAAAAGCCCGCAGGTTTGAAGCCTGCGGGCTTTTTTCATGGACAACGATTCAGGAGTTGGTCTGGCGCCAGAACACGTAGTCGGCCTCGTAGGGCACGCGGACCCGCATGCCGAGTTCTGCCGAACTGCAGTTGCGGACCGAGGGCAGGCCGCCGACTGTGCGTATGCGCTGGATATAACTGATGTTGCTCAGGGTGCCGGGCAGCTTGGACGCCTCGACCCGCGCGCGCTGCAGCGGCAGGTTCGGCGCGCCGTTGTCGACCTCGACAAACTCGCGCACCACGAGCTCGGAGCCGTCGCGGTGCACCCAGCTGCGCGCACTGCGGGCCAGGGTGATGGTGTTGTTGGCGCTGTCGCGCAGCTCGATGCTGCGGTCGCGCGGCAGCCAGGCGTACTGCCAGGGGGACAGGCTGGTGGCCTGGCATTCGTACTGCAGTTCGCCAACACCGCGGGCTTCCAGCACCGCCTGGTGCCCGGCCGGAACGCGGATGTCAGCGGGCAAGGTGGGTTGGCGTGTCAGGTACTCGGTCAGGGGCCGGGGTGCCGAACACCCCGCCATCAGGACGGCAGCGCCGGCTGCCAGCACGAGGGTGCCCAGGTGGCTGGCGGTAGATCGCATGGCAGTGTTTGTTTTCAAAAGATTTCCCGTTGATGAAACCCGGCCTGCTGTGCGCTCAGCGTGGCAGCGACGCCCGATGCTAAGACAAGCAGGCCCATAAAGAAAGTCCGCAGGCTTGAACCTGCGGACTGTTGCCATTGCTGCTGAACAGCGCCGGCACCGGACACACCGTTTCAAGCGGTGTGGCGGAAACTGGAAACTCTGGAGGAATGATTACTTTCGGGTCAATCAAATCATGGTGTTGCAGGCAATGTCATAAGCACCGTAAGCAGAACGGCTGCAGTTCGTCACCGGCTTGCTCAGGCCCGCGGGCTTGACAACCAGGGTGTAGCTGACGGTTTTGGCGGTACTTGCATACAGCGCCGAAGTGTTGTTGTTTGCCACAGTGCTCATGCCGTCGCTGGCTTTGGCCAGGGTGGTGACGGGCTCATCGATCAGCACCCATTGCACACGGCCGTCGGCCAGGACCACACGTTCGTACAGAACGTTGTCATGGCCGGTGGCCATCAGGGTTGCGGGTTCAAAGGCCGGGGCGGCGGACACACGACGGTAGATGTCGGTGGCCGCAGGGGCGGTGGCAAAAGCGGCCATCATGGCGGCCGTGCCGGTGACCACCAGCAGGGTCAGGCCCAGCCCGATGGCGAAGGCGCGAATTGTGTTGTGTCTGCTTCTCATGGCAATCACCCCTTTTCAATTTCTGCTCTGCTTGTGTTCCGAGTAAACGCTGTTCCGCGATCTGGCGGTGTAGGAGGCGGACCACAAAGAAAGCAGGCGCGCTGCTTGCGCCGCCTGCTACCTCGGGGTTAGCCCCTGGCCAAGCTTCAGCCCTGGCGCCAGAAGATGTAGTCGGCCTGGTAGGGCAGGGTCAGCTTCTCACCGTTGTTGAGCGCGGCGCAAGGTTTGGTTTTTTCAACGCCGCCCTTGGTGTTGACACGCTGGACGTAGCTGATGTTCTGCAGCGCGCCCACGCCCGAGGACTGCGCGGTCGACAGTTGCATGGGCAGGGTGAATTCGCCGTTGGGCGACACCGAGATCTGCGTGGCGACGACGCTGGAACCGTCAACGTGTTTGAAGGTGGCTGGCGGGCCGGAGTAGGCCACCACGTCCTTGCCGGTGCGGTCCAGCAGGTTGGCCTGCGGGCTGATCAGCACCCAGCCGTAAGGGCCGGTGGCGGTGGGTTTGCATTCGTAATTGAGGATGCCGGTGGCGCGGGTTTCGAGCGCGACGCTGTGGCCGGCGGGAACCATCACGGCCTGGGGCAGGCGGTCCTGGCTGTAAACCTTGGGCAGCGGCGGGGCGCTGGAGCAGGCTGCCATGATCAGCGCGGTGCCGGTGACCAGCAGGGTGGTGCCCAGCAGGCTTTTGCCGGCGGTGCGGAATTGTGTGTTGGTGCTTTTCATTGGTGTTCCCCGGTTTGTTTTTGCCAGACGCCAGTAGAGCCGGGAACGATGTAAGTGTTTGTAGGACGCCTGACCGGCGCGCTGCAAGGCAACAGCGCTTCGTCGTGACGCCGCACCGGATGTTGCGGGCGGGCGCAAAAAAGCCCACAGGCCGCGGGCGGCCTGTGGGCTAAAACCAGCTCCGCCTCAGTCAGAGCTGGCCGCTCACCATCAGAAACAAGTTCAGGGGCGAGCTCCCGGAAAAACGGAAGGCAGCAGGCTTACATGGCCTTGTAGAAGATGTAGTCGGCCTGATACTTGACGATCTGTTTGGCATTCAGGTTGCCGGCGGCGCAGGGCAGGGCCGGGGCCACGCCGCCGCGGGTGTCCACGCGCTGGATATAGGTCACGCCCTGCATGGCGCCGGAGCCCATGGCGGGGTTGGCCTTGACCAGTTGCAGGGGAATGCTGCCGGCCATGCCGGCATTGGGCGCGACGGCGAGCTGCACGGCGGTCAGTCTGGAGCCGTCCATGGCTTCCCAGGTGGCGGGCGGGCCGTAGTACTTGCCGACCTGCTTGCCGCTGCGGTCGTTGAGTCGGGCGTCGGGGCCGACAAAGACCCATTCGTACTGGCCGGCCATGTCTTTTTTGGCGCTGCACTGGTAGGTGATCTCGCCGACACCGACGGTCTCCATGGCGACCTTGTTGCCGGCGGGGACCTGCACGCTGGCAGGCAAGGCGGCCTGCGAGTAGACCGGCATCATGGGTGACATGCTGCCGCAGGCGGCGATCAGCGAGACGGCGGCAGTGGCGATGGCGGTACGGATCATCATGGGTGTGCTCCTGGTGAAGTGAGAGTGATTGGGCGGTGGTCTGTGGAAGCCCTGCCTCGAGCCGATTTACCGCGGCATGGCAAGGCTCCTGCGGGGGATACGCAAGGCCGTACGGCCGTGGATTCAAGCCAGACGAAATTTTTTGCAAGCCGGTCGGTGTCGCCGGCGCGAGCCGGGATGTGCGCGGCTGGGGCTGCGTTGCTACTGCCCGAAGCGCGGCCCGTTTTTCAGGAACTCGAGTTCCGGCGCCGTGCTGCTGCGGCCCAGCGCCTGGTTGCGGTAGGGAAAGCGGCCGAAGCGGGCAATGATGTCGCGGTGCTGCTCGGCAAAACGCAGGCTGCTGGTCAGCGTCACGCGCAATGCGTCAGGCGCATCGGCGGCCAGTTGCCGGAAGCGCCGCACACCTTCTTCCTGCAGCGGCAGGTCTTCCGCGTGCATCAGCGGCATGTAGAGGAACATGCGGCCGACCCAGGGCAGCTGGCCGTCCATGCCCTGCGCCAGCGCGTCACGCACCAGCTGCTGGGCGCGTGTGTCGCCGGCAAAAGCCTGCGCCTGGCCACGGTGCATGTTGCGCGGAAACTGGTCGAGCAGGATCACCAGCGCCAGCCGCTCCAGCGGCCCGGCTTCCCAGCGAGCTAGGCCGCCGGCCAGCGCCTCGGCCACCTGCGCGCCGAAACGCCCGGCAACCTGCCGGTCCAGCTCGGCCCCGCCGCCAAACCACTGCTTGCCCATGTCGCGGCCGGGCCAGCCCGAGGCAAAGCCTTCGCCCAGCCAGAACTCCAGGATGTCGGTGGGTGTGGCGGATTCGGTCATGGTGTCCTGAAGAAGGCTCACATCGCCCGGAACTGCTGGCTGTAGAGGCGGCTGACGGCGAGTTTTTCAGGCCGGCCGCGCAGGCTCAGCGACAGTTTGCCGGTCTCGTCGCGGTGCACGCTGTCGATGGCTTCGGCCTGCACCACGGTGCCGCGGTGGATCTGCCAGAACACCTGCGGGTCGAGCTGGGGCAGCAGTTCTTTCAGCGGCGTGCGTATCAAATACTCGTGGCCGGCGGTCAGCACGCGGATGTATTTGTCGGCCGCCTCGAAATACAGCACCTCGGCGACCGGCACCATGCGGATGCTGCTGCCCACGCTGGCCTGGATCACCTTCAGGGGGCTGGCCGGTGCCTGCCCGGCGGCCAGCAAGTGCCGCAGCTGGCCCAGCGCCTGGTCCAGGCCGGGGCTCATGCCTGCTCCTGAATTGATAGCTGCTACCCCACGTCCGGAAAGGGCCAGCTGCACTTTTGACACTGTTTTGTGGAGGCGCGCCGCTTGCACCGGCTTGAGCAGGTAATCGACCGCCTGGGCTTCGAAGGCCTGCACCGCGTACTGGTCGTAGGCCGTGACAAACACCAGCGCGGGGAAGGCGTTGCCGGCCGGCCACTCGTCGGCCAGTTCGGCCGCGGCCTCCAGCCCGCCCAGCCCCGGCATGCGGATGTCGAAGAACAACACGTCGGGCCGCAGCGCCAGCGCCTGCGCCACCGCGGACGCGCCGTCGCCGACGCTTGCCAGCACGCGCAAGGCCGGCCAGGCCAGGGCCAGTTCGGCCTGCAGCGCCTCTGCCAGCAGCGGCTCGTCTTCCGCGATCAGGGCGGTGGCGGACGGGCCGGGCGTCATTCTTGAAAGGGAAATCGGACCGTAGCCCTTGTCCCGCCTGAGGAAACAGCTACCAATTCGATAGCACTGGCGGTGCCGTGGATGCTGGCCAGCCGCTCGCGCACCTGGGTCATGCCGAAACCGGTGTGTTCGCTGTCTGCCCCCGACAGGCCGACGCCGGTATCGATGACGTCGAGCACGATGTGGCTGCCCTCACGGCGCGCGCTGACGGCGATGTGGCCGCCGGCGACCTTGGGCTCCAGCCCGTGCTTGATGCTGTTTTCCACCAGCGGCTGCAGCAGCAGTGTGGGCACCGGGTGCTGTGCCAGCGCCCCGGGCAGGTCCAGCGTGTAGGACAAGCGCGGGCCCATGCGGATGGCCATCAGCTCGAGGTAGTCGCGCACGCGGTCGAACTCGGCCTGCAGGGAATGGCTGGCCTGCAGCGAGGCGCCCAGGGTGGCGCGCAGGTAGGCAATCATGTGGTCCAGCATGACCTGGGCACGCTGCGGGTCGCTGCCGATCAGGGCGCGCAGGTTGGCCAGGGTGTTGAACAGCATGTGCGGCTCGAGCTGGGTTTCCAGCAGCTTGAGCCGCGCCTCGCTGGCGTGCTGGCGCGCCTCGACCATCTTGCGCTGCAGGTAGGCGCTTTTGTTGACGGCGTAGAAGTAGAAGCTGCCGACAATGCCGGCGATGGCCGAAATCAGGATGGAGCTGCGAAGCTGGGCCGGGTCCTGGTGGCCGGCGCCCGGCGGGTACCAGCCGTAGTACGCGCACAAGGCGTCGGCGATGCGGGTGCCGGCCACGTAACCGAGCACGATGCCGCCCAGCACCAGCGCCAGGGCGGCCCAGCCCTGGGGCCAGCCGGTTTCTGCGGCGGAGGGAAAAAACTCGCGCCCCAGGTCGATGACGGCCCAGGTGATGGTGGCGATGAGCAGCGAATACACCAGCGGCGGACCATAGGGCTTGTGCGGCACGAAGGCGTACTGGAGGGTGGCGATCGCCAGGGCAAAGGCCATCACCTGCAGCATGTGCCTGAACTTCGCCAGCCAGTCGATGGTTCTGGCAGGCGCTGCGGCCGCAGCCACGGGACCGGGCTCAGGACGCATCGGGCCCGCGCTGCAAACGCTCGCGTTCCTTTTGCACCAGGTGTTCGCGCAGGCCATTGCCGCTGCCCAGCACAAACACCGCCACGCCGTGCAGTGTCAGGCCCAGGCCCCAGCCGAGAAAAGGGAGGGCCGACCAGGGCCGGCTGCCGAAACCGTGCCGCGACAGCGCGAGAATCACCAGGTTCACGATCACGAAAAAAAGCGCATGCACATACCAGCCCAGCCTGGCCGCGGCGCGTTTGTGCGCCAGGCGTTCAATGGCTTCAGGACTGCGGGGCGGGAACATGCGGGTCATTCTAGGACCTGTTCAGGGCGGCAGGTGCCGGCGCATGAAGGCGGTGATCTTGCGGTCCACCGCCGGCAGCTGGCTGCGGTCGAAGCCCGGCGGGTCCAGCAGCAGCTCCTGCGCCAGCGGCGACAGCACATCGGCCGGCGGGGGTGGCGACAACAGCGCGCCGTGGCCGCCGGTGGGCAGGTCGGCGACCAGCTCGCAGCGTTTGCAGGCCTGCAGCACGCGCTCGCTGTGAAAGCGCGGCACCAGCCATTTGTCCCGCTGCGCCGTGACCAGGCCCAGCGGCACCGGCGGTGTGGCCAGCGAATCCATGTCGAAGTCGGCGGCCAGCGGCACACCGGCCACCACGGCGCGGATGCGCGGGTCGGTATGGCTGTGGGGCGTGTTGTCGCTGAACTTCTGGCCAATCACCGCCAGTGCCACACTTTTTTTCACGGCGTCGAGGGGTCCGCCGGTCAGCCGGGTGCTGAGCCCGACGCAGGTGTGGAAGTCGTCGGCGATGTGCGCTTCGCAGTGCCGGGCCAGCCGGGCCGGCGACCAGCGCCCGCCGGCCAGGCTCAACGCGGTGTGGCCGCCGGCCGACATGCCGTACATGCCGACCTTGTCCAGCGCCAGCAGCGGTGCAAAACGCGGATCACGCGCGACCGCGTCGATGGCGCGCGAGACCTCGGCCGGCCGCTGTTTCCAGCTGTCGGGCCCGGGGCTGGACGGGTCGGTGTGGTTGTCGCCGCGGTGCAGCGGCAGCGCGACGATGAAACCGTCGTCGGTGAGGCTGCGCGCCAGGTCGGTGTAGGTCCAGGGTGAGCCGCCCGAGCCGTGCGAGATCACCACCAGCCGGCCGTTGCCGCGCAGCGGCGGGCCCTGCATGTCCAGCCTGGGAGAAAAAGGCCCGCGCTGGACACGCTGGCCGTCGCCGGCCGTGGGATAAAACACGGTGACCGGGCCGTCGCCCTGCTGGCCCGCGAGTTCGGCAAAGCCCATGCCGGCCTGGGCGCAGACGGCGGCGAGGGACAGCAGGCCGGTGAGGAGGTAGTTGCGCATGATGCAGCTCCGGTTTTACCAGGGGTCGCGCTGCAGCGCGAGGCGTTCGCGTTCCTGCTGCACCAGGCGCTCGTGCAGGCCGGCGCCGCCGGTGAGCAGAAACACCACGGCGCCGTGGACCGCCAGGCCCAGGCCCCATCCGAGCAGGGGAAACACCGCCCAGTGGCGCCCGCTGGACACCGACAGCGCGACCAGCAACAGGTTGACCAGCAGGTAGACCGTGGCGTGGATGTACCAGCCGAGTTTGGCGCCGGCGCGTTTGCGCGCGAGCGCTTCGAGGCGGGTGTCGGGCAGGGCAGTGCTTGCGTGAAGAGGGCTCATGGTGATTCCTTTCAGGTGTTGAGAATCGGGGATGCAGAAGCGGCGCCAGGCCGCCGGGCCAGGCGCCAGAGGCGCGCGCTGCGGCCTGCAAAAACGCCGCTGAACACGCCATACGCGGTGCCGACCACCAGGGGGTAAAGGCCGTGTTGCGCCAGCTGCGGCTGCATGGCCAGGTCGACGCCGACCATGTATTTGGTCAGGAAGATGGCCAGGATCAGCGCGAGCGGCAGCCAGCTGCCGGGGATGGTGAAGCTGCGGCGCTTCCCGTCGTAAGCCGTGCCCGCCGGCGGCGACCGCCGCGCGATCAGCGCACCGGAGGCCGCAGCGCCGGCCAGCCAGGCCAGCATGACGTAGCCGAACAGCGGCGAGCGGCCAAAGGCCGTGACCGTGCCCGACAGCGCCAGACCGGTCATGACCACCGGCATCAGCACCATGCGCAGTGCGCTGACCTGGCGCGTGCGGACCTGGCCCAGGCCGAGCGCGAGCAGGGCGGCGAGCAGGCCCCAGACCCAGGGCGGGGTGTTTTTCAGGACAGTGCCCAGGGCCTGGGGCTGTTGCAAAAGAAGCTGGATCAGCATGGTGGTCTCCGTTCGAAAAAAGGGGATGTGTGGTGTCAAAGCAGGCCCAGGCTGCCCCAGACCAGCTTGCCGAGGTAGCGGTTGGGCAGCAGGGTGAAGGCGCCGGCGACGATGCAGCCGCTGATGTAGGTGATCAGCATGAACAGGCGGTGGCGCCGGATGTTGCCGCGGGCCAGTGCCCAGAAGGCGCCGAACAGCCCGACAAAGGTGGCGGGCACCAGCAGGTGGATGGGTGTGTAGCCGTTGATGTTGGGCAACTTGAAGTCGCGGATGAACAGCGCCGACACGGCCGCGACCAGCATCAGCGTGACCCAGGCGTAGCCAAAGGCGCGGTGAATGCGCGGATGCTGTTCGCGCGACCGGCGTGCCCACAGCGCGACCGGGCCCACCAGCGTGGCGGTGCCGGCGGCACTGAGGTGAACGGCGATGATGGGTGACATGTCCATGGGCTTGTCCTTGAGCGATGAAGCGGACTGTGCCGGGCCCTGGTCCGGCGCGGAAGCGGCTTGCGACGAAATGCCGCCAGCGCGGCGTGAAATGCAGGCGGGCGGCGTGAACGGCGGGCCGTCAGCACGGCACAGGGGGGCCTGGACCGGCGGCGATAATCACGCCTTATCTTTCTGGAGCGTGCGTGGACATCACATTGCTGATCAAGGCGGCCATCATGGGCGTCGTCGAGGGGTTGACCGAGTTCCTGCCCATTTCTTCCACCGGCCACCTGATTCTTGCCGGCGCCTTGCTCGGTTTCGACGACGCCAAGGCCAAGGTCTTCGATATCGCGATCCAGACCGGCGCCATTTTTGCCGTGATCCTGGTCTACTGGCAGAAGCTGCGCGACACCCTGGTGGCGCTGCCCACCGAAAAACAGGCGCAGCAGTTTGCGCTCAATGTGTTGGTGGCTTTTGTGCCGGCGGTGCTGATGGGCCTGCTGTTCGGCAAGGCCATCAAGGCCAACCTGTTCAATCCTGTGGTGGTGGCCACCACCTTCATCATCGGCGGCTTCATCATCCTGTGGGCCGAGCGGCGACAGCAGAACAACCCGGCCGCGGCGCGTGTGCAGGAGGTCGAGGCCATGACACTCAAGGACGCGATCAAGGTCGGCCTGGTGCAGTGCCTGGCCATGATTCCCGGCACCAGCCGCAGCGGCGCGACCATCATAGGCGGCATGCTGCTGGGCCTGTCGCGCAAGGCGGCCACCGACTTTTCGTTTTACCTGGCGATCCCGACCTTGATAGGCGCGGGGGTTTACAGCCTGTACAAGGACCGCGCGCTGCTGTCGCTCACCGACCTGCCGATGTTCGGCGTCGGCCTGCTGTTTTCATTCATCAGCGCCTGGCTGTGCATACGCTGGCTGCTGCGCTACATCGCCACGCACAGCTTTGTGCCCTTTGCCTGGTACCGCATCGTGTTCGGCATCGTGGTGCTGGTCACCGCGCAGATGGGCTGGGTGCGCTGGGCCGGGTGACGCGGCCCGGCGCGGCGCTCAGACCGGGGCTTCTTTTTTGGCCGCGAGCGAGGCCGCTGTGGGCAGGGGCGCATTCAGCACCGCGTGCGCATCCAGGATGCCCGTGCCAGCCACGTCGGGCCCCCAGGGTAGGGGGGGCAGGGGCTTGCGGGCAGTGGCCCTGGCGATTTCCCTGAAGGCGGCAACACGCATCCAGGGTTCGGTATAGGCAGCCAGGATCTCGGCGCGCCGCCAGGTCAGCCACAGTGCCGCCACCCCGGTGGACAAGGCCGTTGCGTAGGAGGTGCCGTCGCCGTTGTTCTTGTAGATGTAGGGACCGGCGGGTTTGTCCAGGGTGGCGCGGCGGATGTCGGCGGCGGGCGCGGACCAGTCGATTTCCGGGCCCTTGCAGGCCTTGGCCCAGACCAGGTCCTTGCTGGTGATCCCGCCGACGGCAATGGTTCTGCCGTAACAGGCCGGTGCGACCACGTTTTTCACATGTTGCCCGCCGGCGCATACAAAAATCACGCCCTTGTCATAGGCGTTGTTGATCTCCTGCCTGACCGCAGGTGAGACATAGCTCAGAAAAGCCGTGCCCATGCTCAGGTTGATGACGTCAACCTTCACCTGGTTCACCAGGTGATCCAGGGCCTGGGCCAGCGCCGGCAACTGGTTGTTGATGCCGACCGAATTGGAAATGCGCACCATCACATGCGGCACTTTCGGGGCACAGCCGTAAAACGTCTTGCCCGCGTCCCCGCCGGGGTGCCAGCCGGAAATGGTCGCGCCTATGCGGGTGCCGTGCCCCCAGAATGGCCCGGAACGCGGGTCTTCGCCGGTCGGAGGGCCGGCCACGTCGGTGGAACCGGGATCGGGGCTGAAGAAATTGCGGCAGTCCGGCTCCAGGAACCAAGGACTGGCGGCACCGGTGAAACCCAGCGCAGGATGGCGCGTGAAGCCGGTGTCGATTTGCCCCACCTTGCAGGTCCAGGCGATGTTGTCAGGGCCACCGAGCAGCGCCCAGGCCTGGGGCGCCCGGATGTGCGCCAGATGCCATTCCACACCATGGACGGGCGGCACCACGATGTTGGCCTGCACGTCGAGTTCCGCCGTCGCGCGGTGGGTGACCAGCGCCAGCGCGTCTTCGTCGCTGATGGCTCGCACCGCGTCAAGATGCAGGCCACTGGTTTGCAGGTAGGCCCAGGGATCGATGCCGTACTGGATTTCGATGGCATCCAGGATGTGCCGGGGTAGCAGTGCGCGATTGCGGCTGATCGGCGTCAGCCGGACATCCAGCCCCTCGAGCAAAAGACGCCTGATGGCCTCCTGGATGGAAGAAAAGGTTTGATCGTCGGATTCGATCAGGTAGTTGCTGTAGTCCACATTTGCCTCCCGGGCTCGCGTCGAACATGCTGATGTCCGGCACAGCTTACTGAGAGGCGGGGTGGGCGTCGTCCTTCAATTGGAGGAGGAAAGCGCGGGTGACGCCCCGGCGCCGGGCGCCATCATGTTGCGCAGCGATGCCTCGATGGCCGCTGCGGTGGCGACGGGTTTTTCCATGGGGAACAGGTGGCTGCCATCGAGCATCATGATGCGGCCTTTGGTGACCTTTTCGGTCATGGCCATGCCGACCTGTTTCATTTCGGCCGACTGCCGCCCGCCGATGAAGGCCACCGGGCACTTGAGCGGATGGCGCTTGAGAATGCCTTCGAGGTTGTGCGGCAGGGTGTTGTAGATCGCGGTTTCCACGTCGCGGTCGAAACTCAGCATGCGCTGGTTGTCGCCCTCACCCTGGGCGTCATGCGTGCCGTATTCGATGTAGTCGAGCAGCACCTGCTCGTCCCACTGCGCAAAGGCCTTTTTGCTGCGGAAGTGCGCCAGCACCTCGGCCTGGCCCAGCCACTGGTGCCTGCGCTTGCGGCTGACCGCGCCCGGCGAGATCGAGCCCACCAGCTGCGCGCGTTTGGCCACGCTGAGTGCGGCGGCACGCCAGCCGCCCAGAATCGGCGAGTCGATCAGCAACACGCCGCGCACCGGCTGGCCGCCCAGCTCGGGGTTGCGCGCCGCACACATCAGGCTCAGGAAGCCGCCCAGCGAGTGGCCGACCAGGAACACCGCTTCGCCGGTTTTTTCCACCGCTTCGGCGCTGAAGTCGGCCAGCTGCTGCACCAGATGCGGCCAGTTGCTGGTGACCGGGTAGCGCGGGTCGTGGCCGAATTTCTCGATCGCCCGCACCTGGAAGCCGCGCGCCTTCAGGCTCTGGAACAGCACCCCGTAAGTGCTTGCGGGAAAGCTGTTGCCATGGGAGAAAACGATGAGGGGTTTGGGTGTGGTGGGCACGGGGTCTTCAATCAATGGGTTCGGCTGACAAACGGTTCACAGCATGACTTGTCATTGCGGACCTGATCCGCAATCCATGGTGGATGACCACCGGCGCTGCTTCGGGCGGCATGGATCCCGGATGAGTCCGGGATGACAGTCCGTACCCTTGGCCTCACCGCTCCCGTCAAATCAGCTTTTCTTCAGGCGAGGTGATTTTCTTGAGCGGCTGGTTGCGCGTGAGCGGTGTCAGCAGCGGCACCTGGGTTTCGCCGCCGGTCCACATCGGGTCCTCGATGCTGTCGAACACCTCGCGCAGCTTCTTGCCCCAGCTGTTGTGCAGCATGCGGAAATAGGGGTTTTCGTGGTCGATGCACACCACCTTGTCGGTCTGCAGGGAATTGGCTTCGTACACCACCATGTCCAGCGGCAGGCCGACCGACAGGTTGGACTTCAGCGTCGAATCCATGGACACCAGCGCGCACTTGGCGGCTTCGTCCAGCGGGGTGTCGGGCGTGATCACGCGGTCCAGCACCGGCTTGCCGTATTTGGACTCGCCGACCTGGAAGTAGGGCGTCTCGGGCGTGGCTTCGATGAAGTTGCCGGCCGAATACACCTGGAACAAACGCATGCCTTCGCCGCGGATCTGGCCGCCGAAAATCAGCGAGACATTGAACTCCACGCCCGCGTGTTTGAGGTCCTCGGCATCACGCTCGTGCACGCGGCGGATGGCCGCGCCCAGCACGCGGGCCGCGTCGAACATGCTTTTGGCGTTCCAGATCGTGATGGGCGGGCCGCCCTCCGGGTCCTTGAGCTGCTCGACCTGCAGGATTTCGCGCACCGACTGGGACACCGACAGGTTTCCGGCCGACAGCAACACCATGAAGCGGTCTTCCGGCTTTTCATAAATGATCATCTTGCGGAAGGTGCTGATCTGGTCCAGCCCGGCGTTGGTGCGGGAGTCCGAGAGAAACACCAGGCCGGCGTTCAGTTTGATGGCGACGCAATAAGTCATGAGAAAACAATAGTGAGTGAAAAATCAGCTTGCAGCAAGCTTTTTGAGTTGGTACAGGGCGTCCAGCGCTTCGCGCGGACTCAAAAGGTCGGGGTCGATGCCGCCCAGGGCTTTTTCGACGGCGCTGGCTTCGGGGGCGGCCCGCTCGGGCGGTGCGGCGAACAGGTCGACCTGGGCGCGCGTCGCGTCCTGCTGGGTTTCGAGCGCGGCCAGCGCGTGGCGGGCGTGGTTGACCACGCCGGCCGGCACGCCGGCGAGTTTGGCCACGGCGATGCCGTAACTTTTGCTGGCCGGGCCGGGTTCGATGTGGTGCAGGAACACGATGTCGGCGCCGGACTCGACCGCGCTGACGTGCACGTTGACGGCGGCGTGGTGGCGCGCCGGAAACTCGGTGAGCTCGAAATAATGCGTGGCGAACAGCGTGAAGGCCTGGGTCTTGTTGTGCAGGTGGGCGGCGATGCCGCCGGCCAGTGCCAGGCCGTCGAAGGTCGATGTGCCCCGCCCGATCTCGTCCATCAGCACCAGCGAATGGGGCGTGGCGGCGTGCAGGATTTGCGCGGCTTCGAGCATCTCGAGCATGAAGGTGGACTGGGCGTTGGCGACGTCGTCGGCGGCGCCTATTCGGGTCAGGATGGCGTCGATGGGGCCGAGCCGGCAACTCGCGGCCGGCACGTACGAGCCCATGCTGGCCAGCAGCACGATCAGCGCGACCTGGCGCATGTAGGTGGATTTGCCGCCCATGTTGGGGCCGGTGATGATTTGCATGCGGCTTTTGCCGCCCAGGTCGCAGTCGTTGGCGATGAAGGCGCCGCCGCCGGTTTCGGCCAGGCGCGCCTCGACCACCGGGTGCCGGCCTTCGCGTATCGCGATGCAGGGCTCCTTCACAAACACCGGCGCGGCCCAGTTCAGCGTGAGCGAACGTTCGGCCAGCGCGCACAGCGCGTCCAGGCTGGCCAGCGCGCGCGCCAGGCGGCTCAAGGCCGGCACAAAGGCCTGCAGCTCGTCGAGCAACTGCTCGTACAGCCATTTTTCGCGGGCCAGCGCACGTTCCTGCGCCGACAGCGCCTTGTCCTCGAAGGCCTTGAGTTCGGGCGTGATGTAACGCTCGGCATTTTTCAGGGTCTGGCGGCGCCGGTAGTCGTCCGGCACCTTGCTGGCCTGGCCCTGGGTGACCTCGATGTAAAAGCCGTGCACCTTGTTGAACTGCACCCGAAGGTTGCTGATGCCGGTGCGGGCGCGTTCGCGGCCTTCGAGATCCAGCAGAAAGCCATCGCAGTTGGTCTGGATGCCGCGCAACTCGTCGAGGTCGGCGTCGCAGCCATGATTGATCACGCCGCCGTCGCGGATCAGCGCGGCGGGTTCCTCCAGCAGGTAGCGGCCCAGCAGCGCCGCGCAGTCGGGCGGTGCCTGCAAATCCTCACAGATGCGCGTCAAATAGGCCCCCAGCCCTTTCTGGCCGGGCGTGAGCTGCTCTGTTTTTTGTAGCGTCTGGCGCAAGGCCACCAGCTCGCGCGGGCGCACCTGGCGCAGCGCGATACGCGCTGTGATGCGCTCGACATCGCTGCTGCCGCGCAGCCCGGCGCGCAGCTGGTGGTGCAGGCCGGCGCGCAATTCGGAGATGGCGTCCAGCCGTTGCTGCGCCTGGCTGCGCTCGCGGCGCGGGCTCAGCAGCCAGCTTTTGAGCGCGCGGCTGCCCATGCCGGTGATGCAGCTGTCGAGCAGCGAAAACAGCGTGGGCGAATCCTCGCCGCGCAGGTTTTGGGTGAGTTCGAGGTTGCGGCGCGTGGTCTGCGGCAGTTCTATCAGTTCGCCCGAGCGCACCACCTGCAGGCTGTGCACGTGCGGCAGGCTGCGGCCCTGGGTGTGTTCGGCATAACCGAGCAGCGCGGAAGCAGCCGCGTGGGCGTCCGGCAGGGCCTCGGCGTTCCAGGAAGCCAGCGAGGCCACCTGCAGTTGGGCCAGCAGGCGGCGCGCGCCGAGCGCGGCGTCGAACTGCCAGGCCGGGCGCGCGCTCACGGCGCAGCGCTGGCTTTTGATGCGTTGCTCGAAGGCCGGCGTCACTTCGACGTTGTAGAGCAGTTCGCTGGGGCCTATCCGCGCGATCCAGGCTTCGAGTTCGTCGCCGGCGCAGTGTGCCAGGTGGATCACACCCTGGGTCACGCTGAGCCAGGCCAGGCCGCAGCTGTTGCGCAGGCCCTGGTGCACGGCCAGCAGGATGGCTTCGCTCTTGTCATTGAGCAGTTCGCTGTCGGTCAGGGTGCCGGGCGTGACGACGCGCACCACCTTGCGTTCGACCGGGCCCTTGGCGGTGGCCACATCGCCAACCTGCTCGCAGATCGCCACCGATTCGCCGAGCTTGATCAGCTTGGCCAGGTAGCCTTCGAGCGAGTGAAAGGGCACGCCGGCCATCACCACCGGCTCGCCGGCGGACTGGCCGCGCCGGGTCAGTGTGATGTCCAGCAGGCGCGCGGCTTTTTCGGCGTCGGCATAAAACAGCTCGTAGAAGTCGCCCATGCGGTACAGCAGCAGCGTGTCCGGATAGTCGGCCTTCAGTCCCAGGTACTGGACCATCATGGGGGTGTGAGCGGGCACTGGCGGACTTCCCCCTCCGGGGCCGTGGTTGTGTGCGTTGTTCGTCAACTTTCAGCGACCTTGTCAATCAAGCTGCCGCCCCTTCTGTCGGGGCCGCGTTACAGCGTTTTGCCGGGCGGAGCTCGAACGCGCCCGATATTCATCTGGAGTGCGCTGCCTGATACACAGAAAGCGCCGGAGAAGTCATTATCCCCCGCGGGCCAACCGGCCATTCCGGAAGGGGCCCCGACCTCGCGTCAGGGCACAGCGGAGGCGCGCTCGGAAGCGCAGCAGTGCCTGCCTGTTTTTTTGCTTCAAGCGGCCATTTGCGCTTCCGGAACGATCACAACCATCGAGGCTCTCGCGCTGCGAGGCCCGGCAGGCGGGGAGGCCGGGGACTTCAGGCCCGGCCCAGCATCAGGGTTGCAAGCACTACCGTTGCGCCCAGGCCGAGCTTGATTGACGCCCATGTGTGGATCTGGGACAGCGTTGTCCCTGCGGCGGACCACTTCGAAGCGGCCACATGGCGGCCGAACTTCCGGTAGAGCGCAAAGCGGGTGTAGATGACCATCGCCACCATGATCACACCGAGCACAGCCATGAGTGTCCAGGCGAGGGGCATCTGGAAGCTGCCCCCGGACTGAACCACCTGCCGCGCAACGCGGCCCAGCATCCACAGACCGGTGGTCAGCGTCACCAGGGAAACCAGCAGCAGGGCCTGGAAAAATCGGCCCAGGACGTCGTGCATCAGCCGCAGGCGCAAGGGCGGATCGAACTGCGCTACGGTCGGCCGCAGAAAGCAGAGCAGGAAGGTCAAACCACCGAGCCACACAATGATGGACAGCAAATGAAAGGTCTTGAGCGTGGTGTAGATCATGGAAAAGTCCCTTGTGTTGAAAGTCGGTCGGAACACAAGCCGCCGGCCCGGCCGCCAGAATCGGGCCTGGTCTGCGAGCAGGCAGGGTCAGCGTTGCGCAAGCGCTTGCTTCACGATGGCCGTGGTTCGTTCAGCCTGAGGCGAGTGCACGGCGGTTGGTGCGACCGGTCTGCCGCCGCCGCGCCGCCGCAACAAGGCCAGGAGAACGTGCAGGCCTGCACCGAGGACCACCAGCAGCGCACTGCCCAAGCCCCAGATCACCCAGCTGGCCAGCGTGACGGCTTCCGCGAGGGCAGGCGCCGCCTGCAGCAGCTTTCCGACAACCGGGCCCAGACCGGACAGCAGCGCGCTCACCGACTGCGTGATCTCCGGCGGCACCCAGGGCGCCAGCCACTCTGGCAGTTGCAAGGGGCCGCGGTCGGATGCGGCACCGGCAAGTGGCCCGGCATTCGAGGCGGTCCAGTTCGCGAGGCTGTGCAGTGCCCAGACGGTGAAGGACCAGATGGCCAACACTGCGGCGATGATGGACCAGGTGAGGACATAAAGCATGGAGGGCGGCTTCCGTGGGTGACAACTGCACGGAGTATGGGGGGCTTCCGCCATCGGAAAAACCAGCCTGAAACACAATCAGATTCCGAATTTTCCGAAACAGGGCGGTTCTGCGCCATGGACCATGTGCGAAGGCGACCGGGGAGCGAGCCCTGGGCGGCCTGCGAACCAACAAGGCTTGCGCTGCGCATCGGCGCATATGCGCCAGAGATGCGGTCCGCCCACTCATGTTCCTGCGGGAGGCAGCCCGCAGGCGACGATGATCCCCTCCGGTTTTTACGAAGTTTCGTTCCCATTTGACGAAGAAAAAAGAGGTCTGTGCTCGGTAGACTCTCCCTCGTCAAGTCAGTTGGGCAAGGGCTGAGCGCCCTTCACCCCACGCTGATTCACCCCGAATACAGGAATTTATGGAAACAATTGCACCCCTCTGGCTGTGGGCCACCTTTGTCGGCATCGTGTTGGTGTCGCTGTTCATTGACTTCGTGGTCCTGAGAAAACAGGGCTCCCATGACATTGGGGTCAGGGAAGCGCTGATCTGGTCCCTGGTGTGGGTTGCGCTCAGCTTTTTGTTCAACGGCCTGTTCTGGTGGGCGGTCAAGGACACCACCGGATCCGTTGAGATAGCGAACACCAAGTCGCTGGAGTTTCTCACTGGCTACCTGATTGAAAAATCGCTGGCCGTGGACAACATTTTTGTCTTCCTGATGATCTTCACCTACTTTGCGGTCCCGTCGGCATTCCAGAAGCGTGTGCTGATGATCGGCATCATCGGCGCAATCGTTTTGCGAACCGTCATGATTCTGGTGGGGGGCTGGCTGCTGGCCGAGTTCCACTGGGTTCTGTACGTCTTCGGTGCATTCCTTATCCTGACAGGCGTGAAAATGTGGTGGGCGGCGGGGAAAGAGCCCGACCTGGAGGACAACCCGGCGCTCAAATTGCTGCGCAAACTGCTGCCCGTGAGCAAAAATTACGACGGCGAGAAGTTCTGGACAGTGGAAAACGGCAAGAAAATAGCCACGCCACTTTTTATGGTCATCTGCCTGATCGCCCTCACGGATGTGATCTTCGCGGTGGACTCCATTCCAGCCATTTTTGCCATCACCAGTGACCCGTTCATCGTCCTGACCAGCAATGTATTTGCCATCCTGGGTCTGCGAGCCATGTACTTCCTTCTCGCGGCCGTGGCCAGCAAGTTCCACCTGCTCAACTACGGCCTCGCAGCGATCCTGGTATTTATCGGCACCAAGATGTGCTTGATCGACATCTTCAAGATTCCGGTCGGCGTTTCCCTGGGCGTGGTGGTTGGCGTACTGGCGCTCACCATGGTCCTGAGTGTGCGCACCAGCAAGCGTCCGGCCTGAAGGCGGGATTGACCGGGGGCGAGCCATGAGGCATCACCCGGTCACCCTCCTCGGCAGAGGCCAGGCTCAGCTTGGTACCGCGCGCAACAAGCGCTGCACAAGCGGGTGGAGCACCTTCTTTTCGGTACCGATGGCAAAGAAATGCTCACTGACGCCTTCGCAGGGGCCCAGCCGCTCGACTGCGTAGTGCGCCAGCAAGTCCTCGTGGGCCCACTCGGCGGCAGGAAATATCCCCATGCCGCTGGCGCCGAAAGTCTTGAGCAATGCGCTGTCTTCAAACTCGCCAACGATACGTGGCTTGATGCCCCGCTCTTCAAACCAGTGATCCAGGCGGGCGCGCACGGCGGTGTGCGCGGTGTGCAGGAGCACGGGCACATCGCCCAGACTGTGGGGGAAGTTTTTTTTCGCGGCCGCCACCCTGTCCGCCGTGCCGTACCAGGCAATGGTCGATGACCCCATCCGGTGGCTGTACAGCTTGATATTCGGGTTGCTCGGCGCGGGCCGGTCTGACATCACAATATCCAGCCGGTGGAGCGCAAGGTCGCCCAGAAGATCGGCAAACTCGCCTTCGTGGCATACCAGGCGCAAATTGGGCTCGGCGATCACCGGCTGCATGAGGCGGCGGACCACCAGTTTGGGCAGGCCATCGGAGATGCCAACCGCGAGGCGCACCGCCGGTGCGCTCACTGCGTCCCGCACCCGATCAGGCAACTGCTCCCCCAACTGGAAAATCTGGTCGGCCTGTTTCATCGCGGCCATTCCCGCATCTGTCAATGCGACTCCGCGGCCGGCGGGCTTGAGCAGCGCATAGCCGAGTGAACGTTCCAGCTCACGGACCTGCGCGCTGACGGTCTGGACGGCCATGTCGAGTTTCACAGCGGCGCGCGAGATGCCGCCCTCTTTGGCGACCACCCAAAAATAGTAAAGATGTTTGTAATTGAATGAAGTCATGCAGGATTTTTGGGAATTTCGCTAATTTATTATCTACTTTTTGATGACCTGTTGCCGATCTGTTCTGGTGCCATTGTTGACACCCAAAAGGAGATCACGCCGTGCAGATTATTTTCGAGTCCCGCCATCGTCAGGCCTGCCAGCTGCGAGAGTTGTCCATTGAACGCGCACGGTTTACCTTTCGCCGCCTCGCCACATCGACCCCCGCCTCAAAGTGCTGTTTTCCGACGTGAATGGGCCACGGGGCGGGATGGACAAGCGCTGCAAGATCGAACTGAACAATGGAGCGGGGAAAGTGGTCGTGGTTTCCCTGGCGCAGAACTGGCGCACCGCTCTCGATCTTTCGCTGGGTCGCGCAGCCCAGGTGCTCAAGCGGGGCTTGCGCGCAACACCCGGTCCATGTGGGGGCGGACCGGGAGGCTTGTCCGCGACCGCCAGGACGCTGGCGTACCAACGCTCGCCAGATGATCGACAACCGCGGCGAACCGGACGGGCAGTAAGGCGCCGGGACCGGGGCGCTCCATTCGCCCATTCCTCCAGCGCTGGGCGGCTCCGGTGAGGGTGCTTGAAAAAAGCATCGCGCGCTTTTCCATCGGCGACTTGCTGCGGTGGGCGGTCGGAGCTGGCCACGGGGGGAATGTAAAGCGACATTTCACTACAAATATCCTTGCGCCCCCCCGCTAAACTCAAGGAGCTACCGTACGCACGTGCGTCAGCCCGCATAAAAATCCAACCAAGGATCAGTCATGACCGAGGAGTTCCATTCGCCCACCCCTTCCGGCGCAGCGCTTGCCGAATGTGATGTGCTGGTCATAGGCGGCGGCCCTGCCGGGGCCACCGCTGGCGCCCTGCTGGCGCAGCGCGGCCACAAGGTGGTGGTGCTGGAAAAGGAGCATCACCCGCGTTTTCACATCGGCGAGTCGCTGCTGCCCGCCAATTTGCCGCTGCTGGAAAAGCTCGGCGTGGCCGAAGCCGTCAAGGCCATCGGCATCGAAAAGTGGGGCGCCGAGTTTGTCTCGCCCTGGCATGCGTCCAAAAGCCAGACTTTCGAGTTTGCCGACGCCTGGGACAAGTCCATGCCTTTTTCCTACCAGGTCAGGCGCTCCGAATTCGACGACATCCTGATCCGCAATGCAGCCCGGCTGGGCGCCGAGGTGATCGAAGGCTGCCGGGTCAAGGGTGTGGACTTTGCGCGCGACGGCAGCAGCGCCACCGTGCAGGCGCAGCACGACGACGGCCGCAGCGCCAGCTGGCGCGCGCGTTTTGTGGTCGACGCCTCGGGGCGCGACACGGTGCTGGGCAAGCAGTTCGACATCAAGCGCCGCAACCCCAAACACAACAGCTCGGCGCTCTACGGCCACTTCACCGGCGCGACGCGGCACCCCGGCCAGGCCGAGGGCAACATCACGATTTTCTGGTTCGACCACGGCTGGTTCTGGTTCATTCCGCTGTCCGACGGCTTCACCAGCGTCGGCGCGGTGGTCTGGCCGCATTACCTGAAGACGCGCACCAAGCCGGTGAAGGACTTCTTCCTCGACACCATCGCCATGTGCCCGGCCCTCAGCGAGCGCCTGGCCCAAGCCACGCTGTCATCGGAAGTCGAGGCCACCGGCAATTTTTCCTACGCCTGCGAGCGCACGCACGGGCCCGGCTACGTGATGATCGGCGATGCCTTCACCTTCATTGACCCGGTGTTTTCATCCGGAGTGATGCTGGCCATGCAGGGCGGCTTTGTCGGCGCCGAAACGGTGGACACCTGCCTGCGCGAACCCGCCAAGGCGGCGGCTGCGCTGGCGCATTTCGACCGCCAGGTGCGCAAGGGCCCGAAAGAGTTTTCGTGGTTTATCTACCGCGTCACCAACCCGACCATGCGTGACCTGTTCATGGCGCCGCGAAACATCTGGCGGGTGCAGGAAGCCTTGCTCTCCATGCTGGCCGGCGACATTTTCGGCAAGACACCGATCTGGCGTTCGCTGGCGTTGCTCAAGGGTATTTTCTACATCTCCTCGGCCCTGAACCTCAAACGCTCCTGGCAAGCCATGCGCCTGCGCAAGGCCAACATCCGTGTCGTGGATGCGGTGGACCAGCCCGGGGCGGCCGTCCACGGTGAGCCACTGACGCGCTGAGTCATGGACTACAAACCGCATGCCCTGCTTGAGGAACCGCTGAAAATTCACGTCAGGCCCACCCGCCTGCACGAGAGCTTTCGCATGTACCTGGGTTACCTCGTGCTGGGCCTGATCTGCCTGAGTGTGACCCTGCTGGCCTTCCCGATGCGCGCGCTGCTGCCACGCGCGCTCAGCAAGCGCCTGGGCCGCCGGCTGGTGACCCACACCACACGCGGCTACCTGCACTTCCTGACGCGCATGGGTGCCTGCCGTTTCGACCTGTCCGCGCTCGATGAACTCAGGGATGGCCCGGCCATGGTGATTGCGCCCAACCACCCCTGCCTGCTGGACGCCGTGATGATTCTGTCGCGCCTGCCCGATGCGGCCTGCATCATGAAGGCAGAGCTGGTCAACAGTGTTTTCTTCGGCGCCGGCGCCCGGCTCGCGGGCTATATCCGCAACACGCCACTGCGCACCATGGTGCAACTGGGTGTGGACGATCTGGGCCGTGGCAGCCATCTGCTGCTGTTTCCCGAGGGCACGCGGACCACGCGTTTCCCGATAGGCGCGCTGCAGGGCACCACCGGCCTGATCGCAAAAAAAGCCGGCGTGCCGGTGCAGACGGTGTTTATCGAAACCGACTCGGGTTTTCTCGGCAAGGGCTGGTCGCTGCTGTGGACGCCGAAGATGCCCATCACCTACCGGGTGCGGCTGGGCAGGCGCTTCGACCCGCCGCGTGACACGGCACAATTCGTCTGCGAACTTGAACACTACTTCCAGTCCGAACTCGCGCATGCGCAGTTGCCGGATTTTCCCGTCAAGGCGCAGCCGGCCTGAGCCGCAGTGCCCGACCCCACCGCTTCCCTGTTAATGCCGATGACCGTCTCTTCACCCAGCTCCCCATCCCCCGTCGCCTCGTCTTCCCACCTTGTCCTGATTCCCAGCTACAACCCCGGCCCCAAGGTCTACGACACCGTGCGCGCCGCGCGCGCGCAGTGGACGCCGGTGTGGGTGGTGGTGGACGGCAGCACCGACGACAGCGCCGCCGGGCTGCAGGCCATGGCAGCGCAGGACCCGGGCCTGCATGTGATCGTGCTGCCGCAAAACGTCGGCAAGGGCGCTGCGGTGCTGCACGGCATTGACCGGGCGGCGGCGCAGGGCTTCACCCATGTGCTGACCATGGACTCCGACGGCCAGCATCCGGCCCACCTGATTCCCGACTTCATGGCCAGGTCGATCGCGCAGCCCGCCGTCATGGTGCTGGGGGTGCCGGTGTTTGCGGCAGACGCGCCGCGGCTGCGCGTCAACGGCCGCAAGGTCTCCAACGGCTGGGCCAACCTGGAAACACTGTGGGCCGGCATCGGCGACTCGCTGTTCGGCTTTCGGGTGTACCCGATAGAGCCGCTGCGGCGCGTCATGCACGGCCAGCGCTGGATGCGCCGCTTCGACTTCGACCCCGAGGCCGTGGTGCGCATGTGCTGGCTGGGCGTCAAGCCGGTCAATGTGCCGGCCACCGTCAGGTACTTCCGCCCCGACGAGGGCGGTGTGTCGCACTTCAACTACCTGCGCGACAACCTGCTGCTGAGCTGGATGCACTCGCGCTTGTTGCTGGGATTCATCGTCCGGCTTCTGCTCCTGCTGTGGCGGCGGTTTCTCCCGCATGGACACCAATGACAGCCGAGGCAGGAATGAACCCATCCATTGCATTTACTGATTTCTCCAGTTGGAACGCGCTGGCCGCCGTCAGTTTGTCGCATCCGCTGGGCCCCGCCAAGATCCCCATCACCTCCGAACCCGGCTACCTCGTTGTCGAACCCGCGATTGCGGTGCATGAAGATATTGCGGTGCTCAGCAGCGATTGGCTTCCCGTCCACCGCAATGGCGTGTCGACATATGAACGGATGATTCATTCGCCGGGTCTTTATCTGCCCAAAGCGCAGTCGGTACGCGTGCAGGATGGCGCCTATGTGTCGACCTCGACAGCGGCCGTGGAGGCAGAATGCCCGCTTGTGCTGGTGGGTGGGTCGTCCAACTACTATCACTGGCTGGCCGACTACTTGCCACGCCTGTTGGTGGCAGACATGTTTCCCGCCTACGCCGATTGGAAATTTCTGCTGAACAAGCCGCTGGCGCCCTTCCAGCAGGAGGCGCTTGAGCTATTGGGGATCGATGAAACCAAACGGTTTTGCGTCGAGCGGGATGTCACGGTGCATGCCCCGCGCATGCTGGTTCCCACCTTGCTCTCCAATACCACGATGGTGCACCCCGAAGCCATCGCAATGGTCCGGGAGGCCTTTCCGCCCGTCAATGTAAAGAGGCGGCGGGTGTATTTGAGCCGTAACGACGCATCCTGGAGACGTTTGATCAACGAGGAGGCACTGATGGAACTCCTTGCACAATACGGTTTCGAAACCTTTGTGCCCGGAACCATGGGATTTCAGGAGCAAATCGATTTATGTGCGGGTGCTGAAGCAGTTGTGGCGCTGCATGGCGCAGGCATGGCCAATCTCATGTTCTGCGAGCCAAGCACAGAGGTGTTTGAAATTTCATACCCCACCGGACGCGTGACATCGATGCAAATCATCGCCCTGTACGGCCGGTTAAATCACCGTTTCATCGACGCAACGATACCTGGGCCGCACCGAATGGGGAAACCGTTGCTGGTCGATTGGCAGGTGGATCTGGACGTGATGCGCGCCGCTCTCGAGACGGTGTTCTAGCGCGCGCCAGGCATCTCGTGGTGGCGTCAGATCATCCCGCCATTGATGGAGATGATCTGCCCACTGATGTACGCGGCTTGTTCCGATGCCAGAAAGCCGACCAGGTCGGCCACCTCTTCGGCCTTGCCGGCCCGCTTCATCGGCACCATCTGCTGTATCAGCTCCGCGCTGAAGCTTCCCTCGGTCATGGCGGTGTTGATGATGCCGGGCGCCACGGCGTTGACGGTGATGCCGCGGCTGGCGACTTCGAGCGCCAGGGATTTGGTGGCGGCATGCAGCGCCCCCTTGGCGGCCGAGTAGTTGACCTGCCCGCGGTTGCCGGCCACTGCGGCGACCGATGTGATGGTGATGATGCGGCCCCAGCGGGTACGGATCATCGGCATGGTCAGCGGCTGCGTCACGTGGAAAAAGCCGTTGAGCGACACATCGAGCACACGCTGCCACTGCGCCAGTTGCATGCCCGGAAAAACGGCATCGTCGTGGATGCCGGCGTTGTTGACCAGCACCTGGATCGGACCGGCTTCCAGCAGGGCATCAAGCGCTGCCGCCGTCGCCGCCGCGTCGGTCACGTCGAAGGCCACGGCCTGGGCCCGGCCGCCCCGGGCTGCGATGTCAGCGGCTACCGCCTGCGCCTTGTCCAGGTTGCCGTTGGCGTGGACGATGACGCTGTAGCCGTCGGCCGCGAGGCGGCGGCAGATGGCCGAACCGATGCCGCCGCTACCGCCGGTGACAAGTGCGCGTCTGGAAGGGGTGCTCATGGGTGTTCTCCTGGGGCAAAAATTCAGGCGGGCGCTGGCTGTACGAGCGCGGAGGCGTCAAGCACCACCACGGCCCGTCCGCTGAGCAGCGCGGTCGCGCCGGCCGTCACGGAAAAGCTGTAGAGCACCGTGTTGTCATCACCGGTGATGCGTTCGGCGCTGATCTGTAGCGGCGCCGAAACGGTGTCCAGCCGGTCCACATGCAGGGTGACGCTGCGGATGCTCGCGAGGTAACCGGCGCGCGGCGCATGGCTCCCGGTGCTGCCGGCCATGCTTTCGCCAACCAGCGCGCCATGCACCGCCATGGCTTGGGCCGCATATTCGACACCGCAGGCGGCGCCCAGACGGCCCTGCGCGCGCAAGGGGTTGGCAGGGGCCTGGTGGCTGGTGGCCAGGCACTGGATCTGCCCGTTGTCCCAGGCGGTCACCGCGTCCAGCAGGCACATGTCGCCCTGGTGCGGGATGCGGCGCGCTATCTCGGCGTGACTCAGGCTGGCCGGCAGGCTCATGGCTGCGCCACTTCCACGGCCAGCTGCATGCCGTCCAGGTAGTCCAGCACCACGCTTGCCGTCTGCTGCCTGGCGATGCACTGCAGCAGGGGCAGGCCGCGCGCCGCCGGGATGGTCTGGCGCAAGAACTCCAGGCCGGGATCGGCCAGCGTGTCGACCGGTGCGCGGCTCAGGCAGTCGGCCGCCGACAGCGTGATGCGGGCCAGGCTGCGCTCGCTGCGTTGCGGACTGAGCACCAGCGCGACGCCCAGTGTGTCGGGCACCGGGCGCTTGCTGTTCAGGGGTTCGGGGTAGTGGGTGTCATAGGCCACCAGCAGCACCGGGGTGTTGTCCACGGCGGCCTGGGTGACGGCTTCCAGCAGCCCGGCGGAAAAGCTTCCATCGTGGGCGCACAACACCGAGGACGTCGGTGTGGCCCCGGTCGAAATGCTCCAGTAGCCCGAGGCGGCGTTGTGCACCGAATTGTGAAAACGGGTCGGCGAGATCAGCCGGTCGTCTGACGCCAGCGTCGAGCAGATGTCATGGCAGTTGACACCGTCACCGCCGGAAGAAGTGAACACCGAAGGCAGGTCGGCGGCCTGCAGCCCGGCGCCGTTCACTGCTTCGTGGCCGACCGCCAGCGATACCTTGATGACGGCACCGGCCCGGCGGCGCTCGGCGGCCGGCAGGGACATGGGCGGCGGCAGCACGGTCGGCGCCGACACATGGGCCGACTGGCCCTGCAGTTGTTGGCGGCCGTCTTCCCAGCCGGACAGGCCGGGGCCGATCAGGCCTATGCCTTCGACAAACACCGTGAGAACTGAAATGCTGTTGGCAGTCATGAGTGCTTCCTATCCCGCGCGGCCGAGAACGAGGCTGCAGTTGGTGCCGCCAAAACCAAAGGAGTTGCTGAGCACCAGCTGCGGTGCCTGGTCGCGGTTGTGCAGCAGGTAGTCCACCGGCAGGTCCGGGTCCACGTTCTGCGTTTGCACGCCGCCGGGCATGAAGCCCTGCTGCAGCGCCAGGGCGCTGATGACGGCTTCCAGGCCACCGGCAGCACCCAGGGTGTGGCCGGTGGCGCCCTTGGTGGAGCTGCCGGGCAGCGCGTAGTTGCCGAAGACCGAGGCCACGGCCTTGCCTTCGACGGCGTCATTCGAGGGCGTGGCCGTGCCGTGCAGGTTGATGTAGTCGATCTGACCCGGCTGCAGCCCCGCGCTGGCCAGCGCCTGGCGCATGGCCGCGACGGCGCCCCGGCCCTCGGGATGCGGCGCCGACATGTGGTGGGCATCGCTGGACTCGCCGATCCCGCGCAGCAGCACCGCATCCGCGTCCAGGCTGCCGGGCAGCTTTTCAAGCAGCACAAAAGCGGCGCCTTCGCCGATGGAGATACCCTTGCGCGCTGCGTCAAAGGGCTGGCAGGGCTGGCGCGAGAGCAGGTCCAGCGAGTTGAAACCATAAAGTGTGGTCAGGCACAGCGAGTCCACGCCACCGACCACGGCGGCATCGATCAGTCCGGCGGCCATCATGCGGCGCGCCGACGCGAACACCTTGGCGCTGGAGGAACAGGCGGACGACACGGTCACGGCCGGGCCTTGCAGGCCCAGGTAGCCACGCACAAAAGCCGTCACGGAAAAGGGGTTGTGGCTGCCCGCATAAACAAAGGAAGCCGGCAGGGCGCCGGTGACCGGATCAAGCACCCGGTAGGCCAGTTCGGTCTCGAGGATGCCGGAAGTGCTGGTGCCCAGAAACACGCCGATGCGCTGTTTGCCCACACGCGCGGCCGCCGCCAGCACGGCCTGCTCGAACCCATCCTGGCGCAGCGCCAGCTGGGCCAGGCGGTTGTTGCGGCAGTCAAAGGCGCGCAGGTCGGAGCGCAGGACTTCATTGTCCACGCCTGAAACCTCACCGGTCCAGGTGGCGAGGTCGACCGAATCGAAATCGCAGGGCTTGAGGCCGCTGCGCTCTGCCCGCAGCGAAGCCAGGGTGGCGTCCAGGCCAACACCGATACAGCTGCTGGCGGTGAAATGAGACAGCCGCAATGCCTGCATGGCGGCCGGTGGGGTGGGGGAGACGGAAGTCATCGGGTCCTCGGTGTGATCATGCATCAGGCTGCAGGCGGGCCACCAGCAGCACGTTGGCAAATGGCGTGCCCTCGCTCATGGACTGCGCGTCCACCACGAAGCCCAGCCGGGTCAGCGTGTCGCGCCAGGCGGACAACGGCCGGCAATACAGCGTGCCCAGGCGATGGCCGCGCAAGGTGGTCACCACGTGGTCCACCCAGTTGCTGATGGAAAAACGCAGGCCGCCTGCGGCATCACCCACGCGCAGCAACAACAGACCGCCGGAGGGAAGGCTGCGGCGCACGCGCGCCAGCACCTCGTCCTGTTCGGCCAGCGGCACGTAGTGCAGCACATCGAGGATCACCACCGCATCTGCGGCGCCGAACTCGGCCTTGCACATGTCGGCCTGGACAAAACTGGCGCGCCCGGCTCTCACCGCGGGCGCCAGTGCGCTGTCGGCGCGTACCACGTCGTGGGCCATCAGTTCAATCCCGCGCACATGGTCGGGTTGCGGCGCGGACGGCCAGCTTTCGGGCCAGGTCGCCTTGTTGCTCGAGGCCTGCGCGGCCAGCAGCCATGAGCTCAGCAATCCCTGGCCGCAACCGATGTCGAGGATGCGCTTGCGCCCGCTCAGCAATCCGGCGGCCAGCAGGTGCGCAAACACCGGATCACCGCCGAGTTTGCCGCGCGCAAAAAACCAGGCATACAAACCGGAGGCCCGGTAAGGCGCAGCGGCCTGGTCAATCAGCTGTTTGATAAAGGGAGCGGGTCGGGATGTCATGCCAGGGCTTCACGAAGGGTAACGGGCCGCAGGCCGGCCTGCCGGATGGCTTGCAGCAGCGGCGGCAGAACCTCGAGGATCACGGGCACGCCCCGCGGCGTGAGGGCTGCGTGGCGGTCGTGCAGCAGCAGGATGTCGCCGGCCCGCAGCGAGGCGCAGAGCCTGCGCAACACGGTGGCGGGATCACCCTCGCGCGTGTCGTAGGCGCGCCGCGTCCAGCTGGCCAGCCGCAGGCCTGTGTGTTGCAGGGCCGGATCGAGAAAGGGATTGCGCAGGCCGGCGGGCGCGCGAAAAAACTGCGGCCGGTCGCCGGTGATGGCCGTCAGGGTCGCCTGTGCCGCTTCGAGCTCGCGCCGGAATCCCGCCGGGCCCAGCAGTGAAAAATTGTGCCGGTGCAGCTGGCTGTGGTTTTCGAGGCGGTGGCCGCGCCTGAGGATGTCGCGGCAAATCTCGGGATACAGCGCCGCCTGGCGGCCCACGCAGAAAAAGGTGGCTTTGGCGCCATGTTTCTCCAGCAGGGCCAGCACGGCGGGTGTGACCACCGGATCGGGGCCGTCATCGATGGTCAGCGCGACTTCGCCGCGTGCCGCGGCTGCAGCGGGCAGACGCGTCCAGTTGGCGCCCAGCCAGTTGCTGCGCGGCAGCAGGCCGACCGTCGCCAGCAAGGCATGGTTGGCCACCACAGCGGCCAGCGCCCAGGGCCAGCCGGACGGGACGGCCAGCACAGCGACTGCCGCAAGCGCATGTATGCCCAGCGACAGGCTGACCAGCGGTGGCAATTGCCAGCGCCGGCTCACGCGAGTAGGCATCGGTGTGTTCATGCCGTGCCGCCTGCCGGTGGCGCCGCGTGTGTGGTGGCAGGCCGGCCCGCAAAAATGGCGGAGAACAACAGCACCAGCACCGAGCCGGGCCCGACCGTCAGGCCGATGGCCTGGAATACCGGCACACTTGAAATGGCCAGCACGCCGAACCCGGCCACCGTCGTGAGGTTGGCGAACAGCAGTGAAGCCAGCGTGCGCGGCGTGATGCCGGCTGCTTCGCGGTCTTCACCTGTGGCTTCGTCGTCAGGACCGGATTTGGGCGCAGCGCTGTTGAAAAACAGCGCGTAGTTGGATCCCACGGCCACCACCAGCAACAGGCCGATCAGATGAAGAATCGTCAACTTGTGGCCGGCCAGTGCCAGTCCGCCCAGCAGAACCACAATGGCGGCCGCCGGGGGTATCAACACCCGCAATGTGCGGCCGGGCGAGCGCAGTGCCAGCAGCAGCAACACGGCGACCGCCGCGACGCCGGCGAGCGACAGCAGGATCGCCTCGCGCAGGTAGCCGCTGTATAGCCGGTCCGCTTCGCCCTTGAGGTCTACAAACAGCGCGCTGCCGGCGGCACCCGTTGCAGGCGCCGCTGCCAGTGCCTGGCGCACGGCGGCTGCGTCGATGATGCCGTCGGCCGGCGCGTGCAAGGGCAGCAGTGCGCTCCAGCCGGCAGGTCGCGAGGGTGAGGCGCTGTACTGCAGCAGCATGCCGTCCACGGCCACCGCCAGCGTGGTGCCTTCCAGATCGGCGCGTTGCAAGGGCCGGCTCTTGCGGGCGGCTTCCACATCCGCCAGGAAAGGGGCCAGCCGGTCCGCCTGGATCGGCAAGTCAGCGACCGCCTGTTGCAGCCGCGGACCGAGCTCGGCCGGCGCCGGCAGGCTCGCCAGCCGGGCCTGCTGGGTGGCCATGCTGGGCAGGAAACGTGTCGGTGTGTCGATGCCGGTGATCACCTGGCGCGCCATCAGGCCCTGCAGCGATGCCACGGCGGCCTCCGAGGCCCTGAGCACTTCCTCCTGGCTGGGGGCGCTGACCACCACCAGGTAACGCACATCGGGGGCGCCGAGGTCGGCGCGCAGTTCGGTGTCCAGCCTCTGGTCAGCCAGCGACACGGGGCTCAGCGCCGACAACTCGTGGTTCCACAACTGGTCGCGATGCAGGGCCAGCGGAATGCAGGCTGCCACCAGCAGCGCCAGTGCCGGCCATTTCAGGCGCGGCGCCAGGGCCACCCAGCCCTGCAGCTTGCGGCCCAGCGGAGACACATCACGCACGCGAAAGTCCGCCGGCAACAACTGCGGCATCACAAAACGTGTCACGGCGGCGGCGGTGAGCAGGCCGGCAATGGAGTACAGGCCCAGCTGCGCAAGGCCCGGAAAGCCGGAGAACAGCAAGGAGGCAAAACCCGCCACCGAAGTCAGCACGCCGAGGCGGATGGTCGGCCAGAAGCGGCGCACCCAGTCGGATCTGGAGGTGGCGCTGCGCTCCGACTGCACGAACAGATAAATCGAGTAGTCCACCGCCTCGCCGATCAGCGTGGTGCCAAAGCCCAGCGTGAGGCCATGCACCTCGCCGAAACCGAGGCTGACGGCAACGATGCCGGCGACCGTGCCGGATACCACCGGCACCATGCCGAGGGCCAGCGTGGTGAAGGACCGGTAAATGATCATCAGCAGCGTGAACATCAGCACGATGCTGATGAGCGAGGTGCGGGTGACTTCGCGTTTGATGGTGTCGCGCGCCTGCACCGCGAACACGCTCGGGCCGGTGACCACCAGCTTCATGGAAGAAGCGGGTGTGCCGGGGCTGGCTTGTTGCGCCTGTGCAAAGGCGGCGCGCACGGCCAGGATGGCCTGTTCCTGGGCGTCGGTGTCGGAGCCGGGTGCGACGGTTTGCGCCAGCAGCAGCGCGCGCTGACCGTCGCGCGAGGCCCACACGCCGGCGGCGGTGTTGGGGCGGTTGGCGCCGCTGCTGCCGTCGCCCGAAAATTCCTCGAGCAGCAGCGGAATTTCACCGGTCGGGTCGCGCGGCAGCAGGGACTTGGTCAGCAAACCGGCGGGCGAGGCCAGCAGATCCAGCGTCTCGGCGATGGCCGACTGCAGTCCGGCCGCGGTGAAGCGCTCGGGTGTGACCGCCGGGCTGAGCAGGTAGCGGTGCTCGAACAAAAAGGCCTGATCGCGCTGCATGCCGCCGGATTCACCGTTGCTGACGGTGGTGAAGCGTTTGTCCTCGCGCAACTTGGCGGCCATGGCGCCGGACACGGCGGCGCGGGCCGGCAGGTCACCGCCCTCGATGCCGATCAGGATCAGGCGCGAGACCAGGCCGTCGCGCAGCTGGTCGACCAGCAGTTGTTGTTCGGGCGTGGGCGAGCGCGGCAAAAAGGCCGACATGTCGGCGGTGAACTGGCTGCGCGCCACCAGCACGCCGCACAGCAGCAGGGCGGCCAGCCAGACCCAGACCGGCAGCAATTGCCGCCGGAACAAGCGCTGGATCATGGGGTCAGCGGAGCGATGACCATGACCGAACGGTCCTTGTCAGTCTGCTCTACTTCGATGGTTTTGACCTCGGCGCGGCTGCCGCCTATGCGTATGCGCTGCACCACCTCGAGCATTTTGGTTTCGACCGGACGCAGGGTCAGCGTCCAGCGTTCCTCGCTGCCTTCGAGGTCCAGGTTGTAAACGCGCCTGAGCGCGGCCATATCACCGGCCAGCGTGCCGCGTATGCTTTCGGTGAAGGCCACCAGCTCCGGGTAGTCCTGCAGGCGCAGCGTCATGCGGCGCTTGTTGCGCTCCACGGTCAGTGTGCCGCTTTCGATCAGCATCGATTCGGGCCTCGGCTTGAAGGTGCGTTTTTCCAGCCGGTCGGGCGCGGTGTACAGCAGCTCACCCGAGGACTCGACCGGCTTGTCGAGCAGCGCGATGTATTTCTTCTCGACAAAACTGGCGCGGCCGGACTTGTTCTGCGCCAGGCCCTGCATCAGCTGCGTGAGGTCCCAGGCGGCCAGGGCGGGTGTGGTCACCAGCGCGAGCAGCAGGCTGGCGCCTGCGAGCAGGGCGGAAAAGCGGGGCGATGTCGTGCGTTGGGCGTCAGGCATGGGGTGTTACCGGGTTGGCGTCAGGCAGGGGCGGGGCCGCCTGCCAGAAGTCGAAAAAGTTGAACCAGTTGTAAGGCGACACCCTGCAGTGCGCTTCCAGCAGCTGGGCATATCGCACCATCGCGGCTTGCACTGCGGCTTCGCGGCCACGGGCCGGAATGGTGGAAAAGTCTGCCAGCGTTTCGAAATGAATATCGTAGCGATTGCCGCCGCCGTAGAGCCCGACCATGAACAGCACCGGCCGCCGCAGGATGGCCGCCATGCGGAAGGGGCCGACCGGAAACTCGGCGGATTCACCGAGGAAAGGCACGGGCCGGGTGCTGTCGTGGTTCAGGCAGCGGTCGGCCAGCATGCCGACGACGCTGCCGCCCTCGATCAGCTCGTGCACCTTGAGCATGGAGTCGGCGTGGCCCAGCGCCACGATGTCCTGCTGCGCCGCGGGATTGATGGCACCCAGCGCCGCGTTGATCTTGCGGGCATTGTCCTCGAACATCACCATCGCCACGCGCATGCCCGGCCTGCGCCGTCCGATGGCGCGCAGCACCTCGAAACTGCCCATGTGCGCACCCATCAGGAAAACACCCTTCCGGTCTGCCGTCAGTTCCGAGATCAGGTGCTCCTGGTGGATCTCGATATCGAAAAGATTGAAGCGGTCGTTGATCAGGTAAACCCGGTCGTGGACGCAGGAGGCAAAACTCAGGAAGTGCCGGAACAGGTGGCGCCATCCGATCCTGGGCAGGTTCAGCGCGCGCTGCAGGTAGTCGCGTGACGCGCTTCGCGCGGCCGCGTTGGTCACGAGAAAGTAGGCAGCAATGCCGTACAGCACACAGCGGGCCGCCTTGCGCCCCAGGCGCAGCGAGATCCAGGTCATGATCCGCAGCATCAGCATGTTGCTGCGCTCCGGCCGTTGCCGCCAGCTGGCCTGCGCCGGCCTTGTTTCAGCGTCGCTCATGCTGCGCTGCCAAAACCGAGGACGCCGGTTGCGACCTGGCGGCCGGGCCCGGCGATGCCGAACCGCACCTGCCCGCTGCCGGTGGCGCTCCATGACAGGGTCAGCATCTCGCCGGGCGATACCGGGCTGAGGAACTTGGCGGAATTGACCTGGCAGGTGGATGCGGCGCCGCCATCGGCCGCCAGGGCCTGCTGCACCGCATGCACGGCCGCATCGAGCAGCAGCACGCCCGGCACAATCGGCTGGCCCGGAAAGTGGCCGGCAAACGCCGGGTGGCCGGCCGCGAAGCTGAGGCTGGTTTCACCCTGCATGCCGGTCCCCTGTCTGGCGTGCCGGTGCCTGCCAAGCGCTCGCCAGGGACTGCAGCGTCTCGCGCGGCAGCTTGCCGGTGCTGTTGCGCGGCAATGCGTCGAGCAGCACCAGCGGGCGAGGCAGGAAGGTGGTGTCGATGCGTTTTTTCAGCTCCGCCTGCAACTGCGCCTGCGTCATCCCGGGTGCCACCGCAAACGCCATCAGGCGCACCACGGCGGCGTGGTCGCTGTCATCGGGCATGAAAAAAGCGCCGTCCTGCACCCCCTCGATGCTGAGCAACTGGTGGTTCAGGTAATCCAGCGAGTTGCGCTTGCCGGCAATGTTGATGAGGTCGTTCAGTCGCCCGTGCAGGAAAAAGCGGTGGGCGTCGATGGGTTCGAGCACATCGTTCATGGGAACGACGTTTTCGACATGGCCGCCGCAGGCCCACATGCGCTCGTCGTGCGGTGTCAGCGTGACCAGCGGAAACAGCTCCCACTGGTCGGTCTGGGCGCTGCGGCGCGAGGCAATCTGCCCGGTTTCGGTGGAGCCGTAGATCTCGAACAGCGGTGCGGCAAAACGCGACTCGCACTGCTGGGCCAGCGCGGGAAGCATGGGAGCGGTGGCCGAGACCACCAGGTCCAGCGCGGGCAGTTCGACACCGGATGACAACAGCACGCGCAAATGCACGGGGGTGCTCACCAGCACCCGCGGACGCGGGATCGACTGCAGGGCGCCGACAATGTCCGCCGGATAAAAGGGCTGGCCGGCGTGGATGGCCGCGCCGCTTTGCATCTGCAACAGCACGGTCGATTCAAAACCGAACATGTGCTGGGGCGGCACCGTGCCCACGGTGCTGTAGGGCCGCGCCGGTGCTGATCCGGAAAATACCGGCATCAGGCCCAGGCGCATGGCTTCAGCCCGCGCGCTGTGCACCAGCGAACCCCAGGTCTTGCGGTGCGGCTGCGGCAGGCCGGTGGAGCCCGAGGTGAACACATCGGCCACCGGCTGGTTGCCCGGAATCAGCGGGACGTCACAGGCTTCACTGGCGTCCGCATCGGCATCGGGCGGCGCCGACGCAAACGCGTCCTGGTACACAAACCCGGGCAGGTCGATCGCGTGGGGCGCGTCGGCCAGGCAGAACACATCGGGGGCCAGGGTTTGCAGCTGGCGGATCATTTCCGGCGTGTGCGTGGGCGGCAGCAGGCTGATTTTCCGCGTCAGCAGCGCGGCGCCCAGGCCGACGGTGAAATGGTAGCGGTCGCTGCAGGCGTTGAGCATGTGGTGGCCGGCGGGCAGGGCTGCCGCCAGATGCCTCACATCGGCCAGATAGCGGCGCACGGTGATGCCCTCGCCGTAGCGCCAGGCCACGATGTCGTCGCCGTGATCGTGGGAAACAAGGGCAAAGGTGGTGACTCGCATGGCGGGCTCAGGTGGGCGGTGGCGCGGGGCGCGCGCTATTTTGCCGCCAGGCGCGTATGGCCGTGAAGGGGCCGGAACGGTCGGACGCGGGAAGCAGGATCACGCGCGCGCCGTACTCGGCGGCAAACATCAGGATCAGCAGCGGCAGGTTCAGCAGGTTGGCAAATACCGACCAGACCGCCACCGGCGCCAGCCAGAACAGCAGCAGCGACAGGCTGGTGATCACGGCGAAGTAAAGCGTCCAGGCCCAGGTCACCTGACGGGTGTAGCGCTCGAGCGCAGGCGACAGCTTGCCGTGCACCACCGCCGCAAAACGCGACACCATGGGCACCTGTCCGGCGCGCAGGCTGCGGCCGAAGGCCAGGCCCAGCAGGCCCTGCATGCCGGCGTGCTGCAGCAGGAACACCCAGTTGAAATGTTGCACCAGCCAGTGGCGCGAGGCGTACAGGGCGGCACAGACGGCCAGGCACAGCAGCAGCATCCAGAAGCGCTGGGGCGAACGCCAGGCCAGCACCGCGCCCAGGGCCAGTGGCGTGGCCATGGCAACGGCGGCATCCAGCAGGTCGGGATGGGGGTCGGCTGAAGCGAAATGCGACAACACCGCATAAGCGATGCAAAAACCGGCAATGGCTGCCCAGCGGATGCCGCGCAGCAGATTTGCCGTCAAACCGGGCTTCACTTCGTTCTTTGCAGCGCGATGTGGTTGCTCAGGCTGCGCAGCGACTGGAAGATGACGGTGTTGTCTTCGTGGTCCGCGCGCAGTTGCAGGCCATAACGTTTGGAAACGACCAGTGCGATTTCGAGGATGTCGATCGAATCCAGGCCCAGGCCGTCACCGTAGATCGGATCGTCGGGCTGGATGTCGGCGGCAGCGGTTTCCAGGTTGAGCGAGGAAACCACCAGCTCGGCGACTTCGCGCATCAAGGCCGAATCGGCGGCCGCTGGCACCGAGGTGGATGGGGAGGAGTCTGGCATCGTGGACATGAACCTTGCTTTTTCAGGATTTCCGGGGGTCTGCGCCATGGCAACCAGCCCCTCGTTCAGTGATGTTTTGATGGTAACTGACAATGTTTATGTAAAGCGGCGCCCGTGTAGGTGCACAGCCCAGCGGCACGTCAGCGGCCGACGAAACAAGGTGTAAAAAGCGCCTGCCAGCCGGCGGGTCTGGCGCCTTCGTCAAAGGGCTGGCAGCCGCGCCCCGGACAAGAGGAAAAAAGCCTTGCAGCCCATGCCGGTCGGGAACAAGTAGCTATGGTTTTTATAGCAAAGGGCGCCGCCCTCAAAAGGGCGCGTCCGGCGGGCTCTGGGGCGGGCTGGCGTCTGGCCGGGCGTCACCGGCCTTGATCCGTTTGGACTTGAGTGTGGTCTTTCCCGGTGCCGGCGCTGCGGTTTCTCCGTCGCCGCGCGCGGGCGCCCCTTGTCCGGCGGTGTCCAGCACGGCCTGGCGCACTGTGGCCTTGTCGCCGGCACCGGCAAACTTGCTGTACTTGGCCAGGGTACCGACCAGCGCGCCATAGATGCGCGGGTTGCCGGCCACACATTCACCGTGGTCCATGAAGTCGGACTCGCCGGTGAAATTGCCGATCAGGCCGCCGGCCTCGGTCACCAGCAGCGAGCCGGCTGCCACGTCCCAGGGCTGGAGGTTGGCTTCAAAAAAGCCGTCGCTGTAACCGGCCGCCACATAGGCGAGGTCCAGCGCGGCCGCGCCGGGCCGGCGCACGCCGGCGGTCTGGCTCATGACTTCGCCGAGCATGTTGAGGTAGGTCTTGAGCTTGTCGCCGGGGCGGTAGGGGAAACCGGTGGAGATCAGGCACTCCTGCAGGCGCGTGCGTTTGGCCACGCGGATGCGGCGGTCGTTCTGGTAGGCGCCGCGGCCCTTGGTGGCGCAGAAGATGTCGTTGCGGGTCGGGTCGTAAACCACCGCCTGCTCGACCTTGCCCTTGACGGCCAGCGCGATGCTGACGCAATAGACGGGGAAGCCGTGGATGAAGTTGGTGGTGCCGTCCAGCGGGTCGATGATCCACACGAACTCGGAATCCTTCGCGCCGTGTTCGCTGCCCGATTCCTCGGCCAGGATGCCGTGGCCGGGATAGGCGGTCAGCAAGGTTTCGATGATGGCGGCTTCGGCGGCCTGGTCGATTTCGGTGACGAAGTCGTTGGTCTGCTTGACCGAGACCCGCACTGATTCCACGTCAAGCGCGGCACGGTTGATGATGGCGCCGGCGGCGCGCGCAGCCTTGATGGCCACGTTGAGCATGGGGTGGAGATTGCTGGTCATATGGAACTGGGAAAGAGCACAAGGGCTGCGGCCCGGCAACCGGGGGCAGGCGACAATAACGCCATTTTACCGGCACGCACGGTACTTCCATCTTTTGCCCATGAAAACGCGCTTTGTCCTGATCAACACCAGCCATGCCGGCAACGTCGGCGCCACGGCGCGCGCCATGAAAGTCATGGGTTTCGGCGACCTGGTGCTGGTGGCGCCGCGCTGGGCCAATGTGCTCAGGCGCGAGGAAACCATACAGCGCGCCAGCGGAGCGCTGGATGTGCTCAACCATGCGCGCATCGTCGCCACGCTGGACGAGGCGCTGGACGGCATGACCCACCTGTGCGCTACCGCCATGACACCGCGCGACTTCGGCCCGCCCACGCGCGCGCCGCGCGAGCATTTTGCGGCGCTGCTGGCGGCCCATGGTTCGCTATCAAAAAGTGAGCTATCAGCCCATGCCCGACATGGGCTGGAGGCCGATTTGGCTTCAAAACCCGAAGGGGTGGCATTTTTGTTCGGTTCCGAACGCTTTGGCATGCAGAACGAGGACGTCTACCGCTGCCATGTGGCACTCAGCATTCCGACCGACCCGAACTTCGGATCGCTGAACCTGGCGGCGGCGGTGCAGCTGATCGCCTACGACTGGCGCCAGGCGCTGGGCGGTTTTGCGGTGCAGCCGGCAACGCCCGAGCCGCAGCTGGCCGACGCGGCGGCCGTGGCCGGCATGCTGGCGCACTGGGAGCAGGCGCTGGCCGAGATCGGTTTCCTGGACCCGGCCTCACCGAAAAAGCTGATGCCGCGCCTGAACCAGCTGTTCAACCGCGCCGGGCTGAGCCCCGAGGAGATCCACATCCTGCGCGGCATTGCCAAGGCGATGGCACCCAAGGCCCGGCCGGCGGCGGTCGCGCCGGAGCGCGGGACCGCTCCCGGCGAGGCGGGCTTTCTCGCGGCGCAGCGAAGTACAGGCGCTGGCGAGCGTGGGGCCCCGGAAAACGGCGCGCCAGCAGACACGGCCGCAAAGCCATAATGCATTCTCGACCGCGACCCTGCCGCGCGCAGCGCCTGGGAGGTGCTGACCTGCTACCCCGGCCTGCACGCCATCCTGCTGCACCGGCTGGCGCACGCCTGCTGGACCAGCGGCCTGAAGTGGCTGGGGCGTTTTATCTCGCACATTGCGCGCTGGCTGACCGGCATCGAGATCCATCCCGGCGCCATCATCGGCGAGCGCGTGTTTTTCGACCATGCGATGGGCGTGGTGGTCGGTGAAACCGCCGAGATCGGCGACGGCTGCACGATTTACCAGGGCGTGACCCTGGGCGGCACCTCGCTCTACAAGGGCACCAAGCGGCACCCGACGCTGGGCAAAAACGTGGTGGTCAGCGCCGGCGCCAAGGTGCTGGGCGGCTTCGAGGTCGGCGACGGCGCCAAGATCGGCAGCAATGCGGTGGTGATCAAGCCGGTGCCGGCCGGCGCCACGGCGGTGGGCATCCCGGCGCGCATCATCCCGTCCAAAACCGGCGAAAGCGCCGACGTGACCACGGCGCAGAACAAATTTTCGGCTTACGGCATCACGCTGGAAGACGACCCGGTGTCGCAGGCCATGAAAGGCCTGATCGACAACGCCTCCTCGCAGGAGCACCAGATCGCGCTGCTCTGGCAAGCGATCGAAAAGCTCTCCGAGAACGGGCGCGCGCATCGTGACTGTGTGCCGGATGATGCGGCGCGGCAGGAAACGTTTGAGGCTGAGAAGCTCAACCAGTTGATGGGGAAGTAATACTGTTCCTTCTGCCAGAGCATCACGCTTCGTTGGCGGTCTGCTCTGGACAGTAGGAGCCACTCCCCACTCCCACCCCTGGCCCCTCCCTCGCCCCGCTGGGCGATGGAGGGGGACCTCATTTGGCCGCGTGCGCTGCGCTCGCGTGCACACATGACCGTTCGTTGGGAGTCCCGTCCTTGAAGCGCTGCGCGCTTCAAGGACTCCGGATTTCTGTCCCCGCATTTGTTTTCCTTCCCTCCACCCGTCGGGCTGGGCCGAGGAG
>LNFM01002034.1_pt1 | contig 43678 bp, 38 predicted proteins | sample 596031 | NCBI WGS metagenome assembly LNFM01 (sample SAMN04254537, study PRJNA301005) | activated carbon metagenome | isolation source: dual media filters at the Ann Arbor, Michigan drinking water treatment plant | place: USA: Ann Arbor
AAGGGCGAGGGCGATGACGGTTCTGCGTGTCATGGCGGCTCCGGCGGTTGGATGTCGAAAGCGTCGCCCCAGCCGAGCCGGCGCGTCAAGCGGTGGGCCTCGCGGTCGCGGCTCGGGACGCTGCGCGAGACCGCACCCGCGGGTGAGCAGAGCGTGAAGGTCGTGCCCGCCTTGTCGGCGCGGGGCGGGCGCAGGATGCGCGACGCGGCCGGGGTGACGGCGATGCCGGGCCGGGCCGCCACGAGATAGGCATAGCGCTCGTCCTCGAAGGGGACGTCGGCGCCCTTGGCGGCCTTGTGGGCACGCAGGCGCGGCAGGCGGGCGGAGAAATGGCACCAGTCGGGCGGCGCGACCGGGCAGGGGGTCTCGCCGGTGCAGGGCGCGGCGATGCGCGCCCCAGCGGCCAGGAGGGCGGCGCGGGCGGCCGCGATGACGGCGAAGCCCGCGGGGGTCCCCGGCTCGACCAGCACGAGCAACTGGCCCGCGGCGGCCCAGAGACTGCGCGCGGCGACCGCGATGTCGGTCGGCTTCAACTCGTTGAGGGCGTAGCTCGCCATCACGAGGTCCGCGGCCGGCAGAGCCTCGGCGCCGAGCTTCGCGGTGCGCCAGTCGGCGGCCGCGACGAGTTCCGGTCCCGACGCCGCAAGATCGCGGCCGAGGTCGATCATGCCGGCATGGGTGTCGCGCAGCGCGGCCCGCTCGAGGCTGTCGAAGACGGTGGCGGCGGCCCAGGTCGCGGTGCCCGGCCCGCAACCGACGTCCAGCACCGAGCGGGGGGCGCAATCGGTGCGGGCCGCCGCCTCAAGCAGGACGGCGGCGCAGGCGGCATAGGTCGCCGGCATGCGCGCCACGGCATAGGCGGCGAGATCGACAGGGGACGGCAGCCGCGAGCCGCGGCCGGCGCGGTAATCCGCCGTCAGGCGGGCGCTGGCGGCGGCGAGCTCGCGTCCGGGAAAGCGGCCGGCGAGCCCGTCGAGGGCAGCCCTCAGCGCCGGCGGCAGGTCGGCGCTCAATCCTGCACCGGCACCGTGTAGTTCAGCCCGAGGCGGCCGCCGTCGGCATAGATGGTCTGGCCGGTGATGTAGCTGGAGGCGTCCGAGGCCAGAAAGACGGCGACCTTGGCGATCTCGTCGGGCTCGCCGAGGCGGCGCAGCGGCGTGCGGGAGAACAGCCGGTGGCGCGCGGCCTTGTCGGTGTTGACGCTCGCCAGCATCTCTGTGGCGATGGAGCCCGGGCCGATGGCGTTGACGCGGATGCCGTATTCGGAGAGGCCGAGGGCCATGACGTTGGTGAGCTGGCCGACGCCGCCCTTGGAGACGCAGTAGGGCGTCTGGTTGACGATGGCGAGCCGGGCGTTGACCGAGCTCATGTTGACGATGGCGCCCGGCGTCTTGCCGGCCTTGACCTGCTCGACCATGCGGCGGGCGACCGCCTGCCCGACGAGGAAAGAGCCCTTGAGGTTCACCCGTAGGACCTTGTCGAAATCGGCCTCGGCGAGGTCGAGGAAGTCGGCGCTGTGCACGATGCCGGCATTGTTGACGAGGACGTCGATGTCGCCGCCGAAGGCCTTGCGCGCGCCCTCGACGAGCCCTGCCACCGAGGAGGCGTCGCCGACGTCCGCTGCCACGAAGGCGGCCTTGCCGATCGTCGCGAGTTCGGCGGTCGTCGCGCGCCCGGCCTCATCGGCGATGTCGGAGAGGACGACGCTGGCGCCCTCCTTCACGAAGCGCTCGGCGATGGCCTTGCCGATGCCGCGCGCGGCCCCCGTGACGATGGCAACCTTGCCGTCCAGTGCGCCCATGGTGATCCCCTGATGTCGGTGCAGAAGGCGCTTCTAGACCAGAAGCGCCGATTGCGGGAGGGGTCACGGGCAGGGGCGCGCTGCGCTCAGACCTTCTGGAGCGGCCGGTGTGGCCCCTCGGGTAGCGTCACGGCGATGGCGTCGCCAGGGCGCACGGCGCCGCCGGCGAGGACGATCCCCATGATTCCCGCCTTGCGCACGAGGTTGCCCTCGGCGTCGCGGTCGAGCGTCGCCTGCATCAGCCCGTCCTGGAACCGGTCCATCTGGATGCAGGGATTGCGCAGTCCGGTGATCTCGATGACCGCATCTCCGATGGAGAGCCGGGCGCCGGTCGGCAGGCCCAAGAGGTCGATGCCGGACGTGGTGATGTTCTCCCCGAGCTCGCCGGGGGCGACGGAAAAGCCCTTCGCCGCCAGTTCGTCGAAGAGTTCGGCGTGGATGAGGTGGACCTGACGCAGGTTGGGAAGCGTCGGGTTGAAGCGGGCGCGGGAGCGGTGCTTCACGGTCACCCCGCAATGGGCATCGCCCGCCACGCCCTCGCCGGCGACGAGGGTGATCTCCGCGACGGAGGCCTTCGAAAACCGGTGCCGGCGGTCGAGGCTGACGGAAATGACCTTGCCCATGGCATGCCTCCACGCGAAAGCGGCCTTGTGCCCCGGCGCCGGCGGCCTGTCACCCCGGGGACAACGGGGCAGGCCCCTGCGGCGGCAGCGATGGACGGGGCGCGCCCGCGGCCCTATTCAGGCCGGATGCCCAGCACCGTTCTCTTCGACCTCGACGGGACCCTCACCGATCCCGCGCCCGGAATCATCGGCTCGTTCCGCAAGGCGCTCGCCGATCTCGGCCATGAGCCGCCGCCCTATGAGACGCTCGGCTGGATCATCGGACCGGCCCTGCGGCTGTCCTTTCCGAAAGTGATGGGGGAGGGGGCGGACGCGGAGGCCGCCGTCGAGCGCTACCGGGTCCACTATCGCGCCGGCGGCATGTACGACCTCACCCTCTATCCCGGCATCATGGACGCCGTCACCGCGATCGGCACGGCGTCGGAGCGCATGTTCGTCTGCACCGCCAAGCCCGAGCCCTATGCGACCCCGATCGTCGAGCGGTTCGGCTATGCGCCGCATTTCCAGCGCGTCTATGGCGCGGCGCTCGACGGCAGCCTCGACGACAAGGCCGACATCATCGCCAAGATCATCGCGGAACAGGGCATCGATCCCGCCGATACCGTGATGATCGGCGACCGGATGCACGACATCCACGCGGCGCAGCGGCACGGCATCGCCTCGATCGGCGTCGCCTGGGGCTATGGCGGCGTGGTGGAACTCAGGGAAGCCGGCGCGACGGCGATATGCCAGCGGCCGCAGGACCTGCCGGAGATGGTGGCGGCGCTCCTGGCGTGACCCCGGGAGGGTCGGCCACCCTTGCACTCGCCGGCCGGATCGTGTATCGCCCCGGCCATTCCACACGCGGACCCGCGGCTGAGGACGAATGTCCTTTGCCGCTCCGGTGGCGACGGAGCCTCACCCGAGGCCGGCCATAGTCCGCGGAGGCACAACCGGAGAAGACCCATGGCGCTGCCCGATTTCAGCATGCGTCAGCTTTTGGAAGCTGGCTGCCACTTTGGCCATCAGGCCCACCGCTGGAACCCGAAGATGAACCAGTACATCTTCGGCGTCCGCAACAACATCCACATCCTCGATCTCGCCCAGACCGTGCCGATGCTGCATCGTGCGCTCGTCGCCGTGTCCGACACGGTGGCCAAGGGCGGCCGCGTCCTCTTCGTCGGCACCAAGCGCCAGGCCCAGGAGGCGATCGCCGCCGGTGCCAAGCAGTGCGCCCAGTACTACGTGAACTCCCGCTGGCTCGGCGGCACGATGACCAACTGGAAGACCGTGTCGGGCTCGATCTCGCGCCTGCGCAAGCTGGACGAGGCGCTGGCCTCGGGCGGCGCCGGCTACACCAAGAAGGAAGCGCTGACCCTCGCCCGCGAGAAGGACAAGCTGGAGCGCAACCTGGGTGGCATCAAGGACATGGGCGGCGTGCCGGACCTGATGTTCGTGATCGACACCAACAAGGAGGCGATCGCCATCCTCGAGGCCAAGCGCCTCGGCATCCCGGTCGTCGCCATCGTCGACACCAACTGCGATCCGGACGGCATCACCTATCCGATCCCGGGCAATGACGACGCCGGCCGCGCCATCTCGCTCTACTGCGACCTGATCGCCCGCGCCGCCATCGACGGCATCGGCCGCGCCCAGGGTTCGTCGGGCATCGATCTCGGCGCCTCCGAGAAGCCGATGGTCGAGGACCTGCCCGAGGCCGCCGCTCCCGCCGGCGTCGAGCGTCTCGCCGGCCCGCGCGGCCCGGCCGACGAGCTCATCAAGCTCACCGGCGTGTCGCCGGAGATCGAGAAGCAGCTCAACGACCTCGGCATCTTCCACTACTGGCAGATCGCCGGCTTCACCCCGGCCGATGCCGCCAAGATCGGCGACAGCGTCGGCCTGCCGGGCCGCGTCCAGGGCTGGATCGACCAGGCCAAGACGCTGGTCGAGGCCGAGGCCGCCTGATCCAAGCCGCCAGCCGGCGTCATCCGCGCGACACGAAAGCCGTGTTGGGCGGAGATCGGTTCTGAGTTCCGGCCGGCTCGCTTCCGCGGGCCGGCCGTTTCCCTTCCCACAGACTTTCAATTCGAGGACGGACCCATGGCGAACATCACCGCCCAGATGGTCAAGGAACTGCGCGAGATGACCGGCGCAGGCATGATGGACTGCAAGTCCGCGCTGAACGAGACCGGTGGCGACATCGAGGCCGCGGTCGATCTGCTGCGTAAGAAGGGCCTGTCCAAGGCTGCGAAGAAGGCCGGCCGCGTCGCCGCCGAGGGCCTGGTCGGCATCGTCACCGCCGGTCCGAAGGCCGCCGTGGTCGAGGTCAACTCGGAGACCGACTTCGTCGCCCGCAACGAGCAGTTCCAGAACCTGGTCAAGTCGATCGCCGACGTCGCACTGAAGACCGGCAACGAGGTCGACGCGATCCTCGCCGCGCCCGCCGCCTCGGGCGGCACCGTCGCCGACGCCATCGCCTCGGCGGTCGCCACGATCGGCGAGAACATGACTCTGCGCCGCGCCTCCGTGCTGTCCGTGTCGGACGGTGTCGTCGGCAGCTACATCCACAACGCCGTCGAGCCGGGCCTCGGCAAGATCGGCGTGCTGGTGGCGCTCGAGTCGACCGGTTCCAAGGACGAGCTGGCCGCCCTCGGCCGCATGGTCGCGATGCACGTCGCCGCCGCCAACCCGCTGGCGCTGGACGCCGAGGGTCTCGACCCGGCCGTCGTTGCCCGCGAAAAGGCCATCCTCGCCGAGAAGAACGCCGGCAAGCCGGAGAACGTCATCGCCAAGATCGTCGAGTCGGGCATCAAGACCTATGCCAAGGAGGTCTGCCTCCTCGAGCAGATCTACATTCATGACGGCGGCAAGACGGTGGCCCAGGCGCTGAAGGAAGCCGAGAGCAAGGTCGGCGCGCCGATCAAGCTGAAGGCCTTCACCCGCTTCGCCCTCGGCGAGGGCATCGAGAAGGCCGAGAACGATTTCGCGGCCGAGGTCGCGGCGCAGGCCGGCCTCAAGAGCTGACGCCGGGCGTCATATCGATTGCAGAAAGGGGCGGGCGACCGCCCCTTTTTCTTTGGCGCTGACTGGTCAGGCGGCCAGCGCCTCCTCCACGTCGCGCAGGCGATCCTTGCCGAAATACATCTCGCGTCCGATGAAGAAGGTCGGCACCCCGAAGGCGCCCCGGCCGACGGACGCCTCGGTGTTGGCGATGAGCCCGGCCTTGACGTCCGGCGCCTGGGCCGCCTCCAACAGGGCCGCGCCGTCGAGACCGGAGGCGTCCATGGCGGTCCTGAAGACGGCCGGGTCGTCCATCTTCTTGGGCTCGACCCACATGTGGTGGAACGCCGCCTCGACATAGGGGCCGAGGCGCCCCTCCTTGTCCATGGCCACCGCCCCGCGCATCAGCATCAGCGTGTTGACCGGAAAGAACGGGTTCATCTGGAAGTCGGTCAGCCCGTGCCGGGCGATGAAGCGCGCCGTCTCGAGACGCTCGTAGGCCAGCTTGTTGCGAATGCCGGCGAAGGCCTCGAAGGGCGAGCGGTTGTGCGTCGCCTTGAAGATGCCGCCGAGCAACACGGGCACGTAGCGCAGGGTCGCGCCGGTCCGCTCGGCGATGCCGGGCAGCACCTTGTGGACGAAATAGGCATTGGGACTGCCGACGTCGAAGTGAAATTCGACCAGCCTGGGTCCGTTCAGCGGCATGGGCGCCTCGTCGTCGGCATCTGCGTCCATCACCATGTCTCCCCGTAGGGACGGATGTCGAGTTCGTGTGTCCACGCATCACGCGGCTGGCCGTGGAGCTGCCAGTATGTCTCGGCGATGGAGGCGGGGTTCATCAGTTCATCCGGCGCGACGTCGTCCATGCCGGTGCGCTCGCGCCGGAGGTTGCGCACGAAGGGCGTGTCGACGCCGGCGTCGATGACGAGATGGGCGACGTGGATGTTCTTCGGCCCGAGTTCCCGCGCCATGCTTTGGGCCAGGGCACGCAGGCCGAACTTGGCACTGGCGAAGGCGGCGAAGCCCGCCCCGCCGCGCAGGCTGGCCGTGGCGCCGGTGAAGAAGATGGAGCCGCGGCCCCGCGGCACCATGAGGCGCGCCGCCTCCCGTCCGGTGAGGAACCCGCCGTAGCAGGCGAGCTCCCAGACCTTGCGGAACACCCGCTCGGTTGTGTCGAGGATGGGAAAGCGGACGTTGCCGCCGACGTTGAAGACGCAGACCTCCAGCGGCGCATGGGCATCGGCCTCGGCGAGGAAGGCGGTGACCTCGTCCTCGCGGCGCGCATCGACGCTGCGGCCGAAGCAGGTCCCGCCGGCCGCGGCGATCTGCTGTTCCAGTGCCGCGAGCCTGTCGCCGTTGCGGCGGCCGGCGAAGACCGCATAGCCGCCGGCCGCGAAGCGGCGGGCGATGGCGGCGCCGATATGGTCTCCGGCACCGACGATGGCGACGGTGGCCTTCGGGTTCGGCATGGGCGAGGCTCCGGTGCTGGCAGGGCGGGCGGGGGGAGCCTATATCGTGTATCAGCACGATGCCAAGGGGCGGGGGTGCGCGGCGTCTCGGCTGTTGCGCCCGGCGGCCATTCCGCTAAACCCGGCGCACCACACATCTCGGACGACGAAGACGAATCGGGGGAACGATATGGCCGGGCCACGCTATGGGCGCGCGCTGGTGAAGGTGTCCGGCGAGGCGCTGGCGGGCGACCAGGAGTTCGGGTTCGACGCGGCGACGATGAAGACCATCGCCGAGGACCTCATCGCCGCTGCCAAGGCCGGCACCGGCATCGCGGTCGTGGTCGGCGGCGGCAACATCTTCCGGGGCCGGCAGATCGCCGGGATCGGCCTCAGCCGGGTCGACGCCGACGCCATCGGGCGGCTCGCGACGGTTATGAACGCCATCGCGCTGGCGGGCCAGATCAACGCTCTCGGCCATCCCGCCGTCGCCCTCTCGGCCGAGCCGGTCCCGGAGGCGCTCGACGTCTACACGGTGCGCCATGCGCTCGCCCATCTCGCAGCGGGCAAGATCGTGGTCCTCGGCGGCGGCATCGGCGTGCCGCTGCTGACCACCGACACCACGGCCACCATGCGCGCCGTGGAGCTCGGCTGCGACGTCGTGCTGAAGGGCACCAACGTCGACGGCATCTATTCGGCCGATCCGAAGCGCGATCCGACCGCAGTGCGTTTCGACCAGCTCACCGCCGACGAGGCGATCGCCCGCGATCTCAAGGTGATGGACACGGCCGCCTTCGCGCTTGCCCGGGAGAACCGTCTTCCGATAATCGTGTTCTCCCTCGATGCCCCCGGCGCCGTCGCGTCGGTGCTGGCGGGCGAGGGCCGATGCACCGTGGTCACCGTCTGACCGCGCCAGTGACCTTCCCGCGGATCCCTCCGCGCAATCTCCAAGAGGCGTACCCCATGGCCGCGTCCCCGACCTTCGATCTTGGCGACCTCACGCGTCGCATGCAGAGCTCGATCGCATCCTTCAAACACGAACTGGGCACGCTGCGCACCGGCCGCGCCTCGCCGAACCTCCTGGACCCGATCCAGGTCGAGGCCTATGGCCAGTCGATGCACATCAACCAGGTCGCGACCGTGAGCGTGCCCGAGCCGCGCCTGCTCTCCGTCCAGGTCTGGGACCGCGCCATGGTCGGTCCGGTGGAGAAGGCGATCCGCGAGTCGAGCCTCGGCCTCAATCCGCAGACCGAGGGCCAGGTCATCCGCCTGCGCATTCCCGAACTGACCCAGGACCGCCGCAAGGACATGGTCAAGGTCGCGCACAAATATGCCGAGGGCGCGCGCGTGGCGATCCGCCACATCCGCCGCGACGGGATGGACATCCTGAAGGCCAAGGAGAAGGATCACTCCATGAGCGAGGACGAGAACGTCCGCGCCGCCGATCAGGTTCAGAAAGAAACCGACAAGCACATCGCCGAGATCGACCAGCTGCTCGCGCAGAAGGAAAAAGAGATCATGACGGTCTGAGTGCTGAAACGGACATGACCATGGTGGACCGACAAGGCCTGGCCGCTGAACAGGGTGTCGCCGAGGCGGCGCCCGCAGCGCTGCCGCGTCATGTCGCCATCATCATGGACGGGAACGGCCGCTGGGCGAAGCAGCGCGGCCTGCCGCGCATCGAGGGCCACCGGCGCGGCGTCGACGCCCTGCGTCGCACCCTGCGGGCGGCACGCGAGATCGGGATCGAGACCGTGACGGTCTATTCCTTCTCCTCGGAGAACTGGTCGCGCCCGCCGGCCGAGGTGTCGGCGCTGATGGGCCTGCTCAAGCGCTTCATCCGCAACGACCTCGCCGAACTGCACGAGGCCGGGGTGCGCGTGCGCATCGCCGGCGACCGCGACAGCCTCGAACCCGACATTCGCCTGCTGCTGACGGAAGCCGAGGCGCTGACGAGGGGCAACACCCGCCAGACGCTGATCGTCGCCTTCAACTACGGCTCGCGCCAGGAGATCGCCGCCGCCGCGCGAACGCTGGCGGCCGAGGTCGCAAGGGGCGAGCGCAGTGCGGAGAGCATCACGCCCGAGGCCATCGAGGCGCGGCTCAGCACCGCCGGGATTCCCGATCCGGACCTCGTCATCCGCACCTCCGGCGAGATGCGACTGTCCAATTTCCTCATGTGGCAGTCGGCCTATGCCGAACTCGTCTTCCAGCCGATCCTCTGGCCCGACTACGGACGCGAGGCGCTGATGGAGGCGCTCGTCGAATATGGTCGCCGCGAGCGCCGCTACGGCGGCCTCGGCTCCGTCGGCGCCTGACATGCGGCCCGACGAGCGCCCCGCCGGCGCCTTCTCCGATCCGGACCTGAAGAAGCGAGTCGTCTCCGCGCTGGTGCTCATTCCGGTCGCCATCTTCACCGCCTGGCTCGGCGACTGGCCCTTCGCCATCCTGTGGCTCTGCGGCGCGGCGCTGGTGCTGCGCGAATGGAACCGGCTGGTCCTCCCCGAGGCGCCGCCGGCACTCTATGCCGGCGAACTCGTCGCGCTCACCGCCGCGCTCGGCCTCGAACGCTATTTCCTCAATCCCGGTTTCGCCATGGTGGCCCTCGGCGCCGGCGCCGGCGTCGCCCTGGCGCTCAGCCCGCAGGGGCGATCCCGCTGGGCCATCGCAGGGCTCCTCTATGCCGCCGCCGTGGTGCTCGGGCCGACGATCCTGCGGGACGACAACGCGCTGGGGTTCGTCGCCATCCTCTGGCTCTTCGCCGTGGTCTGGGGCACCGACGTCGCCGCCTACTTTGCCGGCCGCTCCATCGGCGGGCCGAAGCTGTGGCCGCGTCTGTCGCCGAAGAAGACCTGGTCCGGGTTCATCGGCGGCACGCTGATCGGAACGGTGATCGCCCTGGTGGTGGTGCGGCTCGCCGGCATTCCCCTCAGCGTCGGCCTGGCGATCGCGACGTGGGTCATCGCCGCGCTGAGCCAGGGCGGCGACCTCTTCGAATCCTCGGTCAAGCGGCGCTTCGCGGCCAAGGATGCGGGATCGCTCATTCCCGGCCACGGCGGCGTCATGGACCGTCTCGACGGCTTCCTCGTCGCCGCGGTCGCAGCGGCGGCGCTCGGCCTGATGCGCGGCGGCTCGGCCAACCCGGCCGCCGGGTTGCTGGTGTGGTGAGCGTGCGCCGCCTCACCATCCTCGGGGCGACCGGCTCGGTCGGCACCAGCACGCTCGACATCGTCGCGCGCCACCGCGACCGTTTCGCCGTGGAGGCCGTGACGGCCAACGGCGACGCGGCGGGCCTCGCCCGCCTCGCGCGGGAGTTCGGCGCCCGTTTCGCCGCCGTGGCGGATGAGGCCGCCTATCCGGCGCTCCGGGACGCCCTCGCCGGCAGCGGCATCGAGGCTGCGGCCGGCCCTGCGGCGGTGGCTGCCGCGGCGGCGCGACCCGCCGACATGGTCGTCGCGGCGATATCCGGCGCGGCCGGCGTCGAGCCGGTGCTGGCCGCGATCGGGCAGGGGACGACGGTGGCGCTCGCCAACAAGGAGAGTCTCGTGGCCGCCGGCGCCATGGTGATGGGGGCCGCGACGGCGGCTGGCGTCGCCATCCTTCCCGTCGATTCCGAGCACAATGCCGTCTTCCAGGCGCTGGCGGGCTCGCGCATGGAGGATGTCGAGACGGTCTGGATCACCGCGTCCGGCGGCCCCTTCCGCACCTGGGACGCGGCGGCGATCGCGGCGGCGCGGCCCGAGGATGCGCTCAAGCATCCCAATTACGCCATGGGAGCCAAGGTGACGGTCGACTCGGCCGGGCTGATGAACAAGGGGCTCGAACTCATCGAGGCGCACCACCTGTTCTCGTTGCCGCCGGACCGGCTGAAGGCGTTGATCCATCCTCAGCAGGTGGTGCACGGCATGGTGGGCTATCGCGACGGGTCGATCGTGGCGCAGCTCGGTGCCGCCGACATGCGCGTGCCGATCGCCCATTGCCTCGGCTTTCCGGAGCGGATCGACGGGCCGTCGCGGCGTCTCGACTTCGCCGCCATCGCGACCCTGACCTTCGAGGAGCCCGATCTCGTCCGCTTCCCGGCCCTGCGCCTCGCCATCGAGGCGATGACCGCCGGGGGGAGGGCGCCGACCGTGCTCAACGCCGCCAACGAGGTGGCCGTGGAAGCCTTCCTCACACGCGACATCGGCTTCTGCGACATCGCGCCGCTCGTCGAGGCGGTCCTGGCGGCGGAAGGCGTCGGCCCCGCTCCGGCCACATTGGACGATTTATGGTTGATTGACCATGCCGCCAGACAGCGGGCGAGGGCCACTATGCTTAACGCCCGGGCTGCGGCATCTTGAACGTGGGAGGGTATGAGTCTCGGATTTCCGCGGCTGATGCCCATGGGACATCGCAATGAACGTCGTTTCCGCTCTGGGCGGATGGGGCCAGACCCTGATCTGGACCATCATTCCGTTCCTGTTCGTCCTGACCGTCGTGGTGTTCTTCCACGAGCTCGGGCACTTCTGGGTGGCACGCCGCAACGGCGTGCGCGTCGAGGTGTTCTCGATCGGTTTCGGACGCGAACTGGTGGGATTCAACGACCGCCACGGGACCCGCTGGAAGCTCTGCCTCATTCCTCTCGGCGGCTACGTGAAGTTCTACGGCGATGCCGACGCGGCCTCGACGCCCGATTTCGACGCGGCCTCGGCCATGACCGAGACCCAGCGCTCCGAAAGCTTCTTCCACAAGTCCATCGGCCAGCGCGCTGCCATCGTGGCGGCCGGGCCGATCGCCAACTTCATCCTCGCCGTCGTCATCTTCGCCGGCGTCTTCACCCTCTTCGGGAAGCCCATCACCCAGCCGCGTGTCGAGACGATCGTCGCCGACAGCGCCGCGCAGAGGGCCGGCTTCCAGCCGGGTGACCTCGTCGTCGCCATCGGCGGGCGGCCGATCGAGAGCTTCTCCGATATGCAGCGCATCGTCGGCTCCAGCGCCGGCGAGACGCTGATCATCAAGGTGCAGCGCGACGGCCGCGAGCTCGACCTGACCGCCGTCCCCACCGTCTTCGAGTTCAAGGACCGCTTCGGCGGCACCCACCGCATCGGCCGGCTCGGCATTTCGCGCTCGAACCAGCCGGGCGACACGCAGATCCGCCGCTACGACCCCTTCACCGCGACCTGGATGGGCATGAAGGAAACGTGGTTCGTGGTGGAGCGCACCTTCGCCTATCTCGGCGGCGTCGTGATGGGTACGCAGAGCGCAGACCAGCTCGGTGGCCCGATCAGAATCGCCCAGGTCTCCGGCGAGGCCGCGCAGATCGGATTCGTCGCCCTCCTGAGCCTCGCGGCGCTCATCTCCGTGTCCATCGGCCTCCTCAATCTCTTCCCCATTCCGATGCTCGACGGCGGCCATCTCGTCTTCTACGCCATCGAGGCCGTGCGCGGCCGTCCGATGAGCGAAGGGGCCCAGGAAATGGCGTTCCGCTTCGGTTTGGCGCTGGTTCTGATGCTGATGATCTTCGCCACCTGGAACGACATCCGGGGGCTCGTCGGCTGATGGCAGGCGTGGCGAACCGGCAACGGATTTCGAAAAACCGGCCGGGCCGGGGTGGTGCGGTTTGCACTCCCGGACAAACCGGTTACAAGCGTGTCGCCCGGGCGGAATCCACGGGTGGTTCGCGTTCGCGTGAAACCGACATACCAAACAGACAGGCGCGTGCTTCATGACTTCTTTCGCTCGGACGGTCCGAACGGTCGTGATCGCAGGGACGATGACCGCAGTGGGCGTGGTGATGGCCACGACCGCGGGCATGGTGCTCTCGACAGAGGTGAATGCGCAGTCGGCGAGCGGTATCGTCGTTCAGGGCAACCGCCGCATCGAGGCGGATACGGTCCGTTCCTACTTCCGCACCGGCCCTGGTGAGCCGCTGACTGCCGCCCGCGTCGACGAGGCCATCAAGGCCATGTACGCGACGGGCCTGTTCCGCGACGTCCGCGTCAGCCGCCAGGGCGGCCGTCTCGTCGTCCAGGTCGCCGAGAACGAGGTCATCAACCGTGTCGTCTTCGAGGGCAACCGTCGCCTGAAGACCGAGCAGCTTCAGGGCGAGATCGAGTCGCGGGCCCGTGGCACCTTCTCCCGCGCCACCGTCCAGTCCGACACCCAGCGTCTCTACGACGTCTATCGCCGCACCGGCCGCTACGAGGTCGAGATCGTTCCGAAGACGATCGAGCAGCCGAACGGCCGCATCGACCTGATCTTCGAGATCACCGAGGGCAAGAAGGCCGGCGTGCGCGCCATCAATTTCGTCGGCAACAACGCCTTCGGCCGCCAGCGCCTGCTGGACGTGATGTCGACGGCCGAGACCGGCATCCTCTCCTGGCTCAAGTCGAACGACGTCTATGACGCCGACCGCCTGAACGCCGACCAGGAGGCCATCCGCCGCCTGTACCTGCGCGCCGGCTACGTCGACATGCGCATCCTCTCGGCGCGCGCCGACTTCGACCAGGCCGCCAACTCGTTCAACATCGTCATCGAGATCGAGGAAGGTCCGCAGTACCGGATCGGTTCGGTTGACGTGCAGTCGAACATCCGCGACGTCGAGGGTTCGACCCTGCGCGGCGCGGTGAAGACCCAGCCCGGCGCTGTCTACAACGTCGAACTCGTCGACAAGTCGCTCGAGGACGTGACCCTCGAGGTCGCCCGCCGCGGCTATGCCTTCGCCTCCGTCCGCCCGCGCGGCGAGCGTGATCCCTCGACCCTGACCGTCAACCTCGTCTACGTCGTCGAGGAAGGCCCGCGCGTCTATGTCGAGCGCATCAACGTGCGCGGCAACACCCGCACCCAGGACCGCGTCATCCGCCGCGAGTTCGACATGGCCGAGGGCGACGCGTACAACCGCGTGCTCGTCGACCGCGCCGAGCGCCGCCTGAAGAACCTCGGGTTCTTCAAGGAAGTGAAGATCACCACCGAGCCGGGTTCGGCCGCCGACCGCGTCATCGTCAACGTCGAGGTCCAGGACCAGCCGACGGGTGCCTTCTCGATCGCCGGTGGCTACTCGACCGCCGACGGCTTCATCGCCGAGGCCTCCGTCGAGGAGCGCAACTTCCTCGGCCGCGGCCAGTTCGTCCGCCTCGGCGGCATGTTCGGCCAGCGCTCGCGCGGCATCAACTTCTCCTTCACCGAGCCCTTCCTGATGGACTACCGTCTGTCGGGTGGTTTCGACCTGTTCTACCGGCACACCAGCCGCGCCACCTACCAGCCGTTCGAGTCGACCTCCTACGGCGGCACGCTGCGCCTCGGCATCCCGATCACCGAGCAGTTCGCGGTTCAGCTGCGCTACAGCGCCGTGTCGCAGCGGATCTCCATCCGCGACGACCAGACGAACTGCTACAGCAGCTACACGGGCCAGCTTCGCCAGTACAACAACAACGGCACGCTCTCCTATTTCGAGGGTGGCGACCCGCGGGCGGCGACCGCCGGCACCGACCAGGGCGCGGCCTCGCTGGCGGCGGACGGCACGATCAACACCGCCGGCCTCGGCCGGGCCTACAACTGCCTCGACGACGGCGAAGTCTCGGGGGCGCTGCGCGCCATCAACAACCGCACGCGCTTCATTTCGATGCTCGGCTATTCGCTGATCTATTCGAACCTCGATCGCGCCATCAATCCGAGCCAGGGCCTCTACGCCGAGCTGCGTCAGGACGTGGCCGGCATCGGCGGCAACGCCCGCTTCGTCCGCACCACGGGTGACGCGCGCTACTACCACGACCTGACCAACGACTGGATCGCCATGCTGCGCGTCCAGGGTGGTCACATCGCCGGTCTCGGCGGCAAGCTCGACTCGGTGGACCAGTTCTTCATGGGTCCGGAGCTCGTTCGCGGCTTCCAGACTGCCGGTATCGGTCCCCGCGACTTCGCGATCCGCAACGCCGCGGCCGGTGTCGGCCTCGACCGTGCGGCCGACGCGGTCGGTGGCACCATGTACTGGGGCGCCTCGGCAGAGGTCACCTTCCCGATCACCTTCCTGCCGAAGGACTTCGGCATGCGCGGCGCGCTCTATGCGGATGCTGGCTCGGTGTGGGGCTACAGCTCGATCAACTCGTTCAATACGGGCGGGACGAACCTGCTGGTCGACCTCCAGGGGTCGGAAGCCCACAAGATCCGCTCCTCCGTCGGTGTCGGCCTGTTGTGGAACTCGCCCTTCGGCCCGATCCGCTTCGACTATTCCTTCGTCCTCTCGAAGGCGAGGGGCGACCAGACGCAGGCCTTCCGCTTCTCGGGCGGCACGCGCTTCTGACCGCCGGCGTCCCTGTCCCGGGGGCGCTGCGGTCCCTGGCGGGATGATGATGACGGAACCCCAGTTCCTTGTTCCGGCCGAGGCGATGACCGTCGCCTCGGTCGCGGCCTTTCTGAAGGCCGATTGGGCCGGCGGCGACGGCGACCGTTCCATTGGCCGCGTTGCGGCGCTCGCCAACGCCTCGCCCGACAGCCTGACCTTCCTCGACAACCCGAAATATGCCGACCAGCTCGCGGTGACGCGCGCTGCGGCCTGTCTCGTCTCCGGCCGGCAGCGTGACCTCGTTCCGGCAGGCGTCGCGGCCATCGTGGTCGCACATCCGCACGCGGCCTTCGTCTCGGTCTCACGCAAGCTCTATCCGCAGGCGCTGCGTCCGCAGTCGCTGTTCGGCGCCACCGGCATTTCGCCGGGCGCGATGATTCATCCGTCCGCGCGGCTGGAGCCGGGCGTGGTGGTCGATCCGGGCGTGGTCGTCGGGCCCCAGGCCGAGGTCGGCTCTGGGACGCTGCTCGCCGCGGGATGTGTGGTGGGGCCCGGGGTCAGGATCGGGCGCGACTGCGCCGTCGGCCCGCACGTCTCGCTGATCCACGCGCTACTCGGCAACCGGGTCATCGTCCATGCGGGCGTGCGCATCGGCCAGGACGGCTTCGGCTTCGAGCTCGGCCGGCAGAAGCACGCCAAGGTGCCGCAGGTCGGGCGGGTCATCATCCAGGACGACGTGGAGATCGGCGCTAATACCACGGTGGACCGCGGCCATGTGCTGGACACCGTGATCGGCGAGGGCACCAAGATCGACAACCTCGTGCAGATCGCCCACAACGTCGAGATCGGCCGCCATTGCGTCATCGTCAGTCAGGTCGGGATTTCCGGCTCGGCCCGGCTCGGCGATTTCGTCATGTTGGGCGGGCAGGTCGGCGTCAACAATCACGTCACCATCGGCCACGGCGCCCAGATTGCCGCCACCTCCATCGTCAAGGATGATGTGCCCGACGGGGCGCGCTGGGGCGGCCGGCCGGCCAAGCCGGTAAGGGACTGGTTCCGCGAGATCGCCGCGGTGGAACGGCTGGCGCGCGCAAGGCCGGCCGACAAGGACGAGGGGGCTTCCTGACGATGAACGAGACGACGACCAGCATCGATACGGCCGGCATCCAGAAGATCCTCAGCGTGCTGCCGCACCGCTATCCGTTCCTGCTCATCGACAAGATCGTCGACATCCGCGGCGACGAATTCGGCATCGGCATCAAGAACGTCACGGCCAACGAGCCGCAGTTCATGGGGCACTTTCCCGGCAATCCGATCATGCCCGGCGTGCTGATGATCGAGGGCATGGCCCAGACCGGCGGCGTCATGGCGCTGACCTCGGTGGGCGGCACCGGCAAGCTCGTCTTCTTCATGACCATCGACAAGGCGAAGTTCCGCAAGCCGGTCACGCCCGGGGACCGGATCGAGTATCACATGACGAAGATCGCCAAGAAGCGTAACATCTGGTTCTACCGCGGCGAGGCCATGGTCGACGGCAAGCTGGTCGCGGAGGCCGAACTGTCGGCCATGCTGGCGGACGCCTGACCCATGACCAGCCGCGCGACCGAGATCCATCCTCTGGCCTATGTGGCGCCCGCGGCCCGACTGGGGCAGGGGGTCAGCATCGGCCCGTTCTGCACGGTGGGTCCGGACGTCGAGATCGGCGACGGCGTGACGCTGCACTCCCACGTCAATCTCGACGGTCATACGAGCATCGGCGCGCGCAGCGAGATCTTTCCCTTCGCCTCCATCGGGACCGCGCCGCAGGACCTCTCCTACAAGGGCGATCCGACCACGGCGAGCATCGGCGAGGATTGCGTCATCCGCGAGAGCGTCACGGTGAACCGGGGTACGCCGAAGACCGGCGCCACGACCATCGGCGACCGCTGCTTCCTCATGGCCTATGCCCATGTCGCCCATGACTGCCGGGTCGGCAACAACGTCATCTTCGCCAATGCGGCAACCCTCGGCGGCCACGTGAAGGTCGGAGACTACGTCTTCCTCGGCGGACTCTGCGCCGTCCACCAGTTCACCCGGATCGGCGACTTCGCCATGGTCGGCGGGGTGACGGGCGTCAAGGACGACGTCATTCCCTACGGCATGGCCTTCGGCGCCAACGGCACGTCGGGCGAGCTGATCGGCCTCAACGTCGTCGGCATGAAGCGCCGCGGCCTCAGCCGCGACGACGTGCGCACCGTGCGCGCCTGCTACGAGACGCTGTTCTACGGCGTCGGCACCTTCGCAGAGCGCCTCGCCGACGCCACGGCCGCCTATCGTGACCATCCTGCCGCCGGACGCCTGATCGCCTTCATCGAGGCGGGGGAGAAGCGGCCGGTGATGATGGCCGCGCCGAAGAAGACCCGGGTGGCCGGCGCGGGCCCGTCCGCCGCCGATGAGTGAGACGAGCCCGCTCGGCATCATCGCGGGGGCGGGGAGCTTTCCTCTCGCGCTGGCGCGGGCGGCGACGGCGCAGGGACGTCCGGTCTTCGCGCTCCTCTTGAAGGGAATCGCAGGGCCCGAACTCCAGGCCTTTCCGCACGCCTGGATCGGCATCGGCCAGTTCGGCGCCATGGTGGCCCAGGCGCGCAAGGCCGGCTGCCGCGATCTGGTGCTGATCGGTTCCCTGGTCAGGCCCAATCTCTGGACCACCGTGCCGGATCTCGGCGGCCTGCGCGTGCTGCCGGACATCGTCCGGCTGTTCCGCGGCGGCGACGACCATCTCCTGCGCGGCATTGCCGGCATTTTCGAGCGCCACGGCTTCCGCCTGCTCGGCGCCCACGAGGTGGCGCCCGAACTGCTGATGCCGGAGGGGCCCCTCGGCGGGGTGCGCCCGACCGCAACCGACCTCGAGGACATCGCGCTCGCCCGCGGCGCCATCGCGGCGCTCGGCCCCTACGACGTCGGCCAGGGCATGGTGATCGGCAACCGCCGCATTGTCGCCGTGGAGGGCGCGGAGGGCACCGACGGCATGCTCGACCGCTGCGCCACCATGCTCGCCGCCGGCCGGCTGAAATGGCCGCGCGGAACCGGTCTGCTCGTCAAGGCGCCGAAGCCCGGCCAGGACCGGCGCATCGACATGCCCGCCATCGGCCCGGATACGGTGGCCAAGGCCGCCGCCGCGGGGCTGAAGGGCATTGCGGTCGTCGCCGGATCGACCCTCGTCGTCGACGTGGAGGAGGTCATCCACCTCGCCGACAGGCACGGCCTCTTCGTCGTCGGTGTGCCCGCCGGCGAAGCGCCATGACGCGGCCGCTCGACGTCTTCATCATCGCCGGCGAGGAATCCGGGGACCAGCTCGGCGCCCACCTGATGGACGGCCTCGTGGCCCTGCGGGGCGCGCCGGTGGCCTTTCGCGGTGTCGGCGGGCGGCGAATGGCGACGCGGGGCCTCGCCTCGCAGTTCCCCATGGCGGAGATCGCGCTCTTCGGCCTCACCTCCATCATCGTCCACATTCCCCGCGTCCTCAGGCGCATCCGTGAGACCGTGGCGGCGATCCTGGCGCGGCCGCCGGACGTGCTGGTGCTGATCGACGCGCCGGGCTTCAACCGGCGGGTGGCGCGCCAGGTCCGTAAGGCGCGGCCCGAGATCCCGATCGTCTTCTACGTGTCGCCCACGGTCTGGGCCTGGCGGCCGGGACGGGCGGCGGAGATGCGGCCCTATGTGGACCAGCTTCTCGCCCTGCTGCCGTTCGAGCCGGAAGTCCATCGGCGCCTGGGCGGGCCGCCGACGACCTATGTCGGTCATCCCATCAGCGAGCGGCTCGCCGACGTCAGACCGGGTCCGGACGAGGCCCTGCGGCGCGATGCGGCGCCGCCCCAGGTGCTGGTCCTGCCCGGGAGCCGCCGCAACGAGATCATCAGGCTCTCACCGCTCTACGCCGCGGTGCTGGCGCGGGTCGAGGCCGGGCTCGGACCGGTCGACTGGGTGCTGCCGGCCGTTGCCCAGCATCGCGACCTCATCGCGCGCGAGGTGTCTGCCTGGCCGGTGAAACCGCGCATCGTCGAGGGGGAGGATGCGAAGTTCGCCGCCTTCCGGTCGGCACGCGCGGCGCTCGCCTGTTCGGGAACCGTGACGCTGGAACTCGCGGTTGCCGGCGTTCCGCAGGTCGTCGCCTACCGCACCGGCTGGCTGGAGGCGCAGATCGCCCGCCGGCTGATCACGGCGGAGACGGCAGTGCTGGCCAACCTCGTGCTCGGCGAGAAGGTGGTGCCGGAATTCCTGCAGGAATACGGGACGGTAGATGCCGTCTCGGCCGCGCTGGCGGCGATCATCGTCGACGGTCCGGAGCGCCGACGCCAGGTCGAGGCCTTCGCCCGCCTCGACGACGTGATGGACTTTTCCGGCGAGGCACCGAGCGTCAGGGCCGCACGGATCGTGCTCTCCGCCGTCCGGTCCACCCCATGAAAGCGAACGGGGCGCCGAAGCGCCCCGCTGAACTCTGACCGGCGGATGCCCGCCGCGATCACTTGCGCCGGGAGATCGGGGTGTAGTCGCGGCGCGGCTCACCCGTATAGAGCTGGCGCGGGCGGCCGATCTTCTGCTGCGGGTCCTCGATCATTTCCTTCCACTGGGCGATCCAGCCGACGGTGCGGGCGAGGGCGAAGAGCACGGTGAACATGTCGGTCGGGAAGCCCATCGCCTTGAGGGTGATGCCCGAATAGAAGTCGATGTTCGGATAGAGCTTCTTCTCGATGAAATAATCGTCCGACAGGGCGATGCGCTCCAGTTCGACGGCGACGTCGAGCAGCGGGTCGTCCTTGATGCCGAGCTCGCCGAGGACCTCGTGGCAGGTCTTCTGCATGATCTTGGCGCGCGGATCGTAGTTCTTGTAGACGCGGTGGCCGAAGCCCATCAGGCGGAAGGGATCGTTCTTGTCCTTCGCCTTGGCGACGAATTTCGGAATGTTCTCCACCGAGCCGATCTCGCCGAGCATCTTCAGCGCGGCCTCGTTGGCGCCGCCGTGGGCGGGGCCCCAGAGGCAGGCGATGCCGGCGGCGATGCAGGCGAAGGGATTGGCGCCCGACGAACCGGCGAGGCGCACGGTCGAGGTCGAGGCGTTCTGCTCGTGGTCGGCGTGGAGGATGAAGATGCGGTCCATGGCGCGGGCGAGGACCGGGTTGGCCTTGTACTCCTCGGCCGGCACGGAGAAGCACATGCGCAGGAAGTTCGACGCGTAGTCGAGCGAGTTCTGCGGATACACGAAGGGCTGGCCGATGGAGTACTTGTAGGCCATGGCGGCCAGCGTCGGCAGCTTGGCCACGAGGCGGATCGACGAGATCATCCGCTGCTGCGGGTCGGCGATGTCGATGGAGTCGTGGTAGAAGGCCGAGAGAGCGCCGACGGCCGCGACCATGACGGCCATCGGATGGGCGTCGCGGCGGAAGCCGGTGAAGAAGCGGCTCATCTGGTCATGCACCATGGTGTGGTGCGTGACGCGGTAATCGAAGTCGGCCTTCTGGGCAGCCGTCGGCAGGTCCCCGTAGAGCAGCAGGTAGCAGGTCTCGAGGAAGTCGCCGTGCTCGGCGAGCTGCTCGATCGGATAGCCGCGATAGAGCAGGACGCCCTCGTCACCGTCGATATAGGTGATCTTGCTTTCGCAGCTGGCGGTGGAGGTGAAGCCCGGGTCGTAGGTGAACATACCGGTCTGCGCATAGAGCTTGCCGATATCCACGGTCGACGGGCCGACGGTGCCGTTGGAAATCGGCAGCGGGATGGTCTTGTCGCCAAGAGTGAGTGTCGCGGTCTTTGCGCTTGCGGACATCAGCAACCCCTTGAATTTCCTATCTGAATATGCGTGCCCGCCCATGGTGCCGAACACCCGTCGCGCCCTCAAGACCGGATAGACGCTTTTTGACCGAGCGGCAAGCACGTGGGGCTGCGTAGGCCCCGCCTTGCGACATAGGTATGACGCGCTCGGAGGCGGGCCGTCAGGCGCTCATCTGGTCGGCGATGCGGGCGAGGCTCTCCTCCCGGCCGAGCACCTCCAGCACGTCGAAAATGCCGGGGGAGGTGGTACGGCCGGTGAGCGCCGCGCGCAGCGGCTGGGCCAGCATGCCGAGCTTGACGCCGCGCGCCTCGGCCTCGGCGCGCACCGCGGCATCGGCGGCCGCGGCCGTCCATTCGGGCAGCGCCGCGAGACGCTGGTGCAGCGCGGCGAGGTGGGCGCGCGCGTCCGGGGTCAGCAGGGCGGCGGCCTTGTCGTCGACAGGAAGCGGCCGGCTGGCGAGAATGAAGCCGGCGCCGTCGATCAGCTCGAGCACGGTCTTGGCGCGCTCCTTGATGCCGGGCATGGCCTTCATCACCTGGGCGCGGCGCTCCGGCGTGAGGGCGGCGGCGACGTCGGCCCCACCCTCGATGTGGGGCAGGATGTCGTCGATGGCGGCGAGCAGCCGGTCATCGGCGGCATGGCGGATGTAGTGGCCGTTGACCGCCTCGAGCTTGGCGAAGTCGAAGCGCGCCGGCGAGCGGCCGACGGCGGAGAGGTCGAAGGCCTCGACCATCTCCTCGGTGGAGAAGAACTCCTTGTCGCCCTGGCTCCAGCCGAGGCGCACCAGGTAGTTGCGCAGCGCCTCCGGCAAATACCCCAGCGCGCGGTACTGCTCGACGCCGAGCGCGCCGTGGCGCTTGGAGAGCTTGGCGCCGTCCGGCCCGTGGATGAGCGGGATGTGGGCCATGGCCGGCACCGGCCAGCCCAGCGCCTCGTAGATCTGCGTCTGGCGCGCCGCATTGGTCAGGTGATCGACGCCGCGGATGATGTGGGTGATGCCCATGTCGTGGTCGTCGACGACCACGGCGTGCATGTAGGTGGGCGTGCCGTCGGAGCGCAGCAGGACGAGATCGTCGAGGTCCTTGTTGGGGATGACGACCCGGCCCTGGACGAGGTCATCGACGACCGTCTCGCCGTCCTGGCGCGCCTTGAGGCGGATCACCGGCTTGATGCCGGCGGGGGCCTCGGAGGGATCGCGATCGCGCCAGCGACCGTCATAGCGCGGCGGGCGGCCCTCCTTCATGGCCAGCGCCCGCATCTCGTCCAGCTCCTCGGGGGAGGCATAGCAGTGATAGGCGCGGCCGGCGGCGAGCAACTGGCGCGCCACCTCGGCGTGCCGCTCGGCGCGGGCGAACTGGTAGATCGTCTGGTCGTCCCAGCCGAGGCCGAGCCACGAGAGCCCATCGAGGATCGCGTCGATCGCCTCGGTGGTCGAGCGCTGGCGGTCGGTGTCCTCGATGCGCAGCAGCATCTTGCCGCCGGTCTTCCTGGCATAGAGCCAGTTGAACAGCGCGGTGCGCGCGCCGCCGATGTGCAGGAAGCCCGTCGGGGACGGCGCAAAGCGGGAGACGACGGTCATGATTCTTCCGAAGACGACAGGGGAAGCCGGGCCGCGCTAGGCTCGGCGCCGGAAAGCGCGTGGCTGTAGCATGTTGTGAACGGCTTGGGGAGCGGCCCCATGGGTGCGGGGCGTTGAGAGGGCGGGCGAAAGCCATCGCCGCCGTGCTGGCCGGCCGGGGTGCCGCGCCGGCCGGTGTCGCCGTCTCGCCCGTCGTCGAGGCCTGGCGCGGACGTGTCATCGCCTGGGGCGCCCTGGAGCTCGAGCGGGGCCGGGCCTTCCTCATGCTGCCGGTGGCGATGGGCGCCGGCATCCTCCTCTATTTCGCCGCTCCCGAGGAACCGTCCCTGGCGGCGCCGCTGTTGCTTTTCGCGGGCCTCGCGATGCTCGCCGTCCGCCTGCGCCACAGCTACGGCGCCTTTCTCGTCGCGACGGGGTTCGCGGCGGTCGTCGCCGGCTTTGCCGCAGGGACGGGCAAGACCCGCCTCATGGCCCATCCCGTGCTTGCCGCGGAAACCGGGCTGCTGCGCATCGAGGCCTGGGTGGAGGGCGTCGAGAAGCGCGAGGGCGGTGACCGGCTGACGCTGCGTGTCATCGCCGTCAGCCCGGTTCTCGACCAAGCGCCGCAGCGCATCCGCGTCACCAGCCGCACGCGCACCGCGGTCGCCGCCGGTCAGGCGGTCACCCTGTCGGCGCGGCTGCGGCCGCCGGCCGATCCCGCCGCTCCCGGCCAGTACGATTTCGGCCGCGACGCCTATTTCCAGGGGCTGGGCGCGAGCGGCTTCGTCGTCGGGCCCGTGACACCCGGGGCGACCGGTGCCGGCACCGTCGCGCCCTGGCCGGTGCGCCTCAAGGCCGCCCACGAGAGCCTGCGCGGTGCCATCAGCGAGCGCATCCGCGCCGCCATTCCCGGCACGTCCGGCGCCATCGCCGATGCCCTCGTCACCGGCCGGCGGGACGGCATCCCCGAGGGGATCAACGAGACCATGCGGGCGGCCGGCACCTACCACATCCTGTCCATCTCCGGCTTCCACATGGCGCTGGTGGCGGCGCTCGTCTTCGCCCTCGTGCGCGGCGGCCTCGCGCTCGTGCCGGCGCTGGCCCTGACCCGTCACGTCAAGGCCTGGGCGGCCCTGGTGGCGCTCGCCGTCGCCACCGCCTACCTCGTCATCTCCGGCGCGGAGGTCGCCACCCAGCGCTCCTGGATCATGATCGCGGTGGTGCTGGTCGGCGTGGCGCTGGACCGCGGCGCGCTGACGCTGCGCACCCTGGCGCTGGCGGCGCTCGCCGTGCTCGCCATCGCGCCGGAGAGCCTGCTGGGTCCGAGCTTCCAGATGTCCTTCGCCGCGACCCTCGCCCTCGTCTCCGGGTATGTGACGCTCAGGCCCTGGGCCGAGCGCAACTCCGGCGACCCGGCAGGCCTCGGGCGCTCGCTGCTCCTCGTCACCAACGGCATCATCGGGCTCGCCGCCAGCTCGTTCCTCGCGTCGCTGGCGACCACGCCCTATGCCGCCTTCCACTTCAACACGGTCCACCTCTACGGCGTGGCGGGCAACCTCCTCGGCGCGCCGATCATCGAGTTCGTCGTCATGCCGCTCGAAATCCTCGCCCTGCTGCTCTGGCCCTTCGGCTGGGACAGGCCCGTGTGGGCATTGGCGGGGCTCGGCATCGACCTCTTCGTCAAGTCGGGCGAGTGGGTCGCGTCCTGGCCGGGCGGGCGCATCATCGTGCCCTCGCTGCATCCGGCGGGGCTCCTGACGCTCTCGGCCGGCTTCATCGTGGTGGCGCTCCTGTCGACGCCGCTGCGCTGGCTCGGCCTTCCGGCGGTCGCCCTCGGCCTGGCGCTGGCGCCTGCCGGCCAGCGGCCGCTCATCCTGATCGACGGGGAGGGGGCGACGGTCGCCGCCCGCGCCCCCGACGGGCGCCTGCGGGTGGTCTCCGCCCGCGGCAACCGTTTTGCCGTCCAGCGCTGGCTCACCGCCGAGGCGGACGGCCGCAGCGCCGCCGACGAGACGATCCAGCAGGGCGTGCGCTGCGACCCGCTCGGCTGCGCCATGCCGCTGGCAGGCGGCGGGCGCATCGCCGTGCCGCGTCACCCGGACGCGGTGGCCGACGACTGCCGCGAGGCGCGCATCGTCGTGACGCGCCACCCGGTGCCCGCCGGATGCGCGGCGACGGTTGTCGACCTGCGCGCCATCGCCTGGACGGGTGCGGTGCGGCTCCATGGCGGGGAGAGCGGCCTCAGCGTCGAGGCCGCCCGGCCGGAGGGCGCCGACAGGCCCTGGTTCCGGCCGCGCCCTGCGGGCGAAGCGCCCCGGCTCATCCGAACACCGGCAGGCGCTCGCGAGACCGTGCGTCCGCCGGAGGCTGCGAGCGAGCCGCTGGACGACGATCCGGAGCCGGCTCAGTAAAACCGGTTCAGTAACGCCGGATCAGGCCGACGAGCTTGCCCTGAATCTGCACGCGGTCGGGGCCCAGCACGCGGGTCTCGTAGGCGGGGTTGGCCGCCTCCAGCGCGATGGAGGTTCCGCGCTTGCGCAGGCGCTTCAGGGTCGCTTCCTCGTCGTCGATGAGGGCGACGACGATGTCGCCGGTCTCGGCGCTGTCGCCCTTGCGGATCAGGGCGAGGTCGCCCTCGAGGATGCCAGCCTCGATCATCGAATCACCGCGCACTTCAAGGGCATAGTGCTCACCGCGGGTGAGCATTTCAGGCGGAACCGAAATCGTCGACGTTCGCTGTTCGATGGCCTCGCGCGGCACGCCGGCCGCGATGCGGCCCATCAGCGGCACGGCCACCGGCATTACCACGTCGTCGTCCTGGACGGGCGGACGGGCGCGGCCGAGCGAGCCCTCGATGACGCTCGGCGAGAACTTGCCGCGGGCGGGACCGGCCGACTGCTCGGGCTGTCGAATCACTTCCAGGGCGCGGGCGCGATTGGGTAGCCGGCGAATGAATCCGCGCTCCTCCAGCGCCGTGATGAGGCGATGGATGCCGGACTTGGACTTCAGGTCCAGCGCCTCCTTCATCTCGTCGAAGGAGGGGGGCACGCCGCTTTCCTTCAGCCGCTCCTGGATGAAGCGGAGAAGTTCATGTTGCTTGCGCGTCAGCATCGGTTCCCGTCCCCTGCAGTGCCGTCGGCCGACTCAACCGAACAGATCATGAACAATCACTATCTGTTCTTTATGTGTTCCGCAACCGTTGAGATCCGGTAAAGGCGCCGCCTAGCTGTCGAGGCGGATGATCCGGCAGGGGCTGCCCGCCACGGCGGCGGGGGCGTGCGGGGGTCGCAGGATCAGCGCCTCGGCCTCGGCGAGCACCCGGATCATCGAGGAATCCTGCACGGGGAAGGGGGTGGCCACCAGCCGGCCGTCGCGCACGGCCAGCGTCGCCCTGAGGTGGTCGGCCCGCAGGTCGTTGGCCGGCACGTCCGCACCCAGGACGGCTTCTTCCGCCTCGTCGGCCGAATCGCCCCGTCCGGCGAGGCGCAGCAGCAGCGGCCGCAGGAAGAGCATGGCGCAGACGAAGGAGGCGACGGGATTGCCCGGCAGGCCGAGGAGCCGCATGGGGCCGAGGTCGGCCATCATCAGCGGCTTGCCCGGCCGCATGGCGATCTTCCAGAATCCGAGGGTTGCGCCCTCCGTGGCGATGACCTGCTGCATCAGGTCGTATTCGCCGACCGAGGCGCCCCCCGAGGTCACGAGGACGTCGTGGCCCTGGCTGCGGGCGAGGCGGACGCGGGCGAGGGTCTCGTCCAGCCGGTCGGGGGAAATGCCGAGAAGGGTCGGTTCGCCGCCGGCCCGGCGCACCACGGCGGCGAGCGCCAGGGCGTTGGAGGAGACGATCTGCCCGGGGCCGGGCGCGGTCCCCGGCTCCACGAGTTCGTCGCCGGTCGACAGGATGGCGACGCGGGGCCGGCGGTGGACCGGCACGGTGGCGTGGTTCATGGCGGCAGCGAGGGCGAGGCGTCGCGGGTTCATCAGCGTACCCGCCGAGAGCCCCGTCAGGCCCTCGGTGAAGTCGAGGCCGCGGCGGCGGATGAACTTGCCGGGTCGGGCGCCGCCGGTGACGACGACACGGTCTCCCTCGCGGCCGACATCCTCCTGCATGACGACGGCGTCGGCCCCGGCGGGAACGGGGGCGCCGGTGAAGATACGCACGGCCTCTCCGACGGAAACGCTGCCCGCGAAGCCGCGCCCGGCCGCCGATTCGCCGATGACCCGCAGCGACCCGGGAAGATCCGCGGCGCGGACAGCGTAGCCGTCCATGGAGGAGACGTCGTCCGGCGGCTGGCTGCGGCCGGCGACGAGGTCACGGGTGAGGACGCGGCCGTCGCAGTCGCCGACGGCGATCCACTCCTCGGGGAGGGGCTGGGCACCCGCCAGGACGCGGGCCAGCGCCTCGTCGACGGGCAGCAGTCCCGCCATCGCTCAGTCCGCCCGGTAGCTGCCGGAGGCGCCGCCCGTCTTCTCGACGACGCGGACCGCCTCGATCCGCATGCCGCGATCGACCGCCTTGACCATGTCGTAGACGGTGAGACAGGCGACCGAGACCGCGGTGAGCGCCTCCATCTCGACGCCGGTCTGGCCGGACACCTTGACCGTGGCGCTCACCCTGACGCCCGGCAGCGCGTCGTCAGGCGTCAGGTCGACGGCGACCTTGGTGAGGAGGAGGGGGTGGCAGAGGGGAATGAGCTCGTGGGTGCGCTTGGCGGCCATGATGCCGGCGAGGCGGGCAGTGCCGAGCACGTCGCCCTTCTTGGCGTCCCCGGCGCGCACCAGCGCCAGGGTCTCCGGCTTCATCACCACCGCGCCGACCGCCACGGCGGTGCGCTCAGTCGCCGGTTTCGCCGAGACGTCGACCATGTTGGCCGTGCCGCTCGCGTCGAGATGGGTGAGGGTCTTCGACTGTGCCATGGACCGCACGTAGCGCCTTCGCGAAGCGTCCGCAACGGGTTGTCCAGCCGGGGCGGGCAGGCCTTCAGGCCGCGAGTTCCGCCGCCGCCTGGCGGATGGCGCCGGCGATCGTCTCCGGGGCTTCGGCGCCGGCGATGCCGTAGCGGCCGGCAACGATGAAGAAGGGCACGCCGGTGACCCCGATGCGCTGGGCCGAGGCATATTCGCGCTGCGTCCGCTCGACGTCGGCGTCCGTGGGGAAGAGCTCGGCCAGGAGCGAGGCGTCGAGGCCGCAGGCGGCACCGATGGCGATGAGTTCCTCGTCGTCGGCGAGATTGCGGCCCTCCACGAAGAAGGCGGTGAACAGCGCCTCGACGACACGCCCCTGGATGTCGGGCGAGCGCGCCCAGAGGATCAGCCGGTGGGCGTTGAGCGTGTTCGGGGCGACGGCGATGCGCTCGAAGTCGAAGGCGATGCCCTCCTCGGCGCCGATTCCGGTGAGGCGCTCGTGAATCTGGCGGATGCGCTCGGGGTCGCCGAACTTGTCCAGCATGTACTGGCGCCGCGGCTTGCCTTCCGGCGGCAGGTCCGGGGCAAGCTGGTATGGCCGCCAGTGGATTTCCGTGGGGACGTCCGGGACGAGGGCCAGAGCCTTTTCCAGCCGGCGCTTGCCGACGAAGCACCAGGGGCAGACGACGTCGGAGACGACGTCGATCGTCAGCACGGGCGGGGTCGAGGATGGGGTGTCGGCCATGGTGGGCTCCCGGGGGCAAAGCCCAGATTTAATACCCCGCGGCCGCGCGCGCCACGCTCAGGAGCTGTGCAAGGGCGGAATGGGCATCGCCGAGCGGGTCTAGGATGGGCTCCGGCTCGCGCGGGCGGGTGTCCTCGAAGGGCAGCTGCCCGGCCTGGCGGGTGCCTCCGGGGATGGCGAGGGGAGTGACCCCGGTCTCAAGGAGCCGGCCGGCGAGGCCCGCGATGGCCCGTCCGTCACCGACCACCCCCGAGACGCGGTCGCCGAGGAGGGCGTCGGGCCGGATCACCGGCGCGATCTCGCCGCCGGCCTCGACATAGGCGGCGCGGATCGCGCTCTCGGCGAAGCGGCGTCCGCCGATGGAGACGACGCCCGGCTCGCGCGAGCCGATGGAGACGGTCTTGCGCGCCTTGTCGGCGGCGGCGGGCAGGCCGGTGTCGCGGAAACCATCTCCGTCCACGGACCAGAAGGGCGGCACGCCGTTCTCGGCCCCGGGCGGGAAGGCGGCGCGGGGCACCATGGCGCCGCGCAGCTCCAGCCGCCCCTCGGGGCCGACGCGCGATTCGATCAGCACCGGCGACTGGCCGCCCGAGGTGTGGGTGTCCGGGCCGAGCATGATCGCACCCGCGCCGTCCTTCAGGGCGCGGGCGACCGCGGTCTCGCCGATGCCCAGGAAGACGTCGACGGCAAGGCCCTCGGCGACAGCCTCGGCGAAGGCCTGCGGCTCGACGGGACGACGCGAGAAAAGGGCGAGATGGCGGAGCGAGGGCCGCTGGGCGAGGGGGGCGGAGACGACGGCTGCCGCGGCGGCTGCCGGCAGCACGGCATGGGTGGCGCCGTCGGGGGCGAGACGGTCGACGACGATGCGCAGGGCGAGCGGCGGATGGGCGACGAGGGTGCCCCCCGACATGAGCCAGGGCACGACCTGCAGCGCGAGCCCCGCGAAGCAGTCGGGGGCAAGCGTCGCGGCGAAGACCGAATGCTCGTCCGGCACGCCTGCCATGAAGGCGGCGAGGCCGCCGGCGATCAGCTCGTTGTGGCTGCGAGGGACGGCGATGTGGCCGTCGGCCACGGCGTCGGCGGTCACCACTGCGACGTGGTCGGCGGGATTGTCGGGCCGGGCGACCTCGACCCGCTCGGCCGGCGCCGGGTTCGCCAGCACGTCGTCGAGCGGAATGACGCCGTCGAGTGCCGGACCGCCCAGCGACAGGACGAAGCGCACGGAGAAGGTTTCCGCCGCGGCGAACCGCATCATGTCGGCGCAGTCGACAGGACCGGCGCGGCCGGCCGTCAGGATGGCGCGGGCGCCGATGCGCTGGAGGTGGGCGGTGGTCTCGCGGCGGCCCCAGCCGAGGGGGATCGGCGCGGCGACGAGGCCGGCGCGCAGCAGCGCCAGAACCGAGATGATCGCGTCGCTGGAGAGCGGGAACTGCGTCGCGACGACCGCGTCCGTCGGCAGGCCCATGTCCCGGAGCCGCCCGGCGAGGGCGTCGACGAGCCCATCGAGCTCGCCCCAGGAGAGCTGCCGCGGCTCGCCGCCGATGAGATGTGGGCGGTTCGGCGCGTCGGAGAGCGCCCGCGCCGTCGGGCGGATCTCGGCGGCGCGGCGCAGCAACGAATCGAGCGTCGCGCGTCCCGCCAGGCCCGACGCCGTACCCTTCCTGCCGCGCCCCAGAATCACTGTCCGTCAGCCCCACCGGCGTCACGACGCCACCACGTCTCAACGAGATAGCCGAAAACGGATGATTCGGCAGGCATGCCGATGTGATTCCAGCGCGCAATCCACTGGGACGGCTGGTGGAACAGCGGCACCCAGTAGAATCCGGAGGTCACGACCCGGTCGAGAGCCCGCGCCGCGGTGACGAGATCCTCGCGCCGGCGGGCCTCGACGATCGCCTCGACGAGGCGGTCCACCGCCGGATCGGCGATCCCCGGCAGGTTGCGGCTGCCCGGCGACTGGCCGGCGGCGACGCCCCAGTAGAAGGCCTGCTCGTTGCCGGGGGAGAGCGAGGTGTTCCACCAGCGGTAGTCGACCATGTCGAAGTCGTAGTCGCGCAGCCGGCGGTCGTATTGCACGGCGTCGACGTTGCGCACGGCCATGCGGATGCCCGCCCGCTGCAGGAAGCGCTGGTAGGTGAGGGCGAGGCGCTCCTGATCCCGCGTCGCCACGAGGAACTCGAAGGTGAAGGGACGCCCGGTGGCGGCATGGCGCATGACCCCGTTGTCGAGGCGCCAGCCGGCGGCGGCGAACAGCGCGAGGGCCTGCCGCAGGCGGTTGCGGTCGCTGCCGGTGCCGTCGGAGGCGGGCACGGCATAGGTGCCGTCGAGGACGTCCTCCCGCACCCCGGCGCCCGCCGTGGCGAGGAGCCGGCGTTCCTCGGCCGTCGCGGCCCGGCCGCGCGCGGAGAGCTCCGAGCCCTCGAACAGCGACTGGGTGCGCTCGAAGCCGCCGGCATAGAGAGCCCGGTTGGTCCATTCGAAGTCGAAGAGGAGGCCGAGCGCCTCGCGGATGCGCACGTCCTGGAACGGCGCGCGGCGGGTGTTCATCGTCAGCCCGCGGATGCCCTTCGGCGTGCCGGGGCGCAGCGTCTCCCGGACGATGCGGCCCTCGCGCATGGCGGGGAAGTCGTAGCCCGAGGTCCAGCGGCCGGGATCTGTCTCGACGCGGCTGTCGACGAGGCCCTTCTTGAACGCCTCGAAGAGCGTGTTGCCGTCGCGATAGAAGTCGAAGCGGATCTCGTCGAAGTTGAAGAGGCCGCGGTTGATGGCAAGGTCCCGGCCCCACCAGTTCGGGTCGCGCCGGAGGGTGAGACTCTCGCCGGCCCGGACCTCGCCGATGACGTAGGGCCCGGAGCCGACTGGCGGCTCCAGCGTCGTCTCCTCGAAGGTCGCCGGGTCGGTCGCGTGGGTGGGGAGGATCGGCATCAGGCCGAGGATCAGCGGCAGCTCGCGGTCATTGGCGCCGGCGAGGTCGAAGCGGATCGTCCGTTCGTCGATGAGATCGACGCTCTTCACCTTCCGGTAGTAGCTGCGGTGGTTCGGTCGCCCGCGCTCCCGGAGGAGTTCGAAGGAGAAGCGCACGTCGGCGGCGGTAACCGGCCGGCCGTCGGAGAAGCGGGCGCGCGGATCGACGTGGAAGATGATCCAGGAGCGGTCGTCGGGGAGTTCCAGGCCGGCGGCGATCTGCGGATAGAGGGTGAAGGGCTCGTCGTAGGAGCGCGCCAGCAGCGTCTCGTAGAGATATTGCCGGGCGCCGGGGACGGGCAGGCCGCGCACGACGAAGGGGTTCAGCGTGTCGAAGGTGCCCTGCACGCCGAGTACGATGCGCCCGCCCTTCGGCGCCTCCGGATTGACGTAGCGGCGGTGGGCGAGGTCGGGGGCGCTCGCGGGCTCGCCGTGCATGGCGAGCGCCTGGCGCACGGGTGCGCGCGGCACGTCGGCCGCAGCCCTGGCGGCGGCGGCCTGGGGCGCGATCAGGAGGGCGGCGGCGACGAGGCGGAGGAGGACGCGATGCAGCATGGGTTCCGGCCTGTTGGGCTGCCTCAATCCCTAGCATGAGGCCGGGTGATTCCGGCTTTTCAACGGGACGGCGAGCCGCTATTGAGCGCGACCAGGGACAGCGCCACCGTGTCGCCACGTTCGGCAGCGACATAGCGCGTCCGAATCCGACCCATTAAGGTCCGGCCCGCACAGGCTCTCCGCTTGCGCTTCGGACACGATCGAAAGGACCTTTCATGTCGTTCCCCGCCAAAGCCGCGGCTCGCGTCGGTGCAGGCCTCGCTCTCGCGCTGGTGCCCGCTCTCGCCCTGGCCCAGGCGCAGCAGCCGCAGCGCCCGGCGCAGCGTCCCGCCCAGCCGGCTCCTGCGCAGGCCGCCCCGGCCCAGCCCGCCGCTCCGGCACAGGCTGCCGGCGCCGACAGCCTCGGCGCGATCCAGACGCCCTGGGTGAAGCTGTGCGACCAGGTCCCGACGGACGAGCGCACGCCGCCGACGACGAAGAAGCTCTGCATGGTCGTGCAGGAGACCCGCGCCGAGAACGGCCAGATGCTGGCCTCGGTCCAGATCCGCGACCTCGAGGGCGAGAAGCCGCGCCTCATCATCGCGGTTCCCGTCGGCATGTCGCTGCAGCCGGGCATCCGCGTTGTGCTCGAAGGCCAGGGCCAGGCCCAGCCGCAGGCGATGCGCTACGAGGTCTGCCTGCCGAACGCCTGCTTCGCGCAGATGGAACTGCAGCCGGAATTCCTCACCCGCATGAAGCGGTCGACGAACCTGAACATCCAGGTCGTCAACATGAACAACCGCGCCATCTCGCTCGGCATGTCGCTGCAGGGCTTCCAGGCCTCCTACGACGGCGAGCCGGTGGACCCGAAGGCCTACGAGGAGAGCCAGCGCCGCCTGCAGGCGGAGCTCCAGCGCCGCGGCGAGGAGGCCCAGCGCCGCCTTCAGGAGCAGCAGCAGCGCCAGCAGCAGGGCGGCGTTCCCGGCGCCGCGCCCGTTCCGGGTGCTCCGGCCGGCATGCAGCCGCTGGCCCCGCCGCAGCGCTGACGACGGCGACGTCTGTTTCGAGACGAGGGCGCGGGCCGGTTCCGCGCCCTTTTTTCATGCATCCGCCGTTCCACGGAATTGTGCGGTGCAACCGCCTCCTGTAGCGCTGGACGCAACGAGGAGTGGGACATGAAGCTGCCGCGCAACGTCTACAAGCCGCTCGCGATCGGGGCCCCCGAGCCCTACCGGGAACTGCCGGTGCGGCTGGAACGCATGATCCATTTCGTGCCGCCGCACATGGAAAAGGTGCGGGCCAAGGTGCCGGAACTCGCCAAGAGCGTCGACGTCGTCCTCGGCAACCTCGAGGACGCGATTCCGCTCGATGCCAAGGAGGCCGCCCGCGCCGGCTTCATCGCCATGGTGAAGGAGACCGACTTCGGCACCACCGGGGTGTGGACCCGCGTCAACGCCCTGAACTCGCCGTGGATTCTCGACGACCTGACGCAGATCGTCGCCGAGGTCGGCGACAAGCTCGACGTCATCATGCTGCCGAAGGTGGAAGGGGCCTGGGACATCCATTACCTCGACCAGCTCCTCGCCCAGCTCGAGGCGCGTCACAGGGTCGCCAAGCCCATCCTCATCCACGCCATCCTCGAGACCGCCGAGGGGGTGAAGAATGTCGAGGAGATCGCCGCCGCCTCGCCGCGCATGCACGGCATGAGCCTCGGGCCGGCGGATCTCGCGGCGTCGCGCGCCATGAAGACGACACGCGTCGGCGGTGGCCATCCCGAATACAAGGTCGTCGCCGATCCGGGCGGGGAGGGGCCGCGCGCCGTCTACCAGCAGGACCTGTGGCACTACACCCTCGCCAAGATGGTGGATGCCTGCGCCGCCAACGGCCTCAAGGCCTTCTACGGCCCGTTCGGCGACTTCTCCGACGCGCTCGCCTGCGAGACCCAGTTCCGCAACGCCTTCCTCATGGGCTGCGCCGGCGCCTGGACGCTGCATCCCTCGCAGATCGACATCGCCAAGCGCGTCTTCTCGCCCGATCCGGACGAGGTCGCCTTCGCGGCGAAGATCCTCGCCGCCATGCCCGACGGATCGGGCGCGGTGATGATCGACGGCAAGATGCAGGACGACGCCACCTGGAAACAGGCCAAGGTGATCGTCGACCTCGCGCGCATCGTGGCTGCCAAGGATCCCGCCTTCGCCGACCGCTATGCGATCTGAAGGGCGCCGGCATCCGTAGAACAAGCAGATGGGCGTTGACATGACGGCGCCGGGTCGCTTTTGTCCCGCGCCCATACCGCCCCATCGTCGCAAGGGACCTCGACCGGCGTGATCGACAAGCCACGGCAAGCCAAATTCAAGATCGGGCAGATCGTGAAGCACCGGATCCACCCGTTCCGGGGCGTGGTGTTCGACGTGGACCCGACCTTCGCCAACACGGACGAGTGGTACGAGGCGATCCCGGCTGAGCTCAGGCCGTCGAAGGACCAGCCGTTCTACCACCTGTTCGCCGAGAACGACGTGACGGAATACATCGCCTACGTCTCCGAGCAGAACCTCCTGGTCGACACCAGCGGCGAGCCGATCCGGCACCCGCAGGTGGACGAGGTGTTCGAACGCGATCCCGACGGCGAATACCGGGTGAAACGCACAGGCTTGCACTGAACCCGGCCCTGCCGCCGTTGACCCCGGCGGCCCCGCCCGGTAGCGGTCGCTGACCTTCCGCCGCCCAGCGATCCGTTCATGCTCCAGGTCCTCAACCTCGCGATGCCGTTCTTCGGCCTGATCGCGCTCGGCTTCTTCACAGCGCGCTACAAGGCGTGGAAGGGAACGCCGATTCCCGAGGCCGGCCTCGGCTGGATGAACTTCTTCCTCATCTACATCGCGCTGCCGGCGCTGTTCTTCCGCATCCTCGCCCAGACGCCGCTGGAGAAGCTCAACAACGTGCCCTTCGTCGTGGGCACGACCTTCGCCACCTTCACGGTCTTCGTGCTCGGCTTCGCCTATGTGGCGTGGCGCTCGGGCGGCCATACGGGCCATGCGACGGTGGCGGGCGTCGCCGCCGCCTACGGCAATATCGGCTACATGGGGCCCGGGCTCGCCTTCTCCACCATCGGGTCGGAGGCGGCGGCGCCGGTCGCGCTGATCTTCTGCTTCGACAACATCCTCCTCTTCTCGCTCGTGCCGCTGTTGATGGCGCTCGACGGCACCACGCGCCGCTCCATCCTGTCGGTGGTGGGGGAGGTGATCGTGAAGATCGTCACCCATCCCTTCATCCTGGCGACGGTCGCGGGCGTCATCTCGGCCTTCCTGCAGTTCAAGCCGCCGGAGATGCTCGACCGGCTGCTCGCCTTCCTGCAGAACGCCGCCGCTCCCGTCGCGCTCTTCACCCTCGGGGTCACGGTGGCGCTGCGCATGGAGAGCTTCGCCGCACTGGCGCGAGTCGCCGCCGCCATCTCGCCGATCCTGGCGCTGAAGCTGCTGATCCACCCGGCGCTGGCGATCCTGATCCTGTCCTTCCTCGGGACCTTCGAGCCCTCATGGGTCTATGCCGCGGCGCTGATGGCCTGCCTGCCGCCGGCGCTCAACGTCTTCATCATCGCCCGGCAATACGACACCTATGTCGAGGAGGCCTCGAACGCGGTTCTGCTCGGCACGGTGGTGTCGGTAGGAACGCTGACGACGGTGCTCTATCTCGTGAAGAACGAGCTTCTGCCGATCAACATCTTCACGCCGTGAGCCCTCAGGCGGCGTCGCGCGCCTCGGGGCGCATCAGCCGGGGCGTCGCCTGCGAGGGCTGGAGCCCCTCGCGCATGAAGGCGCGGCGCAGCGGACCGATCTGGTCGAGGGCCCAGAGGCCGGCGCCGCGCACGAGGTGCACCGGCATGAAGGGCGACAGCAGCGAGCGGTTGAGCACGTCGATGGCGAAGGTGCGGCTGACGATGTCGGCGCGGCGGGCGCGGTCATAGGCGTCCATGGCGCGGGTGCCGCCGGGCGGTTCGCCGGCGGCGCGGGCATCGGCCAGGCATTCGGCGAGGGCCGCACCGTCCCGCATGCCGAGGTTCAGCCCCTGCGCCCCGATGGGCGGCACGACATGGGCGGCCTCGCCGACGAGGGCGGCACCGGGGACACCGAACCGTCGGGGCGTCATGGCGCCGAGGTCGTAGCGGCCGCGCCCCGGTTCCAGCACCACCTTGCCGAGGATCGCCTGCGAGCGCTTCTCGATCTCGCGGGCGAAGGCGCCGTCGTCCATTTTCAGCAGCGCGTCCGCCTCGCGGGGCGTGACGACGCAGACGAGGCTCGACCGGTCCCCAGGCAGCGGCACCAGCGTGAAGGGACCTGTGGGCGTGTGGAACTCCGTCGAAACGTCGCCATGGGGCCGGCTGTGGCGAAAAGTGGCGGTCACCGCCGATTGCGGATAGCGCGTCTCGACGACCTCGATCCCGGCGGCGGTCCTCACCTGCGAGCGGCGACCGTCGGCGCCGGCGACGAGGGGCGCGGAGAGCGTTCCGCCGCCTGCGAGGGTCAGGGTCGCTCCCTCCGAGAGGTCGACGCCGGTGACCATGTCGTCGATGAGGGTGATTCCGCGCTCGCGGGCCGAGGCCAGCAGCGCCGCGCCGATGTCGTCGTTGGCGATGTTGTGGCCGAAGGCGTCGAGGCCGATCTCGCTGGAACGGCCCTCGAAGATCGGTGCGCGCAGAAGGCTGCCGGTGGCGTCGACCAGGCGCATCACCCTGAGCGGCGCGGCGTGCGGCCTCAGGCGATCCCAGACACCGAGGCGCTGCAGGGCGAGGACGGAACCGTCGAGCAGGGCGGAGGTGCGCCGGTCGCTCGTCCGGCCGGGCAGGGCGCCGACGACGGCCACGTCGAAGCCCGCTTCATGGACGGCGAGGGCGGCGAAGAGCCCCGCGGGCCCCGCGCCCACCACGACGACGTCGAAGCTGGTCCTGGTCGCGCTGTCGCTCATGCGTCTTGCCGCCTGATGCTGTCCGGGGCCACTCTCCTAGCATCCGGCCGCGCCCCGCCCAAGGTCCAAGACGCCGCGGGGGATGGTCAGCATGAGAGGGGCGGGCATGGCGAACGAGGACAGGGGCGGGATCGCGGCCGCAGTCGCCGTCCACGTCTTCACGGCGTCGGGCGCCGTGCTCGGCCTGCTGGCGCTGGTGGCGGCGTCCGAGCGGCGCTTCGCCGCCGTCTTCGTCTGGCTCGGACTCGCCCTGGTGGTGGACGGGATCGACGGCACCATCGCCCGCCGGCTGCGCGTCTCCGAACGGCTGCCGCGCTATTCCGGCGACATCCTCGATCTCGTGGTGGACTACCTCACCTATGTGGTCGTGCCCGTGCAGGTGCTGATCCAGGCGGAGCTGGTGCCGGCGCCTCTCGCCTGGCCGCTGGCGGCGGCGATCCTCGTCTCCTCCGCCTTCTATTTCGCAGACACCGAGATGAAGACGCCGGGGGGTGGGTTCCGCGGCTTTCCCGCCATCTGGAACGTGGCGGTCTTCCTCGTCCTCGTCTTCCGGCTGCCGCCGGCCCTCAACGCAGTGATTGTGGCGGCCCTGGTGGCGGCGACTTTCGCCCCCTTCGTCTTCGTCCATCCGTTCCGGATGGAGCGCCTGCGGCCGCTGACCCTCGGCGTGCTGGCCGTCTGGATGGCAGCAGCCGCTGCGGCGGTGGCGGCAAACCTCGCTCCGTCGGTGCCCGTCGCCGTCGCGCTGGCGCTGGCGACCCTCTATCTCGGCCTCGTCGGAATCGTGCTCGGCGAGCGGGTCAGGTGAGCGCGAGACGGGCCTCGGCCGCCCGCATCGCCGCGTCCGGTGAAGCCGCGAGGGTGACGCGCGGCTCGGCGATGCCGAAATGGGCGAGGGTCTGGCGGCCGCCGTCGCGCAGGCCGGTAATGACCACGGCGGTGCCGGCCCGCTCCAGCTTGTGGACGAAGCTCTCCAGCGTGTAGGCGCCGGTGGTGTCGAGGAAGGGCACGTCGGTCAGGTCGAGGATGAAGACGGCCGGCGGGTCGCCGATCCGGTCGAAGACGGAGGCCACCGTCGCCGCCGCCCCGAAGAAGAAGGCGCCGCTCAGCCGGTAGGTGACGATGCGGCGGTCCGCGCCATGTGCCGGCTCGTAGCGCCCGTTGCCCTCCGCGCCGTCGGCGACGTCCTCGTCGATCAGGCGGACCTTGCTGTCCACCGCCATCGCCTCGGCCATGCGGTGCATGAAGAGCAGCGAGCCGAGGACGATGCCGACGCCGATGCCGGCGGTCAGGTCGACGAAGACGGTGAGCAGGAAGGCGGCGAGCAGCACCAGCGCATCGCCGGCCGAGGCGCGCAGCAGCATGGCGAACTCGCGCTTCTCCGCCATGTTCCAGGCGACGATGGCGAGGACGCCGGCGAGCGCCGCCAGCGGCACGTAGCTCATCAGCCCGCCGGCGAGCGCCAGGAAGACGAAGAGGAAGACGGCGTGGGCCATGCCGGCGACGGGTCCGCGCGCGCCGGCGCGCACGTTGGTCGCGGTGCGGGCGATCGTGCCCGTGACGGGCAGGCCGCCGAACAGGGCGGAGGCGATGTTGGCGACGCCCTGGGCGACGAGCTCGCAATTGGAGCGGTGACGGCGGCCGGTCATGCCGTCGGCGACGACCGCCGAGAGCAGCGATTCGATGCCGCCCAGCATGGCGAAGGCGACGGCGGGAACCAGAAGCTCCCGGACCCGGGTGAGGGAGAGCCCGGGCAGGCCGTTGAAGCCGATGCCCGTCGGAAGCGCCCCGAACCGCGAGCCGATCGTCTCGACGGGCAGGGTGAAGAGCGCCGTCGCCGCCGCGCCGGCCGCCACCACGACCAGCATGCCCGGCACGGCCGGCCGCCAGCGCTTCAGCGCGAGGATGCCGCCGATGGCGAGCGCGGCGATGACCACGGCGACCGGATTGACGGTCGGAAGCGCCTGCCAGAGCACGGGCAGCTTGTGCAGCATCTCCGGCGGCTCGGGCCCTGAGAGCCGCAGCCCGAGGAGGTCGCGCACCTGGCTGACGAAGATGATCACCGCGATGCCGGCGGTGAAGCCGACCGTCACCGGATAGGGAATGTACTTGATGTAGGTCCCGAGCCGGAGAAAGCCCACCGCGACCAGCATGATCCCGGCCATGAAGGTGGCGATGACCAGGCCGTCATAGCCGTGGATCGCGATCGTCGAGGCGACGAGGGGAATGAAGGCGCCGGCCGGGCCGCCGATCTGGAAGCGCGAGCCGCCGAGGGCGGAGATGAGGAAGCCGCCGACGATGGCGGTGATCAGCCCCTTGTCCGGCGTCGCGCCCGAGGCGATGGCGATCGCCATGGAGAGCGGCAGGGCGACGATGGCGACCGTGAGGCCCGCCACCGCGTCGGTACGCAGGTCCTTGAGGCCATAGCCCTCGCGCAGCACCGTCACCAGTTTCGGGGTGAACAGCTCGCGGAAGGACGCTTGCGGGGCGAGACTCGGCATCTGGCTCGGGTTCGGCGGGGGGTGGGGAAGCCTAGGCGCGGCGCCGTCCCCGACGCGTCCGCACAAATACGTGCCCGTCCGGCAGGTCAGCCATTCTTTTTGCGGTGCAAAGCCGGCGTCTTCGTGCTCACAATGGCAAGACGTGAGGAGCTTCCGCATGCCCGGACATCTTTCCACCCATGTCCTCGACACGGCGGCCGGCCGGCCGGCGGCGGGGATCGCCTACCGCCTCTATGCCATCGAGGGCGACACGCGCCGCCTCATGGCCGAGGGTCGCACCAATGCCGACGGTCGCGCGCCCGAGCCGCTGCTGACGCCGGCGACGATCCGCAGCGGCCCCTACAGCCTCGAATACGACGTCGCCGCCTATCACCGCGCGGCGGGCGTCCCGGTCAGCGATCCGCCCTTCCTGGACGTGGTGACGCTGCGGTTCAACGTCACGGCGCTGGACCAGCACTACCACGTTCCGCTCCTGCTCTCGCCCTACGGCTACACGACCTATCGCGGCTCATGACGACACGGCCCATCCGCTTCCTGCACCGGGGCGCCGTGGTCGAGGCGCCGGGCTTTCCGCCGATGACGACCGTGCTCGACTGGCTGCGCCTGGAGCGCCGCCTGACCGGCACCAAGGAGGGCTGCGGCGAGGGCGACTGCGGTGCCTGCACCGTCGCCCTCGGGCGGGTGAAGGACGGCCGGCTCGCCTACGAGCCCGCCAATGCCTGCATCATGCTGCTCGGGCAGCTCGACGGCGCCGAGCTCGTCACGGTCGAGGACCTGGCGTCGGGTGGGCGCCTCCACCCGGTGCAGCAGGCTCTGGTGGACCATCACGGCTCGCAATGCGGTTTCTGCACGCCGGGCTTCGTCATGAGCCTGTTCACCCTCTACCAGGAGGGCGCCGGCGCGGACCGCGAGGCGGTGCTGGAGAGGCTCGCGGGCAATCTGTGCCGCTGCACCGGCTACCGGCCCATCGTGGACGCGGCGCTCGCCGCCTGCTCCACGCCCCCCGACGATGCCCATGCCCGGCGGAGCGCGGCGACCGCCGCGACGCTGGCAGACCTCGCCGATGGCGACGACGTCTTCGTCGGCAACGAGGAGGCCTTCTTCGCCGCGCCAGCCTCGCTCGACGCCCTCGCGTCGCTCATGCAGCGTCATCCCGACGCGACGCTGGTGGGCGGGTCGACCGATGTCGGGCTGTGGATCACCAAGCAGCTGAGGACGCTGCCGAAGCTCGTCCATACCGGGCGCGTGGCGGAACTGCGCACTCTCACGGTGACGGACGAGGCGCTGACGATCGGCGCGGCCGTCACCTATGGCGAGGCGGCGGTGGCCCTCGGCGCCCTCGACCCTGACGTCGCGCTGCTCCTCCAGCGCCTCGGCTCGGCACAGGTGCGCACCGCCGGCACGATCGGCGGCAACGTCGCCAACGGCTCGCCCATCGGGGACATGCCGCCACTCCTCATCTCCCTGGGGGCTGAGGTGGCGCTCCGTCATGGCGAGGCCGTGCGGACGCTGCCGCTGGAACGCTTCTTCATTGCCTATGGCCGTCAGGACCGCGCGCCCGGCGAGGTCGTCACCCATCTGCGGGTGCCGCGCCTCGCCGCCGGTGAGCATCTGCGGGTGTTCAAGATCGCCAAGCGCCATGACCAGGACATCTCGTCGGTGATGCTGGCCATGGCGGTGAGGCTGGACGGCGGACGGATCGCCGGGGCGCGCATCGCCTTCGGCGGCATGGCGGGCATCCCGAAGCGCGCGGAAGCGGTCGAGCAGGCTCTGGACGGCGTCGCCATCGATGACGGTGCGGCCATCGGCCGGGCCGTGGCGCGGCTGGGCGAGGATTTCACCCCGCTGGACGACCACCGCGCCTCGGCGGCCTACCGGCTGAAGGTCGCCGCAAACCTCGTCATCAAAGGCCTCGCCGAGATCGCCGCCGGCGACCGCTCGGCGACACGGCTTACGCCGCTCAGGGGAGCCTCCCATGCGGCCTGAGCGGGACGGGGAGGGGCTGCGGCACGTCCGCCGGTCGATCCGCCACGACGCGGCCGAGCGGCACGTCACGGGCGAGGCGCCCTATATCGACGACATCCGCGAGCCGGAGGGCACGCTGCACGTGGTCCCCGGCGGCGCACCCGTCGCGGCCGGCCGGCTGACGCGGCTGGACCTGTCCGCCGTGCGCGCCGCTCCCGGTGTCGTCGCGGTGCTCACCGCCGCCGACATTCCCGGCGCCAACGACGTCAGCCCGGTCGCCGGCGACGATCCGCTCTTCGTCGCCGAGACCATCTCGTTCCACGGCCAGCCGCTCTTCGCCGTAGTGGCGGAGAGCCGGGACGCGGCGCGGCGTGCGGCGCGGCTCGCCGTGATCGAGGTGGAGGAGACGGCGCCCCTCGTCGACGTCGCCGAGGCGCTTGCGGCCGATGCCGACCTGATGCCGGCCTATGCCTTCCGGCGCGGCGATCCGGAGGCCGCCATCGCGGCGGGCGGACACCGGCTCGCGGGCGAGCTGCGCATCGGCGGCCAGGAACATTTCTACCTGGAGGGGCAGGCGGCGCTGGTCGTGCCCGAGGAGGACGGCACCTTCCTCATCCATTCCTCCACCCAGCATCCGAGCGAGGTGCAGCACGTCGTCGCCCGCGTCCTCGCCCTGCCGGACGCGGCCGTCGAGGTGGCGGTGCGGCGCATGGGCGGCGGCTTCGGCGGCAAGGAGAGCCAGGCGAGCGGCTGGGCGGCCATGGCGGCGCTGGCGGCGCGGCTCACCGGTCGGCCCGCCAAGATCCGCCTCGACCGCGACGACGACTTCGTCATGACCGGCAAGCGCCACGACTTTCTCGTCGGCTACAGCGCCGCCCACGACGCCGCCGGCCGGCTGGAGGCGGTCTCGGTGCAGTTCGCCGGCCGTTGCGGCTACAGCCACGACCTGTCGTCCTCGATCAACGACCGGACGATGTTCCACGCCGACAACGCCTATTTCTATCCGCAGGTGCACATCCACTCGCGCCGGCTGAAGACGCATACCGTGTCCAACACCGCCTTCCGCGGCTTCGGCGGACCGCAGGGCATGGTCTTCGCCGAGCGGCTGATGGACCGCATCGCCTGGGCGACCGGGCGCGACCCGATCGACGTGCGTTATGCCAATCTCTACGGCAGCGACGACCGCAACATCACGCCCTACGGCATGACGGTGGAGGACAACGTCGCCGGGCCGATCATGCGGCAGCTCGAGGCCTCCAGCGACTACCGGCGCCGGCGGGAGGAGATCAGGGCCTTCAACGCGCGCTCGCGGCACCTGAAAAAGGGACTCGCCCTGACGCCGGTGAAGTTCGGCATCTCCTTCACCACCACTTTCCTCAACCAGGCCGGCGCGCTGGTCCACGTCTACCAGGATGGCTCCATCCACCTGAACCACGGCGGCACCGAGATGGGGCAGGGGCTCTTCATCAAGGTCGCGCAGGTGGTGGCGGAGGAGTTCGGCGTCGCCCTCGACCGGGTGCGCATCACCGCGACCCACACCGGCAAGGTGCCGAACACCTCGCCGACGGCGGCCTCCTCCGGCACGGACATGAACGGCATGGCGGCGAAGGCCGCGGCGGCCGAGATCAAGGGGCGGATCGCCGAGTTCATCGCCCGCGACTGGCAGGTGCCGGTGGCGAGCATCGCCTTCCGCGACGACCGGGTGTGGTCGGGCGAGAAGAGCGTGACCTTCGCGGAGGCGGTGAAGAAGGCCTACCTCGCCCGCACGCACCTGTCGGCCGCCGGCTTCTATGCGACGCCGAAGATCACCTGGGACAGGCCGAAGGCGACCGGCCGTCCGTTCTTCTATTTCGCCTATGGCGCCTCCTGCTCGGAGGTGACGATCGACACGCTGACGGGCGAGTTCACCCTCGACAGGGTGGACATCCTCCACGACGCCGGCCGTTCGTTGAACCCGGCCATCGACATCGGCCAGATCGAGGGCGGCTTCGTGCAGGGCATGGGCTGGCTGACCATGGAAGAGCTCGTCTTCGACGCGAAGGGGCGGCTGCGCACCCACGCGCCCTCGACCTACAAGATCCCCACCGCCCGCGACGTGCCGGCGGATTTCCGCGTCGCCTTCTTCGACAATCCGAACCGCGAGGACACGATCTACCGGTCGAAGGCCATCGGCGAGCCGCCGCTGATGCTGGCCAATTCCGTCTTCTGCGCCATCGCCGACGCGGTTCATGCGCTCGCGCCGGGACGCGCGGTGGCGCTCGACGCGCCGGCGACGCCGGAGGCGATCCTCTTCGCCTGTGCGCGGCAGACCGGCGAGGTCTGAGCCGTGGAGGTCTGGCCCCGCATCGCAGCACTGATCGCCGCCGAGGGGGCCTGCGCCCTCGTCAGCGTCATGGCGACGCGAGGCTCGGTGCCGCGGGGTCCCGGCGCGCGGATGATCGTGCGGCCGGACGGCGCCTTCTTCGGGACGATCGGCGGCGGCACGCTCGAATGGCAGGCGCTGGCGAAGGCGCAGGCGCTGCTCGAACGCCGGGACGACGCGGCCCTCGTCCTCGACCAGCCGCTGGGTCCGGCGCTCGGCCAGTGCTGCGGTGGCCACGTCACTCTCGCCATCGAGCGTTTCGGGGCAG
>LNFM01003265.1_pt1 | contig 43660 bp, 59 predicted proteins | sample 596031 | NCBI WGS metagenome assembly LNFM01 (sample SAMN04254537, study PRJNA301005) | activated carbon metagenome | isolation source: dual media filters at the Ann Arbor, Michigan drinking water treatment plant | place: USA: Ann Arbor
GGCGATCCCATCCGCCAGTTGCGCGTGACCGGAATCATGCCGCAGGTCTTTGCCGCGGTCGGCGCCAACGCCGTCTGGCTGCCGTTCGAAGGCGCCGCCGATCTGTTGCCGGTGATGCTCGACGCGCTCGCCACGATGCGCAATCTCGGCGGCTTCACCGTCACCATCCCGCACAAGACCGGCATCCTGCCGCTGCTCGGCCGCACGACCCGGCGCGCCGAGGCCTCGGGCAGCGTCAACCTGGTGCGGCGCGAACCCGATGGCACGTTGGCCGGCGACATCGTCGATGGTGTCGGCTTCGTGCGCGGGCTCGAGGCGCAGGGCCATCGCGTGCGCGGCGCCAGCGTCTGGCTGGTCGGCCTGGGCGGCGCCGGCGGCGCCATTGCCGCTGCCCTCTGCGAAGCCGGCGTCGGCCGGTTGCTCGTCACCGAGATCGATGCCGAGCGGGCGGAAATCGCGATCGATCGCCTGCTGCGCCACTATCCCGACGTGCCGGTGGCGGAAGTGGCGACACCTCCCAAGGGCATCCACATCGCCATCAACGCCACGCCGCTGGGGCTGCGCCCCGGCGATCCGCTGTCGTTCGACCCGGTCACCCTCGATTCCGCCACGCTGGTGGCCGATGTCATCATGAGTCCGGTCGAGACGGCCCTGCTGGGCCGTGCCCGCACGCATGGAAGGCGGATCCATCACGGCCGTCACATGCTCGATCACCAGATCCCGCTCTATCTCGAATGGTTCGGCATCGACGCCAAGGGCATCGATGTCGTGGCGCTGGTCCGCGCGCTCGGCACGTAGCTACAGCGTCACGCCGCCGTTCACATGGAGCGTCTGGCCGGTGATATAGCTGGCCGCCGGCGAACACAGGAAGGCGATCGCGGCCGCGACCTCGGCCGGTTTGCCGTAGCGGCCCATCGGCACCAGGGCGCTCATTTCCTGCATGCGGGCGAGCGACAGGGCGACATGGGCGCCGGCGTCCTTTTCGATCAGCCCAGGCGCCACGCAATTGACGGTGCCGCCCGACGGCGCGATCTCGACGGCGAAGGCGCGCGCCAGCGCCTCGACGCCGGCCTTGGCCGCGGCCGAGACGGGAAAGCTCGGCAGGCCGCGGGCAAAGGCATGGGCCACGAAGGAAGATACGCCGACCATGCGGCCCCCCGTGCCGGCCTTGATCAGCCACGGCTTGGCCGCGGTCGCGAATTCGTAAAAGGCCGAGGTCATCGATGCGATGCTGGCGTCCCACGCGGCGCGATCGACCTCGCCGATCGGACGGCGGTCGGCGAAGCCCGCGTTGCTCACCACGACGTCGAGCTGGCCGAACCTGGCCACGGTCTCCTCGACCAGGCGTTGGGCCGTGCCCGGCTGGCTGAGATCGCCCTCGAGGATCGAGGTTTCAGCGCCGGCGGCGCGCACGACTTCGGCGACTTTTTCGGCGCCGGCGCGGTTCTTTCTGGCGTGTAGAACAACGGCAGTTTCCGGTGCGGCAAGGGCGCGGGCCGTCGCAGCACCTATGCCGGAGGACGCGCCGGTGATCAGGATGATTCGCTGGCTGGAAGACATGATCGAATCAGTAAAGTCCCGCACGCCTAGCGGCAAGCCTCGCGCACGGCGGGCGCCAGATACCCGGCGAACCGGCGCGAGCCCTGGGCCGAGAAGTGGCCGTTGTCGACGAAGTCGGCGCCGGTGAAGGCATCGGGCGGCACGGCAACGTAGGTATCGCCCGAGGCTTTCGCCGTCCGTTCGAGGATCGCGTTGAAGCGTTCCAGCAACGGCCAGACATCGCGGTCGCGCACGAGGGGCAACCAGCCATAGCGGCCATCGCCTTGCAGTTTCTCGCGGTTGACCAATTGCCCGACCCAGATTGTGGCGATGCCACGCCCCCGGTTGATGGCCGAGATCGACCGGATGTTGCGCTCGTACAGCGCCTCCAGCGCGGGATCGCCGCCGCTCACCGGGTCACGGCCGTAGGGATCGGCGGAATAGCGGACCGTGTCGACTTCGGCGCTGACGATGCGCGCCAGCATCGTCAGCAGGGGCGATATCGTGACATGCGAGCCGCCGATCCGACGCACCTTGAGCGAATCGACCTGGCTCGGCAGATGGAAGTCGGCATAGGCGGGATCGAGATTGGGAATATGGGCGTTCCGCAGGTCGTTCCAGCCGACATAGTAGATCGCGCAACGCGGCGGCTTGCCGAATTTGGTCTGATAGAACGCTGTCTGGACCAGGTGCTCGACCGTCGTGTAGCCGGGCACACCATGGTTGACCACGAAGGTGCGGTCCGACCCGAGCGCCTCGGCCAGGCGATCGCTCCAGGTATCGCCCTCCGCCGCGCCGATGTCGTAGGTCGTCGAGCCGCCGAAGGTCGCCACGACCGTCCGCCGGTCGAGGGTGCCCGGCGCGGGATCGTGGCCGCGTGTGCCCTCCGAGGTGTGGCTGATCGCAAGCCCGGTCGGGCTCGTGATCCGCAACGACGGGATGGGCACGGCCTGCAGGAGCGCATGCCACTGGAAACGCTCCGGCTCGGCGACGATGGGTGGCAGCAGCGACGTCGTGGCGTACCCGCCGCGCTGCAGCATGTATGAGCCCACGCCCCAGAGCAGGTCGACAAAGGCGAGAAGCAGCAATGCCGCCGCCAGCCGCGGCCAGCGGACAAGCGCGATCGCGACAGCGAGAAGGGCGAGGAGATAGAGGAAGTAGACGGCCCGGGGACCGCCGGCGGTCAGTTCGTCAACCGCGGCGAGCCAGGCGGCCGAGACGACGACGACAAACGACAGAAGCACCGCAAGTAGGGCCGGTATCGCCCGCTCGAACCGGTAGGGCCGGCGGAGGCCGACGTAGGCGAGGATCGGCTTGAACATGGAGACCGGGAAGAAATGGCGCGCCCGAAGAGATTCGAACTCCTAGCCTTCTGATTCGTAGCTAGGCCCGGCACGAGAAGCTAGCGAATTGATCGGCCACGCTTTTCACTCGATTCCTGTCTAACGATTTCGGCCTCTACATGGCCTGAAAACGGCCGCTTGTCTAACAGTGCCGGATCACAGGAGCTGCCACCCGAGCAGGCCCCACAAGCCGGGCCAGGCGAGCAGCAGCAGGGCGGCGCCGATCGTGGCCGCGGCGCCGGCGATCGCAGCCAGCGCCAGCGGTCGCCAGCTCATTTGGCGACAGCCGCCCGCAACGTCGCATCCTTCGACGCCGACCCGCTCGACGAGCCCAGCCAGTAGGACAGGACCATGCCGTAGCCGGTGGCGGCCGAGCCGCCCAGGAGCAGCAGCGCCTCCTTCATGCCCTCGGGAACGGCCTTGGCGAACAGCATGTAGACGAAGCCGGCGAACACCAGCACGGCCAGCACCGACACGATCGAGGAGCCCCACGCCAGCGGCGAGCCCGACTTGGCCAGCTCCACAGTCTGGTTGCGGGCGCTCTGCACGTCGGCGAGTTGCGCGCGCAGCGTCTCCATGTCCTGCCGGCGCAACTCCTCGACGTGGGCCCGCTCATCGGCCTCGGCCTGCAGCAGCGCGATCTTGAACTGCAGCGCCAGGTTGGGATCGGCCGCCACGGCCTTCTCGATCTCGTTAGCGTCGTCGGTGCCCAGGATTTCGCGAGCGATGCCTGTCACCTTGGCGACGGCGTTGCCGGTCTTGTCGCCCATGACCCATGAGGCAACCGTGGGCGCGAGGCCCAGAATGAGGGGAAGTAGCGGCATCAGGCGGCCTCCTTGAGTTTGGTGAGAGTACGAGGGCCGACCGCGCCATCGGCGAACAGGCCATGCGAACGCTGGAAGGCCGCAATGCGCGAACCTTCCTCGTCGAGATCCATCATGGGCAGGCCCAGCAGCGCGCGGTTGCGGTCCCAATAGTGGCGACGATCCGACAGGCCGTTGTATCCGCCGTTGATGATGCGGGTGATGGCCTTGAACCAGCCGAGGTCGGCCAGCAGGTTGAGGTCGACCTTCTTGTTGCCGATCGTCCAGAACCAGACGGCCGACGCCGTGGCGTACTGCGGCTCCCTGATCCTCTCGGGATGGGCGACCAGGTCGATGCCGAGATAGACGCCGCAGGCGCGATAGTTGTCCTTGCCTGTGACCTGCATGGGGCCGCCGCCCTTGAAGCGCGGCCCGTCGCCAGGCTGGTCGTTGCCGAGGTCGGCGCGGCCCTCGTAGGCGTCGCCGCTGGCGAGTTCGTGCATGTAGCGATACTCGCCGCTCTCATGGGCAAGCTGCGCTAGGCAGGCGGCGATGCGATCAGGCGTCGTGACGCGGCCCTTCTCCAGCGCCGGCACGATGAACGGCAGGTGCGCATCGAGCCGGGCGCCTGCGTTCGGCATCATTCGGCGCAGCATGGTTTCGGCGATCATGAGATGCGATCTCCTGTCAGAGCTTCAGGTGGTTCTTGAGCAGCACGCCACAGACGAGAAGCAACAGACCGAAGGAGCTGGTGAAGGCCGCCCACAACACGACCTTCACCTCCCGCAGCTCGATCCACATCTGCTTGTTCTGCTGCTTGCACTCGGCCAGGTGTTCGCCGAGCGATTTGTCGAGCTTGTGAATCTCGCGCCACATGTCATCGGACATGACCAGCCCCCTCGCGTCCGGCGGACGCCTAGTATTGAAGCCCGATGCGATAGGCGAGAGTGCCCGCGCCGCCGAAGACCAGGTTGGTGGCCGCCGAGGCGATCGAGAAATAGAGCTTGCCGGTCGCGTCCAGGATGAGGCTGCGGTTGATGCTGGCCGCCCACCAGGCGGCGCCACCGGCCGCCGACGCGATCGCCACCGTGCCCTCGTAGACCAGCTTGGCCGCGTCGCCGGCAGCCAGTGCCAGCGTGGCAGCGTCGGTGAAAGTGCCGGTCGGCAATTCGTCGAAAACGTGGGCCAACAGGCTTTGCGGCGTCGAGACGTTGGCCAGCAGCGCCACTACGGCCAGGTCAACCAGGCGAACCTCGGCGCTGGCCGGCAGTGGCGTCTGGACCGTGACCAGGCCGCCGACGCATTTGCCGGCGGCGAGGGTCGCCGTGCCAAACGCGATGCTGCCCTTGAGGGTGAGCGGATGAAGACCGGCACCGACGCGCGGTGCAATGACGAGGGACATGGTTCTCTCCTTTGCTATGCGGCGCCCGCAAGCTGCTTGCGGTACGCCTCCTCGAAAAGCTCGCGGATGCCGTCGACCGTCAGGCCAACAGAGGGATGGGTGCCAAGCTGCAGCACCAGTTCGTGATCGCTCTCGAACACCTTGGCGTCGCGCCAGTAGATGCGCGGCTTGCGGTTGCCCGACTGCGCCAGGCCATCCAGCAGCGCCTCGATCGCATCGGCGAGGCCGGGCTGATCCTCGACCTCCAACATGAAGTAGAGACGTTCGACGGTGATGCGCGCTGCGGCCGTCGCCTGGCGCGCAATCTCGGCCTCCACTTCCTCTTGCGTCGGCGGCTGGAAGCCCTCGGGCAGCGGAGGATCGAACTGCACATCGGCAACCGTGGCGGCCGTCAGCAGGCCGGGCTTGGGCTGGCAATTGATGCCGGGACACAGCACGGCAATGGCCTTGATGGCGTTCATCAGAAGCTCCCTCGATAGCGAAAACCGGACTGGTCGAGAGTGCCGCCGGCGTCGCCGTACCAGGTCGTGGTGCTGGCTGCCTGCGACCATTCGAGCGGCCAAAACTCGGCGACGCCGAGGAACGACGCCTCAGCATCGGCCTCAACCCAAATGAAGTAATTGGCGGTCGTTTCGGTATTGCGCGAGTACCGCCCCGTTGGGCCGATGGTGCTGTTGAAGCCGACGCCAGCACCGATATTGTTGCCACCACCACCATTGCCCACCAATGGGCGATACGAAGCCCAAACAGGCTCCTCCTGCACACCCTGGAGGGCCGAGACGCGCATACCCTCCTGCAGCCGCGCGACGCGCCAGGTGGCCGTCGTGTACGTCCAGTTGTCGGTCGACTCGCCCACCAGGCCGCCATGCTGGCGGCGGTTGTGCATGTTCCAGACATGCAGCAGTGCCGGCAGGCCGCCGGCCGCGATGCCGCCGGGCTGCCAGTTCATCTGGCTGCTGCCATCGGTTTTGACCGAGCCGACATAGGTTCCCTTGCGGGCGGCCGGGCCGTTGACGATGTCGTACTTGTTGACCGGGATGCCGTTCAGCCACTCCAGCTCCGTCGTGCCGACGCTGGCGCCGCGATCGGTCGTGTAGTTCTCGCCGGTATGCGTGCCGGCCTGGGCGCCCGACGTGTTGATGAACGTGCCGGCCAGCATGTTCGCGAGCGAGCTGGAGAGCTTGAAGGTGTCGGCCGTGACCCTCGTGACGAAATAGTCGGTGTTGAGCGCCGCGCCGGTGGGCAACACGCCGGTCGTCGAGGGCCAACGGAAAGTCTGGCCGTCCTTCAAGTCGGCGCCCGTCATCGTGACCACGGCGGGCGTGGCAATCGTGACGCTGGCGGGCCCGGTCTTGATCCACTTCGGGCCGCGCGTGAGCCGGATGGTGCCGGCATCGTTCCAGACAAACCCGTCCAGGACCTGGTGCGGCCCGGCAGCCGCTGGGCCTGCCTTTCCCGTCGCGCTTTGCGTCAGGTCGTTCTGCAGCTCGCCGCAGATCGTCGGCACGAACTCCGTGCCATTCCAAATCGGCACGATGCCGGCCGTGAAATACAGGACCGTCTTGGCCGTGTAGGCCGTGCTGCCCATTACGCGCACGCCGGACGCCAGCGTGAGGCGGCCCTGCGGAAAGGCCGCGCTTGATCCACCACCGACTGCGCCGATCGCCGCCCGGAAAGCCGGGCCGTCGACCATCGACTTCAGCGACTTCACGAAGGCCGAGAAGCTGAGCGTGCCGAGGAAAGCATCGGCGTCGTTATCGTCCAGCAGCGTCTCGACGAAGGCCGACACGGTCAGGTCGCCGGGCGACATTGGCGAGCCCACCGTGAGCTGCGCCAGCGGCCCGGCGCCGAACATCAGCGCCTTGTTGGCGCGCACGCTGGGCGCCGGGATACGGAACGGCCCGGCAGGATCGAGCGGCGAGAACAACAGAGCGCGATCGAGCAGGCCGCGCAGCTCCTGGGCGAGCAGGAACTGGCGATCGCTGCGCTCCTGGCGGGCCGCCGCCGACTCCTGGATGAAGTCCTCGAACTCGGTTTCCTGGAGCGGCGTGGTCTTGCGGATGATTTCCACGACCGAGCCGGCCGTGGTCGCCGGCGCCGAGTCGAACACGACATCGCCGCCGGCCGCCTCGCCGATCCCGTCGAACGACCAGGAGGGCAGCGCCAGCTCGACGCCGGCGGCGCTCCACCACTTCACGATCAGCTCGTCCTCCGACAGCACCAGGTTGTCGACGGCGAAGCGCGTCGTGATGCCGTTGGGCTCATAGGTCCAGCGCCAGTTCTGATTTTCCGTACTCATAGCCGCGGTGCCTCCTGCGGTGACAGCCAGAACGTCTGCTTGTTCTCGCGCTCGATGCGGCGCTCCATGCGCTGCAGATAGCCGGGGTTCAGCGCCTCCTGGATGGGATAGAGCGCCAGGTAGTTGATCGCCGGCCGCGCCCAGAACAGCGAGGCGAAGGGCGTGTTGCTGGCGACGAAGCGGAGTGAGCTGGCGGCCAGGTCGGCGCCATACTTTGCCCCGCCCTTCGACATCTTCCCGGTGTCGCGCGCCTTGGCCCACAGCTCGAACAAGTCATCAACCGAGCCCAGCGTGGGACCGGCGGCCGTCGCCAAGGCTGAGCGGCCAAAGCGGTTGAACTCGCCAAAGAAGAAATCGCCGTAGATGCCCATGCCGCCGCCCTGGACCATCGCGGCCGCGACCGTCTCGACCGACAGCGGATCGCGCGGGTTCTTGCCGGCGATCAGCTCCTTGGCCGTCATCGAGAAGTAGCCGAACACCGAGAGCTGCGCGGCGAGCGCCATGATGCGGACGGCGCCGCCCATCTTCGAGCCACCGCCATAGAACTCGCGGCCGAGCGTGCGGCTCACCATGGCGATCGGGAAGCTCTTGAACTGCATCACGAAGCGCAGCGCCTCGCCCAGGATGTCGCCGCGCTCCGTGCCCATGTGGAGCATGGCGTTCTCGCGCGCGCCGGCGGTCGGCACGGCGAAGTCGACGCGGTCGACGACCAGGGCGGCATAGGCCGCCGACAGGCGATCGCGGGCCTCGCGCATGGCGCGTTCGCTGCCCATCAGGCCGCCCTCGCCCTTCTGGTCGATCTTGGCGCCCAGCTCGGCGAACGCGCCCAGGGGAATGGCGCGCACGCCCTCGGGCGTCAGGAACTTCGTTCCGTCCTCGGCCGCATGCACGCCGGCCTGGCGCAGCACGTCCCAATCGCGGCCGTCGATGCCGTACTGGCGCAGCGTCCGCTGCACCGGCGCCGCGAGCTTGTCGAAGGCATGCGCGGCCTGGCTCGCGTAGTAGCGCGCGATTACCAGGCCGGCCGTCGTCTTGTGCGTGTCGGTCCACCAGGAGAGGCCGTTTAAACGGAAGAACAGCGCCGACGCGCGCGACAGGCCGCCCGGCGGCGCGCTCTCGCCGCCGAGACGCGCCATCACCTGGCCGGTCAGGGCCTCGAAGCCGACGCCCAGCAAGTCGGCAATGACGCGCTTCTCGCCGGTGCGGCGGCCCTTCATCAGGCCGTCGAACATGTCGCTGTAGGACGACAGCATGCCCTGGCCCTGCCAGCGCAGCTCGGCCGCGGCCGTGGGGATATCGCCGAACGACGACAACAGCGCGCCGCCCAGCTTGGCCATCGACTGCACGGTGCGGATCGAGGCCGCCCAGGCGGCCAGCGTCGGGCTGCCGACCTGGCGCGCCTTGCCCGTCACCTCGGCCAGTTGCCAGTCCAGGCTCTTGCGCGAGACGCTGCGCATCAGCGCGTTGTCGCCCTTGGCCTTGGCTTCCTGCAGCAGCTCGGTGCGCAGGAGCTGGAACATCGCCTCCGGGTTGGGCCCGAGGTTGCGCATCAGCGAGATGGCCGTGGCCGCGCTCTCGATGTCGCGGAACACGCCATCGGCCAGGCCGCCGGCGCCGTACTGGCGCATGTAGGCCACCTCGCCCGCCGCCTCGCTGAAATGCAGCTCGCGGTGCGCGGCGCGGCGCTTGGCGATATTCGCCGGGCCGATCTGCGCCAGGAGCCCGCTGAACTCCTCCGACTTGCCCGTCATCCAGGTGTCGGCGGCGATCGCGTTGTAGATCCTGCGCAGGAACGTGTCGGGGTCGACCGGGCCCTGGATGCGCTCCTCGTAGCCGGCGATGCGCCGGTCCAGCTCGTTCATCAGCTCCAGGCCCTTCTCGGCCCGGTCGATGCGCGAGGCCGCGGCCTCGACGCGATCGGCCAGCTCCTGGCGCCTGGCGTCGTTCTCGATCGAGCGGCCGCGTCCGGCGGACGCCTGGTCCTGCAGCGCCTGCAGCCGTTCGCGCGCACGGTTGAGCGCCACGCGCGCCTCGCCGAGCTGGCGGCCGCTCACGTCCTGGGTGCCGGCCTCGCCCAGCAGCGGCGCCGCCGATCGGCTGCCCTCGCGCGCCTTGGCCGCCAGGTCCATGTAGCGGCCCAGGGCGTCGCCCATGGCACGCTCGGCCTCGCCGATCTGGCCAGACAGCTTGCGCTCGGCCGCATCAAGGCGGCTGCCGCGCTCCGTCGCCTTGTCGTCCAGCCGGTCGGCGGTGCGCAGCTCGTTCACAACCGCAGCCAAGTCATTGGCGGCCGCCAGGCGATGCTGCAGCACCTGGCCGCGCTCCAGGCGAAGCTGGGCCAGCAGCTCCTCCTGGCGGCCGAATGTCTTGTCGGCATCGAGCAGCGGCAGGATGTCGGCCTTCCACTTCTCGTAGCCGGCGCGGCGCACGCGCAGGCTGTCGTGGCTCTGGCGCGTGACGTAGCCGTCGAGCTTGCCGCGCCAGCCGCCGGCGTCGTTCTCCTGGCGCCGCAAATCCTCGCGCGTCTTCTCGATGGCGCCGGCGATCGCGCGCGCATCCTCGTGCGCCTTCTCGCCGCGCAGTGCCTTGGCGATTTCGAGCTCGAAGCCGCGATCGGAGAACAGCTTCACCAGGCGGTCGCCGTTCCCTGCCCTGCGAAGATCGGCCAGCAACGCGCCGGCGCTGGTCGTCCAGAGCCCGTGCTGCTCGGCCGCGACGCTGGCGCGGCCGCCCTCGATCTGCGTGTTGATGCCGACCAGGCGCGCCTCGATCGCGCGGCCGGCGTCGACGGTCTGCCGCGCCGCCGAGATAAACGATTTCAGGTCGCCATAGACCAGCTTGTTGCGGATGACTTGGCGCTGCGCGATCGCCTTCTCGATCTCGATCTGCCTGGCCACCGTCTGCGCGGCCGACAGCCAGTCGGACGGAAAGCCGCGCGCGAACAGCGAGGCCCGCGTCTCGTCGAGGCGGGTGTAGAACGCATCGAACTCGTCCATCGTGATGCGCCGGCCGAGGGCCGACGTGATGGCGCCCAGGCAGTCATAGAAGCCCATCAGGCGCCTCCCCCGATGCGGCAGGCCGCCAGGGCATCGACAGCCTTGGCCTCGTCGTCGAAGATCCGGCCGGCCGCGTCGAAGATCGCGCGCGTGTCCTCGTCCAGCACATGGCCGAAGTCGGCCAGGTCGTCGGCGAGCAGCTTCTGAATTTCGCGCGCCTCGCCGGCCAGCCGATCGTCGCGCCGCGCGAGGGCGGCCGTGTCGGCGTGAAGGTCGGCGCCCTGCTGGCGCTCGGCGAAGCCTGCTAGGTCTTCGGTTCCCGGTGCGGTGGCGGCGGGTCCTTCTTCGCCATCCGCGCGTCGAAGTCCGGCACCCTCTGGCGCAGGATTATCCCCGCCTCGTCCAGCAGGCGCAGCTTCGCGACCTTGATCCGGTCGGCCCCCGACAGGCTCCCGGCCAGCAGCTTGTCCGCCCTGGTCCGCCTGCCCTGCAGTTCTTTCATGGTCGGCATAGTACCGCTCCAGTTCCGCCAGCGTTGCCGCCGGGGTTTCCCTATGATCCGCTTTTGGCGCGTCGGGTTCAACCGCGCCGGGCTCCTCGGCGAGAATTTCGCGCTCCAGGGCCGCGCGCTCGGCATCGAGCCGCGCCGCCAGCTCCAGGCTCGCCTCGGGGCCGAGGCTGTCGATCTGCCGCAGCAGCACCATCGTGCGCGCCGTCGACTGATCCTGCTGCAGCAGCCAGGCGAGCTGGCGCGGGTCCATGCCCCTGGCATCGAGGCCGAGCGCGTCTTCCAGGTAGCCCTTGAACTCGGCGAAGTAGCGTTGCTGCGCCTGCCACGCGTCGGTGTGGGCATCGTCCGGGAAGTGCTTGGTGCGGCCGCTCGCGTCCTCGATGAGCGCCTTCACGAAGGCGTCGACATCGGCGCCGCCGCCGGTCCTGGTTTCGTCGCCGATCCTGAAGCCGGCCTCGCGCGCGGCCTGTGCCATGTGGTCGGCCTGGCGGCCCTTCTCCCTGGTGCGCAGCAGGCCGGGCTGCTTGCCCAGGTCCGACGCCAGCAGTTCGGCCGCCTCCGGCGTGTCCTTGATGAGGCCGCCGTTCTTGCGCACGAAATCGACCAGCGACTGCGGCCGATCGAGCGGCACGTCGGGCGACCAGCCGCGCGCAACGCGCGTCGCCAGCTTCAGCTCGTCGGCCGAGGGCTGCCAGCCGTCCGGCGGGTCGATCGTGCCGGCGGCCTCGGCGCCGCTGGCGGCCGAGCGCGCCTGCAGCTCGCGCAGGTCGGCGCGGGCCGCGGCGTCCATCGCCGTGCGCACCGGCTCATAGCCGGGATCGGCGCGCAGGATCGGCTCGACGTCGACCGGCTTGTCCTGGACGAGCTGCGCGATCGCCGTGCGCAGCGCCGTGTCCTTCGTCTCGGGCCGCAGCTTCTCGACTTCCTCGGCGACGGGTTGGCGCGGCGGCGGTTCGTCGACCTTCTCGACGACAACAGAGGAGCGAGGCCCAGGGCGAGCAGCCTCGCCCGCGGCCGTCTCGGGCTCGATCGTGCGGAAGCGGTTGCGCATGAAGCGGAAGCCGGCGCCGGCGCCGTAGCCCGCGCCGTGCAGCACGACGCCCAGGCCGGCGCCGAACGTGACGTTCATCAGCGTGTCGAGCATCGAATAGTCGTTGCCCAGGAGCGCCGCATCGGCCGCCATCACTGGCTCCAGCAACGCCTGGCCCACCGCGCCCTCGACCGCGCCACGCGCCAATGCCGCCGGCAGCCTGCCGACGCTCGCGGCCCATGAGGCATAGCGCGCCGGTCCCACCACCGGCACGAATGCCGAGGCGATGTTGAGGGGATCGGCCGCCATGGTCAGGAACTCGGTGCCGCCGGCCAGGAGCCAATGCAGCGTGCCATAGCCGTCCTCGAGACGGGCGCGTTTAAACACGCTCTCGTTGGCGAGCTGGTGCCGCTTGGAATCGGCCAGCACGTTGTAGGCGCTCTCCGCGATCGGCTCCTCGAAGCGCAGCCCGAGGTCGCGGCCGCGATCGCTCGCCTCCTGCGGCGACAGCAACGCCTCGCCGCGGCGCACGGCGGACGCGCCGGCCTCGGCCACGTCGAGCTGGCGGCCGATCGCGGACACCGGGTTGCTGGCCCAGGCATCTGAGGCAACCGCGTCGAGATATTCGCCCATGCCGGCGCGGTATTGGTCGATGCCGACGCCGCGGACGGTGCGCAGGGGATCGAGGCCGAAGGAACTCATTGCGCGTCTCGCTGACGCTGTAGCCGCGCCCTGGTGCGCTGCTCGCGCATCTCGCCGTCCTTCACGAACAGCTCCTGCAGCCAGGCCGGGCCGCCGGCCGCCGGCGGCGCGGGATCGCTGCCCTGATCGAAGCCGGCGGCGGCGCGCATGACGGCGTTCTCCTGGGCCGCCTGGTTGCCGGCGCCGGCCAGCACCGAGTCGAAGCCCAGCATCACCGGGCCGTCTTTCGTCAGGACCGGCATGCCGTTGCCGGCCATCAGCACCAGGCCCTTGTCGTCGGCCGTGGTCATCCAGTAGCCGGACGACTTCACATGCCGCGCCAGCGCATCCCGCGCCTGGGCCGGCGTGACACCCTGGGCCGCCGGCGCGATCAGATCCATTTTCGGTAGCGCGTCGATCACCTGGCGCTGCGTCGCGCGCACGGCGGACGCCGGCACGATCGGCTGGCCGTTCACCTTGGGCACGCGCGCCTGGTCGACCACTTCCCAATGGTCGTAAAAGACGATGTCGGCCGCGCGCTTGGCGGCCGCCTCGACGCCTTCGCCGCGGATCACGAGAAGCCGCGCGACCTTCTCTGCGGCGTTCTGGTACGTCGCCAGGAACTCAGGACCGCCCGGCGCCTGCGCCATCGTGCCGGCCATGGGGCCGACCTGGGCGCGCACCGCCTTGTCGACTTCGCCGATTTTCTGCGTGCCCAGCACCTCGCCGGCGGCCTTGTCCTGGAGCTTGAACGCCTCGGCCACGATCACGGCCTGCATGTTGGCGCCCTGCGGCATCGAGGCGATCACCTGCACGTCGCCCGGCATCGGCTTGCCGTCGCTGATCTGGTTCCAGGCGCGCGCCCAGGAGTCGCCATAGGTGTGCTTGAGCTGCTGCACCAGGTCGACGCGCGCCTGGCCCTCGGCCTGGAGCAACTGCGCCTGCAGGGCATCGGCCTGCGGCTTGGTCAGCAGCGCGACCTTGTGCGCCGGCACGCCTTCGGCGAGCTGCGTCGCTTCCATCGTCTGCCAGGCGCGGCGCCGCAGCGCCGGCGCATCCTGGGCGGCCGTCTCGTCCTGGCCGTTCTGGAGCTGGTCGGCGCGGACCAGGTCCTCGGCGATCGTCGGGTAGTTCTTGAGCGCATAGGCGGCCGGGTCGCGATCGCGCTCCTCGATCTTGCGGCCCAGCGCCGTCTTCAGCACGCGCGACAGGTGCAGGTCCTCGGCCGTGGGCGGCTTGGCGCCTTGAGCGAGCTGCAGTCCCAGTGCCTCGCTGCGCACATTGGCGGCGACTTCGGCCGCCTCGATCGACTCGAAGCCCTGCCAGGCGCGGCCGGACGCCAGCGCGCGCTTGACGGCCTCGCTTTCGCTGACCTGGCGGCCACCCCACAGGGAGGGAATGTTGGTCGGCTGGCCGCCGTTCAGGCGCGGGTCGGTGACGGTGATCGACAGCTCCGTCATCGTCTTGCCGTCCGGTGTGCGCGGCGCCGTGTAGCCGTCATGCGTCGTCGGCTCGCCCCGGTCGATCCGCGCGATCGCCGCGGCGAGCTGCGGGATGTTCTTGTCCGTCGTCTCGACCTGGACGCGCTGGTAGAAATCCCAGCTCCGCTGCACGCTGGCGCCGATCGTGCTCTTGGGACCGGCACGCTTGATCAGCGCCTGGACCTGGCCGGGATCGACGGGCTGGCCCTGGGCCATGGCCGTCGTGAGGTCCTGAGCATCGCCGCGCAGCTCGACGCGCGCCTGGGCCGACAGCGATTCGCTCCGCTGCTGGGCCTGGGCGCGCAGGTTCACGCGCTGCGAGGCGTCGAGATACTTGAACTTCTCCGGGTCGCCCAGGGCCGCGATCGCCCCGCCGGGATCGGTGCGGATCATTTCCGCGGCGAGCGCCCCGTCGACCTTGCCGAGATAGGCCCGCTGCATGGTGCGCGCGCCGTGCGCCGAGATACGCCCGGTGCGCACCGCGTCCTCGATCGCGGCCTGCGCTTCGAGCTGGTAGCCGTCGCGCTCCTGGACGTTCTTGGTCACGACGACCTTGTTGGCCAGCGTGTCCAGGTTCTCGCCCAGCTTCATCCTGAAGATCTGGGTTTCTTCGTCGCGGGCCTGGTTGCGCACCTGCGCCTGCATCGAGCGGGCGACGCGGTTGAAGCGCATGCGGTAGTCGTCGCGCGCCCTGGGATCGGTGAGGCCCTGCAGCTTCTCGTCGCGCTCCTCGTTCAGCCGGCGCTGGAACCGCTGCTCGCGTGTGGCGTGGTCGCCGTCCTTCTCCAGGTCCTGGCGGTAGGCGTCGAGCTTGTCGCTGCTGTCCAGGACCGCGTCGCTGACCTTCACCGAGTTGCGCGCCTGGATGAACTTGTCGGCAACCTCGACGCCCATTGCCAGGCCGCGCGCCGCCGCCATCGCGCCGAGGCCGGCGCTCGGGTCGGCCTGCACCGTGGCCGCCTGCAGCGGCGGCGCGTCGACCTGCGCCGTGCCGCCCTGGATCGCCGCGAAGGGAATACGCGCCATCAGTCGGGCCTCGCTGCATTGGGTCCGCCGTAGGCGCCACCGCCCTTGGGAGCCGCATCGGCGCCGGGCGACAGCAGGTCGAAGCCGGCCGCGCCGCCGCGCACGACGCCGCCCACGATCTGGCCGAAGCCCTGGGTGTAGGCCGCGTCGCGCTGCTGCTGGCCGTAGCGCAGCGTCATGTTGGCGCGCTGGCTGGTGTCGTAGGCTTGGGCGCGGAGCTGCCACGCCTTCTGGTCATGCTCGAACTTGGCCTGCAGCGCCTGGAACTCGCTCTCGCCCGACTGCTCGGTCAGGATTTCCAGCGGCGAGCCCTCGAACACGTCGACGCCGCTGACCGACAGGGCGGCCAACGTGTTGCCGCGCAGCATGCGGCCCTGGCGCCGCGCGCGCGCCGCGGCCGTGACGCCCTGCTGCTCCTCCAAGTCGGCCGCGCGCCGCAGGCGGCCGGCGTTCTCGCCCAGGATGCGCGCGTTCTCGGCGCCGGCGGAATAGGCGGCGTTGCCCTGGGACATCGCGCCGACGCCGCTCATGATGCCGGACGCCACCGAGGCACCGGCCATGATGAAAGGTTCCGCGCCCGACATCAGCCGATCTCCTCAAGGTAGCGCGGGCACCAGGCGCCCAGCTCGGCGCGCCACAACTCGTAACGCTGATGGCGCACCAGGGCCGGCTCCTCGATCGCGGGCCAGATGTGGAGGTAGCGCAGCATGGGCGCCTCGATGCCGGCGAAGCCCGGCGCGCGGCCGTAGGGCTCGAAGCCCATGCGCCGGATCAGCCGATGCCCCTGCAGGTGGCTCGCCGCCACCATCGCGGTCACGACGCGGAGCCCGCGCTGGTGCGCCCACCACACGATCGAATGGACCGTGTTCCAGATCAGGCGCCAGCCGCGCATGCCGAGACCTTGCGGCGCGTGATAGAAGCAATAGCCCTCGCCGGGCGCCGTCTCGATGACGCCACCGACCGCCAGGACCTGGTCTCCCTCCCACAGCGCACGCACGGCGGCTGGATGCTGCGAAGATCCGAGTGCCGCCATCCGCCAGCAGGCAGCGGTCGGCTCGTCGGCGTCCGCCGGACGCGGGACTTCACGCCAGGGGCCAACCGTCATCATGGCTGCTGCCACGGCGCGTAATCGTGGATCACGACGAGCTGCACGTTGCACGGCAGCGGCTCGTCCTGGTTCACCGCCAGCTCGGCGCGGCGCGACCAGGCGCCGGCGGGATAAAGCATCTTGTCGCCGCTGAACGCCGGCGGCGCCGCGGAAGGCGCGGCCTCGCCCTGGTTGTAGGGATACAGCGAATCGAACGGGATGCTTTCCTCGTCCGTCTCGGGCATGGCGCCGAACCTGCCGCCGATCGTGTTCAGCACGCGCGCCATGATCTTGTCGATGCGCTGCATGCGGCCCATGCCGGCGCCCGGCGACGGGCCGGGATCGAGCGGCAGCGTCACCATCCAGCCGGCATACTTGAGGCCGGCATGGACTTCCCAGCCCGGCGTATCGAGGTCGATCGCCCCGCCAACCACCGTCTTGGGCTTGCACACGCGGCCGTCGCTGACCGCGACGACAGACAGGCCCTCGAAATGATCGAGGCCGGTCAGGCGCGAGACGGTGAGGCCCCACTGGCCGGTCGGGATCGCCGCGACGTTGCGGAAGGGCGCCAGCACCTTGGCCATTGCCACCGTGGTCGAGCTGACCGATGTGATCTTGGCGATCGCCGTCTTCCAGATCGGCCGCTTGCGCTTGGTGTAGCCGCTGAGCCAGCGCCGCTTGACCAGGCGGCCCACGTCGCTCGCCTGCCAGATGAAGCCATCCGTCACGTCCGACAGCGTCAGGCTCACCGTGCCGGTCATGGCGCTCGGCGTCAGCGTCGCGGTCGGCGCGTTGCGCAGGCTGAGGCCGCAATCGAGGTGCAGCAGGCTCTCGGGTGCGGCATCCCACAGGCCCGGCCGGTCCATGCGCTCGATCGTGCGCAGCGTGCCGGTCGGCAGCTCGCGCCGCACGACGGCCCACAGCTCCTCGTGCGTCGGGCCCTTCATCGTGTCGATGCTCTCGACCACCGCGAACTCGCCTTCGGCCGCCTCGACCGGCATGCCCATCGGGTGGCGATGAAAGCCCAGCACCTGCTCGGCCGGCGCGTGCAGGCAGCCGGCCAGTTCGCCGTTGCCGCGCACCAGCCACGCCGTGCCGATCGGGTCGGCCTGGTAGGCAAGGTCGGTGAAGCCGGGCGAATCCTCGGAGAGGAAACACATATGGTCCGACAGCAGCGACAGGTTTTCGTCGTTGTAGCTCTGGACGCCCAGGTTGAAGCTGAGCGAGCGCAGGTTGAGGCCGAGCTTGTCGATGAACAGCAGGCCGCCGACCGCATCGCGCGGCTCGATGCGCTTGGCGCCCGAGGGGCTGATGGGCTTGGTCCAGATCGCGGTCGGCGTGATCGCGGCGCCGGTCGAGTCGCCGGCGATGCGGTTCTCGCCGCCGGCGGTGAAGGCAATCAGGTCGTTCGAGCTGCCGAACGCCAGGATGCGGTTCACGTCCTTGCTGCCGATCGTGTAGGCCCAGGCTTCGTTGGCATCGGAGCCCGGCGAGAAGGTTTCGTAGGAGCCGATGCGCGAACCGTCGACACGATCCGGCGCCGACAGCGCGCCACCGAACACCAGGCGCTGCTCGTGCAGGATGACGCCGGCGGGAAAGCCGATGCGCGAGGAGTAGATGCCGAGGCGCCAGGCGCTGAACGGCCCGCCGCCCGAGAAGGCCGCGCCCATGACAGTGGCCGTCGCCACGGTCGAGCTGGAGACGGCGTCGATCCGCAGCCACTTCCAGGTGGTGTCGTTGATGCGGATATGGCGGCCGAGCCCGATCGTGGAGCCGTCGCCGTCGCCGAACGGTGCATGCCCGGTCGCGGTGACGGTCACGCTGCCGCTGGTGCCGCTCAAGGTCAGCGTCTTGCCGGCGTCGATGTTCTCGCGCGCGTAGGGACCATCGGTCAGCGGGAACGGATCGCAGACCCAGGCCGTGTGGCTGGTGCGCTTGATGGCGAAGATGCCGCGCGTCTCGTGCGTCACGAACAGGAAATCGGCGCTCTGCGTGAACGACAGGTTCGGCAGGTCGGCGGTCAGGAACTCGGTCGCGAACTCGACGGGGGTGCCGGTCGCCGCAACCTGGCCGGACGTATGCCACACCCGGCCATACTCGTTGCCCAGCTCCAGCATGTAGCCCTGTTCGGCGCCGACCTGGAAGCGCCGCAGCATCGGCGCGTCGCCCGACTTGGGGAAACCCATCAACCGGAAGCCGGGGCGGAAGGAATACATGCCCGTCGTCGTGAGCAGGAAATTCTCCAGCACGCGGCAGGCGCTGTCGTAGCGGCCAACGTCCGGCCGGCCTTCCATCGTCTGCGAGACTTCGCCGGCGGTGGCGTTGGTTTTAACCAGGTTCGGCATCAGCGCCAGGCCCCGCCGAGGCGCGCGGCCAGCCAGGTCGTGCCGGGGACCTTCACCTTGACCTTGCCGGCGCGGCCGTTGTCCGACGCGGCGGCCGCGAAGGTCGACTCGACCTCCTCCTGGCACCGCTTGCGGATCGCCTCGCTCGCCGTGATCGGCTGGCAGATGCGCAGCGCCAGGAGCCGGCCCAGGTACTCATTGAAGAAGGCCGTGCAGCGGCCGATGTCGACGCCGCGGCGCGTGCCGATCAGCGTCACGAGCGAGCCGGCGCTGGTCGTGATGTAGTTTTCCCATTCGTCGAAGTCGGCCTCGGGCCTGATCTCGAACACACGCACGCAGTCGGCCGGCTGGCGGAAGGCATAGGCCATGTCCGGGTCCGGGTTCTCGGCCGCCGGCACGGCCGCCTGGTCGCGCCATGCCTTGCGCGCGAACTTCCAGGGATGCGACGCCAGCGCCAGCTCGTAGGTTGGCGTCCACATCTTGCGGATCGCCTCGGCCTGGCGCCCTGGCGCCGAGTCGATATTGTCGATCCAGTCGCCCGAGTGACAGGCGACCGCGATGTTGGCGATGTCGGTTTTGCTGGCCATGCGAGAGTTGGCCGGCAGGGTTCACTGTGACGTGAAGCGTCCCCGCCGGCCGTCCCCTGCGTCCTTACGGACGCAGAACTGCCCACATGACTTTGATGATCTTCGTCGCGGTCGGGGCGGCGCCCGACAGCGTCACGCGCAGCGGCCGATCCTGCGTCAGCTCGTAGCCGAAACCGGCGAACACGTTGCCCACCTTGGGCGCGGTGCCGGCGGCGGCCACGTCGAGGGCCGAGCCGTAGCGCGTGGCCGAGCCGTCATCGCCGACGCCGGCCACGACGGAGGAGCCCATCGCCTCGTGCCACAGATGGAAGTCGATGAAGCGATCGCCCTTGCGCAGGGCATTGATCGGCCCGAGGTCGAAGGAGTCGCCATCGGCGAACCCCGAGGCGGGGATCGCGTAGTAGTCGAAGAAAACGAGCGGCTTGCCGCCGTTGAGGCCGCTGATGGGCACCATGCTTGGCCCCTGCTGCGCCGCCGTGTTGAGTACACCTTTGAAGGTCGTCATGAAAATCTCCAGGAGAAAGAGGGCGGTTCGTCCGGCGGAAGCCTCGCGGCGTCCGCCGGACGCCCGGGTTAGTGGGGCGACTGCGCTCTAGGGCGCCGTCGTGATGCAGGGAGCGGCGACCACGCCGCGATCGAGGCGCCGCGCGGCGCCGCAATCCATTTCCGTGGTGACGGCCCAGATGCGCTTCTCGCCGTTCCACCACACGTCGCCGCTGGGCACCTTCGGCGTCCAACGCTTGATCGCCTTCTTGACGCCGAACAGGCAGGTGCGAACGTCGGCGCCGCCGGTGCCGGTGTTCTCGCTGTAGGGCAGCAGGCGCTCCACCAGGGTGCCGGTCTCGTCGTAGAGGTCCTCGATCCGGTAGAAGTCGACCAGGCCGTAGCTGGTGATCTGGCCCTTGTCGCGATTGCCGCTGGTCGTGTAGTCGCGCGAGGAGACCTGCAGCACGTTCATGAACGTGGTTTCCTCGGCCGAGGTCCACAGGCACCAGATGCGATCGTTGCGGCCCATCTGGCCGTACCGCTTCAGGTACTCCACCGCGGCGTCGAACTTCGCCAGCACGAAGCCGGTGTTGCCCTCGGCCAGGGTGCCCGCGCCGGGGAAGCTGTTCGGGGTGGCGAAGTTCTTGCCGCTGTAGGCAATCGCCGTCGCCGCCGTGATGAGGATCTTGTCCTTGGTGCGCATGGCCGCGGCGAGCTGTGCCTGGGCGATGCCGTTCTTCGGGTCGACGCGCATGCGCAGCGCATCCGACGTGTCGACCGGGACCTGGTTGTAGTACGGGTCGGAGAAGACCCAGCGGCGCTGCGTGTTGACCTGGCTCTTGGTCAACTCGATCTCGCGGGTTTCCTTGCGGCGCATGGTCGTGACGCCGAAGAAATCCTCGCTCTTGTTCTCAGCACCGGCCTCGGTGTCTTCGATGCACAGGCCCTCGGTAATGGCCTGTTCCTGCTGGGCCCACAGTTCCAGCGACGCCGAATACTTCGTCGTCATGGCTGCGGCCAGTTGCTCTGGCTGACTCATCGCTTCGCTCCATAAAAAAACATGAGCGAACCGAGTTCCGTGTTCTCCCGCTCTCCCGCCCCGGCCACCGCGCGGAACACGCGGCCGGATTGCCAGTCCTGCAGAAGCCTTCCGGCCCCTGTTCTAGGGTGTACGCGACCCCTGGCACGGCGGGTTTAAACGTCTCCGCATGACGCTGCCCGATCCTTGCCCGTCATCTTGCGGCCCCTCGCCAGATTGCGAGGGGCCGCCGATCACTTGGCGCGGCTCGGGCAAATTCGGTTTCAGCCGCCAGCCTGGCGCAGCGAGGCCGGCACGCGATCGCCGCCGCCCTGGTCACCCTGGTTGCCCTGGTTGCCCTGGTCGCCCTGGTCGCCCTGCTCGTCCTCGTCGCCGTCCTCGCCGGCAGGCGGTGCGGCCGGCCTCTCGACGCCGGCGGCCTTCAGTTCCTTCACCGTGCGCAGGTACTTCCTGGGCACCTGGGCCAGCAGCTCGTGCAGCTCCAACGGCTTGGCGGCCGAGGCTATCTTCGCCACAGGCGTCATGACCCACCCGAAATACTGCTCGGCCTGCTGCATGAAGTCGTTGGCCCGGCCGGTCAGCAGCGCGCCGCGCACCGCCAGATCGAGACAGTGCAACCGGACTTCGGGGATCGTGGGATTGCGCGGTGCCGCGCGGAGTTCGCTGTCTTTCATGTTTCGCTCCTGGTTCAGGTCTTGATGCCGGCGACCTGGTCGGTCAGCCGGTTCCACTTCTCGGTCACGGCCTTCTGCTCGGCCTGCGTGCCCTTCTCGCCGCGCAGCACGGCCGCCGTGTTCGGGTCCGCCTTCATGCGGTCCAGCTCGGCCTTGGCCTGGTCGGGCGACGTGATGTTGAACGTCTTGTGGCCACCGCCGGGGCCAGGGCCATCCGAGGCCGCCGCCACGCCATAGCCGTGCAGCAGGGCCATCGCCTTCTCGGGGCCGATCGCGAGCTTGAGCGCGCGCACGCCGGCGGCATCGAGGCCGGCCAGCTCGCTCGCCGCGCGCATCGCGAGGTCGAGCCTGGCCGCATGCTCGGCGCCGTTCGCCTTCTCCCAGGCAGCGTCGCCGTCCGCGAGCAGCTTTTCCTGGCTCGCGTTGTGGTTGGCGATCGTGTCGGCCATGAGCTTGTTCCAGCCCCTGACGATCTTCTCGGCGCCGACCTTGGTGACGCCGGCCTCGGGGAAGATCGCGCGGGCGAAGGCACCCATGCCCTCGTCCATCTTCACGCCGTCGACTTCGAGGACATAGTCCTTCGGGTCCTTCGGCACGCCGATGGCGTGATGGAACGCCGTGATTTCCTCGGGCGTCGCCTTCTCGCCCGGCACCGCGATGCGATCCTTACCCGCGCCCGCGACCAGCTCCAGGTGCGCAGCGCCCATCGCATCGAGCGTGTCGTAGCCGAGCAGCGCCAGGCCCTCGCGCACTTTGGGCGATGCCTGGTGCAGGAAGCCGGGCACCGCCGGCGGGGCGGGAGGCGCGGCAGGCGGCGCGGCCGGGGGAGCGGCCGGCGGCGCTGCAGGCGGTGCGGCCGGCGGCGCAGCGGGAGGAGCCGCTGGCGGTGCGGCGGGAGGAGCGGCCGGCGGTGCAGCAGGCGGCGCGGCAGGAGGAGCTGCCGGCGGATCGGGATGCCACAGCGCGCCGAAACGGCCGAGAAGGTGCCGTTTAAACAATGCCCTTCTCCGTCAACCAGGCGTCGCATTTGGCGACGACCATTTCGCGCGACACCTCGGACGCGCCACCGAGCTGCACGCTGTACGGCAGGTACGCCGCAAAGTCGCGGATCGCGCGGACCAGGTCCGCCTCGATCGCGCGCAACGCGCTGTCAGTCTTGCGTCTCGTGCGGGACGCCGTTGCCCGCTTCGAGCCTGCGGCTACCTTGACCTTGGCCTTCGCCTTTTTCTTCGACATTGCTCAACCCTCCTGATCGTTCGACGCTCACGCGAAAATCGGCAGCGGCGTCCGCCGGACGCGGGAACCGCATGCCGGTGATGCGCTGCCACACTCGAAATTTCCCGACGTTGACGTGGACCTTGAAATCCTGGTCGACGGCGCTCATGTCTCCGCGCACCAGGCAGAACCGCTCCAGGTCGTCCTTGACGATGTTGCGGTCTTCCTTCGTCGCCTTGCCCGTATCGAAGACGCGCGCATAGGCTTCCTGCGTGCGCAGCGTGCGCTGCTTGGCGCGCTCGAACATCTGCTCCTGGGTGAGATGTTCGTTCATGCCGCCTCGCGATCGTTCGCGGGCGCGAAGCCCTTGGCGCCGGCGCCGGCGTTCTTCAGCATGGTCGACAGGTCGAGCGCCCGCTCCATGCCCTCGCGCTGCTTGGCCAGTTCGGCGGACGCCGCCAGGGCGGCCTCGATTTCCTTCTCGGTCGCGATCCAGCTCTCGGGGATGCCGAGCGTGCGCGCCGACTGCTGCACGCCCTTCACCACCTTGAGCGCGTGGCGCGCACCGGGATCGACCGCGATGGCCTGGCCCAGGATCGCCAGCACCTGGGTGAAGGCGCGGACCTCGGCCAGGCGCGACGCCTTTTCGAGCGGATTGCGGAACTCGATCGAGAGCTGGTAGCTGCGGCCGTTCTGCGGCGGGCGCGGCATGCGGCCCTGGCGCCGGCGGATGTCGTAGATGCGGCCGATGAAGCGGCCGAGCGGCGCGAAGATCGGCGCCACCATCGGCACGATCGCGCGGCTCTGCTCCTCCTGGAGGCCTAGGATTTGGCTCTCGACCATGCGCGGCTCGCGCGGCAGGCGCATCTGGTCGGCACCAAATGCGCGCTCCATCGACTGGTAGCAACCGTCGCGCAGGAACTCCTGGCCGAGGTCGGGCCGCGCGGTCGACTGCATGTAGCGGATCGGGTCGCCGGCGCGGGCCAGCAGCTCGGCGCGGACCACGATCGCGCCCTCGGCCTCGTTGGTCGGCGGCGTCATCACGCCGTCGTCCGGCAGGATCATGGTCGGGTCGACGACCTTCTCCATGCCGCGGATGGTCGAGACGCGCACGCGCTGCGCCATCTGGTTTTCTTCCAGCGCCTCGTTGGCCGAGCCGCGGCCGTATTGCTCTCCCGCCCGGCGCGGCGCGCGAAAGGCCGTGTAGGGATCGCTGGTCAGCCACGCCCTGTTGACCAGGCGCTTCTCGTCCTCGTTCAGCCAGACCGTCAGGTAGCGCCGGCTGGTCGGCACCTGGTCGGCCTCGGCCGGCACCCAGCCGGGGTTCTCGATGCAACCGTGCGTCAGCACGAAGCGATCGTTGCGCCGGGTCTCGGAGTTGGCGGCCTCGGTGATCTTTTGGCCAAGGTCGCGGCCGGGGAACTTGCGCGCCCATTCGCCCGCCGTCAGCGACTGCCGCCACCAGAAGCCGCCGGGCTCGTGGCCGGCGCCGCCCTCCAGGGCGCTGTCGGCGAGCGGCACCGCGCGCACGATCGGCAGGCCGCCGGGCCGGTCGCCGGCGTAGAGGATGCCGGTCCCGAACGCCCGGCGCTCCATCAGCATCGCCAGGAACTGCTCGGTGAAGCCGGTCTCCTCGGACATCAGCACTTCCGTCAGCTCGTCGCGCGTCCAGTCGCACCAGTCGAGGATTTCGGGATCGGGGTCGACGTGCTGGCCGAACTCGTCGCGTCCGGCGGACGCCACGACCTTGATCCAGTCGCCGTCGCCGTTGACGATCGCGCCATAGTCGAAGATCGCGGACTGCCGCAGCAGGAACTGGCCGTAGGTGTCGACGACGGCCTCGCGGTCGCGCTGGCCCTGCGTCGTGTTGCGCAGCGCGAACGGCGGCGCGTCCGGCAGGAACCCGCGGCGGATGGCCTCCCAGGTCGACTCATAGGGCTGCTTGGCCGCGAACGCGCCATGGCAGCGCGGCACCAGCAGCTCGGGATCGACGCGGAAAGCCTGGTCGGGCATCGCTCAGACGCCGCCCAGGGATTTCTTGAGGACGTTCGGCGCCGTGGCGGCCAGGGCGAAGTCGGTCAGGATCGTCGAGCCGCGCGAGACGCCGGCCTGGGCCGCGACGCGCTCCTTGCGCTTGGCCTCGGCAATCTCGGCCGCGTCTTCCTTCGGCGGCTCGGGCGACGGGCCGGGCGACGGTGCCTGGTAGATGATCGGTGCAGGTGTGGACGGAGTGCCGCCAAAGAGTGCCGCCATTACATTTCCCCGCCCTCTGCTGGCTTGCCGTCAGACGGTGGCACCATGGCGTCGAGCTGCACCGCTTGTCGGTCGCAAAAATCGGACATTTCGATCAGCCGCTGCACATGGCGCACCGAGTGGCCACAGAGGATGCTGAGGACCTTGAGCGGCTGGCCGCCGAACACACGCGCGGCCTTGAGCTGCGGACCCAGCGGCCGCTCGTCGTCGATCAGGACCAGGAGCGCGCGAACTGTCATCGGCCGATGATGAGCGGCTGGAGGGACGGCCCGCCGTTGTGGCCGATGCGACGGCCGCCGAGGTGGCCCTGGCTGCGCATCATGTCGAGAACGGCGTTGCCGCCTCCCGGTCGGTCGCGGCCGATCGCCTTGGCGTAGCCGCCCTCCATCAGCGCCAGGTACTGGTCGGAGTCGGCGACGTGGCTGGCGTCGTTCTTGTCGGGCTCCGGGTCGTAGCGCACATCGCCCACGATGCGGAGCTGGCGGAACTTGTAGGCGCCGTTGTAGGCGCGGCGCAGCGGCGCGCAATGCACCGGATCGAACAGCGCGCGCGGCACGCCCTCCTCGACCACCAGCGTGTCGCGCACCGCCTGCAGGCGCGGCGTCTGGAGATTGGTCGGCGCCTTGCGCGGCCGCATCTCGCCGGTCAGGCCCGCCGCCTGGGCGAAGCGGTCCATCCAGTGCGCGTCGTCCGGGTCCTCCTTGTCGTCGCCGTAAAAGGCGGACGGATCGCCAAAGCCACGAATGTTGCCGGCGAGCAGGAACGGCGCAAAGCGCGGCGTGTTCAGCAACGCGCTCACCGCCTCGCCGAACGCCTTGGGCCCCACACCGTGACGCGATGCCACGATGCACGCCAGGCGCCGGAGCTGGCCGTCCGGCATGCGCTGACCGAGCGTGATGGCCGGGTCCAGGCCGGCGTCGACGCCGTACAACAGCGTGCGACGATAGTCCGGCGCGATTTCCTCCTTGGCGACAAACGTCCGGTCGTCGAAGTTGAACACCGGCTCGCCATCGAGACGCCGGCCCCAACGGTTCAGAATCTTCCGCTCCCGCTCATGCTCGGGCATGTCGATCATGGTGCGTTCGTAGTAATCGGGATCGAGGTTCTGCAGGTTCTCGGCGATGAAGTTTCCCGCCGCGTCCTTATCAAAGGCGCCTGGCTGCTCGAACAGGTGAACGCCCCGCTTGAACGTTCCACTGGTCCACATCGTGTGCTGCCAGCTATCGACGATGCCGGCGTTGAGATCGCCCCACTTGCCGGGCGCCACCACCAGCGCGTCGACCTTGCGCGGATAGCGTCCGACGCGCGGATTGACCTTGGTCCAAATGATGGCGGGCATGTTCTGCCATTCGTTGAACCACACCCAGGTGGTCTGCTTGCCGGCGACCAGGGCCTCCATCGCGGCCTCGCTCCAGTCGTCGCCTACCGCCTCGTACAGGATCTCCAGGATGGCCTTCGATCCGTCGCGCGCCCGCATCTCGATCGTCTGAAGCGCCGGCCCGCCCCGCGGCCCAACCCACGTCACCCCGTTGTCGGGATCGTGCTGCGGCAGCCACTCGAACACGCTCGGGATGAAGTTGCCCCACAGCCGTCGATAGTCGATGCAGATGATCCAGAGCCGCGCACGCCGGACGCCGTCCGGATAGGGGTTCTGCATGAACGTGCCGGCGATGGCCTTCATCAGCAGCATGCCGGTCTTCCCTGACCCCGGCGGCCCCATGATGAGAACCACCGGACCCCACGCCCCGAAGGCCGCTGTCGCTACCGGACCCGGCGACGACCAAGGCCGCAGCGTCGTCAGAACGCCCTGGGAGACTTGGCCGGTCATCGGCCGTTTCCCGTGAAAACGGGAGAGCAACCGGACAGGTAGGGGAAAATCCTGCAATACGGGCGCCTGGCTTCGCGCGGGCGCGTGGGGGGCAAGGCCCCCGCGTGGGTCCCATTGAGGCCGGTCGATCCTGCGCAGGATCGCGGCCCGTCGACTGCTACGTAATCAGGCAGGGCGATCATGCTAAGCCTCTGAAACATCAGTGACTTTGCCGGGACTGTTAGACAGCCGGTCGTTAGACAACCCCTGACCCTGACCGCTAACCCCTTGATTTTGCGCCATATCCAGAAGCGCCTGGAACGGGTCGAGATCGAGCACCTGGTCACCGGCCTTGAGGCTGTTCGGCGCGGCCGAGATACCAACCGCCAGGTAGCCCTTGGCCGTGACCTTCACCTCGGCCGGCATCGGTGAATGGAAGATCGGCAGCAGCCGCTCCAGGATGCCGGTCTGCGCCTGCCAGACCTCGCCCGGCTTCATGCCCAGCGCCTCGGCCAGGACGAGCGGATCGGCGAAGGCGCGCTCGCAGAGCTTGAGCAGCGGATCGCCATACTGGCTGCGCACGAACTTGCGGAAGGCGTCGGTCAGCTTGTTGTGCGATCCCGGCGGCCGCCCTCTCCCCCGTGGCCCAGGTGCCGCCCCCTCGGCCGCATCGTCCGGCAGCCGGTCGTCCTGGTCGAACAGCGAGAGCGTGCCGCCCGCCGCCTGCGACCTCGTGGCCATCGTCTTCTCGATTGCCTGGACCAGCGCCGTCTTCGCAGCACCGTACCGCTGCTCTGGCGTTCGCCCGCCAACATCATCCGATGCAGCATCCATCGAATATTTCCCCATTTGTTTATTCGTCGGAGCCGAGGAGCGGCAACAACGCGGCAACAAGCAGGGCAACACAGGCGGGCGGCTAACCCATTGAAATAACTATCTATATCTATCTGTTGCTATTGTTGACGTTGTTGACGACCTCTATTCACTGGCGCGCGCGCGCACGCACACACATAGAGGCCGCTGGAACAACGGCAACAATGGCAACAATGACCCTAAGTGACTGATAGGCCGATCTATTCTTGTTGCTACGGTTGTTGCTCTACCCTCGGCCGGGCGGCAACAACGCTGCTGGTTCTACTCAAGCCCGCAGGTCGGGAAGCCTGCTCCCAAGAGGTCGGGAATGCAAGGCTTTTAACCCACATAGCGGGTTGATCCCGCCACCCCGAACCCTGCGCACGCGCGCCCTCGGCGTCCGCCGGACGCTACCCCTAACCCTGCCACCGATTGCCCAGGTGGCCGAGGCCGGCCGCGCTCCCTCCATCTATCGCCTTGGGTGTGGGTGCGGGCGTAGATCGCAGGCCCGGCAGGCATTTGTCCTGGTCGAGAGATTGACCGGAGCCGCGCTAGTCGCGCGGCGCTTTGTTTGGCAACCGGATCACAAACAGCCGTTCAAGGTGCGACGCCCTGCCGCAGTTTGGGTGCTTGTCGATGTATCAATTTGATACTATGTTTAAACAGCTTCGCGGGTAATTCCACCCGGTGGCGCACATGAGGTAGCAACCTATGACCATCGCCAACACACCCAACCGCGAGCAGTGGCTCGCCAACGCCGCCACCCAGCTCGCCACCCTCTTTGCCGGCGAGGGCTACAAGGTGCCGGCCAACATTCGCTACACCTGCGGCTTTCCCAGCCGGTCGGCGCTCGCCCGCAAGGGCCGCCGGATCGGCGAGTGCTGGGACACCACGGCCAGCGCCGGCAACGTCTTCGAGATTTTCATTTCGCCCGTCCTGGCCGACCCGCTCGAAGTGGCCGGCGTCCTGGCCCACGAAATCGTCCACGCTGTTGTCGGCCTCCAGGCCAAGCACGGCCCCGCCTTCCGCAAGTGCGCCCTGGGTGTGGGTCTGGCTGGCAAGATGAAGGCGACGGTGCCGGGCCCGAAGTTCATCGCCTGGTTCGAGAGTGAGGCGGCCGAGCTGGGCCCCTATCCGCACCAGGAGCTGCGCGCCAGCTCGGCCCCGCCCAAGCAGACGACTCGCCTGGTCAAATGCGCCTGCCCCGAGTGCGCCGACGCGGGCGAACCCTACATCGTCCGGCTCAGCGCCAAGACCCTCGCCATCGGCGCGCCGATCTGTCCCGTCCACGAGTGCAGCCTGATCGAGGGCTAGCGACTGCGGACCAGGTGGCCGGCGCGCCAGCGTCGACCACCGAGCCTGCAGTCGCAGGGCCGGACGGGCACTCACGCACGCCGGATCATTCAGAGGTAACGACCATGAACGTCTACAGCATCCCGCTCACGATCCACGCGACGGTCTACGTGAAGGCAGCAACCCCGGAGGAGGCCGCCCAGCTCGGCCGCTCGATCCAGGACCGTTGCTTTGAAGTGCCGGAAGCCAGCGACTTCGGCGGCGACCAGGTCGCGATCTCGGGCCACGACTTCGCCGACCCCGAGCTGCCGACCGTGAGCCTGTCGCCGGCGATGACCACCGGCCAGCTCGGCGGCCTGGTCGAACTCGTCGAGCGGGGCTGACCATGGCCGACCGAATCGAGACGACCGACACCGACCTGCACGAGCTGCGGCGCCTGGTGAGCGTGGCCCGGCCGGGCACGCGGACCGTCACCGTCGACAAGGAAGCACTGCGCCATCTGCTGAACGACCACCACACGCTCTGGACCTGGTTGCAGGCGCGCAAGCTCGTCCAGATCACGCCGACAACCGACCAAGGGAGCCTCGTATGACCCAGCAAGACTTTGATCGCGTCGAGACGTGGACGTTTGCCGGCCGGCAATGCGATCCCACCGGTAAGACCGTCCAGGTGCGCTATGAGAAGCCGGACGGCTCCTTTGCCTACTTCGACCTGGGCGGGAAGAACCGCAGATCGCACGCCAAGATCATCGGCGGCCGCTACGAGGTTCAGATCGTCAAGACCGACGACAGCGACCGCTATCGCCTGGCCGATGCTGCATTCAGCGGCCGCCTGGACGACACGGCCAAGATCGCGGGATGGCAAGCGGCTGATGCGACCGTCGATGCGACGCTGAAATCCCTCAAGGACCTGGCCGCCGGCAAGACCGACGAGCTGGAAGCCCTGATGGCGCCACTGCGCCGCGCCTATGCGGCGCTGCCCTTCATGCAGCGGCCGGCGTTCGAGTTGTGGGTATTGGGACGGCTGCGACGCGGCAAGGTATGATCCCGCCATGACCCCCGACGACCTGGCCGCGCTGCTGCGCTGGCGCTTCGCAAACGACGACGGCGGCGGATGGCTTCCCGCCGCCGCCGGCGCGTTGCGTTTAAACGAGCGCAACCTGCGCGGCATGCTCGCCGACAAGCTGCCGATCCCCGACAAGGTGGCCGGCGTGATCTGCCTGGACGTGGCGATTCGCTGCCACCTGCAGGGATGGCAGGCGCGGCTACCCGAGCTGGAGGCCCTGCCCTTGAGCGAAGGCACCAGGAGCGAAATCGAGAGCTGGCGCGTCGACCTGCACCCCCTCCTGGGACCGGAGCCTGGCCATGCCGACGCTTCGTGATCGCCGCGAGGCCCTGGGCCTCAGCCAGGACGAGCTGGCGGCCGAGCTGGGCGTGACCAGGCTAACGATCATCCGCCAGGAGAAGCGCACGGCGTGCGCCAAGGTCTATGACCTGGCCCTCGAAGCCCTGGAGACGAGGCGCGGCAAGAACCCGCGCGACTCCCAACGGCCGTAGTCCTCGGCCGGCTTATCCAGCTCCAGCACGTACCAGGCAAACGCGATCTTCGTGTTGTGGCCCCGGTCTTCCATGTCGGATACCTCCTCGGCCGGCGGCAGGTTCACCCGCCGGCGCGACACCCACACGCGCACCAGGTAGCGGTCGAAGACCTCGCCGATGCCGGCGCCCTCCTGGAGCAGCAGCCGGCCCAGCAGCACGATCTTGCGCGCCTTGAGCCGCAGCGCATGCTCGACGAACTCACGCCACAGCGAGAACGGCGGATTGGTCACGATCACCGGCGCCAGCAGCCGGCGCTGCGCCAGGAAGTCGACGCCCTCGCGCCCGTAGCCCCACGCCTTTAGATCGGTGGCCACGACCTGGATGCCGGCACCGATCAGCAGCCGCGCCAGATCGCCCTGGCCGCAGGCGCACTCCCAGACGCGCGGACCTAGATCCTCCAGCTCGGCCAGAGGCTCGGCCAGGAGCATCCGTGTCGGGTATAGATCGGACGGCGCGCGCGTGTAGGCGCCCTTACGGCGCCGACCGTCGAGCGTGCTACTCATTCCACCTGCTTGATGCCGCGCTTCTGCAGCCACTCGGCGCTGAATTTGTCGAGCATGGCATGCGCGGCGGCGACTGTGCAGGGCGCACAAGGCTCGCCACAGTCGCCGTCACACTCTGGGCAAGGCTTCGTGCGATCGCCGTCGTAGGTCCAGATTGCCTTGAGAAGGCGAGCATCGTTCGGATCGCCAGGCCAACCTTCGCAATCGGCCGCCCAGGTCAGCACCGCCTCGACCAACTGGACGATCTTGGCATTCTCTGGCGTGACGCCCAGGGCCTTCAGCGCCGCCGTCAGATCATCGGCAAACTCTTTGTCGACCTCGCGCCGCCGCTTCGCATATTCCAGCACCAGGTCCGATGCCATCGGATCGGTCAACTTGAGCGGCAAGAAGCCCGGCGGACACCAGGCGTACTTATCAGACTTGAACTGCCCATCTACCAGGTGATCGCCCATCTTTCCCTCCACTGCTTCATGCCTGCGGCTTTTCTTCTCGCATCTTGGCGAGGATGAACTCGACCAGGCCGGCCGAGCTGCTTTCACGCACCGTCGCCCAGGGCATCGTGATCTTGAGGACCTTGTCGTCCATCAGAACGCCGAAACTCACCTCGCCTTTCGCCAGCGAGGCCGCGAGCTTGCCGCCAGGATCGGGCACGCTGACATCGCCGCGCTCCGCTGCCTTCAGCGTCGCGGCGATCTTCTCGGCTTGCGTCCGCAAAGCGGCGACCGGCGAGTCCTTGGTCGTCACCGCCTCGCCTCCATCTTCTTCCAGGACGGATCGCACGACGCCGCTCGGCCGCGCCGATAGTCGCGCCATGGGTCCTCGCAGTAGCGGCCGCGCGCGTCGCGCCGCAGCACCGAGTATTCCGGCGTGACCAGGTCTAGGTCGTCGCACTCCTCCATCAGCGCGACAAAGCGGCGTTGCCAGTCCACCGGCATCGACTGCAGCGCCAGGCGCGGCATCACGAAATAGGCGGAATAGGTCAGCCCGAACCAGTGATGCACCGGGTCCGGGCTCTCGCTGCATCGCGGCGGCAGCTCGATCTTCTCGCCTGTCGGCAAGGTGAAGTAGTCAACCATTGGGCCGCCTCCTCCGTTGCGCCTTGCGGGCCTGGCGCTCGGCCTGGCGCCGCTGCTGCCTGGTCATGGTCGACAGCTCGGCCGCCGTCTTGACTGGCTCGGGCTTTGGATCGGGCCCCTTGCGGAACTCGTTCGGGTCTATGGCGGCGTACTGTGCCGCCTGCGCCGCCAGGCTCCCGGCGAGCATTGCGCCACCCAGCGCGCCACCAAATAAGAGAACCCGCCGCATCACCCGCCCTCCTCGCCCAGGATCGCCGCGATCGGCACCAGGACCGCGCCCTCGGCGCCGCCTTCGATGCGGACCTTGCGGCTCGTGGCGTCCGGCCAGACGCCGTCCTGCCACTTCGTGCCCCGGAAGATCCGGCTGAGGCCGGCGTGGCGGAACGAAACCGCCAGATATTCCTTGCCCTCGTCGCCCTCTTTCCTCGAGTTGACGAGCGCCAGGCCATGCAGCCGCAGCGCCGAGCCGGCCTTGGTCCGCTCGATGTGCGTGCCGAATCGCTCGGCCTCGGGCCCCTCGCTGGGATGGTTGCTCGCGAGCTTGCCCCTGGAGCTGGCCCAATGAACGAGCTGGCGCACCGTGACCTTGCGGCCCTTGTCCCAGGGCTCCAGTTGCCAGGTGCCCAGGTGGTTCAGCATCAGCTCATGATCCTTGCCGGCGATCGTCTGCCATTCCTTGAGGCTCGGGATCAGCGGCGCGATCGTCTCGGCCACCGTGTCGGGATGGGCCGGCGTGTCGCACAGCGCCAGGTGCGCCGCCGCCAGCAGGAAACCGAACGTGTCGGCCGTGCGTGCGGCGAACTCCTGGCCGATCGGCTCCCACCACGGCGCCAGGTGTTCCTCCCAGGTCGGCCACGCATCGACGATGCGCCGGCGCAGGCCCGCGCCGATGTCGGCCAGGCGCTTGGCGTCTAGCACCGGCCGCTTGAGGCCGCGCGGCAGCTCGTTCAGCTCCAGCAGCGCAAGCCGCGAAACGTCCTGCGGCGGCAGCGGCAGCATGTTGATCGAGGAGAACAGGAACGGCGCGAAGACGTTGAACTCGACCGCGTGATGGTCCGAGCCGCCACGCCGCAGCATGGCGCCCGAGGCGCTGATGCGCATCAGGTTGACGATCGCCTCGCGCTTCTCGTTGTTGGTCCCGGCCTCGACCTCGTCCAGGGCGACGGGCAGCGAGCGGAACTTGAGCGCCTGCCAGATGCCGGCGCCGGTCGCATCGGCCGCCTGGATGATGCCGGCGCGCCCGCCCTGGGTCAGGAAGATCAGCTCCTGGAGGGTGGACTTGCCCGTCGCCATGTCGCCGGTCAGCCACATCGAGGGACGCCACCGCAGCGCGCCGGCGATCGGCGCCAGCACGATCCAGCCCAGCAGCAGCATCGCGTCCAGCTCGCCGCGCTTCCATTGCCAGGAACACAGGAGCTGCAGCAGCTCGGCCGCCGGGCCTTTCGGCCCCTCCGGCGCCATGGCCGCCGGCCGCATCTGCCGGTTGCCCTTTGGATAGATGAGCTGGTCACGGATGCCTGGCTGGCCCTCGTGCAGCTTGCCGGTTGAGTCGGCCGTCAGCACCACGTCGCCACAGTGCATGACTAGGCGGCCGTTCTCGTCCTTCCAGCCACCGTCGCCGCGCACCCGGCCCGAGGGATCGAACACGCCATGCTCGCTGAGGTCGCCGCACTTGGCGATCAGCGCGCGCTTCAGCAGGTCGCGGTCGATGCCGTTGATCACGCCGCCCTCGCCGACGCGGCCGAAATTGGCATCGGCCCACCGCTGCGCGCGCGAGTGCTTGAACAGGTCGTCGATGCCGTTCTGGCCGAGCTTGTCGGCATGCTTCACGACGAGCTGGATGATCGCGTCGAGAAAGTAATACTCCGAGCCGTTGACTCCGAGCGGCTGGACGGGGCAATCGTCGCCCAGGTTGATGTATTCGCGCGGGACCTTGGGCGCCTTGTCCTTCTTGGCCTTCTCGTCCTTCGGTGCCGGCGTGGCGCCGGCGTCCGCCGTGCGCTGGCTTCTGGGCACTGGCTTGATCGTCTCGGCCGCCTGCTCCTGTGTCGCGAACAGGTGTGCGAGGTTCCTGACGGGATCGGGCGCGGCGTTGTCGTCGGTCATGATTTCTTCCATGGCACGGTGCCGTTGCAAACACCGCTTCGAAGCCGATGCATCGCCGTCAAGGCGCGCCCCTCAAAGGCGATGTCCTCGTGCGGCCATGGGATTTCTTCGACGCTTTCGAGCAACTGGCCGCGATGATCGACGCACGACAGGTGGATTCGTAACGCGATCGGTTCCTTGGTGGCGCCGTGCAGGCTCTCGGTGCTGGTTACAGCACCTGCCGCCTGCCGCTGCGCTCGCTTCGCTGCGCGCATCTAAGCTACCCTCCCCACAACTTGTCTTAGTGCCGTGTTCCAGTCGTCGATGTCCTCGGGCGGATAGACGATCTGGAGCTGCCGCCCGCGACTGGCGTGCGCCAGCTTGGCGCGCTCGATCGCGGCCGACGTCGCCGCCTTCTGGCGTTCGTTCTTGTCGTCGCGATCGGCCGCGATCGTGACCTTGTCGAAGCACGGCGGCAGAACCACATCGGCAAAGCCGTCGATCGAGATAGTGGTGACGATGCGCCGCTCGGGCATGGCCAGCGCCAGGCTCAAGCCCGTCTCGATGCCTTCGCACAGCATGATCGAGGAGCCCTTGCCCAGGCGCGGCCACTGGACGCCGAGCTTCACTTCGCCGGTATCCATGTGGACGCGGCGCCCGGCCCACAGGCGGATCGTGCCACCGCGGAAGCTGCCCAGGACCTTCTTGCCCTTCAGCTCGCGGCCGTCCGTCGTGCGATCGGCATAGGAGAACAGGTCCTCCTTGCGCAGCCGGTCCCAGCTATCGTCGCCGGCGCCGCGCTTCACCAGCCAGGTGCGATGGAGCGCAATGACCGAGCCCTCGACGTTGACCACGGCCGCGATCATCGCCGGCAGCTCGATGGCCTTTTCCTTTGTCGAGAGCTGGGCGTTGTAGAGCGCGGGATGGAAGCGGATGCAGCCCGGCAGGTGGCCGAGCTTGGCCAGGCGGCCGCCCAGCCGGTTGTTCAGATAGTGCCAGGCGGGCGTGCCTTCCCAATTCGTGACGGTCTTCTCGTCGAACAGGAAATGGAATCGCGCCTTGCCCTGGCGCGCGCGTTCCTCCCGCTCCTCCTTGCGCTCGGCCGCCCGCTGCCGTTGCAACCGCAGCTCGCGGTCCTTCTCCGTCTCGGGCTCGATCTTCCCGCCAATGAAATCCTTCGACCAGGCCAGCGCCCGCTTCATGTCGGCATTGTTGAAGCGCGCATAGTTGACCAGGCCGACCAGGTCGCCGCCCAGGCCGGTGGCGAAGTGATACCACTTGCCGCGTTTGCTGCCGCGCAGGCCGACGCTGAGGCTGTCGCCGATGCCGCCGGCCTCGGTGCTGGCCGCGATCCATTCGCCCTTGACCTGCTTGCCGCCCAGCAGCTCGCCGCACAGCTCCTCGCAGCGATCCTTGAGCGCGTCGTTGATCTGGTCGAGGGAGGCGAGCCGGCCCAAGGTCACGACACCCCAGCTTTCCTGGCGGCCTTCTGCCAGGCCGTGACCTGGTCGTCGCACCAGTAGACCGCGATCGTGAAGATGACGAAGACCGCCACCACGAACACGGCCCAGGCGACGGCGTGCCAGAAGAAGCTCCACAGCAGCACGCAGATCAGGCCGGCAAAGGCGGCCGTCGCGGTGCCGGCGATCGCCAGGAGCAGGAAGGTCCTAAGCATGGGCCACCACCCCTTCTGCCGCCAGCTCGGCCGTCGCCTGGCGCCAGTCCTCCTGGGCCACCACGCACGCCAGGATCACGGCGCCGATCGGCGAGGTGATCCAGGTGGCGTCGCCTGCCGCGCGCTTGTCGGGGAACGTCACGTAGCCCGGCGCCTGGTCCGCGCGCCGCTCGATGTCGAGCTTTTGCGCCAGCACCTGCGGGAACACACCCATCTGCAGGTGAAAGCTCACGAGGCGCGCCACGTCGTTCATGGTGCGCTCCATCATGGCGTCGCGCAGATCGGGCGTTTCGCCCTGATGCTCGCGGCCGACATTGACGAAGACCTCGACGATGCGGCCGTTGCGCGGGTCGATGCCGCAACCGCAGAACAGGCTCAACGAATAGGTGCGATGCGGCTCGTGATAGAGCGCCTTCACCATGTGGTGCGGCCGTCGATTGGGGAGCTTGTCTTCCATTCTTCCTCTCCGAAAAATCCCCGGACGGACAACAGCCGTCCGGGGTTGCGTAGGAGACCAGTCACTCAGGGGCAGAGAGCCGCCCACCTGCGCTGCCGCAGCTCGTCAATCCTTGTTCCACCAGGGAATTTCCGTTCGTGTTTCGGGCGGGCGTTCCGCCGCCGGCGTCTCGGCCGGCTTGCGATCGGCGACGAACTCGGCCAGCGGCAGCACGCGCACGAGCTGCTTCAGATGGTCGATCGAGCCGGCGCCCTTCACTTCGTGCAGATGCTTGGCCGCCCAGCTCTCCATCGGCTGGCCGGTGCGTGGCATCAGGAACTCGACCAGCACCTTGCCGTCAGGCCGGCGCGCCGCGAGGCGCACGTCGAAGCCGTTGACGGTCAGGCGCTTGTCGCTCATGGGCGCGCCGCCTGGGCCCGGCGCACGGCGGACGCCTTGCGGCTGGCGGCCTGGCTGATGGCGGGATCGCGCGGCTTGCGCTTGGGCTGCTCGCCCGTCTCGCCGTAGAAGTCGGCGAAGCCCACCGCATTGTGGGTCAGCTTCATCACGCGCCGGATGTTCTGCCGGCGCGGCACGGTGCCGGCTTCCCACCGCTGCACGGAGCTGTCGGTGACTTTGTCGCCGCCGTGGCCGTCAGCCTCGGCGAGCCTGGTCAATTCGTCCGCGACCCATTGCTGGGTTTTGTCGTTTTGTTCCCGCCATTCCTTGAGTTTCACAGCATGTATCCCGTTTTATGGGAGAGGCCACCACATCTAGTGGGTTCCTAATATCCCGTTAAACGGGTTAATGTAAAGCCCTATGTTGCAGGCAATATCCCGCCGAGTTCCCGAGCCAGGCCAACCGCCGGCCGGGATAATCGTGCGCATGCCAAGGGGTCGCCCTCGCAACACACCGCTGCCGCCGCCACAGAATCGGCTCAGGGAGTGGCGCGACAAGCGCAAGTTGACGCTGGCGCAGATGAGCGCACTCACCCATCCGAAGGTGCCGGCGACGACGATCCAGCGCCACGAGACGGGCGCCGGAGTCGATACGCGCTACCTCGACATCTACGCCCAGGCGCTGAACGTGAAGACGGAGGAGCTGCTGCCGATCGGCAACACGCTCGACGACCAGGAGCGCGCGTTGCTCCAGGTGTTCAAGCAGCTCGATGACAGAGGCAGGGCCGACCTGATGCGTCTAGGGCGTGCGCTTGCTGAACATGAAAGCCCACCCCTTCCCGCGGCCGTCAACGACGGGCAATAAGCCGAAACGCTGACGGGGCTGGCTCTATCGCTGCTGGCGATTGTAGGCGCGGTTGTCGTAGTCCGCGCCCCAGCTCGGCTGCCGCTGCACAGGCTGCGGCGCCGGCGCCATCAGATCGTAGCCCTGCCGTTGCGACGGCGCGGAATATCCAGCTCCAGGATAGCCGAGATAGTTGGGCGCAGCCTCGCGCGCCGGCTCGTTATATGGCGAGACATAGCCGCGCCCGGCGCCCTGCTGCGTTGACGGCCCGCGCGCGCCCTGGTCGTAGAGCGATTGCGCTCCACACGGCACGACGATGGACAGAGAAACACTGAACACAATCGGAACGATTAAACCGCGCATCGGGTTTCCCACAGTCTGACTGCGAACAAATCTACAACCGCGGCGAACATTTCGCACACGCAATGAGCGATTAATTGCAGAGCCTGTGAGGCTCAAAGTTTTCCCAATTACCCGTTTAACGGGATATTGCATTTACCCGTTAAACGGGATAAGGCGTTCCTTACGGCCACTTTCCGGCCGCTTCTCTCCGAGGAACGCAATGAACCATCAAACCACAGATCGCCCGCAGATCATGACCGGCGCGGCCAGCGTCGACATGCGCCAGCGCACGCCGGCCGAAATTGCTGAACAGCTCCAGCGCGACGCGGCCAGCCTGGAAATGACCGGCGCCAGCTTCGAGAAGGATCAGCAGTTCTATCAGCACGTCGCAGCCAACGCGCGCGAGGCGGCGGCCTTCCTGGCTCGCTGGCAGAAGCTGATCGAAGACATGAACCAGCGCCACCAGGTGGAGCGCGCCGGCATGCAGCACCAGACGCTGCACGAGTGCGCCGGCACCGCCCGCCTGGTCGGCAACGCGCAGCCGCATCCCTGCACCGGCGAGGCCCGAGCCTGGCAGAACGCCGCGCACGCGATCGCCAACGCCATCGAAGCCCGCGCCGCCAGCGCGCCTGGCGCGCAGATCGGCGGTGCAGCGTGAGCGCCGCCACGCTCGCCACGCGGGTCAAGGCCGCGCGTGAAGGCGCCTCGCTGTCGCAGCGCGCGCTCCCTGGCGTCAACCAGGCCGTCATATCCAAGATCGAGGCCGGCAAGATCACGGACCCCGGCATCGCCACCATGACGGCGATCGCCAAGGCGACCGGCAAGACGATCGACGAGCTGATGGGCGCGCCGGCGTCCGCCGTGCGCTCGATCGAGCTGCGCGACCTCTATGACGATCCCGACAACCCGCGCCAGCTCTCGGCCAGCGATGCGGAGAACGACGGCCTGATTGCCAGCATTCGCGAGCGCGGCCTGATCCTGCCGCTGGCCGTGCGCCTGGTGCCGCTCGAAGGCAGCGACAGGAAAGTGTGGGCGGTCATCGACGGCCACCGCCGCCTGATGGCGCTGCGCGCGATCAACGGACCCAAGAGCAAGGTCGCCGTGCCGTGCCGCGTGATCGAGGCGAACGATACCGACACGATGCTGCTGCAGCTCTCGGCCAACCTGCTGCGCGCCGACATGAACCCCTGGGACCTGGCGAAGGCCGTAGCCGGCTTGGTACAGAAGGGCGTCGACACCGCAGCGATCGCGGCCGCCACCAACATGGGCCGTCGTTGGGTGCAAGAGCAAAGCAGCGTCGGCCAGCACCTGCGCGAGGACACCGCGCTGCTGCTGCAGAAGGGCGAGCTGACGATCAGCCAGGCCGTGGCGATCGCCGGCGAGCGCGACGCCGATGCGCAGTATTTCCTGGTGCAGCGCGTGGTGAAGGAGAAGCTGGGCGAGGACGAAATCCGCGCGCTGACACGCGACCGCAAGGACCAGGCCAAGGCCAAGACTGCCGACCCGCAGGTCGACCTGGAGGACTATCTGGAGCCCGACAGGGCGAACGATCCGAAGCCCTGGGCGCGCAAGCTCAAATGGAAGGGCGGCCAGGGCTCCATCACGGTCCAGGTGTTCAAGGTGCCAAACGCCGAAGAATATACCCACGAGGGCGACACGAGCTGGCGTCCGCCGGGCGGCACGTCGTGGGGCTGGTCCGCGCATCAGTTGAATTTCGGGACCAAGCAGCAGCGCCTGCGGACCTGGCCGACACCCTGGGCCGCCCTCGCGGCCGCGCTCCTCTACGGCTTCGATCATGCGATGGATCGGCCGGGCAGCAAGAAGGACGAACCGCTGCTCAAGCTGTTCATCCCCTGGGCGAGCAAGCAGTACCGACTGATCGGCGGCCCGGTCGACGACATCAAGAAACTGCAGGACGACCTGGGCGCGATCCTGGCCAAAGCCTACCCGCCGAAGGATGCGCCGGCGCCGACGCCACCGAAGGCGAAGGCATCGCCGAAGCTCAAGCCCGTCGACATCGACGAGCCGCCAGCCTGGGCTCTGCCGATGGTCGGCGCGCTGTTCATGTACCACAGCGGCCGCGAAGCCTTCCTCTGCAAGGGCTGGCGCCACATGGCCAAGACCTTCTCGGAGGCCCAGGACGGCAACCAGGACGAGCTGCGCGAACTCTACAGGCGCGAGAGCTGGGCCAACGACACCGATGGCAAGCCGTTCGATTTCGGCGGCAGCGTCGTCCGCCTCAAGGACGCGCCGGCATGAACGCCTACGCCATCCCCGAGGCCGATGCAGCGGTGCCCGAGCCGCTGACATCGGCCGATATCGACACGCTGTTTAAACGGTCGCCGGGCTGGTTCGCCCGCGACCGCGTGCGCAAGCGACTCTATGCCAAAGGCTTCCCGCATCCCTGCGATCGTGGCCGCTGGTCGAAGATCGCAGTCGGCGAATGGATGGCCGGCGTCGGCGCCAATCCAGACAACGTGCCGCCGAACGTGAAGCCGCGCCGGCGACAGCCCCGGACGGCCGCCAGTGGATACGCGCCGGCATGAGCGTCCAGCAGTCCCTGCAATGGCAGCGGCCTCGGCCGGCGTCGGACCATGAGCTGGACGCCATCAAGCTCACGGTCGACGTGGCCGTGGGCGACACCGTCTTTCGAGCTGGCACGTCCCTGCTCCAGCTCGTCAACCAGCACCGCGCAATGATGAAGCGCCTCGAAGGAAAGGAAATCCTGTGATCGCCATACACCGCCGCGCCCTGATCCGCGTGCGCAACAGTCTCTGGCTTCGCATCGCTGGCCTCTGTGCCATCGCCGCCGCCAGCTACGTCATCATGGACACCTGCGGCCGTCTTACGGTGCGCCTGGCGAGGACGCTGCTGTGAGCATCGGCCACACATGGGGCGAGCCGCTGGAGCCGGTGAAGCCGGCCCGGCGCGATCTGCGCGCGGACACGATCGGCCGCCTGGCCAAGGGCACGATGCAGATCGCCGGCGCCCTGTACCTGGCGCAGCGCGGCCAGTGCTTTCACTGCGGCGGCGCCATGCCGCTGTTCGGCAAGCGCGAGCATCCCGGTGCATGCAGCCGCGAGCATGCCATGGCCGCCAGCGATCGGCCCGGCCATCCGATGATCAATGGCGCGTGCGTGCTGGCCCACAAGGTTTGCAACGCCGTGCGAGACGACCGGCCGCTCACCGCCACCGAATGGCGACGCGCCGGCGAGATATGGGCGATCGCCGACCGCCTTTGGATCGGCAGCAACGGCGCCCGATCGCAGCTCCCCATCTGGATCGAGCTGGCCAAGCAGCAGCAACAGGAGACGACATGAACGCCACCACCCGACTGTCCGCCTTCGCCAGGATGAAGGCCGAGCGACTGACCAAGGCGGTGCAGGAAGCCCTGCATCCAATCATCAACGACAAGGGCCTGGTCGCCGCCCGCGTCGTGTTCCTCTACGAGGCCGATGGCCAGATGAACGGCGGCAGCTTCGACGTGCAGACGCACCCCGGCGCCGGCGTCTTCCTGGACGACATGCTGCGCCGCCGCTTCGCCGGCCAGATCAAGGACGCGCACAAGGCCACGACCGAGCATCAGCAAATGGTGAAGTCATGAGCGCACTACCCGACACGCTTGCCAGCCCGGACGGAAGGAAGAACATCTACACCTGCCGCAAATGCCGGGGCCACGTCGTCACCCGCGACGCCGACGAGGGTGTGACGCCCTTCATGATCGCCTGCGAGGCCACCGCCGCGTGCGATGGCCAGATGCACTCCAGCTTCTATCGTGTCTTCGATGGCACGATTGCCGCGACGCACGAGTGGTACAAGCCCCATGTCGCCCAGGTGATGGAGCCAGGCGTTCGCCGGCACGTCGAGAAGGGTGGCCTGGTGTTGCGGAGGATCGTGACATGAGCCGACGCGGCGTTATCGAGCAGACCCCGCCTCAACGCTGCGAGCTTTGCAGCACGATTGCGGAAACACGTCCCTATGGCCCCAACGGTGAGCAGGTTTGTTTCTCGTGCGGCATGAAGGACCAGGCCGCCGCCAAGCGCGGCTTTCGGCGCCTCATCGAGGGAGAGGGCAACGCATGACCACCGTTGCCCACCGCCTGCGCCTGGTGCAGCTTCCCGACATGGGAAAGGTCGACGCTCCGTATCTGACATCGAGGCCCGGCGCCAAGGGCTCCACGCGCTGGTTTTTCCAGCCGCCGACACGCGACAAGGCGAAGGGCTGGGCGGCCGTGCGGCTGCACGATCAGTTCCAGCGGCCGATCGCCGACGCCCTCGAAGCCGCCACCGCGTGCAAGCCGCTGGCCGACATCTACACGAAGTGGCGCGCCGGCGTCGAAGGCTACGGCCCGCACATGATCGACCGGCTCGGCCGCGTCGTGGCGCCAGTCGAGAAGTCGGCGAAGATCCGACGCAAGGAGGCGCGCGGCCGCAACTTCAAGCCCGGCCAGGTCGGCGCCATGGTCCACGACTACAAGCTGCACGAGGTGTTCACCGCGTTGAAGCCGAAGACGCAGCTCGAATATCGGACCTATCTCGCGCACCTGGTCGACGAGTTCGGCGACACATACTGGTGGCAGCTCACCGCCGGCGCCGCGCGCAAGTGGCTGCGGGCCTGGGCGATCGCGCACGGCCCGGCCGGCGCGCACTCGCTCTATCGCACCTGCCGTTCCTTCTTCCGCCAGTGCCGGCTGATCTACACCGAGCTGGGCCACCCCGGCATCGTGCCGGACGAGAAGAACCCGTTTCTCTCGCTGAACCTCAGCCTGCCCACCGCGACGCTGATCGTGTGGCCCAAGGCCGCCGTCGATGCCTTCGTGGCCCTGGCCGACGAGCTGGGCCAGCCGTCGATCGGCGACGCCGTCACGATGATGGCCTGGCTCTCGACCAGGAAGCAGGACTGGATCAAGTGGCCGGCGACGCACTTCGACAAGCCGCTGCTGGCCTTCCGCCAGGAGAAGACGGGCCAGCCGCTGGTGCTGCCCTGGGACATGGTGCCGGCGCTGCAGGCCCGCGTGACGGCTGCCAAGGCGCGGCGCACGGCGGACGCCGTCACGGCCCGCACGTTCTTCCACGATCAGAACGGCCTGCCCTGGCGCGACGGCGACGCCTTCCGCGACGCCTTCAACCTGATCCGCGACGTGCTGGAGCAGCGCCACCCCACGTTCGCGACCAGGTACTATGTCGGCATCCTGGACGAGGACCCGATGCTGATACCGACCGGCGCGCTCACGACCCGCACGCTGCGGCACACATGCGTCACGCTGAACCACGACGCCGGCATCCCGCGCGAGCTGATCGCCGGCCTGACGGGCCACAGCCTGGATACAATCGACGAGGTCATGGCCTGCTACACCGCCAGCACCGCCGACCAGGCCGCCGCCGCCCTGCAGATGCGCATGGACCATGAAGCCAAGGGAGCGAAGGCATGAGCCGGAAAATCCTCAACGACCTTACGTGGCTGCCTGGCCGTGCCGGCGCGGCCGACCTGTTCGTCGCCATGGATCGCGACACCTACAAGGAGTTCGTCGAGGCTATGTGCGCGGACTTCGCCGAGCTGGACTGGCCGGATCACATCAAAGCCGCCAACCGGAAGGCGCTGGAGGAAGAAGCCACGCGCGACGGACTCACAAAGATCGAGTTCATGGGCTGCCACATATGCATCTGCAATTGGGTGAAGGGCATCGCCTGGGAGCCCTACACGGCCAACCCTGCCCTCGCGCCCCGCGCCTTTGTCACCGGCCGAGTCTAACGATCCTGAGCGTTAGACATCGCCGTTAGACTCCGTCCCCGCTCTGTTCTCCCTGTGAACGAATTAGGGCCAGCGTTTAAACGCTGGCCCTATTGCATTGGAGCGGTCGAAAGAATGGCGCGCCCGAAGAGATTCGAACTCCTAGCCTTCTGATTCGTAGTCAGATGCTCTATCCAGTTGAGCTACGGGCGCACGGCCGATCC
>LNFM01002035.1_pt1 | contig 43649 bp, 31 predicted proteins | sample 596031 | NCBI WGS metagenome assembly LNFM01 (sample SAMN04254537, study PRJNA301005) | activated carbon metagenome | isolation source: dual media filters at the Ann Arbor, Michigan drinking water treatment plant | place: USA: Ann Arbor
GGCCGCGCATCCCCCACGAAGAGGCCATCGCCAAGTACGGCTCCGACAAGCCCGACCTGCGCAACCCGATCGAAATGCAGGACGTCACCGAGCACTTCCGCGGCTCTGGTTTCAAAGTCTTCGCCGGCATGATCGAAAAGGACCCCAAGGTCCGCGTCTGGGCCATCCCCGCGCCGACCGGCGGCTCCAGAGCGTTTTGCGACCGCATGAACTCCTGGGCCCAAGGCGAAGGCCAGCCCGGCCTCGGCTACATCTTCTGGCGTGAAGAAGAAGGGGCCGCAGGTGCCGGCCCCGTCGCCAAGAACATTGGCGCCGAACGCGCCGCCGCCATCCAAACCCAGCTCGGCCTGAAGACCGGCGACGCCGTCTTCTTCACCGCCGGCAACCCCGCGAACTTCTACAAATTCGCAGGCGCCGCCCGCGACCGCGTCGGCCAGGAACTCAAACTCGTCGACGAAAATCGCTTTTCACTCGCCTGGATCGTCGACTTCCCGTTCTACGAATGGAACGAGGAAGACAAGAAGATCGACTTCTCGCACAACCCCTTCTCGATGCCCAAGGGTGGCCACGCAGCCCTTGAAGCCGCCGAGAAGCAAGGCCGCGACGCGCTCCTTGCACTCAAAGCCAACCAGTACGACATCGTCTGCAACGGCTACGAAATCGCGTCGGGCTCCGTGCGTAACCACCTGCCCGAAACAATGGTCAAAGCCTTCGAAATCACCGGCCTGTCGCGCGCCGACGTGGAAGCCCGCTTCGGCGGCCTCTATCGCGCGTTCCAGTACGGTGCGCCGCCGCATGGTGGCATGGCCGCCGGCATCGAACGCGTCGTCATGCTGCTCACCGGCTGCAAGACCGTGCGCGAAGTGGCCCTCTTCCCCATGAACCAGCAAGCCGCTGACCTGCTGATGAACGCACCCTCTGAAGCCTCGCCCAAGCAGCTGCGCGAACTCTCGATACGAGTCGTCCAAGACGCCAAGAAATAAGCCGCGACGCGACCCGGAGCCGTCATGTCGATCCTCGACAAACTCCCGTGGACTGTCGTGGTGATCCTCTGCCTGACACTGGGGCTGGCGCCGTTCACGCCGGAGCCCCACATCGTCGAAAAGCTGCGCATGCTGGCCGCGGGAACGCTTCATCGCCCGATCGATATCTTCGATCTGCTCTTCCACGCCACGCCATGGATTGTTCTTGCGCTGAAAGGCATCCGCGCCATTCCGCGCTGATCCTGCACTCGATACGAAAACAAAAAACGCCCGCCAGTTTAAAACTGGCGGGCGCAATCGTCTGCACTGTTGGCGGACTTAGTTCGTGACGGCCTGCGCCGGCTTCGGCGGCAGCTTCACAGCCACCATACCGATCTTGCCGTCCTTCGATGCCGTGCCGGTCCAGTTGCCGTTCTCGCCGCGCGTCAGATCGGAAATCTGCGTGTAGCCGCGTCCGATGAGAATCTTACGGGCGGCATCCGCGCTGGCGGCATAGTTCAAGCCAGCCGTGAACTGCGCCGGATCGGCTTCAGCCGAAGTTGCCGGTGCGTCGCCAGCCAAAGCGGCCATCGTAAAGCCCGAGCAAAGGGCGGCAGTCAGTGCAATCTTGCGGATCATGAACGTCTCCTCGTGGGTTGTTTCCTAGAGTGCGGACGGTTGGCGTCCGCAGCGGCGGAGCAGCGGTGCGCCCCAGGCCATAACCAACAGTTAGGAACGATCGCGCCGCACCGCCACTCACGTTGCCGTTGGCTGAAACCCTCAGCGCGTGAGCCCGCGTGAGGTCATGTGGGTACCCGTAAAAACATGACAGATTGGAAAGGTCAAAAGCCCGTAAACAGGCCATTTTCGCTGATTCAAGCGAAGTCCGCGTCCTCACGCATCTTTGAGTGATCCACCGGCATGGTGGACATGCGGCCGCTCACGATCGAGTGATGCGATCAATTCAGACGGAAGTTGATTCCAAAGCGGAACGTATCGCCAGCATTCTCGAACTGCGACCCCGTCGTCGAATTCCCACCCATCCCATTGACAACGGTTTCGTCGCCGAGATCGAAGTGCAAATATTCGCCGCGGAAAGAAAACAACCCCAGTCCGATCTCAAACCCGCCACCGCCGGTCCATCCGACCTGCGTGACGGTTTTCCGGGCCGTGTCATAGCCCTGCACGCCGACTCCGTACTCCACATCCGCCACCGCAACGCCGCCCGTCACAAAAACGAGAATGTTGCCGAAGGCGATACCTGCCGTGGCTCGCGTCGTCCCGAACCACCGCATCGTCTGTTCAACGGTCGTCGTGTAGACGAATTCGCTGTTGCCGCCCGTGAAGTTTTCGCTGTCCGTGCCGGTCATGCGCGTCACGTCGATGTCCAGCCCCACGACCAGGATGCCGAACTGGATCCGGCCACCGGCCTGCACACCCCCGCCCGCATTGACGCCTGAAAAGTCCAGGCTGCCTTCCAGAAGGTCACCCGGGGTGAAGAGCGAACTGCCGCAACCAAATCCGGACGTGCTGAAGTCGTCGCAATAGGCGTCACTCTCGCTGCTCGTGCGCGTGCCGCCGCCATGCACACCGATGTAAATGCCGGTCCACGAGACGGGCAGCGTCGGCGGGCCGCCGGGCGGCGACGAAGGCGGCGTGTCGTCACCCGGATCGTAACTCGACGGCGGCGTGTAGGATCCTGGACCAGACGGCCCAGCCGGGTACGAAGGAGCCGACGGCGGCACATAATCCGCGCGCTGCTGTCTCGGCGTCTGCGGCTGATCGCAAGTATTGGCTTCGATGTTGGCGGCCGTGTTGTAAACCACCGGATCGATCGTCGGCGGGTTCGCGACAAACGGAAACGCGATCGCAAAGCTGATTTGCTGATCTGAGCGCTCGCTCCACCCGAGTGGATTGGACACGCCGTCCTGCGGCGAGACGCGGATGACGTTGCACACGTTCTGCAGTGTCCGGCACGTCGAACGGTCGCTGCCGTCGCCACGGCAAACCTCGATCGAGCCCTGCTGCAGCAACAGATATTCCACGCCCGCATCGTCGATGAAAACGTCGAACACCGTCCCGCGCACCGAGATCGCCGCGTTGGGCGTGCGGATCTTGTAGTCCTTCTTCGCCGCATTTCCGGTCACGAACCGGAACGCGCCCTTCACCAGCGAGACCGCGATGTCACCGTCGGACTTCGCCGGGTCATAGACGAACTTGTCGAGCCGCAGGCGCGCACCCGGGCCGAGCGCCAATTTCGTATTGTCGTCGAGTTTCAATTCGCCCAGCGAGTCGGCCTTCACTTCAACCGTCTCGTTCTGGTTGACACCGTCGCCCGTCAGCAGCGCGCGCGCATCCGCCGTCACGTCCTTCACGATACGCACCGCGGTCCCAATCCGCGGCTCGGCCATCGCCGCCGTCTGCACGGTAACGAGGCCCGAAAGCGCCGCTAACAAAGCCCAGGCGAATCTGCGCGACAGCATGAACTACCCTTTGTTCAAACGAGAACGGCGAAACCGAAAATTAAAACCCTACCCCTGGGGGCTAGTCTTTGATTCGGCACCTGTGCAACTCAAAGCGCGATTGAGGTGCGACTTGTGCGGACGGCGTGGCCTCAAAGCCCCTGTTTTGGCGGTCCAGCGACTGTGTTTGACGGATCGGGCGGCGCGCCATAAACCGGCAGCGTCCGGTTCGCGTGCGCACCTCCCAACAGCGCCGTTCAAAAGGCCAGCGATGCGGCTCTCCGACCTCTCAGCCCTAATCACCGTGCCGCCGGATGCCGCAGCCCTCGCGGTGACCGGCGTGACCGCCGATAGCCGCACCGTCACTCCAGGTGACCTCTTCATCGCCATCCCCGGCACCAAGGCCGACGGCGGCCGCTACATCGCCGACGCCGCAGCCCGTGGTGCCGTCGCCGCCATCGCAGCCGTCGGCGCAGCCGTGCCCCTGGGCCTCACGATCCCCGTCCTGCGCACGCCCGACCCGCGCGTCGCATTGGCCAGTATCGCCGCCCGCATCTACGCCGGCCAGCCCGCAACCGTCGTCGCCGTCACGGGCACCAGCGGCAAAACCTCTGTCGCCGAATTCACCCGCCAGATCTTCGCCGCCTGCGGACGCGAGGCCGCGTCTCTCGGCACCATCGGCGTCGTCTCGCCCAAAACCACTATCTATGGCTCGCTGACGACGCCCGACCCCGTGTCCCTGCACAAGACGCTAGCCAGCCTCGCGCGCGAAGGCGTAACGCACCTCGCCATGGAAGCCTCGTCCCACGGCCTCGACCAGCACCGGCTCGATGGCGTAACCATCGCCGCCGCCGCGTTCACCAACCTCGGCCGCGATCACATGGACTATCATCCCACCGTCGAAGATTACTTCGCCGCCAAGATGCGCCTGTTCGAAAACCTCCTGCCGCCGGACCGCCCCGCGATCATCAACCGCGACGGAGCTTATGCAGCCGAAGCCGAAGCCGTTGCCCGCCGCTCGGGCCGCCCCGTTCTCACCGTCGGCCGCAGCGGCGAGACCATCAAACTAGATAAGGCAGAGGCAACCGGCTTCGCCCAACGACTGACCTTGACAGCCGGAGGGCACACAACAATCGTCGATCTCCCACTCGTCGGCGCCTATCAGGTCGAAAACGCGCTCGTCGCCAGCGCGCTGGCCATCGCAACGGGAGAAGACCCCGCCCCCGTCCTTGCCGCGCTCGCCACGCTCAAAGGCGTCAAAGGCCGCCTCGAAATCATTGGCGAACGCAACGGCGGCCTCGGCGTCGTCGACTACGCCCACAAGCCCGAAGCGCTCGCCGCAGCCCTCGACGCCTGCCGCCCCTTCGCCACGGGCCGCCTCATCTGCGTCTTCGGCTGCGGCGGCGACCGCGACCGCGGCAAACGCCCGATCATGGGCCGCATCGCCGCTGAAAAATCCGACGTGGTCATCGTCACCGACGACAATCCACGCACCGAGACCGCCTCAGCCATTCGCGTTGAGGTTCTCGCCGGCGCGGCAGGAGCCACCGAAATCGGCGACCGCGCCGAAGCCATCCGCTCAGCCGTCGCCATGATGGGCCCGGGTGACGTCGTGCTCGTCGCCGGCAAAGGCCACGAAACCGGCCAGATCGTGGGGGAAACGGTGCTTCCGTTCTCCGATCACGACGTCCTGGCGGAGGCACTGGGAGCCCTATGACGACCCATCCCCTCTGGTCTTTCGAAAGCCTCGTTGCAGCCGCAGGTGCCACCGCGTCCGGGTCGCCCGCTGGCCCCATGACCGGCTTCTCCATCGACACCCGCACCATCGAGCCCGGCGACGTTTTCATCGCCTTGAAGGATCAGCGCGACGGCCACGATTTCGTCTCCGCCGCCTTTGCCAAAGGCGCCGCCGCCGCCATCGTCTCGGACACCTACGCCGCCAAGCCCGGCGATGGCGCCCTGATCCGCACCGCTGACACTCTTCTCGCTCTCGAATCCATCGGCCGCGCCGCCCGCGCGCGCTTGGCAACTGACGCCCGCGTCATCGCCGTCACCGGCAGCGTCGGCAAAACAACGACCAAGGAAATGTTGCGCCTCGCGTTCCAGGCGCTGGGGCCGACACATGCCTCGGAAAAATCCTACAACAACCATTGGGGCGTTCCGCTCACCCTCGCCCGCATGCCCGCCACGACGCGCTACGCAATCTTCGAAATCGGCATGAACCACGCCGGCGAAATCACACCGCTGACGGGTATGGTCCGCCCGCACGTGGCGCTTATCACCACCGTCGAAAACGCCCACATCGAAAACTTCGCCAACGAGGAAGGCATCGCCGACGCGAAAGCCGAGATCTTCACAGGTCTTGAACCGAGCGGCACCGCGCTCATCAATCTCGATAACCGCCATGCCGCCCGCCTCATTGCTTCGGCGCGCACCCGCCATGTCCACATCACCGGCATCACGAAGGATCAGCAGCCCGCCGATGCCATCGCAAAATTCGCCGTCGATGATGTGGTTGCACTCGCCGCCTGCCAGATGACCGCAACAGCAAGCCAGGGCGAGGTCATCCGCGCCGGCCACCGCGGCACGCTGCCCTTCTCCATCGGCACCGTCGGCCTGCACATGGTCATGAACGCGCTGTTCGTCACCGCCGCGCTTGATGCAACCGGCGCCGCCACGCCCGCCGGTCTGGCAGCTCTCGCCGCCTTCTCTCCGCCACCCGGACGCGGTTCGCGCACGCGGCTGTTGCTCAACGGCGGCGGCGAAATCCTCCTCATCGACGAAAGCTACAACGCCAACCCGGCGTCCATGCGCGCTGCCCTTTCGGTCCTGCCGTCTCTGCCGCGCACGGCCTATCCGCGCCGCATCGCCGTCCTCGGCGACATGCTGGAGCTGGGCCCCGAGTCTCCTGCCCTCCATGCAGGGCTCCAAGACGCGATAGATGCCACCGGCGTCGACCTGCTCTTCGCCGCCGGTCCGAACATGCAGCATCTCTACGAACAGGTTCCGGCCGCCCGCCGCGGCGCCTGGGCCGCGTCCTCGGCGGATTTAGAACCGCACCTTCTCGCCATGCTTCAGCCCGGAGACGTTGTCATGGTCAAAGGCTCGAACGGCTCAAAGATGGGGCGTCTGGTCGCTGCTATCGAGGCAAAGTGGGTTCGCACCACCCCGGCAGAGACAGGTCCGGCGGAGTAGGCTAAAGAAATCCCGGCGCAGCCGCTGGCCGCGCCGCGGGGAGGGGGAGACGACACGCATGCTCTATGAGCTGGGCCAGTTCGGCGACCAGATCGGTCTGCTCAACGTATTTCGCTATATCACCTTCCGCACCGGCGGCGCGATCTTCACAGCGCTCCTGTTCGTACTGCTCTTCGGTCCCGCGATCATCGATTTGTTGCGGCTTAAGCAGGGCAAAGGTCAGCCGATCCGAGAAGACGGCCCCATAACGCATCTCGCCAAACGCGGCACGCCGACCATGGGCGGTTTGATGATCCTGGCCAGCGTGACGTTCTCCACGCTCATGTGGTCCGACTGGTCCAACATGTACATGTGGATCGTCCTCGGCGTGACGCTCTCATACGGCGCCATCGGCTTCTACGACGACTACCTGAAGGTGACCAAGCAGCACGCCAGCGGTTTTGGCGGCAAGGCCCGCCTCGGGCTCGAACTGCTCGTCGCCGCCTTCGCCGCCTGGGCGATCATGTCGCTCTCAGCACCTGCCCTCGCCGGCCAGCTCGCCGTGCCCTTTTTCAAGGACACGCTGATCTATCTGGGCCCGCTCTTTATCCTTGCGGGCATGCTCGTCATTGCTGGCGCCGGCAATGCGGTCAACCTGACGGACGGCCTCGACGGCCTCGCCATCGTGCCCGTCATGATCGCCGCCACTACGTTCGGATTGATCGCCTACCTGATCGGCTCGGAGAAATTCGCAACCCACCTCCAGATCCACTACGTCGCCGGCACCGCCGAACTCGCCGTCATCTGCGGCGCCCTCATCGGCGCGGGGCTCGGCTTCCTCTGGTTCAACGCCCCGCCCGCCATGATCTTCATGGGCGATACGGGCTCGCTGGCGCTCGGCGGCGCGCTGGGTGCCATCGCGGTGGCAACCAAGCACGAGATTGTGCTCGCCATCGTCGGCGGGCTCTTCGTTCTCGAAACGCTCTCGGTCGTCATCCAGGTCGCGTCCTTCAAGCTAACCGGCAAGCGCGTCTTCCGCATGGCCCCCCTGCACCACCACTTCGAGCAGAAGGGCTGGCAGGAAAGCACCGTCGTCGTGCGCTTTTGGATCATTTCCGTCATTCTGGCACTCGTCGGCCTCGCCACCTTGAAGCTGCGGTAGCGTTCGATGATCCCGATCACCAATTTCTCCGGCCTTGACGTGGCGGTGTTCGGTCTGGGTGCATCGGGCAATGCCACAGCCCTCGCCCTGATGGCAGGCGGCGCCCGCGTCTCGGCCTGGGACGATAGCGAAGCGGGACGCACAGGCGCGCAAGACGCCGGTATCCCCCTCGTCGATCTCTTCCGCGAAGACTGGGCCAGATTCGCCGTCCTCATCCTCGCGCCCGGCGTGCCCCTCACACATCCCGAACCGCACTGGACCGTCCAGAAAGCAGAAGCCGCCGGAGTCGACGTCATCGGCGACATCGAACTCTTCTGCCGCGAACGCGCCAACGTTTGCCCCGATGCGCCCTTCATCGCCATCACCGGCACCAACGGCAAATCGACGACGACCGCGCTCATCGCCCACATCTTGCGCGAAGCCGGCCGCGACGTGCAGTTGGGCGGCAACATCGGCCGCGCGGTCCTCACCCTCGACCCGTTCACGCCCGAGCGCGTCTATGTCGTCGAATGCTCCTCGTTCCAGATCGATCTCGCGCCGACCATCAACCCGAGCGTCGGCGTGCTGTTGAACGTCACCCCCGACCACCTCGACCGCCACGGCACGATTGAGAATTACGCCCGCGTGAAAGAGCGCCTGATCGCCGGCGCGGACCAAGCCGTGGTCGTCATCGATGACGATTGGACCCGCGTCATTGCGGAACGCCATGCGTCCGAGGATAAGACTATTCTGACTGCCTCAGCGCTAGGCCCGGCCGACATCACGTTCCCCGGCACTGAGGTCGCATTCCGCGGCAAGACGGTCGCCGACCTAAGCGGCGTCCCCTCGCTGCGCGGCCGCCACAACGGCGAGAACGCCTGCGCCGCCTACGGCGCGCTCCGCCTCGCGGGCCTCACCGACAACGAAATCATTCCGCATATGCTGACCTATCCCGGCCTCGCCCACCGCATGGAACAGATCGGCCGCCTCGCCAACACGCTCTTCATCAACGACAGCAAAGCCACCAACGCCGAAAGCACCGAAAAGGCGCTCGCCACCTGGCCGCGCGGCATTCACATCATCCTCGGTGGCAAAGCAAAAGACGGCGGCATCGATATTCTGCGCCCCTACTTTCCGCGCATCGCCAAGGCCTATCTGATCGGTGCGGCGACCGAAATGTTTGCCGCCACCCTCGGGTCCGGCGTCCCGCATGAATCATGCGGAACCATGGATGTGGCCGTCGCGAAGGCCACAGAAGACGCACTCGCGTCCGGCGCAGCCGAAAGCGTCGTCCTGCTCTCGCCTGCCTGCGCGTCCTACGACCAGTACAAGAACTTCGAGGAGCGGGGCGACCATTTCCGCCGGCTCGTAGCCGCGGAAATCGCGAACCGAACGCCGGCATGAGCTTCTCTCGCGAAGACCGCAGCCGCTTAGCCGGATGGTGGTTCACGGTCGATCATGTGCTGCTGATCGCAATTCTCGTCCTCGTCGGCGCCGGTCTCGTTTTCTCGCTCGCCGCCAGTCCCTCTGTCGCCCTCAAAAAGGGCTTGCCCGCCTACTACTTCGTCGAGCGCCACGTCATCTTCTCTGCGCTGGGCGCGCTCCTTCTCGTCACGCTCTCATTCCTGACGACGCGCGAAACACGCCGCGTAGCACTCGGGCTGTTGGTCGTCGCCCTCGCCGGGTTGGTTGCCGTCTATTTCACCGGCAAAGAAATCAACGGCGCCCGCCGCTGGCTCTCACTTGCCGGGCACTCTCTCCAACCATCCGAATTCCTTAAACCGGCTTTCGTCGTCATCTCAGCCTGGCTGCTCGCAGAAGCCCGTAAACGTCCCGACATGCCTGGCCTCTGGCTGGCCATCCTGCTCTATGCGGTGGTCGCCTTGTTCCTGGTGCTGCAACCCGATGTCGGCCAGACGCTCCTCTTGAGCATCGTCTGGGGGGCGCTGTTCTTCGTCTCCGGTCAGCCGCTCATTTATGCCGCCGCGATCCTCCTGCTCGGACTCGCCGCCATCGGTGGCGCGTACGTGACCTTCCCCCACGTCGAAGCGCGTGTAGACCGCTTTCTCGATCCCGCCCCCGGCGACAACAGTCAGGTCGATCGCGCGCTGCAATCGTTCACGCAAGGCGGCTTCTTCGGTCGCGGCCCCGGCGAAGGCACCATTAAGACATCGCTCCCCGACGCCCACACCGACTTCATCTTCGCCGTCATCGCCGAAGAGTATGGCGCCATCGCCTGCCTAGCGATCGTTCTGCTGTTCGGCTTTATCGTGCTACGCGCCCTCTACCGCGCCGGCCAGGAACCCGATCCCGCCGTCAAACTCGGTATCATTGGTTTAGCGCTGGTCTTCGGCCTGCAGGCCCTGTTCAACATGGGCGTCAACGTCGGCCTGCTACCCGCCAAGGGCATCACGCTGCCCTTCCTGTCCGCCGGTGGCTCCTCGACGCTGGCCATCTCCATTACGCTCGGCATGCTGTTGGCTTTGACGCGTCGCCGCGCCGCTTGATCGCGCCCCCAAACCGGACCAGAAACGGCCGTGTTTGGCTGCGATGAGCGGCAAAGATGGGGGACCCCACGACGCCATGGACCGTAACCGCACCGTTCTGCTCGCCGCCGGAGGCACTGGCGGCCACCTGTTTCCAGCCTTCGCGCTTGCCGAAGAACTGGGCCGCCGCGGCTACACCGTCGACCTCGTGACCGACATGCGCGGCGACCGCTACGGCACCGGCTTCCCCGCGCGCGCCGTCCATCAGGTCCCCTCCGCAACGCTGGCCTCCAAATCCCCCGCGGCAATAGCCAAAACCGGCTTCACCCTCGCGCGCGGCCTCCTCGCTGCCCGTAAGCTGATGAAAAAGATCAGCCCCGCGGTCGTCGTCGGTTTCGGCGGCTATCCCACGTTCCCGCCGCTCCTGGCCGCCCGCCAGTCGGGTATCCCAACCATGCTGCACGAGCAGAACGCCGTGCTCGGCCGCGCCAACAAGATGCTGGCAGCCCGTGTCGACGCCATTGCCACGTCCTTCGAGCACACCAAGTTTCTCGACGGCCCGCTCGCGGCAAAAGCTCGTTTCACCGGCAACCCGGTCCGCGGCATCGTTATCGAAGCGGCGACGTCGCCTTATCCCGCCCTTGAGCCCAACGGCCCCTTCCACCTGCTCGTTTTCGGCGGTAGCCAGGGCGCCCGTTACTTTTCCGACGCGGTCCCACCCGCCCTCGCGCTCCTCCCCGCAGGCCTCAAATCCCGGATAAACGTTGTTCAGCAAGCCCGCGAGGAAGACGTTGCCCGGGTCAAGGCCGCCTACGCGGACGCCGGCATCGCCACCGAAATCGCGCCCTTTTTCAAAGACCTGCCGGCCCGAATGGCCGCAAGTCACCTTGTGATCGGCCGCGCCGGGGCCTCATCCGTCGCCGAGTTAACCGTCATCGGACGGCCATCCATCCTGGTGCCCTTGCCGCATTCCCTCGACAACGATCAGCTGCAAAATGCCACCCAGCTTGCCGAATCGGGCGGTGCTTGGTGTATCGAACAAAAGACACTGAGCCCGGAAAGATTGTCGGGGGAGATCGCGCGGCTCATGGAGGGTGGCGCCGCGCTTCGCGAAGCAGCACAGTGTGCCAGGAAGCAAGGCCGGCCGGACGCCGTTGTACGGCTCGCGTCACTGGTAGAAGAGCTTGCGGGGTCTGCCACGGCCACAGCGTCGAAGTCCGCCTAGGCTGAATTCAATCGCCGGGCCGGGCTCCTTGAAGCGCTGGGTTCCTTGAAACGAATGACGGGACGTTAGACACCACGATGCAAATACCCCGCGAAGCAGGCACCTTTCACATCATCGGCATCGGCGGCATCGGCATGAGTGCCATCGCCGAGATCCTGCTTGCCAAGGGCTTCGCCGTCCAGGGCAGCGATCAGAAGGAAAGCGCCAACGTCCGCCGCCTGCGCGCCAAGGGCGTGCGCGTCTTCATCGGCCACGACGCCATCAACCTCATCGGCGCCAAAAACGTCATCATCTCCACCGCCGTCAAACCCGGCAACCCGGAACTCGAGGCCGCCCGCCAGAAGGGCCTCACCATCATCCGCCGCGCCGAAGCGTTGGCCGAGCTGATGCGCCTTTATTCAACCATCTCCGTCACCGGCACCCACGGGAAAACAACGACCACCTCGCTCGTCTCTACCATCTTCGAAAAAGCCGGCACCGATCCCACCGTCATCACCGGCGGTATCATCAACGCCTGGGGCTCAAACGCCCGCCTCGGCAAAGGCCGCTGGATGATCGTTGAAGCCGACGAAAGCGACGGCACCTTCGTGCGCCTCCCCACCGAAATCGGCATCGTCACCAACATCGACCCCGAGCACCTCGACTACTTCAAGTCCGTCGAGAACATGCACGCCGAATACGCCGCCTTCTATCGCAACATTCCCTTCTACGGCCTCGCCGTCACCTGCATCGATCATCCCGTCGTCCGCCAGATGATCGAGCGTCTCGACATGCGCCGCGACGGCCGCCGCCTCCTCACCTACGGCGTCTCCGAAGGCGCCGACTTGCGTCTGATTTCGTCGCACCAGAACGGCTTCACGACCATTTTCGATGCCGAATTGTCCGCCCGCGTTAAAGGTGGCGCGCGCAAAATCTCCGGTTGGCAGGTGCCCGTTCCCGGCCACCACAACGCACTGAATGCGCTCGCGGCGATTGCCGTCGCTGCCGAAGCCGGCATCGCCGACGATGTGATCCGTGCAGGCCTCGCCGAGTTCTCCGGCGTCAAGCGCCGCTTCCAGCCCACCGGCCAGTGGAACGGCATCCAGATCTACGACGATTACGGCCATCACCCCATTGAGATCGCAGCCGTCCTCCAGGCCGCCCGCGCCGGAACCAAGGGCCGCGTCATCGCCGTCTGCGAACCGCATCGTTTCACGCGCGTGCGCGATCTCTTCGGCGAGTTCTGCAATTGCTTCCGCGATGCCGACAGCGTCATCGTCGCCCCGCTCTATTCCGCCGGCGAAGCGCCCATCGAGGGCATTGACCAGCATACGCTGGCCGAAGGTATCCGCGCCACCGGCCACCGCGCCGTTACCTCCGTCGATCACCCCGCCGACATCGTGCCCCTGCTGCGCCGCTACGGCCGCCCCGGCGACATGGTAGTTTGCCTCGGCGCCGGCACGTCGACCGAGTGGGCCGCGTCGCTGCCGCAATGGCTCTCCGCCCAGGCCGCCGAATAAGCGGACTTCTCAAGGCCGAAACCCGATGAGCTTTCCCGACATCACCGGCGACCTGAAGGCCCGCATGCCGGACCTGCGCGGCCGCCTCACCGCCAATGCGCCGCTCTCCGAAATCACGTGGTTTCGCGTCGGCGGCCCCGCGCAGGTTCTATTCGCCCCCGCCGACGAAGCCGATCTGGCCTACTTCCTGAAAAACATCGGTCCCGATATCCCCGTCTTCGTCGTCGGGCTGGGATCGAACCTACTCGTCCGTGACGGCGGCGTCCCCGGCGTCGTCATCCGCCTCGGCCGCGGCTTCAACGAAATCACCACCGAAGGGACGCGCCTCACCGCCGGCACCGCCGTGCCCGACGTCAAAGTCGCCCGCGCCGCCGCCGAAGCCGGCATCGCCGGTCTCTCGTTCTATCGCGGCATTCCGGGGTCCATCGGCGGCGCGCTGCGCATGAATGCCGGCGCGCACGGCACCGAAACCAAGGACGTGTTCATCGAAGCCCGCGCCGTCGACCGCCAGGGCAACATCCACGTGCTGTCGCTCGCCGACATGAAATTCACCTACCGCCATTGCGGCATTCCATCGGACTGGATCTTCACCCAAGCGACCTATGAAGGAAAACCCGGCGACCCTGACGAAATCCAAAAAGAGATGGATGAGGTCGCCGACTATCGCGAGAAGAACCAGCCCGTGCGCGAACGCACCGGCGGCTCCACCTTCAAAAACCCGCCCGGCAACAGCGCCTGGAAACTCGTCGACGCCGCCGGCTGCCGCGGCTTCCGCGTCGGCGGCGCCAAAGTTTCTGAGATGCACTGCAACTTCCTCATCAACGACAACAAGGCGTCGGGCGAGGATGTCGAAACGCTGGGCGAAACCGTCCGCGCGCGCGTCAAGGCCGCCTCCGGCGTCACGCTCGAATGGGAAATCATCCGCCTCGGCGAACCCAAGGACGGCCGCCCCACCGGCGAAGGTCTCGCCCTGCAAGAGAACGCATCATGACACTCGGCACCGCGCCCGCCCGCACGCACGGCCACGTCGCCGTCCTCATGGGCGGCTGGTCCGCCGAACGTCCCGTCAGTCTGAGGTCAGGCGCCGCCGTCGCCGATGCGCTGGAAGGCGAGGGCTATCGCGTCACCCGCGTTGATGTCGATCGCAACATCTCCGCCACACTCTCAGCCCTCAAACCCGACCTTGCCTTCAACGCGCTCCACGGCCGCTTCGGCGAAGACGGCTGCATCCAGGGCATCCTCGAATGCCTGGAAATCCCCTACACGCACTCCGGCGTGCTGGCCTCCGCGCTCGCCATGCACAAGGAGCGCGCCAAGGCCGTCATGAAGCCCGCCGGCGTCCCCGTCGCCGAAGCTCGCATCCTCACCCGCACTGAGGCCGCAACGGCCCACGCCCTGCCGCCGCCCTATGTCGTCAAACCCGTCGACGAAGGCTCCAGCGTCGGCGTGCTCATCATCCGCCCCGGCAACAACGAATGGTCCAACGCTATCCTGTCCGGCGGCGCGCCCGATGACATCGTGATGGTCGAGCGCTACGTCGCCGGCCGCGAACTCACCTGCGCCGTCATCGGGGGCTTCGTCACCGACGTCATCGAGATCAAACCGAAAGACGGCCTCGTCTTCTACGATTTCGAAGCCAAATACGCCCCCGGCGGCTCTATCCACGAGCTTCCGGCCAAAGTTTTACCGGATGTTTACCAGTTGGTCCGGAAATACACGGGACTGGCGCATCAGGCGCTCGGGTGCCGGGGCGTCTCGCGCGCCGACTTCCGTTACGACGATACGCCGGGTGGTTCGGGCGAGCTCATTTGCCTCGAAGTCAACACCCAGCCGGGCATGACGGGCACATCGCTGGTTCCAGAATTGGCGCAGCACGCCGGCTGGAGCTTCGGCGAACTCGTCAGATGGATCACCGAGGACGCGAGTTGCCAGAGGTAGGCTCAGAACTGAACGAACACTGGCAGGCGCCCCCCGCGCCGCGCCCACACCCAACGACGCCTCCCCAACGCTTCGACTTCGGCCACGCCTACGATCCAGGCCGCATCCACCCTGCCGCAAAATCCGCCCCACGTGCCAAGCGCCGTGTCCCCGGCCGCACGCTCGCGGGCCTCGCCTTCGTCGCGCTCTCTGCCGCCGCGGCCTATGCCGCCCAACGCACCGGCGCGCTCGATCGCGATCGCCTCGCAACCACGCTCGGCTTCGGCATCGAACAGGTCTCGCTCACCGGCCACCGCTTCACGTCCGACGCCGATCTCTTCGATGCCCTCGATCTCAAATCCGCCCGCTCGCTCGCAAGCTTCGAGCCGGACGCCATTCGCCGGCGTTTCGAGCGCCTGCCATGGGTGCAATCGGTCGAGATTTCGCGCGTCTGGCCGGGCCAACTCGCCATCCGCGTCACCGAGCGCAAACCGTTTGCCGTCTGGGAACAGGGCGACAGCGCCGAACTGGTGGACGCAACCGGCCGCCAGCTCGGCCCCGTCAAGCGCGATGCCGTTCTCGATCTGCCACGCGTTGCGGGCGAAGCCGCTAACGTGGCCGCCGCGGCCCTGATGACCACACTCGACCGCCACCCCGCAATCAAATCCCGCCTCGTCCGCGCCGAGCGCCTGTCCGCCCGCCGCTGGACGCTGGAACTGACCGGCGGCGGCCGTATCCATTTGCCGTCTGACGGCGAAACCTCCGCGCTTGCCCGCCTCGCTGCCGAACCGCAGATCGCGGACCTCGTCGCCAAGCCGGGGCAAATCATCGATCTGCGCTCTCCGTCCAAGATCGCCATCCGCGCTGCGTCCGCAGCACCCGCCGGGGGAGGCTGATCGCACCATGAGCGCCGCCACCCTCCGACCCGCCCGCTCCGGCCGTTTCGCCGCCGTCCTCGACGCCGGCACCTTTAAAACCGTCTGTCTCATCGCCGCGCTGGATCAGGAAGGCCGCGCCGCCCGCATCGTTGGCGTCGGTATCGCCCCCTCACATGGCATCGTTGCTGGCAGCGTCCGCGACCTCGCCGCCGCCGAAGCCGCCATCCGGACCGCCATCGCGCAAGCCGAAAACATGTCCGGCGTCCGTCTTGAAGGGATCGACTTGCTGCTCAACGGCGGCAACCCGGCCTCGCGCACCTTCGCCGCAGCCGCTCCGATAAGCGATGGCGTCGTTACCCGCCAAGCCATCGACCGCGTCGCCGCCGCCGGACGTGCCCACGCCACCGCCTATGGCCGCCAGCTTCTACAACTTGAAACCTTGGGATATCGCCTCGATGGCGGCCCGATAGTCCCCGATGCACTGGGCCTGCCCGCCAGCCGGTTGGCCGCCCACGTCCATGCCATCACCGCCGATGCCCCGGCCGTCGCCAACCTCACCCGTACGGTTGAACGCTGTTATTTGAGGCCCCGCCGCCTGATCCCGGGTCCCATTGCCAGCGCGCTTGCCGTCACCAGTGAAGACGAGCGCCGCCACGGCGTCATAACGGTCGACATTGGTGCCGGCGTGACCGGCATATCGGTCTTCCGCAACGCCAGCCCCGTCTTCATGTCCACCGTCCCCATGGGCGGCGGAGATGTCACGCTCGATGTTGTGCATTCGTTGCTGACGCCACTTGAAGAAGCCGAGCGAATCAAAACGCTTTATGGCACAGTCCTCAATGCGCAGTCGGATCAGCACGATGTCTTCACCTACGCTCAATCGGGCGGCGGCGAGGGTCTCGAGCAGAGATCGACCAAGGCTGATCTGGCCCGGATCATCCAATCGCGCATGGCCCACCTGCTCCACCTCGTTCGCGACCATCTCGCGGGCGCCGGGCTTCTCGAAGGCAATGCCGCGCGGATCGTCCTCTGCGGCGGCGGCAGCGAGATTCCAGGTCTGCAATCCTTAGCAGAAGGCGTGTTCCGGCGGCCCGTTCGCGAGGGAAGGCCCGAGCCCGTGTCGGGCTTGCCGCCTCTCTATGCATCGGCGGCGTTCGCCGGTGTCGTTGGTGTGTTGCGTGCCGTCGCAGACAGCGCGGCTGTCGATCTACCCGATGCCCACGGTGCCAGCGCACCCAAGGGCTACATCGGCCGGGTCGGGCAGTGGCTGCGGGACGGGTTCTAGGGAAGGTAATGCGTGTGGACCGGGCCGGGGAAGAGATCCGGCGCCCGCACGTTCCTTCTGTAAGACCGAGGGCCAAATGAACGCAAAACTGCCGCCGAACATTCCGGACCTGAAGCCCCGCATCACCGTCATCGGTGTCGGCGGAGCAGGCTGCAACGCGGTCAACAACATGATCGACGCCTCCCTCGACGGCGTCGACTTCGTGGTGGCCAACACGGATGCGCAGTCGCTCGTCGCCTCCAACGCCCCCCATAAAATTCAGCTCGGCGCCCGTCTCACAGAAGGCCTCGGCGCAGGCTCGCGTCCCGACATCGGCGAAGCCGCCGCCATCGAAACGCTGGAAGAAATCCGCGATCTCGTGCGCGGGTCGCACATGGTCTTCGTGGCAGCAGGCATGGGCGGTGGCACGGGGACCGGTGCCGCGGCCGTGATTGCCCGCGCCGCCAAGGAACAAAACATCCTCACCGTCGCCGTCGTCACGAAACCCTTCCAGTTCGAAGGCGCGCGCCGCATGCGCATCGCCGAAGCTGGCATCGCCGAACTGAAAAAGCACGTCGACACGCTGATCGTTATTCCCAATCAGAACCTGTTCCGCATCGCCAGTGAACGCACCACCTTCGCCGAAGCCTTCGTCCTCGCCGACCAGGTGCTCTATTCGGGCGTCGCTTGCATCGTCGATCTCATCGTCAAGGAAGGCCTGATCAATCTGGACTTCGCCGACGTCCGCACCGTCATGAGCGGCATGGGCAGCGCCATGATGGGCACGGGCGAAGCATCCGGCGAGGGCCGCGCCGTGCGCGCCGCCGAAGAAGCCATTACCAATCCGCTCCTCGACGATGTCACGCTCGCCGGCGCTAAGGGCCTGCTGCTGTCCATCACCGGCGGCACCGATCTAACGCTCTACGAAGTCGACGAGGCCGCAACCCGCGTGCGCCAGGAAGTCGACCCCGAGGCCAATATCATCGTCGGCGCCACCTACGATCCGACGCTGGGCGATCGCGTCCGCGTCTCCATCGTCGCCTCCGGCATGGACCGGTCGTCGGCCGCGGCCCAACCGCCTTCGCGATCTGGTCACCTGTCGGCGCCGCCTGCCGCCCCCGTCGTTCCCGGCGAACCCGCCGCTCAAGAGCGTCTTGCGGACGCCTTGAAGTCCCCGGCCTTCGAGGAATTGACCCGCGCATCGGCCCCGCCGCCGGTCCAAGCTCCGGCCGCGACGGCGCACCATCCCGCGCCGCCCGCCGCTCCGGCCTACCCGCCGTCTGCCCCGTCGAGCTGGCACTCCGGCGAAGACGTCGAAATTACCGAATTGGCTCCCGGCGCCCTGTCTTCCGGTGCCCAATCTTCCGGTGCAATGTCTCCCGGCGGTGCGCCAGACACCTACGCGCCACCGGCCATCGATTATGGGCCGGCATCCGCGCCCGTTCAGCCCGCCATGGCCCCGTATGCACCCGCGCCGCCCGCTCAGGTGCGCCGTCCGCCGCGCCGGATGCCCGAACTTGAAGAATTCCCCGTCGTCGGCCAGCGCGACTACCAGGCCAAGACGCAGCGCAACGGGGCCGCGCCGCACGTTTATGCCGAACCAACAGTCCGCGCGCCCGAACCCAAAAAGCGCGGCTTCTTCGAGCGCCTCACGGGTCGCGCCAAGCGCGAAGGTGATTCGCACGCAAGCAGCCGCGATCGTGAAGGTTTTGATCCAGCGCACCGGTCCGAAAGTGATCGCTCCTACACCGTAGGAGGTGAAGCGGACCCGCGTCGCAGCGGTTGGCTTGAGTCCGAACCGCAGCGTCAAGAAAAGCCCGAATTACCGGTGTTTTTCAGCAAATCGCGCCGCTGATCGAGCGCGCGCAAGGCCCACGCTATAGGGCTTCTAAGCTAAGTATTTCCAATTGGTAACAGAACGTAAGAAAGCGTGATTTGTGACACCCATAGGTGACAGTTATCGTCTCTTTGGATGTGATCTTGATTTGCCCCGCCTCAGGGGTCTCGACAAGCGCCACACGAGAAGCGCAGCCGGGACAGGGAGTAGGCGAGACGAGGATGGATCTGGGGGGGCAGACATCGGCTTCGGCCGGTTGGCTGCCTGGGATATGCGAGGGACGGCGCAGGATGTCGAATCGATTTATCGGCGCGCGACAAACCACGATTGCCCGCGAGATCGAACTCAAGGGAACCGGTGTTCACAGTGGGGCACCCGTATCTGTCACACTTCACCCAGCGGACGTTGATACCGGCCTCTTGTTCGTGGCCACCAAACGGGGCCGCATCGTAGCCGAGATCCCGGCCCACGTTTCCAACGTCAAAAACCTGACCCTCTGCACCGTCATCGGTGATGAAGCAGGCGTCACGGTCTCCACAGTCGAACATCTTCTCGCCGCGCTCCGCGGTCTCTCGGTCGACAACTGCATCGTTGAGATCGACAGCAAGGAAGTCCCCATCATGGATGGCAGCTCGCTGCCATTCGTTGAAGCCATCGACGAAGCCGGCCTGCGGGAACTCAATGCACCGCGCCGCTTTATTAAGGTCCTGAAGCCGATCCGCGTTGAAGAGGGCGGCTGCTGGGGTGAAATCGCCCCCCACTCAGGCTTCCACCTCGACGTTGAAATTGACTTCGACACCCCGCTCATCGGCCGCCAGCGCCTCGCCTTTGAAATGAGCCCGGGCATCTTCCGCAACGAGCTCGCCCGCGCCCGCACCTTCGGCTTCATGTCCGACGTCGAGCGCCTCTGGAAGGCCGGTCTCGCACTCGGCGCCAACCTCACCAACACGGTTGCCCTCGGCGAAGACCGCATCATGAACCGCGAGGGTCTGCGCGACCCGCTCGAGTTCGTCCGTCACAAGATGCTGGACGCCGTCGGCGACCTCAGCCTCTCCGGCCTCCCGCTCCTGGGAGCCTATCGCTCCGTCCGCGGCGGCCACCGCCTCAACTCGCTGGTCCTCAAGGCTCTTCTCGAAGACAAGTCGGCTTGGACCATCGTTCAGGCTCCGCGCGTCCGCGAACTCACCGCGCGCATGTTCGACACGCCCCAGGCCATCGCCGTCGGCGAGTAACCATTCGTCCAAAACATGACAAATTCCACGGGCTTGCGGCGACTGCTCGCAGGCCCCTAAACTTGTCCTGGCCCCACAAGAAACATAATCAAAAGCCATCTTATTACGTGGGTTTGAAGTCTTCAGCGGTTCTGCCCCGCAGACTCGCGTGCTACCAGACTCGTATGCTATCTGGATCAGCATAGGCCACACCCAAGCGAATGAGAGCACGGAACCAAGAATGCGAAACGGCACACCGTCCCGCTTGCTCACTGGATTGCTGATGGCCTGCGCCTCGGCTGTGCTTGCCGGCTGCGCGTCGTCGATTGATAGCACCGCCGCCATCAATTCCGATCCGCCCGACAAAATGTACGGCCAGGCCGATGCCATGATGACGGCCGGCAAGTTCGAAGCCGCCGCAGCCAAGTTCGAGGAATTGGATCGCTCGCACCCCTATTCGCCCGAAGCGCGCCGCGCCATGGTGCTCGCCGCCTACGCTTACTACAAGGCCGGCAAGTTCCCCGAGGCCATCGCCTCCGCCGAGCGCTACACGGTCATGCATCCCGGCACCAAGGATGCGCCCTTCGCCCATCACATCATCGGCTCGGCCTACTTCGACGACATGAAGGGCGCCAACCGCGACCAGGGCGCCACGCGCAAAGCGCTCGATCAGTTCAAGATCATCAAAACGCGCTACCCGGATAGCACCTACGCCGAACAGGCCGACAACCGCATCCGCATCTGCGAAGACACGCTGGCTGCCCAGGAAATGGAAGTCGGCCGCTACTACCTGAAGCGCAAGAACTACGTCGGTGCCATCAACCGCTTCAAAACCGTGGTCTCCGACTACCAGACCACCAACCACGTCGAAGAAGCGCTCGCCCGCCTCACCGAGTCCTACATGGCGCTCGGCGTGAAGGAAGAAGCCCAGACAGCCGCCGCCGTGCTGGGCTACAACTTTCCGCAGTCGAAGTGGTACAAGGACAGCTACGCGCTGCTGCAGTCCGATGGCCTCGCACCCCGCGAAGATTCCGGCTCCTGGATCTCCAAAGCCTGGAAAGCCCTGCCAGTGGTCGGCAACTCCGGCTGACATGGTGCGCGATGCTGACGCCGCGCGGTTGACCCGCGTGAAGGCCCTTTCAACATGACGGCCAAGACAGCCAAACCCAAATCCGCCGCCGACCTGACGCGGGAAGACGCGGCAGCCGAACTCGAGCGTCTGGCGGCAGCCATCGCGCATCACGACCGCCTTTACTACCAATCCGATGCGCCCGAGATCACCGACGCGGAATACGACGACCTGCGCCGCCGCAATGAGGCCATCGAAGCCCGCTTCCCGGACCTGATCCGCGACGACAGCCCCTCGAAACGCGTCGGCGCGGCAGCCGTCGACGGCTTCGGCAAGGTTCGCCACCGCGTACCCATGCTCTCGCTCGGCAACGCCTTCGACGACGACGACGTCGTCGACTTCGCCGCCCGCGTCCACCGCTTCCTCGGTCTCGACGACAGCGATCCCGTCACCTTCACGGCCGAACCCAAGATCGACGGCCTTTCTATTTCCATTCGCTACGAACACGGCAAACTCGTGGAAGCCGCGACACGCGGTGACGGTGCCGAGGGCGAACGCGTCACAGACAACGTCCGCACCATCAAGGAAATCCCGCACAAACTGGCCGGCAAGCATGTTCCTGCCGTCGCCGAAATCCGCGGCGAAATCTACATGAGCCACGCCGACTTCAAGGCGCTGAACGAAGCGCAGGCGGCAAATGGCGGCAAAATTTTCGCCAATCCGCGCAATGCCGCCGCAGGCTCGCTGCGCCAGCTCGATTCAACGATCACCGCCACGCGCCGCTTGCGCTTCTTCGCCTACGCCTGGGGCGAGATGTCGGAATATGCCGCCGAGACGCAGCACGGCATGATCGCCGCCATGCACCGCTGGGGCCTGCCCGTCAATCCGCTGACGCGGCCCTGCACCACCACCGCCGATCTTCTCGCCTTCTATCGCGAAATCGGCGAGAAACGCGCCACGCTCGGCTACGACATCGACGGCGTCGTCTACAAAGTGGATCGCCTCGATCTGCGCGAGCGCCTAGGCTTCGTCTCCCGCTCGCCGCGCTGGGCCATTGCCCACAAATTTCCAGCCGAACAGGCAACCACCATCCTGCGCGCCATCGAAATCCAGGTCGGCCGCACGGGGTCACTCACCCCTGTTGCAAAACTTGAACCCGTGACTGTCGGCGGCGTCGTGGTCTCCAACGCCACACTCCACAACGAAGACGAAATCGCCCGCAAGGACATCCGCATCGGCGACACCGTCATCGTCCAGCGCGCCGGCGACGTCATCCCGCAAGTCGTCTCCGTCGTCCTCGACAAACGCCCCGCCGGAGCCGAACCCTTCCACATGCCGCACACCTGCCCCGTCTGCGGCAGCCACGCCGTGCGCGATGCGGACGAAGCGGACGGCGAGCGCGGCGTCGTGCGCCGCTGCACCGGCGGCCTCATCTGCCCCGCGCAAGCAAAAGAGCGCTTGAAACACTTCGTCTCCCGCCTCGCATTCGACATCGAAGGACTCGGCGAAGAAAAAATCGAATTTTTCTTCGACGAAGGCTTACTCCGCACCCCCGCTGACATCTTCACGCTCCAGGCCCGCGACGCGCAAAGCAACGCGCCGCTGAAATCCCGCAAAGGCTTCGGCGCCAAGTCCGTCGACAAGCTGTTTGCTGCCATCGACGCCCGCCGCACCATTGGCCTGGAACGTTTTCTCTACGCCCTCGGCATGCGCTACATCGGCGAACAAACCGCCAAGGACCTCGCCAAAGCCTACGGATCGCTGCCCGAATTCCGCAAAGCCGTCGATGCGGCCGTCACAGGCGGCAAGGACAGCGAAGCCTACGCCGATATCGACAACATCGAAGGCATCGGCGAAACCGTCGTCGATGCGCTGATCGACTTCTTCTCCGAACCCCACAACGTCGAAGCCGTCGACGCACTCCTCGCGCAAATCGAGGTCCAGCCCTACGAGCGCATCGCGGCCGTCTCATCCCCCGTCACCGGCAAAACGGTCGTCTTCACCGGCTCGCTCGAACGCCTATCGCGCAATGAAGCAAAAGCCCAAGCCGAACGCCTCGGTGCCAAGGTCGCGGGGTCCGTCTCCAAAAAAACCGATTACGTTGTCGCGGGGGCCGACGCCGGTTCAAAGCTCACAAAAGCGCAGGAATTGGGCGTCACCGTCCTGACCGAAGACGAGTGGATCGCCCTCGTCAGCGGTTGATCACGTTTCACACCGGTTGAGTCGCGGCAGTGAGCCACTTCAGATTATCGGGTTCGCCGTCAAGCTCCGCCCCGATCACCTCGCGCACCCGCGCATGATAGGCGTTGAGCCAGTCTCGCTCCTCTTTGGTGAGCAACTCTCTTGCCACCAGCCGCCGGTCAATCGGCACCAGCGTCAGCGTCTCAAACCCCATCATCGGCCGCTCCCCGCCTTCCGGCGTCTCGGCCTCCGTGACGAGCACAAGGTTTTCAATCCGGATGCCATAGGCACCGGTCTTATAGTACCCAGGCTCGTTCGAGCAGATCATGCCGGGCTCAAGCGGCACCATGCCCGCGCGCGAGATCGATTGAGGCCCCTCGTGAACCGACAGATAGCTGCCGACGCCATGCCCCGTGCCGTGATCGTAGTCGAGCCCGTGCTGCCACAACGCGCGCCGCGCAAACGGATCGAGATCGATGCCGCGCGTACCCTTCGGAAACCGCGCCGTCGCAATCGCAATATGCCCCTTGAGCACGAGCGTCGCCCGCTCCTTCATTTCCGGCGAGGGCGTCCCGATCGCGATTGTGCGCGTGATGTCGGTCGTCCCATCATCATATTGCGCGCCTGAATCGAGCAGAAACAACTCGCCCTTGCCAATGAGCCGGTTCGTCGCCTCCGAGACGCGGTAATGCACGATCGCGCCATGCGGCCCCGACCCGGAAATCGTATCGAATGAAATTTCGCGCAAGTGCTTCGTCGCCGCCCGCATCTCTTCCAGCTTGCGCACCGCCGTGATCTCATCGAGCTTGCCGCCCGACGCCGCAGTCTCGAGCCACGCCAGATAGCGAACCAGCGCCGCCCCGTCGCGCACATGCGCCTTGCGCGCACCCGCAATCTCCGCCGCGTTCTTGATCGCCTTCAGCCCGATGCACGGATCGGAACCGGCAGACACCACTTTTGGCCCGAGCCCGCGTGCCAGTGCATAGGCCGCCGTCTCCGGGTCGAGCCGCACCGGCTTGCCCGCCGCCTTTAATTGCGCGATCCGCGCGCTAAGCTCGCCCGGCTTCAAAACGTCCGCCACGCTCTCCAAGTCGCGCCGCACGTCTTTCGACAGCTTCGCCCCGTCGATGAAGAGTTCGGGCTTCCCGCTCGCCGGCACGATCGCAAACGCCAGCACCACGGGATTGTGCGCAATGTCTGATCCGCGCATGTTGAACAGCCAGCACAGGCTATCTGGCAGCGTCAGCACCGCATGGCTTTGCCCGTCCGATTGCAGCCGCTTCTGCACATCGGCGATCTTTTTCTCTGCCGCCCGCCCCGCCTTTTTTAACGGATGTAGAACAACCGGGTTCTGCGGCGCCGCCGGCCGCTCTTTGCCCCATGCCCGGTCGACGAGATTGCGCACCGGCTTCAGCTTGAGACCCTTCGCAGCAATCTGCGCCTCCAGCCGCCGGATCTCGCCCGCCGTGTGCAGCCACGGATCGAAACCCACCACTGCACCCTGACTGAGATGCCCCGTCAGCCACTCAGCGAGCTTGGACCGCGCGATCCCCGGAAACTCGAACAGCCGAGCATCGCACTCCTGCGCCGCCTGGATCGTGTAGCGACCATCGACGAACAGCGCCGCTTGCTTCATGGCAACCGCCGCCATCCCCGCACTTCCCGAAAACCCGGTCAGCCAGCGCAGCCGCTCCGCCGACGGCGGCACGTACTCGCCCTGGTGCTCGTCCGCGCGCGGTACGAGAAAAGCGTCGATCTTCTGAGTAGCCATCAAGTCGCGCAGCCGGGCGACGCGCGGCGCGGCAACGGAGGGATCGGCGGAAGCGGTGAAGGTCTGGAACATGGCGGTCTGTTTAAGCCCGCGCGGCCCGCCGCGCAACAAACGGCCGCTACCGCTTTGTGAACGACAATGTCGACCAGCCCGTCACCCAGTCATGCCGGTCGAGCGCGAACCCTTGCGCGACGAAGGCCGCAATCACCGCCGGTGCTTGCGGGATGAGAATACCCGACAGCACCAGCTTACCCCCCGGCACGACGGCCCGGCGGATATCCCGCGCCAGCCGGATCAAGGGATCGGCCAGGATGTTGGCCACAACGAAATCGAATTTCGCCGTCCGCCTGAGCCGCGGATGGTCGAGACCTGTCGCAACATAGGTGGCGATCCGCCCCGGCGCCGTGTTCGCCGCCATATTGGCCCGCGCCACCTCGACCGACGTCGGGTCCATATCCGTCGCAATCACAATCGCCTTGGGCAAAACCCGCGCCGCGGCGATGGCCAGCACGCCCGACCCGCATCCCAAATCCAGCACACGCCGGAAGGCCCGCCGCCGCGCCAGCCGGTCGATGGCCGTGAGACAACCGTAAGTCGTTGCATGATGCGCCGTCCCAAAGGCCTCCCCCGCATCGATCAGGATCGCATTCGGCCCCTGCGCCACGCGCCCCAGATCATGCGACCCGTGCACCGTGAACCGGCCCGCAATCACCGGCGGCAGGGCCGCCTGCGAAATAGCCACCCAGTTGAGCGGCGGCACGTCTTCGGCGTGGATTTCCGGCACATCGAGACCTGTGACTTCCGCGAGCATCGCGCGCAGCGTGGTAGGCTCCGGCAAGTCGGTGAAATAAGCTTCGATCCGCCAGCCTTCATCGGGTGCTTCGAAAAGCGTCAGGGCATCCGGCGGCGGCTCGACGAAATCCTGCAGCGCAGCAGCGAGCATCCGCGCGATATCCCGGTCGGCGGTGAGCAGCGTGAGTTTACGGGCGGTCATGCAACACAGGGTGAGGGTTAGCATCGCCTGCCCGGTGCGGGCCAGCGAAAGGAAACGTGCCCGTGGCCTAGCCCAGTTTCACAGGTGAGGGAAGTCCTCGGCGTCCACTTCCAGCCCTTCCTGCTTAATGCCGTCCGGCAGGTCGTCGAGGAAGCGATCCCATTTTGCATCCAAATGCTGCGCCGCCACGGCAGGCGGCATCGTATGCAGGGTCCCGTCAGCGTCCTCGCGCACGATGCCATCCGCGATCAAACGCTCCAGCGCATCCGGCAAATCGAAGTCGACCTTGATATCGAATGCGCCGCGCAAATAGCTCTCGATGGCCGCGTCGATGAGGCCGAGGTCTTTCCGATTGCAGGTTTCTTTCGCAAGCACGCTATAGAGCAAGATCTCCTCTTTCACATCCTCTTCGGCGGCCCGCTCAGACAGCTTGATCATCACCCCGCGATTATCTGCCATGGCATGGAAATAAAGATTCTGCGCCATCACGACCATGTAGCGCTGCTTCTGGTTCATGAAATTCATGCCCTGGCGGAAGGCGATCCCGCCGAGCCCCGCCACCGCTCCGGCCAATGCCACGGGATTGGCGACCGTCAAACCGCCGGCGGCAAGCTTGCCCGCGGTCCCAACGAGCCCCATCCCCATCGCGCCGCCGCCAGTCACACCGAGTTTGACCTTGTCCCAAAGCCGGAAGCGCACGCGCGTGTTGGGAAACACCATCTCCAGGTCGTTGCGCGGAATGTTTTTGAACAGCTTGATGTAGATGTTGCCTTCCTTCACCTCCGCCGGAAGGCTGCCCCGCATCCGCGTGACGATTTTCGCCGCTTCCTTTTCGGAAACCCTCTTCTCCGCCATCACCTCGCGCACGCGCACATCGAACGGCTTGAGTTTGAACAGGAGACAGAGCCGCCGGTAGATCGGGACATCGAATTCTTCCTTGCGCATGAACTTGCGATAATTCGTTCGCGTGTCCCGCTTCTTCGAGGCCCCCCGATAAAACAAAAGGCATTCCTCGAACACGCCGAGGTCGACATGCAGATCGAGGCCGTAGTGACTGTCCTTGGTCAAAATCACTTCGACCGACTTCGGGTCGATGGGCACATAATTCGCCCGCTCCAAGATCCGCTTCACGTCCGCAACGGTTCGCTTCTGCAGTCGCAGCTTTTCAGCCGCCGTGTACTCACGCGTGATGAGCAGATCGCTGTCGGGATCGAACGGCTCATAGGAGCGCAGAAGCGTCATCAGGCGCCGGTTGTGCTGCTGCCGCCGCCAGAAATCGAGGTAACGAAAAAACCGCCGCGCCTCGCCATGATCGCCGTTCGGCCAAGCGTCGGGCACCGTCAGCCGGTCCACCAACGCCAGCGTTGTCACGGGAATAAAGCGTTCGAGGGGGAGCAGGGCCTCGGTCGCGCCCGCAGAGGCAGCGTGTGCCCCATTCAGCTTCGAACCGGACGGCGGTACGGCGTGCACCTTACCTGTCGTTCCCGCCGTCGAAACCATGGTCGAGTTCCTTCCACTTCGCCGCGATCTGGGCCGCGCGCCCCCGCCCTATCCGGCGGCGGCCGCATTCTGGCGGCAGGGATACTCCTTGTCGAGACGATCCATCCGCTAGTAGGCTCTACTGGGCACAGACGTATCAATCCTCAAGGTGGCGCTGCCGTGACGCCAAGAAAAAATACCCAGTTAGCGCCACTTATAGAAACACAAGTGAGCATAACGAAAGTCAGCTCTTTGCCTTAGTGGTGCCGTTGTCGCCCGCAAAACAAAATACTAGAGTATAGTCAGTATTCGGGAGGGCTGGGTTTGAACCTGCGGGGCATATGTCTTCTGGCCATGACTTGGGCGGGTCTCTTACCCACGCCGGCTGGAAGCATGGACGCCTCGTCGCCCAGCGTCGGCCCTGCGCGCCTGGCCATGAATTACAGCTGCACCCTGGTCAATGGCCAGGTTGTCGTCCAGCCCGCTGCGGAAACGGCCTACGACATTACGGGACCGCGAGAGCAGCGGCTATTTACAACCTGCGATCCACCTTTTTCCAATAACTGCCGGTCCCTCACCGTTCACAAATTCAACATGGCGTGCGGCATTGATCACGTGCCGTGGCATCGTGTGGTCGCAGCCATCGGTCAAACTGCGGCCGGCGAAGCATCGATTTCGAATGACCATCTGGTGCTCGCCCGTGACGCGGATCGCGGGGCCGGTCACGCTCCCAGCTGTAAAGATCGCAAAGGCGGTGCGGCCGGATCTGGGGAGTGCCTCCCCTGGCGGGTCCGCAAACCAACGGAGCGCCTCGTACTGCCGCAAGGCTTCGCGCCACTTGGAGAAGCTGGCGCGAGGGTCTTGGACGGGCAGGGCCTGGCAACGACCTATGCCGCAGCCGGCGCGGTCCAGCCCCTCGCCCAACTGCCTGGCAGCGGTCCCTACCGGATGACACATGACCGGACCGGCGAGGACGCTTTCGATATTGTCCAATCCGCCGGCGCGAGCGCGCAGACGGTCTCTCAGGAAAGTGATAGCAGCGAGGGCTGGACGACATCCCTCTCCTTCAACACGGTCGAAGACAAGACGCCGGAATTGATCGTCGCGACATCGTCTGTCTCCGGCCAAGCCGTAGCAGACGCGTCTGCGCCAGACCTCTCCGCCGGTGGTCTGCCCTTGGTCGCCGTCCTCGGCACTCTCATCGCACTCGTGGCGGGATTCTTTGTATACCGTACACCGCAATTGCACTTTGCCGCCGCCGACGTCTCCGATGCGGCAGCGTCCGCCCGCCGGGGGGCCCGCAAGGCGCAGGATCAAGCAGCCGACCTGATCGAGTCATTGCGCGCCCGCCTCGCCGACACAAGCCGTGGCGTCTCGGCCACCAGCGACCAGCCCGGCGATCCGGCACTGGCCAGCGCGCTCCTGCAATTGCGCGCTATGTTCGCCCGCACCGAAGCTGCTGTCTCGACTCTCTCCAGTGCAACGGTCGTGCGCGAAGTGATGCAAACCGAGTTGGCGGCCATTCGCCAGCGCATGGAAGACGCCGAAAGCGCCGCGCGGCGCGGATCGACCCCCGTCATGAAATTGGCGGCCCAATTCCGGCAGATTGCCCGCGATATCGACCGCGTCCAGTCGATCACGGAGAGTGCCGCGAGCAGCACAAGTCGCCCGGCCTGATCCCCATCGGTAAACACCCCGATCACAACAAAAGGCCCGGCGCGCATGGGGTGCGAGCCGGGCCTTTAACATATCAAAGTCTAGGATCGTGATCGGCGCCGCTCAGGAATAGGTGACAGGCCCGGTCTGCGCGGGAGCGGCTCCGTTGAAATGTTCGCCATATGCGGCAGCGGCCGGAGCAGCAGCCGGCTTGGCGATCGAGACCACAGCAGCAGGCTCGGTCTGCGGTGCAATTTCATTCGGGTCACGAACCCGCCGCGACCGGCCGTCGAAGCTGGCACCCTGCTCAATCGACAGATACTCCGCGGAAATATCGCCCTCCACCTCGGCCGTCGCATGCAGCACGACCTTGTTGGACAAGATCGCCCCATTCACCCGGCCGTGCACATCCACGGCTTCCGCGGTGATCGATCCCGTGACAATGGCGTCCCGCCCCACGTCGAGCTGCCGCGAGTGCACGTCGCCTTGAATGTTTCCGTTGAGCCGTAGCGTGCCTTTGCAGCGAATGGTGATCGATTGCCCTTCAATGCTGAGATCGCTGCCGATCAGCGACTCCTCGAACTGCCCCGAGTTATGTCCAGGCCCTGTGCCATAACCACCGCTCATCTGTGCGGCCATATTCTGTTGGGCCAGATGCTGAGCAACGGGCTTTTGCCCGGCCGGCACCACGGTGGCCTTCGCCGGCGGCGCTGCCGGCTCGGTCTTGCGGTGAAACACCATGTAACGCTCCCACTGTCGAATTCGCAAACCTGCCCCGAACAAGTGGGAATGCAGCCGCCGCATGGTCGAATTATGTCGCGCGCACTTCGTTTAATTCTGCTCGAAACGAAGAAAACCACCGCTTAAATGATGATGGCGTTCTGTCCGATAAGATCGTCGAGATCGATCTGGTGGACGCCGCTCAGAAGCGCGACATCGAAGAACTGCCCATTGGCATCGACGTCAACCGACACAACCGTGCCCGCGTCGACCTCCGTGATCCGCATCAGATCGGCGAGCTGAGCCGGTGGGGCACCGTTGAACAACCCGGAGAAGTCGAGCCGGTCGCCGATGCCGAAATCGGCGATGGTATCGAACCCAGCCGCGGCCCCGTTTGCATCAACAATATCGGCACGCATCCACGCGAACGTGTCGTTCCCCGTCGACACCGTCGCCCCCAATTGGCCGCCGAAAAGAAGATCGTTGCCAGCCCCGCCCCGGATGATGTCGTGGCCGCCATCGCCGTAGATGCGGTCGTCGCCGGCCCCGCCGGAGAGCCGATCCTGTCCGCCGCCTCCAAACAAGCCGTCGGTTCCATCCCCGCCATCCATGATGTCATCGCCGGCCCCGCCATTCAGCGTATCGCCGCCAAGCCCGCCGTTGAGAATGTCGTGTCCTTCGTTGCCGAAGAGGAAATCGTCGCCTCCATCGCCATTTAGCGTATCGTTGCCGGCCCCGCCGCTCACCGTATCCGTACCATCTCCACCGGAGATAACGTTCGCACCATTGTTACCCGTCATAAAATTATTTGACTGGTCACCGGATAAATCAGCCGCTCCGTCACCGATGAGGGTAATGCGCTCGACTCCGGCAATCGGGCCCAATGAAATGGTCGAATACACGTGATCGAAGCCCTGACCATCATATTCGATGACGCGATCACCTGCATCGTCGACATAATAGATGTCATCGCCAAGACCACCCTCCATCCAATCGGCACCCGCGCCGCCACTGAGGATGTTGTTCCCGCTATTCCCCCAAATCATATTGTTGAGGTCGTTGCCCGTCCCGTTGATCGCCTCTGTGCCCATCAACGTGAGTCGCTCGACGTGTGCGCTCAAAACAAAACTCACACTCGCACTGACTGCATCGACGCCGCCATCTGCGGTTTCAATCAAAACATCTCCGGCATCGTCGACGATATACGTATCGTCGCCCGCACCGCCGATGAGGGTGTCGGCCCCGCCGCGGCCGTCGAGAATGTTGTTCCGGATATTTCCGGTGATCGTGTTGGCGAGATCGTTACCCGTTCCGTTGCTGGAGCGTGTCCCGGTCAAGGTCAGGTTTTCCACATGATCGCCAAGGATGAAACTGATGCCGGACTCGACGTGATCAATGCCATCACCGCCGTTCTCGATCACGACATCGCCTGTATTGTCGACGACGTAAACATCGTCGCCTGCGCCGCCCATCATCGTGTCGGCCCCGCCCTTGCCATCGAGCTTGTTACTGCCAGAGTTGCCCGTCAGGACGTTTGCTGCACCGTTCCCTGTCGCGTTGATATTCGAAACGCCGTCGAGCGTCAGATTTTCGACATGCGTGCCAAGAGTGAAGCTGACGCGCGAAAACACCGTATCAATGCCCCCACCTGCGCTTTCGCTGATGCGGTCACCGGCGTCATCGATGATGTAAATGTCGTTGCCCGCACCTCCGTACAGAGTGTCGGCTTCCGAACCACCGTCCAGTGTATCGTTACCGTCTGCACCGTAAATCGTGTCGCGGCCCGCGCCTCCTGCGAGCACGTTGTCGCCAGAATTTCCCGTGATGCGATTGGCGAGCGCATTTCCTGTTCCATTGACGGACAGAGCGCCTGACAATGTCAGGTATTCGATATTGTCTCCGAGTAAGTAACTGCCGCTCGTGATGACGGTGTCGGTTCCCTCCCCGGCAGCTTCGATGACAGAGTCAAAAGCATCGACATAATATGTGTCGTTGCCTTTGCCGCCGATGAGCGTATCCGCGCCTTCTCGCCCGTCGAGGGTATTGCTGGAGGAATTACCGCGAATGACGTTGTCTGCAGCATTTCCGGTGGCAAATGCAGCGCTCCCCGTGAGGGTCAGATTTTCAAAATGGTCCGCCAGCACAAAGCTGATCGACGACACAACCGTGTCCGTCCCTCCGCCCGCCGCTTCAACCAGAACGTCACCGGCATTGTCGACGACATAGGTGTCATCGCCCAGACCGCCCGTCAGATTGTCCGCGCCGCCCTTCCCGTCGAGCACGTTGTTGGCGGCATTTCCAGTGATCGTATTGGAGAGGGTGTTGCCCGTTCCGTTGATGGCGGACGAACCCATCAGCGTCAAACGCTCTAAGTTGCTGCCCAGTGTGAGGCTCACCGATGACAGAACATGATCGTTGCCCTGCCCGGAAAGTTCCGTGATCCGGTCACCGGTGGAATCGACGACGTAGACGTCATCGCCCGCTCCACCCGACATGCTGTCATTGCCGCTCCCGCCGTCGAGCGTATCGTTGCCGTCCCCGCCCGAGAGCGTGTCGGCCTCCCCCCCGCCTGACAGAACATTGTCCGCCGCATTCCCAACGAGGACATTGCGCAGTGAATTACCCGTGGCGGAGACCGCCGTTCCCGTCAGCGTCAAGTTTTCGACGTTAGCCCCTAAGGTGTAATCGATCGACGAGATGACCTTGTCGGTCCCCTCGTTGAAATTCTCGACCACCACATCGCCGGTATTGTCGACCACATAAGTGTCGTTGCCCCGCCCGCCGGCCATCCAATCCGCACCCCCGCGCCCATCGAGGATGTTCGATCCGGTGTTGCCCGTCAGCGCGTTGCCAAGATCATTACCGGTTCCGTTGACGGAGCTCGATCCGGTCAGCACCAGATTTTCAACATTGGCCGTGAGCGTGTAGGTCACCGAAGAGCGGACGGTATCGGTCCCCTCATTCGCCGCCTCCACCACTATGTCCCCAGCGTTGTCGACGACATACGTATCGTCGCCCCCACCGCCAACCAGGGTGTCGGTCCCCGTGCCGCCGTTCAAAATATCGCGGTCGCTCCCGCCGAACAGGGTGTCATTCCCACCCGAGCCATTGAGCGTATCGGCTCCCCCGTTTCCGGTGATCACCTCGTTTGCGGAGGTGCCGTTGAGCGTCTGGCTGGCTGAGGTCCCGAAAATTGCAAGCAGACCGCTAAGGTCGAACGCCATGGGTACACCCGGTTGAAATCCGTTAAGATTAACAAGGTATGACTCCGCAACCCTTTAAGAATGCTTACTGAATTCGACTACAAACGGTTAACGGCCGTCCCAAATTAAGACATAAGGCACCGCTCCGGCCGCGCCAGCCGTGATCGCTAGCCCAAATCGCCAGCCGAATTCAGATGCTTGCTCAGAGTGGCCTCACAAAGCTGTCCACGACGCGCTTGCGGCCCGCAGTCTTGAATTCGATGGTCAGCTTGTTGCCATCCACCTCGGCCACCCGGCCCTCGCCAAACTTGCTGTGAAACACCCGGTCGCCAACCTTGTAGCCGGCCCCTTCCGCCGTCGAGGACGCCACCAGTTGCCCCTCAATGGTAAGCGGCGTCCGCGCAACCGGCGATGGCGACCGCGTCTCGGAGTGCGCAGCCTGTGCCCGCTGCCATCCGGGCGTCGAATAAGACGAGCGGAACTGCGGCTGCGCATCGTCGAACCGTGAGCGGCCATAGGGGTTGCCGTAGAGGCTTCCCGGATTGGCATACGCCCCGCCGAATGGGCTTTTAGCCTCGCGCACATCCACATGTGCTTCGGGCAACTCGTCGACAAACCGCGACGGCATCGCCGATTGAAACAGGCCGCGCAGACGCCGGTTTTGCGCAAACGAAATGTGCGCGTGCTTGCGGGCCCGCGTAATCCCGACGTAAGCGAGCCGCCGCTCTTCTTCGAGCCCCGCCGCGCCCTGCTCGTCGAGCGCGCGCTGATGCGGGAAAAGCCCTTCCTCCCATCCGGTGAGAAAGACGGTGTCGAACTCCAGCCCCTTGGCCGCGTGCAGCGTCATCAGCGAAATGCGATCGCCGTCGTTGCTCTTGTCCGCATCCATGACCAGCGACACATGTTCCAGAAATCCCGACAGCGACTCGAAGTCGTGCATGAAGCGCACAAGTTCCTTCAAGTTTTCCAGCCGGCTCTGCGCCTGCGGGCTCTTATCGGCCTGCCACATCGCCGTGTAGCCGCTCTCATCCAGAATGAGTTCGGCCAGTTCCGTATGCCGGATGCCATCGATCTGCCCGCGCCAGCGCTCAAACGAGCGCACGAGATCGGTCAGCGCTTTGCGCGCCTTGCCCGGCAGTTCCTCCGTCGCGATGATCTCGCGCGCCGCGTCAAACATCGAAACGCCAGTCGCCCGCGCCAGTTCATGCACGCGCTTGACCGACGTATCGCCCAACCCGCGTTTGGGCACATTCACGATCCGCTCGAACTTCAAGTCGTTCGAGGGGTTCGCGGTGACCTCCAGATACGCGATCGCATCCTTGATTTCCTGCCGCTCATAAAAGCGCGGGCCGCCGATCACGCGATACGGCAATCCAACCGTGATGAAACGGTCTTCCATCGCGCGCATCTGCGCCGACGCGCGAACCAGAATGGCAATCTGATTGAGAGCATGACCTTCCTTGCGCAACCGCTCGATCTCGTCGGTAACCGAGCGCGCTTCTTCTTCGTCGTCCCAGACGCTGGCGACGCTGACGCGCTCTCCCGCCGCGTCGTCGGTAAAGAGCGTCTTGCCGAGCCGGCCCTTGTTCTGCGCGATCAGCCCTGCGGCCGCGCCCAAGATGTGGCCCGTCGAGCGGTAATTGCGCTCAAGACGGATCACGATGGCGCCGGGGAAATCCTTGTCAAAGCGCAGGATGTTGTCGACTTCCGCGCCGCGCCATCCGTAAATCGATTGGTCGTCGTCGCCGACACAACAGACGTTCGGACACCCTTGCGCCAGCATCCGCAGCCACAAGTACTGCGCGACGTTGGTGTCCTGATACTCGTCGACGAGAATGTAGCGGAACCGCTTGTGATAATCGGCGAGCACATCCGGATGCTCCCGGAACAGCCGCAGGTTTTCCAACAACAGATCGCCGAAGTCGCACGCGTTGAGATCTTTCAGCCGCTGCTGGTAGGCTGCATACAACTTGGCGCCCTTGCCGGCCGCAAAAGCAAAGCCCTCGCCCTGCGGAACTTTGTCCGGCGTCAGCCCCCGGTTTTTCCAGCTGTCGATCAAATTGGCGAGCTGCCGTGCCGGCCAGCGATCCTTGTCCAGCCCTTCCGCCTCGATGACTTGCTTCATCAGCCGCAGCTGATCATCCGTGTCGAGAATCGTGAACTGCGACTTGAGCCCCACGAGTTCAGCATGCCGCCGCAAAATCTTGACGCCGATCGAGTGGAACGTGCCGAGCCACGGCATCCCCTCAACCGTGCCGCCGACGAGATGCCCGATCCGCTCCTTCATTTCCCGCGCGGCCTTGTTGGTGAAGGTCACCGCGAGGATCTGCGAGGGGAACGCGCGCCGGGTCGCGAGAATGTGCGATATGCGCGTCGTGAGCACGCGCGTCTTGCCGGTTCCAGCCCCGGCGAGCACCAAAACCGGCCCGTCCAGCGCTTCCACCGCCGCGCGCTGCTCTGGATTGAGTTTATCCAGATACGGCACGTCGGCCCCCGGGCGTGCCGCGCTGGCGTTCTGCAGCGCGCGCGCGGAAATAGACGGACGCTTAGCGTCCGGCGCATCGGGCAGGTCGAACGGCGGATCATCTCCGATGTCCGCGCCGGGATCGGCATCTGGGCCGCGGCGCGGCTGCGTTGAGTTCGTCATGGGGTCCGGTATAGCACGCACGGCGTGGCCGGAATGGGCCCGCGGCGTTCTCCACATCTGCTTGCGGCCGCCGGCATTGCCCGCAGACCTCGAACGCCATGGATATGGGGGCTCACGCGCTCTATTTCGAGGGATAGATAGGGCTTTTCGGTTCAGACGTGAGGGTGTTTCGGCTATGGTCCATCCTCGGCACGAAAGGTCTGCGTCCGCCTCAGTTCCGGCACCGTCCCATTGCCACAATCCGGCCGGACAGGCGGGACGCTGCCCGTTGGTTTGATTCGGGCGCCAGCGTGATCCGAAGCGCGGCCGAAAAGCTGGGTCTTGAGTATGGGTCGAGACAATTTTGGTGAGATAAGTCCGGACGTATGAACAACCTGCTGGTGTACTTCGGAGGCCTGCTCATCGTCGTGTTCGCGGCGCTCTTTGCCGTGCCGCTCGCGATCGACTGGAACAGCTACCGGGGCGTCTTCGAGGAGGAAGCGTCGCGCATGCTCGGCCGCGAAGTGCGCGTCCAGGGCAACGTGGCCGTGCGCCTGCTGCCCTCGCCCTACGTGCACGCTGAAAAGCTGCGCATCGGCGGTGCTGTCGGTGAAGAGACCGGCCGCCCCCTGTTCCGCGCCGATGGTTTCACGATGTGGCTCTCGGTGCCGCCCCTTCTAAAGGGGATCGTGGAGGCCCAAACGGTCGAGATCGTGAAGCCCGTGCTCGAACTGGCCATCGGCAAAGATGGCCGCACAACGCTCTCTTCGCTTCAACTCACCCCGGGGCGCTTTTCTCTCGTTCCCCAAGACGTCAGCTTTCGCTCGGTCAATATCATCGACGGCAGTCTCGGGCTGACGGGGCCGAACGGCATCGAACTGGCGCGCTTGGAAGCCTTGAACGGCGAGCTATCCGCCGACGCGATCGATGGACCTTTCCGCTATCGCGGCACAGCCTCTTGGCAGGGCGAGCCGCGCGAGATCCGGGTGACCACAGCAGCCCAAGACCCCAGCGGCGACCTCCGCTTCAAGGCGGTCGTCACGGTTCCAGCCAACGCCAACAGCTACACGTTCGACGGCACCGCCCGCAACTTGAGCGACGCCGCCTCGATCGACGGCAATTTGGTCGCCCGCATTTCGACCGCAGGATTTGTTGTGGCCGGCTCCGGCACCGCCACACCACAACCGTCCGCCACCGGGCAAAAACCAGCAGTCGGCGGTGTGTTCGACGTCACCGCCAAGGTCGCCTCCGAACCCGGCCGTATTCGCCTCGATGATATTGCCATCGCCTTGGAGCAGGGCGGATTGCCCCAGCTCATCTCCGGCCGCTCTGCGATTGGTTGGCAGGATCAAGTGACGCTCGACTTGGACCTCACCTCCAAATGGCTTGATCTCGACCAATTGAGTTCAGGCGCTGCCGCCGCCCCTGGCGCCATCCCACTCGAATTGGCCCGCACCCTCTTCGACCGCCTCGTCGACGAATTGCCCTCGACGGCCGAAACCGCAATTTCGATCGCCGTCGATCAGGTTGGCCTCGGCAAGCAGTCCGTAAGTGGTTTGAAACTCAAGGCGTCCCGCAAAGGCGGACCGCTCGAACTCAAGGACGTGCGCGCGGGTCTCCCCGGCGGAACGTTTCTGGCCCTTGACGGCACTGTCGATGGCGCGGCGGGCGCCCGCTCCTTTGCCGGCACCATGGAATTGTCTGGCCAAAGTCTAACGCGCTTTACCACGTGGGGCTTTGGCGACAATCCCTTCAGTCGCCAGCGCAGCGACGGCCCCTTTGCTTTGTCCGGCAATGTCCGTCTCGACGACAGCGCTATCGAACTCACCAGTGCTGCCGCCGAAGTCTCGGGCACCCCGGTCATCGGAGAAATTAAACTCGGTCTTGCCGGATCACGCCGCCTCGCCGTCGCCCTCGAAGGCGAAAAGATCAATCTCGATGACCTCTGGCCCGGCAATCCTGGCCTGAAAGGTTTGCGCGGATTGCTCACTGGCGCCTCTGTACCAGCCGGGGCGGCTCAGCCGGGCACCGTTGGCGAGAGCGCTGGCGGCGATCACTTCCCCTCCGATGTCGCCTTCGACATCCGCGCCGGAAAATTGATCGACGGCGAGCGCACCCTGCAAAACGTCCACCTCGATGTCGCCCTGCAAAAAGGTGCACTGACGGTGCCTAAACTCAAGTTCGAGGCGACAGGCGGTCTCGCGGTCGATCTCGAAGGATCCGCCGCCGACGTGCCAAACAAAACCCGTGGCCGGTTGCGCGGCGTGATCGAAGCACCATCCGCCGAGGCGGTCACAGCTCTCGCCGATCTTCTCGATCTGCCCACAGACGTGCACGATAAAGTCGTGCGCTGGTCCACTCTGTCGCCCTGGCGCATTGCCACCACGATCTCGTTCGGCGAACGCTTGAGCGAAGCCGTTGATATCACCGTCGATGGAACATTGCGCGGCGGCCGCGTCGTCGCCGAAGCCCGCCTGGACGCTGCTCGCGGCGCTTGGCGCACCGCACCGGCCGACATCACCGCACAGATCGACACCCCGGACGTTTATGGATTCCTCGATCAACTGTCCGGCACCAAGCGCAAGGTCGGCGATGCGCGCGCCGGCAAGGTCTTCGTCAAGGCAGCCGGCAAAGCGGCCGATGGTCTGGTCGCAGTCGCCGAGTTGAGCGCCGAAACGGTTGAATTGGAATTTAATGGCCGCATTTCCGTGCCCGAAACCGGCGAGCCGGCAGCCAAGGGCGACATTCGCGTAGCCGCCGACGATCTCGGCCGCATCATGACGCTGGCCGGATTGTCGCTCGGCGCCGGCGCTGGCGCCGTCCCTGTCACCGGCACGATTGCTGCGGCCCACGATGGCACAAAGCTGATCCTGGCAAGCCCAAGCTTGAAGATCGCCGAAGCGGCCGTCTCCGGCGTCGTGACATACACCGCCGGGCGCGACGCCACGCCGGCCCGGGTCGACGCCGAGGTCTCCGCCGACAAGGCCTCCCTGCCCGGACTGTTGAGCGCACTGTCCTCAGCCCCGCTGTTGCAAGCGGCAACGCCGGTTGAATTGCCCACCGCCACACCCCGCCGCCGCCGCGCCGAACAGGAGGCGCTCGCTGCCCTCCCGCCCCCGGCCCGCATCTGGCCGGACCAGACGTTCGACTTCAGTCCGCTCGACAATCTCACCGGCTCGATCAAGGCCGGCATTCGCTCTTTGAGCCTCGAGCCAGGCCTCGCCATGAAAGATGCCCGCTTTACGGTCGGCCTGTCGCCCGGCAAACTTGACGTTCAGCGCTTGGAAGGCGCGATGCTGGGCGGCAAGTCCGTGTCCGCGTTCGCCATCGAGAAGCAACCCGCCGGCGCCGCCATTACCGGCAAACTCGGAATCTCCATTTCGAGCAAGGGCAGTTCCGAAAGCGATGGCGACGACGCCATCGAAGGCGATGTCGCAGCCCTTGATGTCGAATTCAGCGGCCGCGGGTTGTCGCCCTCCACCATGATCACGGCAATGACCGGAAAAGGCGCACTCAGCCTCGGCGATGTAACCCTATCCGGCGTGGCCCCCCGCGCCGTCACCGAGATTGCCGATCAAGCCCTCCAGTCAAAGACCATTCTGACAGGAGAGCCGCTGCAAGCTGCCGTACGCACAGCGCTGAAGGCCACCCAGCTCAAACTCGGGAAAGTGAAAATCCCCGTCACCGTCGCCGACGGCTCCCTGAAGCTCGATCGCGTCCAGGTGGAAACCGCCGAAGGCCGCGCCACGTTCGATACCCTCCTCGACCTTCAAACCCTCGCACTCGACAGCACGTGGAAAATCGAAGCCAAGGGCCTCAATCGTGCCCAACCCACAGTGGCCGCCGCCGCCACCGCGGGCGTGGAGCCATCGGCCGTGCCCGCACCCGTCCCGGCAACGCGCTCGCTGCTGCCGCCTGTGTCCGTGATCTACGCCGGCCGCCTTGCCGACATCGACACCTTGGCGCCTACCATCGAAACGTCGGCCTTGGAGCGCGAACTGACGGTCCGCCGCATGGAGCGCGACGTCGACGAACTGGAGCGCTTGCGCAAGCTGGACGAAGACCGCGCAGAAAGGGAACGAGCGCGGCAAAAGGCGATCGAGGCCGAACGGCAGCGGCAGCTGGAACAAACTCAGACGCCGCCCGCTGCCACGCCAGCTGAGCCTGTGCCCGTCCCCGTCGATGGGTCGGCCACCATCGATCCCGAAGCCGCCGCAGCCGCCGCGGCAGAAGCGGAAGCAGCTGTAGAGGCCGCCACGCCCGCGCCCCGGCCCCGCGTTCAAGCTCAACCGCAACCAAAGAAAAAGCCGCCATTACCCAGCTGGCAGCCATTCCAGATGCCGTATCAGTAAGGCAGAGTCAGTCCCGATTGCCGCCGTTGTAATCTTCCAACGCGCGGCGCCGCCGGAAGTAATCGAGGATCCACATTCGCACCGCGCCGGAAAGGCCCGAGTCGCCGCGCGCCTCGTCGATCTCGGCCACGATCGCAGCTGGCGTTTTGCCTTCCTTTTCGGCCGCGTCCTTCAACGCATCCCAGAATGGCTGTTCGAGCGAAATCGACGTTTGGTGTCCACGCAGCGAAAACGAGCGTTTAACCGGCCGGCTCACGACACGCTGCCGGGATCGAGGTCGTCCTCAGTCTCCCCGCTGCGCTTATAACCCGGCTCAGCGTCATCGATCCGCGCCCCGTCAAGAGCGGCTCCGTCGCGCGCGCGCAGCGCTTCATCCTGCTCCCGCTCGGCCTTGGTGCGTCCGTGCCGGATGCGGTTCTCCTCCGCCCGGCGCTCCTTCTCCGCGCGCTCCTTGGCCTTGCGCACCTTATTCAGATTGATGATCTCGGCAGTCATAAGCGTCCTCAGATGCCGGTGAACAGGAGGTCGAGTGCGGCGATAATTGCATCCCGCGAGCCGCTCAGGTTCGTGACGTGTTGCCTCAGCTGTTTACGTCCGATCCCAGCTAACTCGCTTGTCGACAACACCAGTGGTGTCTCACCTACATGCATACGGGGAAACAGCCGCGACGGTTCGGGCAGCCGATCCGGCAGCACCAGCGGCGCGACGACAACAGTGGTCTTGGTCATCGTCAGGTCAGATTGCAGAACAATCACGAATCCGCCGCCAACTCCGCGTCGATCTCGACTTCCAAAAGCGTCTTACCGGACTTTCCCTCGGGCATCGCGCGGCATCCTCACGTTGCTCGCCAAGTGTAAGAGCAATCGCGCCGGCCCGTCAAACGTGACCCCGCCCTCACACAGGGTCCGGCCCGATCATCTTCTCCGGCCGCACGATGGCGTCGAAATCATCCGCCGGGATGCCGTCTTTGATCGCTTCCTCGCGCAACGTCGACCCGTTCTTGTGCGCGGTCTTGGCGATCTTCGCCGCCCGGTCGTAGCCGTACTTCTCCTTCAGCGGCGTCACGAGCATCAGCGAATTGGCAAGCCCTTTGGCGATGTTGTCGAGCCGCGGCTCGATCCCCACCACGCAGTTATCGGTGAACGACACCGCCGCATCCGCCAGCAGCCGCGTCGACTGAAGGAAATTGTACGCCATCATCGGGTTGAACACGTTGAGCTCGAAATGCCCCTGGCTCCCCGCAAATCCGATAGCCGCGTTGTTGCCGTGAATGTGCGCGGCCACCTGTGTGAGAGCCTCGCACTGCGTCGGGTTCACCTTGCCTGGCATGATCGACGATCCCGGCTCATTCTCCGGCAGCGCCAGTTCGCCGAGCCCCGACCGCGGTCCCGAACCCAGGAAGCGGATATCGTTGGCGATCTTGAAGCAGCTCATTGCCACCGTCGTGATCGCGCCGTGCGTCATCACCATCGCATCGTGCGCCGCCAGCGCCTCGAACTTGTTCGGCGCCGACGTAAACGGCAACCCGGTGAGCTTCGCGATCTCCGCCGCAACGCGGTCGGCGAACCCCGCCGGCGAGGCAAGCCCCGTGCCCACTGCCGTGCCGCCCTGCGCCAACTCCATCAGCGCCGGCAGTGTCAATCGGATGCGCGCGATCCCGTTCTCGATCTGCTTGGCGTAGCCGGAAAACTCCTGCCCCAGCGTCACCGGCGTTGCATCCTGCGTATGCGTCCGCCCAATCTTGATGATGTCCGCCCAAGCCTTCGCCTTGGCATCGAGCGCTTTGTGCAGATGTTCCAGCGCCGGGATCAGCCGGTTGGCCACCTCTTCCGCGCACGCAATGTGCATCGCCGTCGGAAAGGTATCGTTCGAAGACTGGCTCATATTCACGTGGTCGTTCGGATGCACCGGCTTCTTCGAGCCAACCGTTCCGCCCAGCATCTCAATGGCGCGGTTCGAGATCACCTCGTTCGCATTCATGTTCGACTGCGTGCCCGACCCCGTCTGCCAAACGACGAGCGGGAAATGATCATCAAGCGTGCCGTCGATCACTTCCTGCGAGGCTCTGACGATCGTCTCGCCGAGTTTGGGATCGAGCTTGCCGAGCGCCATGTTGGTGATGGCCGCTGCCTGTTTCACGATGCCGAGCGCGCGAATGATGGGCTTGGGCTGCTTTTCCCACCCAATCTTGAAGTTCCCCAGCGATCGCTCGGCCTGCGCTCCCCAATAGCGGTCGTCAGCCACCTCGATGGGGCCAAAGGTATCGGTCTCCGTGCGGGTGGATTTCGTGTTCATCGCTGCAGCGCCTGTCGTCGTTGGAACCGGGGCGAGCCGTGCGCTCCCCCTATGCTCCGTGCCGATAGCACGCCGACGGCCCTGTGGTCACCGGACGAAGAGTCCCGTGCTGGCCGCCCTACTTCTTGCGAAACTGATCCAGGCTCAGAATTTGCGCGCCACTGGCTGCATCCGGCTTGGCATCATCATCAGCTGCGGCCGCAACTGGGGCTTCGGCATTGGAGGCTGTTGCCGGCTTGGCGGCCTTCGGAGAGGCGGCGGCTGCTGGAACGCGGGGCACTTCCGAAATATGTTCAGCTGCAGCGTTTCCGGCCGTCTCGCGTTCACCCTTGGGCTTGCGTGGTGCGCGCGGCTTCTTCGCAGCCGACCGGCCGCTCGCGGGCGCCGCCGCATCATCGTCCAATGCGTTCGACGCAGCCGTGTGCGAACGCCCGGAGAGATCGGCCTCCTCGAACTGCAAACCGTAGCGCACGGACGGGTCGAAAAACACCTTCAGCGCCGCGAACGGCACCACTAGGCGCTCCGGAATACCGTCGAACGTCAGCTTCACTTCGAAGCGTTCCTCCGACACGATGAGATCCCAGAACCGGTGCTGGAGCACGATCGTCATTTCGTTCGGATACTTTTCCTTCAGCCGCTTCGACAGGCTGACACCGGGAATGTTCGTATCGAACGAGATGTAGAAATGGTGATCGCCGGGCAGCCCCGACTTCGCCGTTCGGGTCAAAACGGCGCGCACAACGCCCCGCATGGCGTCGCTTTGCAGCACGTCGTAGTCGATGGAGGAGGAGCCGGTCGTCATGCTGCCGTCGTTTCGTCCCCGTTGGGCCTGCCGGTCAGCGCGAATAACCGCAACGCGCGCTCTGGCCGGCGGCCAGATGAAGTGGAGGGCTTCTGTTGCCCGGTGCCCTCCGGACCGCGCCTTACCCGGCTAGGGGCAAGGACTTCAAGTGGTAGGCTTTTCGCGCCGCATTACGCAGCGAGAGCAGCCTCAGCATAGTTGTCATTGGCAACTATTCTGAATGACCCGATAACGGTGGTATCATGCCGAGCGAAAGCAAAGCCCTTTACACCCTCGTCGATCCTAGTTCGCCCCCATAATTTCCAGGTCTTGCGGCCGGCTCCCCTCAGGGAAACTGCAAGGCACAGGAAAGATGGTGGAGGCGCCGGGTACTGCCCCCGGGTCCGAATGGCTTATTACGACCGCGTTTATCGCCATAGCCGGACGAATCCGGCCCCATGTATAT
>LNFM01005019.1_pt1 | contig 43646 bp, 41 predicted proteins | sample 596031 | NCBI WGS metagenome assembly LNFM01 (sample SAMN04254537, study PRJNA301005) | activated carbon metagenome | isolation source: dual media filters at the Ann Arbor, Michigan drinking water treatment plant | place: USA: Ann Arbor
GCATACTTCATGGCGTTCTCCACTAAATTAATCACCACCTGTTCCAGGAGCACCCCATCAACCAACACCAGTGGCAGATCGGCTGGAAATGCGGTACTGACGGTATGGTCGTGCAACCGTCCCTCCAATCTCGCCAGTGCCGCACCCACGACCTCATCCATAGGATGCCACTCCCTGCTGAGCTGTACAGCTCCCGCTTCAATGCGCATCATGTCGAGAAGGTTCTTCAACAAACGGTCAAGACGGTTAGCCTCTCGATAAATGGACCGAGAGAGCTCGCGCCGAGCAGCAGGGTCGAGCTCCCTCTGCTCTTCCGCCAAGCTGCTGGCAGCGCCGGTAATGGTGGCCAGCGGAGTCCTCAGGTCGTGAGACACCGAACTAAGAATAGCGTTCCGCATGCGCTCCGTTTCCGCGCGCACGCGGGCGTTCTGTGCCTCCTCGGACAGGCACGTCCGCTCAATCGCCAACGCCACCTGATTCACCAGGGACTCAAGCAAATGGAGTTGCTCGGGGTCCAGCAAGAATCCCGAGTCTTTCGAACGGACTGCAACCACGCCGATTGCCCCTGCTGATCCGACCAGGGGCAGGTACAGCGCACTGGCACCCGGCAGCGTATCTGTCCCAACTCCGGCTCGTTCACTGTGATCAAATACCCACTGAGCTACACCAGCCTCCTTCGGGTCCAACTCAAAAAATAGCAGTTCCCCGCGTTGCAGTTGCACCCGCTTTTCCGCATCCGCCAGGAAGATGGCAACTTGAGCGTCAAACACGTCACGGAGATGTTTGGCCGCGAGTTGCGCCAACATGCCGGTTCCACGATGCGTGGCAAGATCGCGACTCATGGCATACAACACCCCTGTGCGCCTTTCTCGGTAGCGAGCCAGCTCAGCTTGCTGGTGGAGACGCACGGCAAGATTACTGATGACCAAAGCCGCCACGAGCATGACGGCGAAGGTCAATAGGTATTGGATGTCGGAGACCGCGAAGGAAAAGTAGGGTGGGACGAAAAAAAAGTCGAAGGCCGCCACGCTCAAAACCGAAGCCAGCACCGACGGTCCACGCCCCCAAAGAATCGCGATGACGATCACGGCAATGAGATACATCATGATCAAATTCGCCGCCGCGAAATATGGAAACATCAGCCAGGCGACCGCCGTCGCAATCAACACCCCGAGCGAAGCATACGCATATTCGGAGACATCGCTGGTCCTTCGGAGACTGCGGCGGACAAGAGGCTGTCCTTCGCCAGCCTCTCCCGTAATGACATAGATATCGATCTCCCCGCTTTGATGGACGAGGTCCGATACGACCGACCCAAACACCCATTCTTTCCACCAGGATCTGACCGGTTTTCCGACAATAATCTTCGTCGCGTTTCGGTTCTGCGCGTAACTCAAGAGTTCCTGGGCTACGTCCTCGCCGGTGAGGGTGACGGTTTCGGCCCCTAACTGCTCCGCCAGTCTCAGTGTTTGTACCAGACGGTCCCGTTCGGTTTGCGACAGGCCAAGATGCCGAGGAAGCTGCACATAGACCGCGATCCACTTGGCATGGAGATCGACCGCCATCTGGCGGGCGGCCCTGATCAAACGAGGGCCACGCGGCTTCATATTGACGCAGACCATGATCGTCTCCGCTGCCGGCCAGGTTCGTACCACTGCATGGTCGCGCCGGTAGACCTCCATCTGCTGGTCGACTCGCTCGGCCGTGCGGCGCAAAGCGAGTTCGCGAAGCGCGATCAGATTTCCCTTGGTAAAGAAATGTTGAATCGCACGTTGGATCTGTTCCGGAACGTAAACCTTCCCGTCTTTGAGCCGCTGAAGTAGATCGTCGGGTGGGAGGTCGATCAGCTCCACGTCATCCGCCCGTTCAAGAACGGAATCCGGGACGGTCTCGCGCACCCGCACGCCGGTAATCTGCGTGACCACATCGTTCAAACTTTCCAAGTGCTGCACGTTCACAGTGGTGTAGACCGTAATACCAGCCTTGAGTAACTCCTGAACATCCTGCCACCGTTTGGCATGACGCTGGCCCGGGGCGTTGGTGTGCGCAAGTTCGTCGATGAGGATGATAGTGGGGTATCGCGCAAGGGCCGCGTCGAGATCGAATTCTTTCAACGTTGCACCACGGTAGCCGACAACGCGGCGCGGGAGGACCTCAAGTTCGTCCACCAACGCCTCGGTTTCAGCCCGGCCATGAGTCTCAACGACGCCGATGACGACATCGACACCGTCACGCCGCTGCTCATGCGCCGCTTCGAGCATGGCGTACGTCTTCCCTACGCCGGGATTGGCGCCGAAGAAGACCTTGAGTTTGCCTTCGGGATCTGGTCGTGGTTGGTTCATGAGAGCAGTTTCCCACGCAACGTTGCGCGCAAAATTAAAGACGACTTAGATGCCGGCGCTTGAATTCTAGGGTAGGCCCGGAGGAGCGTCAACCGCACGACCGCTCGTGCGAGAGTAACGAGTGCTTCAACTAACGCCTCTCGTCCAGAGCTAGATTCAGAAGAAGAACATTGACTCGTGGTTCTCCGAGAACGCCGAGCTGGCGGCCTTCTGTGTGTTGGACCACGAGGTCGCGCAAAACGGCCTCATCAATCCCTCGAACACGAGCCACTCTTCTGATTTGGTACTGAGCAGCCTCCGGGCTGATGTGGGGGTCCAGCCCGCTCCCTGATGAAGTCACGAGGTCGACAGGGACAAGCGAGTCGTTGCCCGGATAAGCGGCCCGCAAAGCGGCCACTCTCGATTTAACCGCTTCGATCAATACAGGGTTGGTGGGCCCAAGGTTTGATCCGCCCGACGCAGCGGCGTTGTAAGGAAATGGCGAGGTTGCCGACGGACGACTCCAGAAATACTCCGGCCTGTCAAAATACTGTCCGATCAACTTGGACCCGATCACCTTGCCTTCGCGCACGATCAAACTGCCGTTCGCTTGGTTCGGGAAAACCAGTTGGGCCAAGCCGGTGACCGCCAGCGGATAGACCAGCCCCGTTAAGACAGTCAGAAGTAACAGCATGGTCAGTGCAGGCCTTATGTGGTCTTTCATAGCTCTCGCCTGTCTCCTCACGACCTGATCGTTTTCCAAGTTAACCGAGATGCAAGGCCACCAGAATCATATCGATCAGTTTGATGCCGACGAACGGCACCACCAGGCCACCTAATCCGTAGATCAAAAGATGCCGCCGAAGTAGCGCTCCCGCGCCGATCGGGCGATAGGTGATTCCTTTCAGCGCAAGCGGAATCAGTGCGATGATGACTAACGCGTTGAAGATGACCGCGGAAAGGACCGCGCTCTGCGGAGTCGCCAGCCGCATCACGTTCAATGCATTGAGCGCCGGATAGGTCGTGGCGAAGGCTGCAGGAATGATGGCGAAGTATTTGGCCACATCGTTGGCAATGCTGAACGTGGTCAACGCGCCGCGGGTCATGAGCAATTGTTTGCCGATTTCCACGATTTCGATGAGCTTCGTGGGATTGGAATCCAGATCGACCAGGTTGCCCGCCTCTTTTGCCGCCTGGGTCCCGGTGTTCATTGCGACGGCAACGTCAGCCTGCGCCAGCGCCGGGGCGTCGTTTGTTCCGTCCCCGGTCATGGCCACGAGTCGGCCCTCGGCCTGAAGATCCCGGATCAACTTGAGTTTGGCCTCCGGCGTGGCCTGGGCCAGGAAATCATCCACTCCGGCCTCCGCCGCCACGGCTGCAGCTGTTTGCGGGTTGTCGCCTGTGATCATCAAGGTCTTGATCCCCATGCGCCGCAGTTCTCCGAACCGCTCTTTGATTCCGCCCTTCACAATATCTTGTAGCGCAATCACCCCCAGCACCTTGGCCTTCTCCGCCACCACCAGTGGCGTTCCGCCTTGTTTTGCAATCGTCTCGACATTCAGCCGGACACACTGAGAAAAGTGCCCTCCCTGCGACGTCACATAAGCCTCGACCGCATCCGCCGCTCCTTTGCGGATCTGCCGCCCGTCAAGATTGACCCCGCTCATTCGCGTCTGGGCCGTGAAGGGAATGAATGTGGCGCCCATCTCATGGATATCACGCGCACGCAAACCAAACTTTTCTTTGGCCAGCACGACGATGCTTCGGCCCTCAGGCGTCTCGTCTGTCAACGATGAGAGTTGAGCAGCGTCGGCCAACGCCCGGACGTCTACTCCCTCCGCCGGAACGAAGGCTGTCGCCTGGCGGTTGCCCAACGTGATGGTACCGGTCTTATCCAGCAGCAGGACATCCACGTCCCCGGCTGCTTCAACAGCCTTTCCCGACATCGCAATGACATTGGCCTGCACCATGCGATCCAGGTCGTCGGAATCAGGCAGACCAAGAGGGCTACCAATACAGTGACGGTAACCGGCGTCCCCTGCCCCATGGCTTGCACGCTGTACAGCGAGAACGGCAACAATGTCACCGTGGCCAGGAGGAAGATGATGGTCAGGGCTGCGAGCAGAATGGTGAGGGCGATTTCATTCGGCGTTTTCTGGCGTTTGGCTCCTTCCACCATGGCGATCATCCGATCCAGAAAACTTTCTCCTGAACTGGCCGTCACACAAACAACGAGCCAGTCAGACAGAATCTTCGTACCCCCCGTGACCGCACTGCGATCACCACCACTTTCCCGAATGACGGGTGCGCTCTCGCCGGTGATCGCGCTCTCGTTCACTGACGCCACGCCGTCGACAACCTCGCCGTCGGCCGGAATGAAATCTCCTGCCTCTACGAGGATCACATCCCCCTTCGTGAGCTGATTCGCGGATACCACGCTGAACGTATCGCCTCGCTGGAACTGACGGTTCCACGGGGCATGATGCTCTCTGCCGAGATCGACAGCGCCGAGCTTTTTGGCCGTAAGTTCATGACGCGCCCGCCTCAGCGAATCGGCCTGCGCCTTGCCCCGACCTTCCGCCATAGCTTCTGCAAAGTTTGCAAACAGCACGGTGAACCAGAGCCAGACCGTGATCGAGAGAATGAACCAGGTGGGAGTCTCCCCGGTTCCCGCCAGAGCCTGCGCGAACAAAAGGGTCGTCAAAACGCTTCCGACCCAGACGATAAACATGACTGGATTCTTGACCTGATGACGAGGGTCGAGCTTGAAGATGGCATCGCGCGACGCATGGCGTATCACTGCGGTGTCGAACAGAGACTGGGACTTGTGTGCTTTTGTCGACATGCTCATCGGATGTGACTCCTTACTGTCCCCTCATCATCAGCTCTTCCACGATCGGCCCCAAGGCTAGAGCAGGTAGAAACGTAAGCGCCCCGACCATCACCACCACGCCGATTAAGAGAATCACGAACAACGGGGTGTGAGTCGGCAAAGTCCCTGGGCCGGCCGGCACCAGTTTCTTGCGAGCCAAGGCACCTGCGAGTGCCAGAATGGGGATAGCCAGCCAGAATCGGGATATCAGCATCGCAATGCCGCCCGTCAGATTGTAGAAGGGCGTATTGACGTTGAGACCGGCGAAGGCGCTGCCGTTGTTGTTCCCCTGAGAAGTATAGGCATAGAGGACTTCGCTGAACCCGTGGGGGCCGGGATTCAGGATAGACGATCTGCCGGTCTCAGTGCTGATCGCCAGGGCTGTGAAACCTAAGACGACGATGGGCATGATGAGAATGAGTAGCGCGGCCATCTTCATCTCATAGGGCTCGATCTTCTTGCCCAGATACTCCGGTGTCCGCCCGACCATGAGGCCAGCAACAAACACGGCGATGATGGCAAAGACGATCATGCCGTACAAACCTGAGCCGACCCCTCCGAACACCACTTCGCCGAACTGCATGAGAAACAGCGGCACGAGTCCGCCCAATGGGGTATAGGAATCATGCATCGAGTTCACGGAGCCATTGGAAGCGGCAGTCGTCACGGCGGACCACAGGACCGACTGAGTGATGCCGAAGCGCAGCTCCTTCCCTTCCATGTTGCCGCCTGCCTGACCGGCTTGGGCCCGCAGATCCACAGTGGCTCCGGCCAGCAGTGGGTTGCCGTTTTGTTCAGCCCACAGTCCGAGTGAAACAAAACCGAGCAGAAGAATGGTCATGGCGGCGAGAATAACCCAGCCTTGGCGAGCGTCTCCCACCATCATGCCAAAGGTGTAGCAGAGCGCGGCCGGGATAAGAATTATCGCCAGGACTTCCAGAAAATTGGAGAAGGGCGTGGCATTCTCGAACGGATGCGCTGAATTGACGTTGAAGAATCCGCCGCCGTTCGTGCCGAGCTGCTTGATGGCGATCTGGGAGGCAGCCGGACCCACGGCAAGAATCTGCTCGATTGCCTTGACAAACTCGGGTTTTGGCTTTCCCTGTGTGTCGAGCACGGCCTGGCCATTCGCATCGGTCACGGACTTGGCATAAGCGGTCGGCTGTATCAGCATCGCCGTCTGATAGGAATTCATGTTCTGGACAACACCCTGGGACACCAATAGGACCGATAAGAGCAGAGCCAGAGGCAGCAGGATGTAGAGCGTACTACGGACCAGGTCGCTCCAGAAATTTCCCAGGGTCGTCGTCGTGCTCCGGCTCAAACCCCGAATCAATGCAACGAGCACTGCCATTCCCGTCGCGGCGGAGACAAAGTTCTGCACGGTCATGCCGAGCATCTGGGTCAAATAACTCAAGGTGGTTTCCCCGCCATACGCCTGCCAGTTGGTGTTCGTCACGAAGCTTACGGCTGTATTGAAAGCCAGGTCCGGTGCGACCGCGCCGAGGTTGGCCGGGTTCAGGGGCAAAAGACTCTGTAGACGCAACAAGCCGTAGAGGAACATGAACCCGGCCGCATTGAAGAACAACATGGCCGCTCCATAGCGTTTCCAGTCCATCTCATCGCCTGGTCGAACGCCGCAGAGACGATACATGGCCCGTTCAACAAAACCGAGAAGACGGTCCAAACCGCAGGGTTTGCCTTCATACACTCTCGCCATATACCAGCCTAGCGGCTTCACAAGTGCTAGCAACACGACGAAGTACACGAGTACTTGGAGGATTGCATTCGTGGTCATCAGAACCGCTCCGCCTTCAGCAACGCGATCATGAGATAGATCAACAGGCCCACAGATACCATTCCGCTCAGCACATACATCGCATTCATGCCCACCATCTTAGAGTCGCTCCAGGCCCAAGATCAGCCACCTGGAGAGGATGAAGAAACCCACCACCAGCCCGATGTAGATCAAGTCCATCGTGAGATCCTCTATAGGCAATCAGTCTATCTCTCTCGCCGTAAAAATGGCGTCAAAATGGTCGTGTGCATCGTCAAGAAGAGATCAAAACTCGTGCAACACAGTGAAATGTTGGTGAAGGTGTACTGACCTTGAGCAGTAAGAAGCGAGGTGGGCTAGGCCGACAGACGCCGATAGTGTCGCAGCAAGATGGCGCTGCCCCAGAAGAAGGAGCCAAGCATGAGGAGAATTCCGATATTGTAGGTGAAGTGAGCCAACCGATGATCCCATTCCAATAAGCCCAGCATTGTCAGAATATTGTTCCAGTCATGTCCGTCGGTTTCTTTCCCGGTCACTCCGCCGATCAACATGAGGTCAAGCGCTCGCGCATCGTTGATGTAGGGGGCAATGTCCATCAGGCTCTCCGCAGTCCACCACAGAGCCACTGCCGCGCCGAACGGATCACGAGTTCTCACAAGGAAGGTCCCGAGGCAGATCATCGGCATGAGAACTTGGCCAAGACTCCCGCCGAGAATCGTCATGAAGCGACCGAATGGGATGAAGATCACATGTCCCGCTTCATGAAAGGGCAGATTGATCAGGTGAAGAAAGGACTCTCCGGTGTAATTCGTTTCGAGCGATGTGGTGATAAATTTCCACCCCCACCACACCAGAACCACCAATAGAGCAGCGCGACCGTAGAACGTCATCGAATCGGTAGTTGTATCCGACTCGATCAGCCATTGCTTGGCTGTCAGGAACCATTCAGATCTCGATGTCAATGGTGAGATGGGTGAAACAGATACTTTCCGCACATCTGGACGATACTTGTCGAAAATGATACCGCAGCGTACACACTCCACTGCACCATCAGATCGTTCAGCATGACATTTTGGACACCGAGTCGTGGATGCGCCGGTCGCGAGCATAGCTCCACTCTAAAAGCGAGGTATGAATCAGACAAGAAAATCAGCAGAATGATACGGACTTGAGCAACGAGTGATTAGTGGAAGGAAAACGGAACCGGTGCAAAGCTGACGACAAATACGGCGAAGGCAATCCAGCCGACGATCGTCCGGTTGCGACCCAATGGTACATGAGGATCCATGACGGGTGGATGGCCGAGACCCCAGAGTCCTGCCATGAACGCCCAGAGCAACCAGCCTGGCCAGCCGAAGAATCCCAAGGCCAACAAGATCGGTAGAAAGGCGAGCGCCATCGTCCGCTGCCGACGGCCCCAAAGAGCATAGGCCACATGGCCGCCGTCGAGCTGACCGATTGGAAGAAGATTGAGAGAGGTGACGAAGAGTCCGAACCAGGCGGCGAAGCCGATCGGGTGGAGCACCACGTCTGCCTCCGGCGGGAGCGGCCCGATGATCACCCAGGACATGAACTGTAGCAGCAAAGGCTCGCCGAGTTGCAATCCAAACGTGCCGGTTCGATCCACGACTGTGGACAGATTCAGTCCCACGATCAATGCCACGACGGCAACCACGAAGCCCGCCAAGGGACCGGCGACGCCGATGTCAAACAGCGCACGGCGGCTCAGAATCGGACCACGCATGCGGATGATGGCACCGAACGTCCCAATGAAATGCGGTGGTCCAGGAATAAACAGCGGCAAGGAGGCGGGAACTCGGTGGATCTTGGATAACAGATAATGCCCCAACTCGTGTGTGGTGAGAATAAACAGCAGCGCACCGGCAAACGGGATGCCCCGCCAAAGCGTCTCGGGAGAACTCAAGAGAAAATTGAGAGGCCCACGCACCGGACCGTGGTAGGCTTGGTAAGCTCCAGCCCACAACGTCGTAAAGACCGTCAGGAGAAAGAGGACGATCGGTAATGCCCACTTGGAAAAAAGCGACGGCTCTCCCTCATCATCGATCTCCGTCACATCAATGATTTCTTGAGCAGGCTCTTCCCTGGCATCAAGAACAGGCGTGTTCTCAAGATCTCGATGTTCATGCCGTCCCGATCCATCCATGTCATCCCTGTCTACTGAATCGTCACAAACGGATTGTGATCGAGTTCTTCCTCAACGGTTGTTGCAGGTCCATGCCCTGGCAGAAGGCGATAGTCAGGAGAGAGCGTCAGCAGACGGTCGCGAACCGAATTGAGATGAGCCGAATACAGCTCCTTGGGATTGGACCGACCGATCGATCCGGCAAAGAGGGTATCACCGACGAAACAGACCGGGAGTTGTTCGTCATCCAGCCGGTAACAGATGCCGCCCGCGGTATGGCCCGGTGTCGTCAAACAGTGAAGCGTACGGCGTCCGACGCTGATCGACAATCCATCTGCCGGCGCCACCAGCAGCTCCGTCCGTGGCCGCCAGCTCAACAGGCCCACATCCTCCGGTCCAAGATAGACCGGGACTTCATGACGGCTGAGAATCTGCTCGATTCCATCCGCATGGTCCGCATGGCCATGCGTCAGACAAATACCTAGCAGGCGCAAGCTGCGTCGTCGAAGCACATCAAGCATCGCCTCAGCATTATAGGCCGTATCAACCAACAACGCTTCACCCTCATCATGCAGAACGTATCCCTGGACGCCGTACCCGTTAATGGAACCCTGCACCATGTCCACCCAAGGTGGCATGCGTTGGACAACCGGCTCCCACTTATCAATGGCGATTTGCTCCAGCGGCTCAGCCCGCAAGTCCAAAGCCTTGGCCAGTGCGCGCACCTCCGCACGGTCTCGCGGCTGATCGCCACGTTCCAGCGCTGTAATATCGCCCCCCGGCAACCCCGTCATTCGGGCTACATCGCCGACCGACAACCCTTGTCCGATCCGCGCCTTTTTGAGGATATCGCAAAAGTCGTCTTCTAACGGCATGGCAGCCTATAGCCAAAAGAGAATGCGAAAGGTACGAATCCGACAATAGTGTCGCTGAATCGAGTTCGCTTCATCATAGTCCGTCCCATCACCCTTCAGGAGTGAGTGCGATTTCTTTCACGTCTCCAAATGTCGAAAGGGCCTTCGGCAACGCCTCCCCTGACCCAACGGCCACGATCTTCAATCGATCGGGGCGCAAATGTTTCTTGGCCGCCGCTAAGACCTCCGCTTTCGTCAGCTGCACGACCTTGGTCCGCAGCTGTTGCAGAAAGTCCTTCGGCAATCCATCGTACTCTAACTCGATCAACCGGCTAACGATCGCCGAAGGGCTGGCAAAGGAAAATACGAACGAATTCACATACGCTTCCTTGGCCTCCGCCAGCTCGGCATCGGTCACCGGCTCGGCGCGGATGCGTTCGATATTCGCCACGAACCGCTCAATCACTTCCTGTGTGGAGGTCAACTTGGTTTCCGCCCGCATCAGCCAGACACCCTGGTCATGCATCCCCGTATTGAGACGGCTGCCGACGGAATAGGCCAGCCCCCGTTTCGTCCGCACATCGTTGAAGAGGCGGCTGCGAAATGAACTCCCGCCCAAAATATCGTTCGCGATGGCCAACGCCACGTAATCGGGATCATTCTCCTTGATCGAAAGATGTCCCACCCGAAGATGGGTCTGCGAGGTCTCTTTACCGACGAACCGGACAACCGGCCTGGACAGCTCCGCCTCCGGTACATCACCGATCCTCAGCTCCGGCACCGTTCCCTTTTCCCAATTTCCGAATACTTTGCGCAGAGAGGCCACCATCTCATCTCTCTTGAAATCACCGGTCACACCGAGGATCATCCCGTTCGGATGAATCGTGTTGTGATGGAAGGTAACGAGATCGTCCCTCGTGATGCGTGTGACCGAATCCAGCGAGCTCTCTCTGGCACTCGGATGAGCGGCCCCATAGAGCATCTTGGCAAATTCACGGCCGACGATGGAACCGGGATTATCCTGACGGCGGCGGATCCCCTCGATCGCCTGCAGCTTGACTAATTCGACACGGGCAGGATCGAACGCTGGGGTCCGAATGAGACCGGCGAAGATCTCCAACCCTCGATTCACATCTTTGCTCAGGACATCGAGAGACGCCGACCCTGATTGCCGTCCGATCCCGATACTCACATCAGCCGCGAATTGCTCCAGCTCAGCATCAACCTGCTCTGCGGAAAGACCGCCACCGCCACCGGTCCGCATCACCGCCCCGGTCATGCCAGCGAGTCCGATCTTATCGATTGGATCAAGCCAACTCCCTGTTCGCATCGTCGCCGTGATCGACACCAACGGCAATTCATGGTCTTCCAGCAAATAGAGGACCATGCCGTTGTCCAGCACGACCCGCTCGGGTTCCGGTGGTGAAAATTCCACCGGCTTAAACGTCATGGTTCTGGGATCACCGAGTGAGAGTTCCCCCGCACACACCGTGGTGACTGACGCCAGCAACATGGCTACGCCAACCAAGCCAGCGATTCCACCTCCCCTCACCCCTCCCCCCTTACCCCTCATCGTCCTCATGGTCTCACCTCACCGGCTGGTACTCCAGCAACGGCCTTCTCAGTCTGTTTCTTCACTAAGACCGCCACGGTACGGTTTGATTTTGTAAAGTACTGCGTCGCCACTCGCTGCACATCAGCCGCCGTGACCTTGGCAACCTTGTCACGTGATGTCACGATGTAGCGCCAGCCGCCTGCCACCGCCTGATATAAGGATAGTTGAGCAGCCAGACCGCTATTCGATCGCAGGCCTCGGACGAGATCGGCATCCAAATTATTGAGCACCTTTTCCAGTTCTTGAGAGGAAACCGGCTCTCGCTTCAACCGTTCCAACTCCTCATAGATGGCAGTTTCGACTTCCGCTGTCGTATGAGGGGCTAAGGGAGTCGCTGTGACGACGAAGAGATTCGGCGCCCGCACTCCCGGATGACTGGCATCTGCCCCGACTGAGACGGCCAGCCGCTTCTCCCGTACCAGCTTGTGATGCAAGCGAGACGTCAGTCCATCGCTCAGTACCGCGTCGATCACGTCAAACACATCGTCATCTGAATCCCCCAAGGTTGGCTTGTGGTACCCAATCACGATAGCCGGCTCGGCATCAAACTCCACGTCAACTCGCCGCTCGCCTCGCTGCTCCGGTTCGATCGTCACCAAAGGCGGCGCCGGCGGTGCGGCAGGAATTTTCCCGAACGTCTGCTCAATCAACGCGATGGTTTCTTGTGGATTGATATCGCCGACCAACGCTATCGTGGCACGATTGGGACCATAGTGGGTCTTGAAGAAGGCTTCCGTGGTGGCGGGTGTCAACGACAGGATATCCGATCCCCATCCGATGGTTGGAACCCCATAGCCATGAGCGCGAAACGCGGCCGACGTGAAGGTCTCAAACAACAGACCGTTCGGACTGTCTTCGTTCCGCAGACGCCGTTCTTCCATCACGACACCCCGTTCCTTATAGAACTCGCGCAACACAGGGTTGGCCATTCGGTCTGATTCAATCGCCGCCCACAAGGGCAACCGATTGGACGGCAGACTAATCATATACCGCGTCACATCCTTGCCCGTGGATGCATTCAGTCCGACACCGCCATGCCGCTGATACAACAACGCCATTTCATTCCCGACCACGTAGCGCGAGGCCTGCGTCTGTAGCTCAACGAGGCGATTCTGGAGTGACTCAATCGCGGCACGCTCTTCAGCCGTTGCACCACTCCCTTTAGTGGCCAGATCACGCTGACGTTGGTCGAGCTCGGTCCCGACGAGCGCGAGTTCGTCCAAAATCGGTTTTTCGTTCTCATAGTTTGTCGTGCCGACGACACGCGTGCCTTTAAAGGCCATATGCTCATAGAGATGCGCGAGTCCGGTTTGGCCGACCTGCTCATCGATCCCACCCACCGCGAAGGTGATGTTGATGGAGACGACAGGCGTCTGATGTCGTTCGACCATGAGCACGGTCAGCCCATTTGCCAACCGGTGCTCGATCACCCGTTCGGCGAGACTCGGCGTGGCAGCGTAGGCCGGATTGAAGATCGAGGGGAGGCTCAAGATGATGAAGGCGCAGGCCCCAATCATCGAACAACCGATCGCACCTGAGAACATTCCGCAGACCCTTTTCAATCGTTCCCTCTCACGATAGGTCATATAAAAATCTCCATGAGTTGTTCTGGCTTTTCGATGAACCAATCGGGCTGACAGGCTGCCATCTTCTCCCGATTGCCCATCCCATACCCGACGGCACAGACGCGAATACCGGCGTTATGTCCTCCATTGATATCATTCGTACTGTCTCCGACGAGGACCGTCCGCTCTTTCGGCGCACCTACTGTTTCCATGATGTGCAATAACATCCCTGGCTCCGGTTTGAGTCCAAACCCGTTGTCCCCACCGACCATGTACATGAAATGCTGAGGACCCAACCCATTCAGGATCACACGGGTGTATTCGATCGACTTGTTGGTCGCAATCACTTTGTCTTTCTGGGAAAAATGTTGCAACATCGGCTCAATACCTGGATAGAAGCTGGTCCGGTCCAGACAATGTTCAAGATAATGGCCTCGAAAAATTTTGAGCGCTTCTTCGAATCTGGTTTGATTTCCCTCCCCGACTGCCAGACGCAGCAACCGCTTCACGCCATCACCGACAAACCCGAAAATTTCTTCGATGGGGCGTTCGGGCAATCCCAGCTCAGCAAGGGTCAAGTTGACGGATTTCGCAATATCCCACTTCGACTCGATCAGGGTACCGTCCAAGTCGAAAATCATCAAATCCACAGAGGTCTTAGCCATTACTTCGCCTTTCGCAATGAGTCAATGAGGGCAGCGAGCACGATCCGTTGCGCTTCATCCTGTTCATGGGCTTCAGCCTCTCGTGCGAAACTCACCATCCGTTTCAGTCCGACGTGGGGAGGGATCACCGGCGCAATGATCCGCCAATAGTTTCCCACCACCTTCACGTGAAAGCGAACCTCTTCCGTCTTGTCCTCAGGCACGAAAATGGCGGTGTCTAGGTAGACCGCTCCACGCACGTGAAATGTGACTGGAATGATCACCTCCAGATTGTTGAGAATCTCCCATTTTCGATAGTCCTCCGGGACGGTTGTTTCCTGTATGAGGACGACACGACTCCATGCCGGCTCTTCTTTCCAATCAATATAAGGGCGCACGGTCTCGAATGACGGAGCGTCCAAGCGAGCCCCCTTCTGGTCCAACAGCACATACCGCTTCACGACTTCCGCTGGAGACCGCCTCATCGAACCGCTCGGACTCAGTTGGGCGTACGAAGGGACGGCCAGAGCGAAGACAGCCACAGCAACCAGGCAGTGAATGAGGCGCTTGGGTAAAGAATACACGCGTCTAACCGGATAGGTCTCACACACAGCGGACAGGTTTCGAAGGATGACCCAAGAACATAAATCACATCCCTCTTTCTTGAGATGTACGCTTCCGCCGCCTTATTCTAACAAAGGAGGCGAGAGACATCCAGGTAACGAGGTGGTGGCGCCTGCATTGTTTGACCTTCTTGAAAAGAGAATGCTACGGTCGCCCCTTGGCAAGATGCGCACAAAAGCCGTCCCGCAGGGCCGCAGCGAACGAAGAGGCGAAGCGTAGACTGTTTTCACCCGCCCACCCATCGGCTGTATGAACAGGCGTTTGCCCGGGCCGTACGTTGAGCCTCTGAGCGATGCGAGAACGCCGCTGGCGGTCTTTTCCCGCATCCTCTTAGGTCAACATCTTGGCAAGGGAAAGGCGCCTGTGTTCACCCCTCAATGGAAACAAGTTCAGCTTATCGGTCTTCTTATCAGCCTGCTTTGCACGATTAATCTGGCGTCCTCGGTCTCAATCGCTGCTGCCGATCTGGGCGACGAACTTCTGAATGCGAATCCCATCCTCAGCGCACCGGGTCACATCGAGCAACCGTCCTCGCTCACCACACCTCCCCAGAAGGCCTATGATCTGCTCAAACAGCTCAAGAAGCGAGGCGGGATACCCCTGCCAGGCTACGTCGGAGGGCGTAACTTCCAAAATCGAGAACGACGTCTTCCACGAGGCTCCTATCGGGAGTATGATGTGAATCCTAAGATACGAGGCCGCGGTCGCGATGCCGAACGCATCGTCATCGAACAGCGAACCGGGAAAGCCTATTATACCGGAGATCACTACCGAACGTTTGTTTCCCTGAACTGACGAACGTCCAAACCGACGGATAGGTCTATGGCAGGAACCCCTACCTTACAAGCTCATCTTTGCAATGCCACATCTCCCTGGTCGGCTCTTCTCGTCGTCCCTCGAGGGACCTCAGCCTCGGCCCTGGTGAAAACACCGCCGGGCTTTGCCGTGCGTACCATCCAGGGAAAGAAATGCCGAACTCCATCGACTCTCTTCAGTGAGTTTGCACGGGCACTGGATTTTCCAGATTACTTCGGACACAACTGGGACGCATTGGAGGAGTGTCTGGTCGATTTCGAATGGCTTCCCGCTAAAGGATATATCTTGCTCATTCACGATGCCGACGCTGTGCTGCCCGAGGATGAAGAGGAGTACGAAACGCTACTGGAAATCCTCAGCGACGCCGGCGAAGCCTGGAGCAAGGGACAAACGGCCGAGGGTCGGCGCGCCCCATTCCATGTGTGTTTGACGGTGACGGAACAGAACAAATTAAAACGGACACACTGGCACGTGAAAGAGTTCTCCCCTACCGAGTCAGCAACACCCAAGACGAAACCCAGCCTAAAACGTGCGCCGAAGCGGTCTAAAAAATAACACGTTCGACGACGAGCTGGGGTAGACCACACCGGCAAGAAGAAACTAACCGCGAGTCTTTTGAGCCAAGCCCCTTAACCCAACACATAACCGCACGACCGATCGCACCGCCCGGCGAATATGGGAAGGACGCTCCTTGGGCATGTCGATGGATGCGCCAGGGAGACCTATGCTCCGTTGACGGGCGGTCCAACGAGCTCGTACCAGCTGCAGATGCTCAATGCAGATACTATGCGTCTCTCGGCGGTCTCCAAAGGGAGCCTTTTCTCCGACGAATCCCACCCGACCTTCCCCGCGGCACCATGAGCAAATGACTTGCATATTCGTCTCGCTTTTCTGAGCAACCTAACATCCCAGCAAGCCAGCAAGAATCGCGCCGTTACGCCGCAACGGAGTCCAGGCCGAAAACAAGCGAGAACTTCAACTTCCTTTCGATTCTCAGAGTGTGTTGCCGTATCTATATCGATGGATACGGTATCCCTTACGACATTTTTTGACCGCTCACAGCGCTCCTCCGAACAAATCGTACAACAATGGGTTTCTTGACCGGCTCTCGCCCTGCATGATAGGGTGCGCCGCCAATATGAAAACATCCCGCTCTACCAAGCTCTTCACTGAGGCCCAGCAACTTATTCCCGGTGGCGTCAATAGCCCCGTTCGAGCCTTCCGCTCGGTCGGCGGGCAACCACGCTTCATCGCACGCGCCAAGGGATCACGGCTCTACGATGTGGACCGCAACGTCTATATCGACTACGTGCTGTCCTGGGGACCGATGATCCTAGGACACGCCCATTCGGCGGTTATCGAATCGATCAAGAAGGCGGCTGGGCGAGGCACCAGTTACGGAGCCCCGACCGAGTCGGAAGTGTCGCTGGCCAGAGAAATCCGCAGCGCCTTCCCCTCCATGGAAAAGATCCGGCTGGTCAGCTCCGGGACCGAAGCCGTCATGAGCGCGATCCGAGTGGCACGAGGGTTCACCAAGCGAACCAAGGTCATGAAATTCGAGGGGTGCTACCACGGTCACGGGGACTATCTATTGGCCAAAGCCGGGTCCGGGCTGGCGACATTGGGGATTCCTGATTCACCAGGCGTGCCGGACGACTTTGCCAAACACACGCTCACTGCTCCCTATAATGATATCCGTACCGTCCAGCAACTGATCACGGCCAACCGGGATCAGCTAGCCTGTATCATTGTTGAGCCGATCGCAGGAAATATGGGAGTCGTTCCGCCAGCTCCAGACTTCGTGTCGGCACTCCGACAGTTGACTGCCGAACACAACATCTTGTTGATTTTCGACGAAGTCATCTCGGGGTTTCGTGTCAGTTATGGAGGCGCGCAGGCACTCTATGGTATCAAGCCCGATCTGACGGTGCTAGGCAAGATTATCGGAGGAGGCTTGCCCGTCGGTGCTTACGGCGGGCGGAGAGAGATCATGGATCTCATTGCACCGGTGGGACCGGTTTATCAGGCCGGTACTCTCTCCGGCAATCCGCTGGCAGTCTCTGCCGGATTGGCGACGCTCAAGCAGTTGCGCGCAAAGGGAGTGTATAAGCAACTCGAGGAGCGATCAGCAGCTCTAGCCAAGGGGATTGGCGAAGCGGCGAAAAAGGCCGGAATTCCCGTGACGCAGACCCGAATCGGGTCGATGTTGACGACCTTCTTTACCCCAGGCCCTGTTGTAGACTGGAATACGGCGAAACAGTCAGACACGAAGCGCTACGGCCAGTTTTTTCACCACATGCTGGAGCAGGGTGTCTATCTCGCGCCCTCTCAGTTCGAGGCTGCCTTTCTCTCCACCGCCCACAGCACACAGGACATCGAGAAGACCCTCCGCGCCGCGCACACTGCCTTCAAGAAACTCTAGCTGAGCGTCTGCCCAAGAGGTCCAGTCAGATTGGTCATTCGTATCGTCTAGGATACACTCGTTATCTATTTAGATACAGGCCACTGACACCTGAGAGCCCTTCCCTTTGAGGCCTATCTGAGTACTCTCTACTCATCATCCTCATCTTCGGCCTCTAAGGCCTCTTGCCGCTTCTGTTCCTCCATCGCGTTATGGAGCAGCATGCGAATAAACATCGAATAGAGCGACCCTTTTTCCAACGTGCCGCCAGGCGGGATGGCGATTTTCCCTTCCTTAATCATGCGATCCATCCAAGCTTTTTGATCCGGGGCGATCAATATAGGAATTTCAACCAACCCCACCCGTCCCATCATATCCATGACATTCAACCTCCGTGAATCGTGAAGCGTCGTTCGTATCTCGTAAAAATGCAAACCCATTGCAGCATGCGGTTTTGAACATTGTCAATCGATCAGAGTCTGGCGCGATACCTGCATATGCACACATTCTATGAAACTGCATGTGCCCATTGCGACTTGGTTGCTCATCGGCTGGTGGGTTCTCATACCCTTCGAACCCAATGCCCATGCTGATCGTTTACCGAACTCCGATCTTGGTTCGACTCTACAACCGCAATGTGATCTCTGCTGGTATCCGTCACCGAATCAGGAGCAAGACTCAGATCGCCTCCCCACCTACAAGCAGCGTCGGCCTCGGCGTCCGCCGGACAGCCGACCACAGCGCTACCCCAAAGGACGGTACAAACTCGGCTCTACGCACAAACAGTCTCGGCTTTCTACGCTTCGCACTCGGTCAAGGCAGGAAGTGCGACTGCTGAGCACGCTATTAGTACGCGTTGTTGATGGAGATACCATTCGCATTGGGTCTCAACGCATCAGACTTCGCGGCATCGACACTCCAGAAATGAGCGAGCTGCAAGGACCGGCAGCCAAGCAACGGCTAGAAGAACTCCTTCGCGGTGGCTCGATTCGCATCGAGCCACACGGCCGAGATGTCTACGATCGTCTTCTGGCCGACGTGTTTGTGAATGAACTGAACGTGGCGGAAATTCTTCGGAGCGAAGGTTTTTCGAAAGCAGGATAGTCCGGTATCAGCGCGATTCATCACTGCTGGGTCGCGGCAGAATCACGCGCTCTCCCAGAGGAACACTCAGATGAAACCCATCACTCATGGTAAAGCCATTTCTGGAGTTGAAGTCACAAACATCTCCAAACATGGACTCTGGCTGCTTGTCAGAGACAACGAACTTTTTATTCCCTTTAAAGAGTTTCCCTGGTTTCAAGATGCCTCCGTGCGGAAGCTCATGAATGTGGAGCAGCGCACACCCAGCTGCCTGCATTGGCCCGATCTCGGAATTGATCTCGCTGTCGAATCCGTCAGATGCTTTCCGCTCCTGTCACGAACATCACGCCCAACAACACGTTCTAGCCGACAGGCAAAGACGAAACCTATCACGATGTCGAAAAGCAATCTGCGTTTAGGTCCTCTCAGAACGTAACCCAAAGTGTGAATTCAAGGTTAAAGTGCAACACCTGCGACCCGAACGAAGACTTCTGGCAATGAGATACACGAATATGTCAGACGCCCGCACACCTTCAAGGAAATACACGATGAGCACCAGAAAGGTCTACGATAGCTGCTGCTCTTGCGAGGCGGTGCAGATCACGCAGGGAGCCGAAAATATCCGCACGTACAGCAAGACTCGCTGAGTTTTCGCAAATGGTGCACAACCTATGGAGGCCATATCTTTACTGAACATCCTACGTGGGGACTTACCGGCGTGTGTGCGGCAGTCATTCCTGACTTCCCCTACCAGGCAGCCTCCATGTGAACCATGGAGAGACCAAACTACGAATAAAGGACTGGCTGCCGAAGATGAAAGACCTGCCAAAAGAGATGGGAGGCTCAGACACCAGCATCCCCGAATGAGTCTGTCCAGAGTTCAAACGATCGGGATCGGAGAAAGGTTGGACCGACTTGGCGTGGCGTCGTGCAATCCAAGTCTCACTGAGCCGGTATCTGTCCCCTTAGCAGCCGACGAGGGCAAGCTTGCAGATGCAAGCTCGCTCAGCATCCGACATGACCCAAAACTCGTGCGTCCTTGAACTGTTTCTGAGTCCCTTCAATCCCTGAGTCAACCGGATGGGTCGAGGAACGGACCATTGAATCATCGAAGCGCCGGGACTAGAATTCGTCCGGTTGTTCATTGTCGCGGGTGTTGTCCTTCAAAGGAAAGGCCACTTGAAGCTAAGACACTTCATCGCCATCGGGGGAATACTCTGGGCATCGCCTGCCCACGCAGGGAGCCCCATGGCAGCCCAAGTCTGCGGCCTCCTCACGTCCCCCACACTCACTGCCGTCCAAACATCGATGGGAACTGGTGAGGGCTGTGCCTGGCAATGGCCCAACGGCCAGGCACTCTCTATATATGTCCATATCGAGCAACAAGCTGAAACGATGGCGTTGATAAAGCAGACGATAGACCTGTACCTACAAAACCCCGCGTTCAAACAGATGACCCTTCCCGTCTGCACGGGAAGCGATATGGTTGTCGGTGATTTCCGAAATGGCAAAGGCCCCGGCGGCACCGGGTACACCCAATGTTCGGGTTTTGTGCTGACCTTTAGCTTTCAAGGTGCCGATGCCCAAAAACATTTGCCTAACATCGCCAAGCAGCTCTCTGGCAAGACCTTGGCTCGCTAGCCCCCTAATCCTGTGAGGAAGCCGTCCATTCTCAAATCGAGCCACATACAGAACCTGATCCTGGGCTCGGCCTTGGCACAGCCAGAGGTCAACCCCGTGAATGGGTCATGGAGGATCGTCGCTGAGAACCAACGAACCACCTTTTGTGCAACTGAAAGGGTACGATCATGAAAAACGTTGAGATGAGCGTCGAAGGGTCTGTGTTGACGATCAGAGTGGACCTCTCAAAGGAGTTCGGTCCCTCTTCAACAGGCAAGACAATCATCATTGCTTCGACGGAAGGGAACGTGGCCGTTCCTAATCGGCAAGAGAAGATCGGACTCAATGTGTACCGAAAAAAATAGCGCTGCCCCCAGCCATTTGGCTCTAGCTCCCTCCCCGACGAGGCTGCTTTCTTTTCTGACCGCCTCTTGACAGATCAGAAAGAGCGCTCTAGACGCATCAATTCATCTACGATCCACAGACAATTCTTATGGCTGTGGATAGAGCGATGCATCTGGTGATCGAGCCAATGGCTCCACTGGGAGTTGTCTTTGATGCTGAGCACATACTTCTAGGAATGCGTGAAAACATCGAGAAGAATAATGTAAACCACTATTAGTGGTGGTAGCTCTGGTACAGTGCAGACGCCTAAAAAGCAGGCAGTCTGGTAAATAGATACGTCATTTATGCATCGCGCGACTAAGAGACAGACTTGTTCACAAGGTTATCCACAGATGATGGGGATCATGGTGTCAAGTCTTCTTCTGACGTTTCACGGTCCATGTGATGCATGATAAATCGCCTTCAAATTCAGACCTCTCCGCTTGTTTCTTGACACCCTTCGTATATTTCTCCGACAATCTGGCCAATTCTGTAGTCTTTGAACGCAAACTTTTGAGACGGCCCTCATATGCTCTCACCAAGTAGCCCGCATCTTGTTGCTTGAGGTCCACTGAAATCACCAATCCGATCGGCACCTAAAGATTTTTGAGGTAGGAATGGACCGCTTTCACCATGTCGTGCTTGCCGTCGTTGCTTCGATATTTTTAGCGGGGTGCGCTTCCCATGCTGATAAGTCGGCAGGAGGGTCGGATCGATCCGCAAGGGTAACCGCGAGCGGATACACCAAAGAAGGCTGTCTGCTCAATCTGAAGCTAACCGCGCGGGAGAGAAGCGTACGATTGATACCCGACGACGTGCAAGTGGAATCGAGCTGGCTCATGCTTATTTTCCCATTCTTGAATCAGGAAGCCTATCGGTGCTCGGGAAGTTTCATCGAACGAGTGAAACGGCCAACGAGCAAAGATCCGCTTTACCCAATGGAGTAATTCGGGCTGCGACGTCTCACTCAGTTCGCCGCTGTGTCCGATCTCGCCTGCCGATGTGGCAACAGCCAGCAGATGGTGGACGAACTGGCATCACAATAGGTGAACGGCTTCACAGCCCCGTTGCAAAGTGAATCAGGAAGGCGATAGGATTCCTTCGTTGTTTCCCCATTTACGGAGAGGGGAAGCGCCGACATCGATTGAGAGTTCAACGCAGGCGTTTCCGCCTGTGCCTCGTGAGCGGATTTCATGGACACACGAGTCTATTGAAATTCGTTGATGAGACGCGACTTCATTTATGGTCACTGCACCTTAGCAGCTCGTGGGTGAGACATGATGATCGAAAAATTATCCGCCTTCACGCTTATATCCCTCACCATGTTATGCGGAGTTGTGCCGGTTTCTATGGCTGTCGGAGATGCAGACGGCCAGTCGCCACACGACGAATTGAGCGTAACGAGAAACCATCTCCAGCAGGCCAAACAAAGAATCGATGAACTCGAGCGACAACTCGCCGCCGGCAATCTGGAGAATGCAAAACGGCGGATCGGTGAGTTGGTTATCCAACTCCATGCCAAAGATAGTGAGATCACAGCCCTGCGATCCAATGTCTACGAGAATTCCAAGAAGCTTCGAGAGGATCTTGCGTCACAAGCTGAGGAGCTCAACCAGGCCAAACGCCGCGTCGTCGAGGTTGAACAACAGCTGACGACGGGGAAAGGGCAAGAATTGACGCAGGCCAAACGCCGCGCAGCCGACGCCGAACAACAGACAGCTAAAAAAGACCAGGAACTGGTGCAGGCTAAACGTCGTGTCGCCGAAATCGAACAACAGATGGTGGGGAAGGAGCAAGAGCTGGCGCAGGCCAAACGTCGTATCGCCGACGCCGAACAGCAGATGGCGGGGAAAGAGCAGGACCTGACACAGACCAGACGCCGTATCGCCGAAATCGAACAACAGATGGTGGGGAAGGAGCAAGAGCTGGCGCAGGCCAAACGTCGCTTTGCCGAAGCCGAACAGCAGACGGCGCGAAAAGAGCAAGAACTGGCACAGGCCAGACGCCGCCCAGCCGAAGCAGAACAACTGACGGCATCAGGGAAAGAACAAGACCTGGCGCAGGCCAAACGCCGTGTTGCCGAGGCCGAACAACAGATAGTAAGGAAGGAGCAAGAGCTGGCGCAGGTCAAGGACGACCTCAAACAAGTCACGCAAAAGCTGGCGGATCTGAATCCTCAACTCATGGCAAGAGACATGGAACTCGCACGTACGAAGCAATTGCTGACAGACCTCGAACGCAATACGTCCAAGCAAGCCGAGCCAGCTGCTGCCCAAGAAGACAGCGGTGCCGACAAAAGCACGATTCCGCTGCAATCACTCGATCAGAACCTAGCCGTGACTAACCTCCTCCCATCTCCCCCCGCGCTTGCAGATGACACAGAATCCTCATCAAGTAGCGACCTCGGTAAGATGAGCGAGAGTCTCGCGAGCCTCTTACAGCCCGAACTCAAGAAGGGCAGTGCGACGTTGAGGCAGCGAGGCAATAAATTGACCCTCGCGTTTGCAGCCGCTGAATTGTTCCCCACCGGTGAGGCTGCGGTTACCCTCGGAGGCACCTCATTGCTCGAGCGGATCGGAGCCGTCTTGCACGGATTCCGTTACCAGAACATCGAGGTTGCCGGCCATACCGACAACGCGCCGCTCCGGAGCGATCCTCGGAAGGGCTTTCGGGATAATATCGAACTCTCCCGGACCAGGGCTGAACGTGCCATTCAAATATTGATCAACGGAGGGCTTGAGGCCGACCGAGTCAAAGCCATGGGGTACGCCGATAGCAAACCGATCGCGGCCAATGACACGGAAAAAAACCGGAGTAAGAACCGTCGAATAGAAATCGTGATTACGCAGTGGTCAGAGTCAGGTGGCACTGTGGGTGACACGAAGGCGCAGATCGGTAAGAAACTCCAGGGCTTCTCGACTCAAACAGTAACCCATCGCTGACAGGGTGAATCTGACCCTGCCCCCTCCTGTTCGATGACAGGAGGAGCTCCTGAAGACTCCTCTCAATGAAGATCCCCGCAGCAAGCTAGACCTGCGATCGACAGCAGGAAAATATTGTGCTGCGCATGGCTGTAGAAAAGAAAACGGGGACATCCCAGATCGCACCGAGGACAGCCCCGGTCTCGATGAGAATGTCCCCGACATTCGGCTCAATGCCCGATTAGAAATCGCCGGCTTTGATGTAGGGGTGACTCCAGAGCGTGATCTGGAGCAGGCAGGACTTGACCCATGCCGCGTACATCTTCTCAACGTCCTCGGCCGAGTGGCCCTTTTTCGCGAGAAAGGGTTTCAACGTAACAGTCACTGGGAAAATGAGCGCGAAGAGATCGCGAAACGGCACGATCGCCGCTGACGCCGCCGCCCCGTCCGTCTGGTTCTTCTTCGTGCGATGATGACGCAAGCCGATCTCATGTTGATAATCGAGCCACTTCTGGTCGTACTCTGCACGAGCCGTATCAAGAATCCATTGGCCGAACCGCTTGCGCACCCCGCCCAAATAATCGCCGAGCGGCTTGCCATCACTTTTACCGAGGAACGATTGGAGCAGATGGGGCTGGGATCCGACGAAGCCGTACCACACATCCAAAATGGCTTCCACCTGGTCCTTCACCACATCGTGCGAGAGACGTAAATACTTCACGTCCTCCTCGCCGAATAACGCGCTCTTCTGCATCAATCCGAAATCGGCAAGGCTCACCGGCGACTTCGCGACCGCCGAGGTGCCGTAGGTATATCCGGGAATCTGCTGGCTCATAAGGGCACTCCTTTCATCTTGTTGCGATGGCCGCTCTCACACATCATGGCATGGCGACAACGCACTGGCTGAGAGCAGCCGCTAGATCCAGGCGCCGCGCTGGTTATTGGACGATTGCCGGACAGGGCGTAGTTTATGAATCGTCGTTCGTCCCTCGCGGAAAACAACGAACGGCCGCAGGCTCCACGCATTGCATATTACGCATGACGTCTCTCGGCAGAATGTCCCTCAGACTGTATCGCAGCGACAGTGACCTTGTCCAGGCGCTTCACCTTGCCATTGCCGTCCGTCGCCGCCAGTCTGGCCGACCCTTCGGCCACGACACGCCCACTGACTTTGTCCTTGACCACGTGGGCAAAAGTGATCGACGCAGCCGTCATCTCGGGAACGACCGTCTCAATCACCAACGTCTCACCATAGCGGGCAGGCGACCGATAATGCACCTCCGCATGCACGACGACAAACACCGTTCCTTCAACCATAAGCCCTACCACCGATAACCCTCGATCTTCGAGATAGTGGGTCCGCGCCCGCTCAAAATATTTGAGATAGTTGGCGTAGTACACGACCCCGCCGCAGTCGGTATCTTCGTAGTAGACGCGAATGTCCATGAGCGACCAGCTCCCAGCAGTCGGCCTTAGATCTAATGTTTGACAACGAGCCACTGAAAGCTCATAGGTTCAAGACAGGAAACTTCGGCAGCGACGACTCGGCGACATCGGTGAGTCGGACAACGACATCATACAGCTGCTGCACTCGCTCCGCTTTGATCGGCTCGAAGCCATGGCCGAGCACCGCATGGTTGGCGGCATCGAGCAGCGGCTTCATCATGGGCCACTCGCGGAGAAAGGCCTGGCCTAATTGGTCGCCCAATCCGGCCAACACGCGAAACTGAGCCTGCAACGGCAGCTTGTACTTGCCGTCGATATCTTCGAGGTAACAGGTCCGGCAGGTCTCTTGAAGCGCTTGCGGAAGCTGTCCCGGCGACACATCCCAACTCTTGATCTTGTGCGACTTATAGAGCCGGACTTGCGCGAACGCCTCCAGCGCACGAACAAGCGCTGTCATAGCCCCTTCGGGATCATGGCCGACATGGAGATGCCTACTGACATACGCCAACAGATCCAGCGCAAGGTATTCTTTGACCTCGGCAGGGTCCAACACCAGCTTCTCGAGGAAACTCGCGTTGGCCTTCAGGGCAGGCAGGATCGCTTTCAATCCAGTCGGCCCGCCCCACAGCGAAGCCATCTCCAGAGCCTTTGTCGCAGTTCTCAACTTGTCCCAAGCTTGCCGGTAATGAAACCGTTCCCATAACTCGTAGCCCTCGGCCAAATCGGTGAAGGCACGATAGAGCGGCTTTTGCCCGCCACTCACTCGCAGTTCTACGCCATGGAAGAGTTTGGCGGCGGCGTGAAAGAGACCCCGGTTAAATAATTCGCACCCTTCCCGACGTGACACGGTCGATTGCTCGTCCCATGGATTACTCTGGGTCCAGACAACCGTCTTTGTGCCCAACTCGATACGATCGCCCTCCTGACCGTCGCTCGCCCGAGCCAGCTCGACCACCCGAGAAGTCCATGGGAGCGCCACCAAGGTGAGCGCACTCGCCATCGCCGGGGTGGCTCCACTCAGATCCACGACCAGCTCACCCGGCTGTACTTCCCAGGTCCGCAACAAATCCGGTAGCGACCGGGCGAGTGTCTGATAGCAGCCGGCAAATTCCCCGGTCTCCGCGACCACAATCCAGTCCCATCGCCGAGGCATCCGTTCGATCTTGGGCTGCACAACCGACTCCACTATCGCTTTACCCGCTTCCGGGAGCACAAAACAGAGCGCGTCTGGCTTGAGCCGATTGATCGAATAGACGGCACCCTCGGCATCTTCCGTCAGTGCAATCACCAGCGCTTTGATCGGTTGATCTTGTGCCATTGCGCGCGAACTATAGCACCGACATCCCGGTCGATCAATTCAGCCTTCTCCAATCGCCCTTCCGCTTGACGGCCTCCTGAAACCAGCCTAGACTTTACGCTGGAATCTTCCCCATCGCATAGTCGTCTCACAGATTCAACGAGGCCTCCCAATGATCTGGTGGTATTGGGTACTGCTCGGTTTCTTGCTGCTCGGCATCGAAATGGTCACGCCCGGCGGTTTTTATATTCTCTTCCTTGGCCTGGCGGCATTGATTGTGGGAGGCCTGACCGGCATAGGGTTCGTACAGGAGGAATGGCTACAGTGGCTCATGTTCTCCGGCCTGGCGATCCTGTCGCTGCTGATGTTCCGAAGCTCCCTCTTGGCCTGGATGACCCGACGGAACGGGAACCTACCTCCCATGGACACCCTTGCGGGTGAACAGGCGACCCCGCTCGAAGACCTCGCAGCCGGCGCGACAGGCAAGGCAGAATTACGCGGCACCGTCTGGACCGCCCACAATGCCGGCCTCACTCCGTTGTTGAAACATCAACGTTGCAAAGTCGATCGCGTCGAAGGGCTGACACTGTGGATCACGGCGGAATGAAGCGCGCAAAACTAGGATCAGCAGGGAGGATACACCGATGACCGAAGGACTGTTCGTGATGCTGATGCTGGCGTTGCTGGTGGTGATCGTCATTGGCAAAACTGCGGTCGTCGTGCCGCAACAGAGCGCCTACGTCGTCGAGCGACTCGGCAAGTATTCGGCGACACTGGATGCCGGCTTTCACATCCTCGTGCCTTTCATCGATCGCATCCGCTACAAACATTCCCTGAAAGAAGTCGCCACCGACATTCCGGAACAGGTCTGTATCACGCGCGACAATGTGCAGGTCTCGGTGGACGGTATCTTGTACCTCAAGATCTTGAACCCTCAGCGCGCATCCTACGGCATCAGCGACTACAATTTCGCGCTGATCCAACTCGCGCAAACCACGCTGCGAAGCGAGATCGGCAAGATCGAACTCGACCGAACGTTCGAGGAACGGACCAATATTAACATCCAGGTTGTGAACGAGCTGGACAAGGCCTCAGAAGCCTGGGGCGTGAAAGTGTTGCGGTATGAGATCAAGAACATTACGCCGCCGAAAGACGTGTTGAATGCGATGGAGAAGCAAATGCGGGCGGAGCGAGAGAAACGCGCCGTGATTCTCACGTCTGAAGGCGAGCGCGACGCCGCGATCAATCAGGCCGAGGCAACAGATCAATGAAGCCGAGGGCGCCGCAGCCGCTATACTCGCCATCGCCCAAGCTACTGCCGAGGGGCTCCGCAGAGTCGCCGAAACCATTCAGGTTCCCGGAGGGCAGGAGGCCGTTCAGCTCCGCGTCGCGGAACAATACATCGCAAAGTTCGGAGAACTAGCGAAAACGACCAATACCCTCATTCTGCCGGCGAGTGTCTCCGATGTCGGCTCGATGATCGCGCTGGCGATGAATGCCATCAGACAGACCGGAACATCGGCACCGGTGAAGTCGTAAGGCCACACCCGTCTGTTTGACACGATGAACCGCCTCGCCTAAAATCGCGGCCATGAAAGAATCGATCCTCGCGGCGTTTGCCGACAGTGCCAGAGTCAAACAGCAGTTCGCGTACGAACATGCCGACCGGATCGTCCAAGTCGCAAGACTGATCGGAGCGGCCTTTCGCGACGGCTATAAAGTCTTGCTGTTCGGCAACGGTGGCAGCGCCACCGATGCGGCCCATATTGCGGCGGAGTTCGTCGGACGGTACAAGGCCGACCGCATGCCTTTACCCGCAATTGCCTTGGCGACGGACATTGCCGCCATTACTTGCATCGCGAATGACTATGGGTACGAAGAACTCTTTGCCCGCCAGGTACGCGCCCATGGCCGAAAAGGGGACATTGCGATTGGCATCAGTACCAGCGGAAATTCTCCAAACGTGCTGAAAGGCGTCGCGGCGGCCCGCGACGGTGGCTTGACCACGATTGCCTGGACAGGCGCCAACGGCGGAAAGCTGGCCGCGTTGGTCGATTACCCTTTCATCGTTCCGTCTACGGTCACGTCTCGGATTCAAGAAAGTCACATCACGCTCGGCCACGTCCTGTGCGAACTGGTAGAGGATCATTTCCTTGGGAAAGCGTCCTGATCGGACTCCCTTGACTCGGCCGCCCGCCTTGATCCCTCCGATCAACGCGTCTGACCTCAAGACCTATCCGCTAAAAAAACGACACAGCAAGGTCCGGCTTTCGGACTTGGCCGCGCCGTGGAAACGCGGAGGGACTTTCTCAACCTTCTCTTCCCGCCTTCCAAACATCCTCGCGGTTACAACATTGCGGGCCGTCACCCAGGCCATCGTGAAGGCGCATCGAAGACGTCGCCCCGTCATCCTCGGAATCGGCGCCCATGTCATCAAGGTGGGGCTGTCCCCGATCATCACGGACTTGATGGAACGAGGCATCATCACGGCAGTGGCCATGAACGGGGCAGGAATTATTCACGACTTCGAATTGGCCTTCATGGGGCACACCTCCGAAGAAGTCGATGCCGAGATCGACAATGGTCGGTTCGGCATGGCCGAAGAAACGGGGCAGATTCTGAATGACGCCATCACGCGTGGCGCGAAAGACGGTCAGGGGCTGGGTGAAGCCATCGGACGCTACATGAACCAAACAGCCGATCAATTCCCGAATCGAGCTGTCAGCATTCTTGCCACAGGAGCGAAACTCGGTCTTCCGGTGACCGTGCACGTCGCGGTCGGAACCGACATTATCCACATGCACCCCTCGGCGGACGGTGCAGCCATTGGCGCTACTTCTCTCCTGGACTTCAGGCGTCTGACTGCTGTCGTCGCTGGGATGGAAGGTGGCGTGTACCTGAACGTCGGCTCGGCGGTGATTTTGCCAGAGGTCTTTCTAAAAACACTGTCATTAGGGAGAAACCTCGGCCATCCGATCGCCAATATTACGACCGTGAATATGGACTTTCTCTCCCATTACCGACCGCAGACCAACGTCGTGCGGCGCCCCACGCAAAAGGGGGGCCAGGGCTATTCCTTAACCGGTCACCACGAGATCATGCTGCCGTTGCTCGCAGCGGCCGTGCTGGAGGAATTGGGATGAGCTCAACCTCGTCCGCCCCGAGCCTTTCGGTACTCCTTTCTTCAGAATGGCTACAGGCTCGTTGGCAGCACTTGAACACACAGTACTTTGCCGGTTTACTAAGGCCAATCGAGATCGTCTGGAGTCAGCGCCTGACCTCCTCGGTTGGGATGTTTGCCTGCCGCGAAGGGCCAAAGGCCTTCTCCCCCCTCACGCTGACTCACAGTCGTCGAGAAATTCGCCTTTCTCTCCCGCTCTTTGAACAGCTCACCGCACGGACACCCTACGCGGAACAGGAGCTGCTCAACACCTTGGCCCATGAAATGATTCATCAATGGCAATTCGATGTATTGAAACGTCGGCCTGATCATGGCCTGGATTTTTTGCGGAAGATGGCGCAGATGAATCGAACAGGGACAGTCGCCGTGACGACCTACCACACGCTGGAGAAGGAAGTAATGGCCTTAGCGAAATTCGCCTGGCGATGCCAAGACTGCGGTCGACTCTATCGACGGCATCGAAGAACGATCCAGCCAAAGCGCCACCACTGCGGATCCTGTCGAGGCGCATTGCAGGAACTCGTCTCGCCCACTCAACTGATCGAGGATCGTCCCACGCCCTACCTCACGCGAGCCTTAGACTTATCAATCCGGTCAACCAGACCGGCTGGCCTCGGCCAAACACCAGAACAATTGACGCTTGAGCTGACGTGATGTGGGAAAGGGACTCTGACGGGGAAAGGCAAGCTATGCCGCCTCTTGGCTTTTGTCAGGTCGGGAACCTTTGTACTCCTGATTGACTCGGCCCAGGACACCAGCCAGCGCGTCTACCGAAATAGGCTTGGAGAGATAGTCGTCCATCCCCGCAGCCAGACACCGTTCACGGTCTCCCTGCATGGCGTTTGCCGTCATGGCTATAATCACCGCACGACGGGGAGCTTCAAGTTTGGGGTGCCGAGTGTCTGGTTGGAGGCCGGAATGTTCCGATCTTGGGCCCGAGACCTGAAAATCGCAACTTGAAACAGTTCCGGCCGCCTCATGTTCGCGAATGAGGCTTGTCGCTTCGAAGCCATCCATGTCCGGCATCTGGCAATCCATGAACACCACGTCATAGCGCACGCGCGATACCGCCTCGACAGCCTCACGCCCGTTGGTCACGACGTCAATCCGATGCCCCAACCGCTGGAAGAGGCGAACGGCCACTTTTTGATTAATGATGTTATCCTCGGCCAGGAGGATACGGAGATCCACCGTGGCCGTGGTCTCTGCGAGGGTGTGCCGAGTGATGAGTGGAGGTGCGTCACTCGTGGCCGATAGACCTGACCTAACGGGGCGCTGCATGAGGACTGCGACAAGACAATCATGCAACTGTCGCTCACGAATCGGCTTGGTCAGATAGGCTGCTAACCCCGCTTCTTTGGCTGTCTTCGCATCTCCCCGCCGACCAAACGATGTGAGCAGGACGAGTTTGGCATCGCCTCCTTCAGGTCGTGCCTTGATCGCACGTGCCAATTCGATCCCATCCGTCGGACTCATATCGACATCCAACAGAGCAAGGTCGAACCGTGATTGCATAGGCCCACCGCTTAGGACGTCCAACGCCTCGGAGCCGCTCTGAACCAGTGTCGGTTGCATCCCCCATTTCTTTGTCATCTGCTCCAACATCCTTCGATTGATGGCCTTCTCATCCACGATTAAGATACGAAGACCGGCTAGCACGGCAGCAGAGAGGTGTGCCCTGCGGGAGCCATCAGCCTGTTTACGAAGATTCACCGTAAACCAGAAGCAGCTCCCCTCTCCAACCCGGCTCATCACCCCAATCGTTCCACCCATCATCTCGACAAGACGTTTGCAAATCGCAAGCCCGAGCCCGGTCCCACCATATTTCCTCGTTGTGGCCCCATCGGCTTGGCTGAACGACTGAAATAGTCGCTCACACGCTTCCTCTGAGATCCCGATCCCCGTGTCCGTGACCGCAACGCGAATCATTGCGTCGTCCTTCGATTGAGCCTCAACCGTCACTTCCACCACCACATCCCCGCTTTCGGTAAACTTAATGGCATTCGCCATCAAGTTCATCACCACCTGCCGGAGGCGCCCTGGATCACCAAGCAAATGGCGCGGCACATCGGCGTGGAAGAGACAAGCCACATTAAGTCCTTTGGACGACGCACGTTCTGCTACGAGGTCCAACGACTCGTCGAGAGTGAGCCGAAGATCGAACTCAATCATCTCCAAATCCAATTTCCCTGCTTCAATCTTCGAAAAATCGAGAATATCGTTGATGATCGTGAGGAGATGGTCTCCACAACTGTGAACAGTCTCCGCATATTCACGTTGTTCCTCCGTCAATGTGGTCTCCAGCAAGAGACCGGTCATCCCGATCACACCATTCATCGGTGTCCGGATTTCGTGACTCATGGTCGCCAGGAACGACGACTTGGCCTCGGTGGCGGCTTTGGCCTCCCTCAAGGCGACATCCAGCTGCTGATTGATATGCTCCAACTGCTGGGCATAGCCCTTCAGTGCTTGCTCGGCTTCTTTCCGACTCGTGATATCTCGGATAAATGCGCTGAAGATGACGGAGCCCTCGACGGCTAATGGTGTCATGGCGATTTCCACTGGAAATTCACAGCCGTCACGCCGGAGACCGATCATTTCGACCAACCTGTTTGAGAGGGGCGAGTCCTGGGGTTCAAGAAGCCGCTGAACATAGGCGCGATAGCTGAGGCATTGGGACGGTGGAAAGATCGTGTCGGCAACATCGCGCCCGATCACCTCATGTGCAGACCAGCCAAATACCTGCTCAGCCTGGGCATTCCACTCGGTAATCTGGCCTGTATGATCCATCGTCATCACAGCGTCGAGAGCCGTATCAATAATCAAGCTGGTACGGGCTTCGTTCTCATGCAGTGCCGCTTCCACTTCCGTTCGTTCGACGAACAGGCCGATCTGTCTTCCGACCGTGCCCAAAGCTCTCAGTAAATCCCAATCCCTGGCCTGAGGATCCCTGCTGAAGAGCTCGATGACGCCGTAGACGTGAGCCCTCAGCCAGATAGGAAACGCACAGGCCGCGTGCAGCATTCCCGTCGCTTCGACAGGCCCACGCGTCAAGAGAGGGTCTCTTACAATGTCCTCTACCCACAACGGCTCCCCACGGGCCCAACAGTGCCCCGGCAGATCAGCCCCGGCCGTGTAGATCTCCTGCCGCCTTCTTCTCATGAACTCCTGCACCATCGTTGTATCAACCGCCCAGTCCTGCGTGCAGATAATGGTTTGCCGGTCGGCTTGCACCCGCCAGAACAGACCAACATGCCAATCGAGATTCACAACAAGGGCCTGGAGAAGGTCGGGGATCGCTTGCTCGACCGTAGAGGCACCTGCGAGCACTTTGGCCACAGCGTGCTGGAGAGCTTGCCGACGATCGGCGCTCCGTTGCTCCGTCACATTCCTGACGACGCTAAGGACCGCTTGCACAGTGCCGTCACTGGCTGCAAGTGGGACGAACGTGACCTCGACCCACCGAACCTGCCCCGATAGTCCGATTAGCCGCCCTTTTCCACAAGTTTCCCGGCCTTCCCTCGCTGCCCTATGCATTTCTTCGATCTGTAGACAATCGTTCGTCTGGATATACGTTCGAACATCTGTCCCCACTATCTCTTCTGAAAATCCCGCATCGAAGAGGAGACATCCCGCAGGATTGAGTTGAAGCACCCGGTAGTCGAGCCCGATGACCAATATCCCATGGGGTTCAGCTTCCAACATACTCCGGAGCCGCTGCTCGTTTTCCTGGAAGCGGAGTCTTTCGGCTTCCGCACAGATCCTCGTGCGGCGTGCTCGCTGGGATGTCCGCATGAGAGAAAAGACCAAGGAAGCGATCAGCAAAACATTGGCCGCCGCAATGATCCAGACCATGCTCACGCCTTCCACCATCATCGCCCACGCTCCAGGCACACCCATGACACTAGGCCAGGTCCCTTGCCAGGCCTTCCAGTCCGTTATGTGCTATGTCAATCCATTATGTGGCAACTCGTCCGGTAACACCAGGATTCTGCTGAAACATCGTGTGCGTCACGTCAGGGAACCTAGACGGCAGACACCGTCCAGCCCGATCCTCTTTCCATGTAGCCGACAGAGCGATCTGCACGGTATGATGGGGCCATGATCACCAAAGTGTTGCCTTGCGATCAACTCCTCTCCGTGCTCTCCGGTGAACGGACAAAGGGAAAACGGATCGTGTTCACAAACGGCTGTTTCGACCTGATGCACATCGGACATACCAGGTATCTGCAGGCGGCCAAGGCTCTGGGCGATGTTCTGGTCGTCGGGGTCAACAGTGATGTCTCGGTCCGTACGCTGGATAAGGCGCCCGACCGACCGATCGTACCGGAAGCACAACGGGCTGAGGTGCTGGCAGCCTTAGGCTGTGTGAATTTTGTGGTCATTTTCGACGAACCTGATCCGCTCCCGCTCATCGCAGCCGTCCAACCGGATGTCCTAGTTAAGGGAGGGGATTGGACGATCGACCGGATCGTCGGCCGCGAATTAGTTGAAGCTCGTGGAGGTGTGGTCAAGACGATCCCGCTCGTTCCCGACATGTCTACCACAGGGCTTCTTCAGCGCATCCGATCAACTGTGAAGTGATGCTTGTCTGAGACTAACATTCACACCCCAACCTGGCTTGCCCCGCTCCGTTCGGCACTGAGTCAAAGACAGGCTCGCACTTGTCTGCTTGCGACGCACGGCTCAACTGCGGCTTGCGCCCTCACCCTGCTGAACAACACCCGCCAAGGGACTCCAGACCGAGCCGGTCCATGTGTGGTGGTGACTCCGAACGACGACTCAGCCGAACGAATCTTCAATGACTTGTGCTTCTTCCATGGACTCATGGGTCGTCCGGTCGAGGACCTCGCCTGGTTCCCGGAATGGGAAACACTTCCCTATGAAGCGACGGCGCCGCATGTCGGGTTGATTGCACACCGGATGACGACACTCCATCGCCTGCTCATTAACCCACCCACCATCCTCGTCACCTCCGTCGCGGCTGCAATGCATCGTGTCATCCCACGCTCGACATTCGAGCAGGCGATCTTTCACTTCCAAACAGGTGCCGCCTTCGAACGGGAATCGCTGACCACCAATCTCCTTCGCCTAGGGTACCGACGAGTGTCCGTCGTGGAAATCCCTGGAGAGTTCAGCGTCCGTGGCGGCATCATTGATGTCTTCTCGACCGCATACGTTAATCCGGTCCGCGTGGAGTTTCTCGGAGATCATGTCGAATCCATTCGTTTATTCGACTCCTCGACCCAAACCTCCATCACAAAATTGAACGAGGGCTGGGTGTTGCCTGCACGGGAATTCGTTCGGCCTCCACATGCGCCGGAGGCGATCGTACCGATCCAAGCGGATGCTGAGTGGCGAAGCCCTGACTTGTACGATTCCATGGACACACTGTTCGACTATCTCACAGCGGTTCCTTTCCTCGCGCTCGATCAACCGGAGGCACTGAAAAAAGCCTGCGAGACTGCCTGGGAGAAGATCGACGACGGATATCTCCGTCATGTCGACCGGGATGCCACCCAGCCGTATCCCTCGCCCGAACGACTCTTTCTCACCTGGGAGGGTATCCAGCAGCGGATCGCGCCCTGGCCCATGTTGGCTCTTGAGCCTCTAGCGGCGCCGGACTCGACCTGGGATCAGACGTTTTCGTTTTCCGCCCAAGCGCCAGGCAGCATTGGACTCGGAATCAGGGGTACCGCCTTCAGCCAGACCCTGAGCCTGTTAGAAGGGCTCCGGAACGAACATCGTGTCGTCTTGGTCGCGCGAAGCCGCGGGCAGGTCGATCGCTTACTCGCCTTACTCCGAGAGCACGATTTACCTGCCGACCCATGGAACCCAACGGCCTGGTCAAGCCAGAGGACCGGAAAGCTCCCGTTTTATGTACTGCACGGCGATCTGTCGGCGGGGTTTCTCTCCGGAGACCTTCGGCTCGCGCTCCTGACGGAAGAAGAGCTCTTCGCGAAGGGCGCCCGCCACAAACCCCAACCAAAAAGCAGAACCGCGACCTTCCTCTCCTCGCTGGAAGATCTGAACGTGGGCGACTATGTCGTGCATGTTCAGCACGGCATCGCCAAATATCGAGGGCTCAAGCGCCTGTCGGTCCAAGATTTCGAGAGCGACTTTCTGATTCTCGAGTTCTCCGGCGGAGATACCCTCTATGTTCCTCTCGATCGATTGAATCAGGTGCAACGGTACGGCGGAGCCGAAGGCCATATCCCTCGACTGGATCGCCTGGGCGGGACCAGTTGGGCCAAGACCACGGCGCGGGTGAGGAAAAATATCGAGGAAATGGCCCAAGAGCTGATCGATCTCTACGCCAACCGCGAACTGGTGAAACGCAATGCCTATGGCACAACCACGACCCTGTACCACGAATTTGAAGCCGCCTTTGAATACGAGGAAACATCGGATCAGCTCAGGGCCATCGGGGACATTGGCCGTGACATGGAGTCAACCAAGCCCATGGATCGACTGGTCTGCGGGGATGTTGGATACGGAAAGACCGAAGTAGCCATGCGCGCGGCCTTCAAGGCCGTGGAGCATGACCGCCAAGTGGCGGTGCTGGTCCCGACGACGCTCCTGGCCCATCAACACCATGAGAACTTTGCCGAACGATTCGCGCCCTTTCCGATGCGCGTCGCGCTGCTCTCACGGTTTCAGTCACCCAAGGAGACCAAGGCGATCCTCAAGGATGTCGGGGCAGGAACGGTCGATATCGTGATCGGTACTCACCGTCTGCTGCAGAAAGACGTGGTATTTCGACAACTCGGCCTTGTCATCATCGACGAAGAGCAATGGTTCGGCGTCAAACATAAGGAGCGGCTGAAGCAACTTCGCACCCAGGTCGACGTGCTGACGTTAACCGCCACCCCCATTCCGCGCACCCTCCAAATGGCGATGTCGAGCGTGCGAGATCTCTCGATCATCGATACCCCACCGGCAGGACGATTGGCGATTAAGACGGAGGTGGTTCGGTTCAGCGACAAGGCCGTGCGAGACGCCATCTTGCGAGAACTTGGGCGTGGAGGACAGATCTATTTCGTCCACAATCGGGTCGAAACTATGGAGCGGATCGGGGCGTGGCTGCACCAATTGGTTCCCGAAGCCCGCATGGTCATGGCCCATGGCCAGATGGATGCGAGGCCTCTGGAAGCCGTGATGCTGAAGTTCGTGAAGCGCGAGGCGGATGTCTTGATCGCGTCGGCCATCATTCAGTCCGGACTCGATGTCCCCAACGCCAACACCATCATCGTCAATCGGGCTGATCTATTCGGCCTCGCACAGTTGTACCAATTGCGCGGACGAGTCGGACGGGGTGGAGAACAAGCCTACGCGTACTTCCTTATTCCCGATGAAGGGACACTGACCGGCGATGCCCAGAAGCGATTGATCGCGATTCAACAGTTCACGGAACTCGGATCGGGATTCCGAATCGCTGCGGCAGACCTTGAGATCCGAGGGGCCGGCAATCTTCTGGGCAAACAGCAGTCGGGTCATATCGCCGCGATCGGGTTGGATCTCTACATGCAAATGGTGGAGCAGGCTGTTCAGCGGTTGAAGGGGCATGTGATCGAGGAGGACCCTGACCCGACGCTGCAGTTCCCGGTTTCAGCGTTTATTCCCGAACAATATGTGACCGATCCGCACCACCGCCTGTCCCTCTATAAACGGTTGACGGCTTGTGCTCAGATCGGTGAGCTGGCCCTGTTGCATGGGGAGATTCAGGACCGTTACGGTCCTCCTCCGGAACCAGTCGAACGCCTGCTTGAAGTGATGCAACTCCGGACCCACGCCAAACGCCTTCGCCTGGCCTCGATCGAGGTACACGATCAGACGACCAAAGTTGTGTTTCACCCGAAGGCCGTCATCCCTGAGAACTCCGTCCACCGATTGACGGACCAGCTGAAGAAGCGGCTGCGGTTCCTGAGCCCCTTCGCTTTCGAGATCCAGATGCGTCATAGCGACTGGCCCTCGCTTTTTTCGGAACTCAACGCAATCTTGCAAAGCCTCGATCTCTGTGATACCAAGACCATCCAAAGGGATGCGATTGTCTCGTAATCGAGATCCACATATACCTCGACTTATGATGTCCTTCCGGTTGCTAAAATTCCGCAGAACCTATTGTCTCTCTGGGCTGCTTGTCAGCCTCTTAGCTGGTTTAGGGCCGGTGATGTCGGGGTGTGCCGAGCGACACGAAGAACCGGTCGTTGCTCTGGTGAATGGGCGCGCCATCACCCAAACCGAATTCGATCTACGCTGGGGCGAGCTCTCCAAGGCCACACGCTCCCGCTACGAGAAGGAGGGGGGCAAGCAACGATTCCTGGACGAACTCATCACACGAGAACTGTTGATGCAGGAAGCCCGCCGCCGGGGTCTTGATCAAGACGATACGATTCGAGACAAGACACAACGGTATAAAGAGCAGTTGATTCTCGACGAGCTGTTGAAAGATAAGCTCCAATCCAAGGTCGAGCTCACCCAGGCCGAACTCGACGCCTACTACGAAAAACACGCCAGCCAACTTTTGGACCCCTTGAAGGCCAATGTCTCGGCGATGCTTCTCCCCAATGTGTATGCTGCCAAAGACCTTGAAGCACAGGTGAATCGCGGTGGTAATTTTGCCAAGTTTGCACAGCGATACTCGATCGACGAAAAATCGAAATCTAAGGGCGGCGAGCTCGGGCCCTATCGAAAAGGTCTGGTTCTCCCCGAAGTCGATGCTGTGCTCCACACCCTCAAACTCGGGATCGTCAGTGCGCCGATTAAGACCGACCACGGCTATTACCTCGTCATGTTGACCCCGCTTGACGAAACCATCATCCAAGCCGACCTGGCGACACAGGAACGACTCCGACAAGAATTATTGTCCGATAAGCGCCGTAAACGATTCGAAGAAGTCATCGCCGACATTCGGGCCAATGCCGCAGTTCGCTTCGCCGAGGCCTCCCGCTATATCACTGAGGACACCGGAAAACGTTAACGTCCACTCGATTTCCACGAACCCGCCGCTTCGTGTAGAATTATGCATCGAAGCTCTCTACCCCGAGATGAACGCATCATGAGACAGATACCGGTCGATTCAGAGTGGTTGGCTTCACGTGTGTTCCCACTCGTCCTGTTGATGATCTCAATATGGCCCCCAGCCTTCTGCGAGGCGCGGCTACAAGATCGCATCGTCGCGATCGTCAATTCGGAATTGATCATGTTGTCAGATATGAAGCGTGAATTTGAAACGGAGCAAGAACGGCTTTCCCGCGAGCACCATGGAAGCGATCTGGCCCAGCGGCTGAAAACAGCGGAGTACATGGCCTTGACGAAGCTCATCGAGCGGCGCTTGCAGCTGCAGGAAGCCAAGGCTCAAAAAGTTCAAGTTTCTGATCTGGAAGTAAAGCAAGCCCTTGAACAGATGAAGCGACAAGGCAGTCCCCTCAACATCACCAATCCGAGTGACGTACAAACCGTTCGTGACCAGCTCCTTCTCATGCGAGTCATCGACCAGCATATTCGCGGTAACATTACCGTCGGAGACTCCGAGCTGAAGCGGTTCTACCAAGAGCATCGCGATCGGTTCGCTCTTCCCGAAGAGTACCAGCTGAGCCAGATCCTCATTCAACCGCGCTCCTCCGATGGATTGGCCGAGGCCTTGACCAAGGCCCGCCGAGCCATGGACGACTTGAAACGAGGTGAAAAATTTGAAGATGTCGCCATGCGCTACTCCGACGGCACCAACGCCTTGCAGGGTGGACGACTCGGATTAGTCCGTCAGGGGGAACTCATCCCGACAATCGAGCAGGCCGTCGCTCACTTAGTGCCTGGAGGAATCTCCGATATCATCGAGAGCCCTGAGGGAATCCAGATTATCCGTATGGATGACAGAAAGCCGAAACAGTTTCGCCAATACGAGGAAGTACGGCGAGAAGTTCAGGAGCTGGTCTATCAGCGGAAGAGCGAGGATATGTATCAGTCTTGGCTGGTGGAACTCAAAAACAAAGCCTACATCGAAATCAAGTTCCAGAACGATACGAGCACAGCCCACCGATAGCGGAAGTTTCCATTCGGTAGGAATACCCAGACAACTACAGGATGCTCAAAAAGGCCAGACTTCTCACCCTCCCAGCCCCGGCGGGCCAAGACGCGCCGTTCCGCGAACAAGGCCGCAGCGAGCAAACAGGCAAGGCGTACGCTTCGGTAAGTTGAGCTTCTGAGTGATGCGAGAACGCCGCTGGCGGACTTTTTCAGCATCCTGCTGAACCGAGATCACGCGAGGTCCGTGCGAAGGCTGCCGGCCACGTCGCGGATGGCTCTCCACACTCGATCCCGTCCATCCCCGGTTATCGATGAATACGGAATCAACACCTCTCCCTCGGTGAGTCCTAAGACCCGATGGGTCTGGCTGAGCGTACGGACCCGTTCGCCAGACTTCAACTTGTCGACTTTGGTCGCAATAATGAGGGGGTTCCGGTGGATCGAACGAAGCCACGCGAGAGTCTGACAATCCTGGTCGGTCGCAACCCGGCTGTCCACCAACATCACGACCGCGAGCAGCGAGGCTCGGTCGACAAGATAGTCTTCCATCAGCGGTCCCCACTGGGTGCGGACCGATTTCGACACTTTGGCGAATCCATAGCCGGGCAGGTCCACAAGGTGGAATTGCGAAAGGTCAGGGTCGGAGGTCGAGACGAGAAACACGTTCACGGCTCTCGTCTTGCCTGGCGTCCGGCTGATTTTTGCCAGATCCCGACGATTGAGCAACGAATTGATCAACGACGATTTGCCAACATTGGAGCGCCCCACAAAAGCCACCTCGTGGAGATTGCCGGAAGGAAACTGTTCTGGAGACATACAACTTTTGATAAACTCAGCGGCGAAGATTTTCATGTTGTTAGGCTGATCAATGGATTCAAGACGGAAGTCCGATCACAGTCCGACCTTTCTGCGTCACTACACATACGACCCTCCTCCGCCCAAGTCAACCGGCCGACGCACGGCGACTCGTGTGCTCCTCTGGAGCACCGCACTCATCGGACTTCCGTTGGGCGTCCTCACGCTGAGCTGGCTTAGCACGCTCCCCAACGTAGACGTCCTTGCAAGGGCCAACCCACTATCGACGGCGCTTATGGACCATCGGCAGACTCAGGCGAAAAAACAAGGCCGTGCTGCCCCGCGACAGTGGACATGGGTGCCGCTCTCACGTATCTCTCCTCACCTTCGTCATGCGGTCGTGGCAGCTGAAGATGCGTCGTTTTTCACTCACGAAGGATTCGACTGGGAAGGAATTAAAGAGGCCGCGAAATACAATCTCGAAGCAGGCGAACTCAAGCGTGGGGGAAGCACAATTACGCAGCAGCTGGCCAAAAACCTCTATTTGTCATCCGAACGGTCCCTGTTTCGAAAAGCACGTGAAGCACTGATTGCGCGTTCACTCGAACAGCATCTGACGAAAAAGCGTATTCTCGAATTGTACCTCAACGTCGCCGAGTGGGGACAGGGCGTCTATGGTGCTGAAGCCGCGGCCCGTCATCACTTCGGGAAGTCAGCCGATGACCTGACCGTCGACGAAGCTGCCTGGCTGGCGGCCATGTTGCCGTCGCCGCGTCGATATGATCCCCTCCGAAAAACCACTTTCCTCACTCGCCGTCACGAACGTATCCTGAAATGGATCGATCGGCAATCCGCGCCTCTCGCACCGAACAGCCACGAGTAGAGCCTCCAAAGCGCAGTTACTCGGAATATTCCGAAGCGTCACCCACTTCACCAAAATCCTGTTCGCCAAAGATCGCTGATTCATGGGTGTAATGTTTGAATTCAATCAGATTGCGTGACGGGTCTTCCAGAAAGAATGTACGATGCTCAATGCGGGTCCCAGAAAAGCGCACCCGCGGTTGTTGATAGAAGGAGAGGCCCTTCGCCTTAGCCCGATCCGCCAATGCCTGCCAATCCTGTTGCGATAGAAAAACCAGCCCGAAGTGGCGCGGGTAGATGCCTTGCTGCTTCGAGGGTTGTTCCGCCACGAGGTGTGCGACGAGCTGATGGCCAGCCAGACCAAGCGTAATGGCGTGTTTAGACCGCCGCCCCACGGCACATCCGAGACCATCCACATAGAATCTCAGAGTCGCTTCGAAATCATGAATTGGAAAGGCAAGGTGAAACAAACTCTTGCTCATCGAAACCTGTCTTTCACCGTCGGCTCTCCCCTCCCATCCCACCAACCAGCCGCCATATGGGGCGTCACATGGGCGATGGTGAATCGTCTTTGGGGGGTGAGGACCAACGCGCCGGCGGTCCCCTGAATCCTAGTCACCAACCTCTGGAGGACAACTCGCGCCACCTGCACTGGACTCTTTCCTTGTCGTAATCGGTCACAGATCTCTTTGGCGATCGCCAAGCGCATGATGCCCTCGCCCAATCCCGTCATCGATACCGCACCAGTTTCATTCTCAGCGTAGACCCCGCAGCCGATGATCGGCGTATCCCCGACTCGGCCTGGCAGCATGCGATCAATCCCTCCGGTCGATGCGCCGGCGGCAACCGTCCCTGTCTGATCCAGAGCCACAGCCCCAACCGTCCCATGCCGATCCCGATTCTGTGCGGTTTTTCGGAGAGCCGTTTCATAGGAAAACCGGCCCGGCTTACCCCTGAACGGTTGGCGCTCCATCTTGAAATGTCCGGCGAACTTCGTCGCCATCGGCCCAACGAGCAACACATGATCCGTTTCTTCCATCACGAGCCTGGCGGCGCTGATCGGATGAACGATACCTTCGATCGAGGCCACCCCACCGGCGCGCAAACTCTCGCCTTCCATGATGGATGCATCCATCCGCCGCACTCCGTCGAGTTGCAGATGCGCTCCTGTTCCCGCATTAAAGAGTCCACTGCGCTCAAGCACGCGAATGGTCTGTTCGACGGCAACAAGCGCGGAGCTGCCCCGATCCAACAAGTGATAACCGACTTGCAGCGCGGCACGCAGGTAGGCGCCTTGCGGTGAGGTCATCGCACGAGGGCCGGCACCCCCGTGCACGAGGATGATGGGGCGGACAGATTTCAATTCAAGAGCAAGTCCTGTGTCTTCCGATAGGCGGGATTCTGCATGCGATCGAGATCGGACCGCACAAAACCCAGACCCGTCACACAGAGCTCAAAGTTCTCGGACAGTTTTTTAAACAAGGGCAAGCTGGTGGCCGCATCATCACGACCAATCTGCGCAACAATTCCGTACGACCGCTTGCCGGTCTTCACATAGTCCACAAGGAAGTCCTTGTGATAGATGCGCCCAGCCGTTTTAAGCCGTCGAAGGTACTCAGGAAACAATCCCGCCATAAACAGGGTGAAATCACCGATGTGACGGTGCACATCCCGTTCACGGTCCAACGATTGGGCTTCGAGCATGACCTCGGACTCGAAGAGCAAGTCCACAACCGAATCGACCTGCTGATTCTCTCGATTTCTGATCTTATAGAGCTGATCGGTAGAGGTAAAATCGACTAAAAGATTCGAGACGTATGACGTGACCTTGGCATCGGGCCAGCCGAGATGTTCCATGAAGATCTTCTCGGTTAAGGCGCCGAAGAGTTGCCGGAGCGGGTGGCGCAGCGGAACTTGAGTGTTCATCTCCACCTCCCAAGAAGTCTGATGAGGCTCCTGCTCAGTATACCAGATCCCGATTCGAAACCGCTTTCCACTCTGATTGATTCTATCGGAACTCCGCCACCGGATCTTGAGTCGGAATTAGCGCCCCTCCCTGCTGTCCACCACAAACGTTACCGGCCCGTCATTCACCAAGGCCACCTGCATATGGGCGGCAAACACACCCGTTTCAACCTGCGTCCCGCATGCCCGCAAATCAGCTGCGACCTGTTCATAGAGGCGCTTGGCCAGGTCTGGAGGCGCAGCCCCGTCAAAACTGGGGCGGCGTCCGTTCGAGGTCCGGCCCAAGAGTGTGAATTGAGAGACCAACAACACGGCGCCACCCACATCCGTCAATGATCGATTCAGGGCCTGTTGAATAATAGGGTCGTTGATTGAACGTTTTGCTATACTGCGCCCCGTCCACAGTTGCTTCCCCACCTGGTACCCCTGGAGCTG
>LNFM01006790.1_pt1 | contig 43644 bp, 47 predicted proteins | sample 596031 | NCBI WGS metagenome assembly LNFM01 (sample SAMN04254537, study PRJNA301005) | activated carbon metagenome | isolation source: dual media filters at the Ann Arbor, Michigan drinking water treatment plant | place: USA: Ann Arbor
TCGCGCCCATGCAGATGCGCCTCACGATTCGCCGCCTGCAGATGGGCTCCTGGTGTGTCGGCATGGCGCAGCGCGCGCTCGACATGCTGGTCGAACATGCCAACCAGCGCGTCACCTTCGGTGAGAAGCTGGCCGACCGCCAGGCCATCCAGTGGTGGGTGGCCGACGCCGCGATGAAGCTCCATGCCTGCCGCCTGATGGTGATGGATGCCGCGGTGAAGCAGGACGAGGGCCGCGACGTGCGCATGGAGGCCTCGATGATCAAGGTCTATGCGACCGAGATGGCGAGCGAGGTGATCGACCATGCCCAGCAGGCGTTCGGCGCGATGGGCGTGACGCAGGAGCTGCCGCTGTCGATCATGGCGCAGAAGGTGCGCACCATGCGGGTCTACGAGGGCCCGTCGGAAGTGCATCGCATGGTCATCGCCCGCCGCATCTTCGGCGGCCGTTGACACGGGGCGGGAGGCGGGCGGATCATTTCCGTCCGCCGTTCGGCGCAAGATTATTCCGGGGAGCCGCCGCATGACCTACACGCTCGACAGCTTCGTCAAGGAAGCCCAGTCCGCGCTCAAGACGCACGAAGGACCCGCCGGCCGCGAGCAGGTCCGCGTGCTGCTGGAGAAGCTGCTGGCCAACCCGTCCTTCGTCGACGAGGCGGTCGGCCCGGCCGCGCCGATCGGCACGCGCAAGCTCTACGAGGACAAGGATCTCGGCTTCGTCGTGCTGGCACACTGCAATCCCAAGCCGCACAAGAGCCCGCCGCACGATCACGGCGCCTCGTGGGCGGTTTACGGCCAGGCGGTGAAGTACACCGACATGAGCGAGTACAAGCGTCTCGACGGCGGCACGGACGCGGGCGATGCGAAGCTCGAGAAGGTCAAGACCTATCGCCTCGAACCCGGTCATGCGGGCGTCTACGACGTCGGCGCGATCCACGCGATCGACTATCCCGACGGCAGCCGCTTCGTGCGCGTCACCGGTCGCGACCTCGACTATGTGCGCCGTCTCAAGTTCGACATGGCGGCCGGCAAGGCCATCACCATCGAAAGCGCGACGGCCGGCGCCAACTAGGTTGCCTCAGGTCCGCCCGCGCTTGCGCGGGCGATGGGCATCGCCCCATTCCTCCATGGCGTCGAGGATGGGGCCGAGCGTGCAGCCCTTCTTGGTGAACGAATATTCGACGTGAGGCGGGACCGTGTTGTGCACCGCGCGCGACACGATTCCGTCCTCCTCGAGCGCGCGCAGCTGCAGCGTCAGCATGCGCTGCGTGATGCCGGGGACGAGGCGGCGCAACTCGTTGAAGCGGCGCGGCCGGTCCTTGAGGTGATACAGGATCGTGGGCTTCCAGCGCCCGCCGATCACCTCGACCGTCGCCGTCACCGGGCACCAGGGAGCCTTGCTCTCGGCCATCTTGCGCGCCTCTCCAAATCCATGACTGATACTAAGTATAAAAAATGTGCGTACTTATGCAAAGCGTACCGTGATGATAGGTGCGACCCCACACACAGTTGGAGGTCGCAATGTTCGTCGTCATGGGAGCCAGCGGGCAGGTCGGTGGAGCTGCGGTCGAAGCCCTGAAGCAGCGCGGGAAAACGGTACGTGCCGTGTCGCGGGATCCGGCTCGGCTGGCGGGGCTCGGCGTCGAAGCCGTGCGTGCCGATGCCGGCGACGCGACGACCCTCGCGACGGCGCTGCGGGGCGCGGAGGCTGCCTTCATCATGCTGGTTCCGCCACCGCAGGCGACCGATGTGCTGGCGGAGGCAAGGGTGCTGGCAAACTCGATCGCGGCCGCCGTTCGCGCGGCCGGAGTGCCGCATGTCGTGGCTCTGTCCTCGGTCGGCGCCCATCTCGGCGAGGGCAACGGCGTCGTGCGCGCGCTTTACGATTTCGAGGCGGCGCTGGCCGGTGCTGCGCCTTCGATCGTGTTCCTGCGACCGGGCGACTTCCTTGAGAACTGGGCCGTCATGCTGCCGGTCGCGCAGCAGGCCGCGGTGCTCCCGTCGGTCAAGGTCCCGCTCGACGTGCGCAGCGATGCGGTGTCGGCCCTGGATGTCGGGCGCACGGCGGCCGAACTCCTGTTCGATCCACGACCAGGCACGCGCGTCGTCAATCTCGCGGGCCCGGCTGAGTATTCGGCACTCGACGCGGCGGAAATTCTGTCGCGGCTGCTGGGGAAAGCCGTGACGGCGGTGCCGTCATCGCGTGAAGAGATGCTGGCCGGTTTCGTTGCCGCGGGCCTGGGTGCATCTTACGCCGGGAAGCTGGCGGACCTCTATGAGGCGATCAATGCCGGGCGGCTGGTCTTTCCCGCCGGGTCCGGCGAGATGCGGCGCGGTACGATCACGCTCGATGCCGTGCTGCGACGCCTTCTGGGCGCATCTTGACGATCGGCCGGAGGCGAAGCGTCGGCGGTCCGGCGTTGGTCCGCGTCAGATCCAGCGCCGGGTCCGAAGTGTGTAGGCCTCGAAGTCCGGGCCGAACTTGGCGGCGAGCACACGCTCTTCGGGCAGGATCTGGAAGCGTGTGATGTAGAGGGCGAACAGCAGCGGACCTGCCACGGAAGCGGCGTTCGCCAGATGAGCGGCCCATCCTGCCAGCACGAGGAGGAGGCCGAGATACATCGGGTTGCGCGTGAAGCGAAAGATCCCGGTCGCGACGAGCGACGAGGCGGCTTCGGGCCTGGTCGGATTGACGGTCGTTCGGGCGCGCAGGAACGACCATGTGCCGGCCGCGGAGACCGCGACCCCCAAAGCGGCCAACACCATCGAGAGCGCCCGCCGCTCCGGCAACGCGAATGAGAGTGCGTCCGTCCTGGAGGCCACCAGCCACATGGCCACGGCGACGAGCAAGGCGGCGGCGGGCGGCGGAACCTTCAATTCAAGCTTGTTCACCGTCAAACCCTAGGTTCGGCTAATGGGCCGGGCAAGGGCTCGACCCCTTTCTCGATCCGCGGCTCGCTCAAGCGAGCTTGGCCGCTGCATCGTCGTTTGCCTTCTGACGCTTCTGCAGCATGCCGTGGATACGCTCCTTCAGGCGCTTCACCCGCTCGGGTCCCGCCTTCTCCGGGCTGCCGGAATCGAAGGGCGGCTGCGGATCGTATTCGAGCGTGAGCTGGATCGACTTGGCGACTTCCTCGCCGGCCAGCTCGGCCGCCAGGGTGAGACCGAAATCGATGCCGGCCGTGACGCCACCGCCCGACACGCGATTGCGGTCGCGCACCACGCGATCGGCGACCGGGATAGCGCCGAAGGCCGGCAGGAACTCGCGCGAGGACCAGTGGCAGGCCGACTTGTAGCCCTTCAGCAGTCCCGCGGCGCCGAGCACCAGCGAGCCAGTGCAGACCGAGGTGACGTAGCGCGCGCCCTCGGCCTGCTTGCGCAGGAAGGCGAGCGTCTCCTCGTCGGTCATCAGCGCGACTTGGCCGCCGCCGCCCGGCACGCAGATCACGTCGAGCTGCGGGCAGTCGGCGAACGTCGTGGTCGGCACAATCGAGAAACCCGCATCGGTCGGAACCGGATCGAGCGTCTTCCAGATCATGTGCAGCTTGGCGTTAGGCACGCGGCACAGGACCTGCGCGGGGCCCGTCGCGTCCAGCTGCGTGAGGTCGGGAAAGAGCAGGATGCCGATATGGACGGTGTCAGCCATGGAGTGTCTCCTCTGTTGACGGCACGTTAGGCGATCCAGCCTCTGGCAGAAATGACAAATAGAGGGTATTTTCTGCCAATGCCCAAAGCACACCGGATCGCCATCCTCGCCTACGAAGGCTGCCAGCTCCTCGACGTCACCGGGCCGGCCGCCGTGTTCGGCGCGGCCAACGAAGGCCGCGAGCGGCCGGTCTACGATCTGCACATCGTTTCGCCCGATGGCGATGCGGTCGCCTCGAACTGCGGCGTCACCCTGATGAGCGAGCGTATCGGCGGGCGCTACGACACGCTGCTGGTCGCAGGCGGATCGCGCGGGCTTCGGGCGGTGATGAAGCGCGAGGATGTGCGCGGCTGGCTGCGTCGCGTAGCACCGAAGACACGGCGCTTCGGTTCGGTCTGCACGGGCGCGTTCGTGCTGGCGGAGGCGGGACTGCTGGACGGCAAGCGGGTGGCGACGCACTGGGCAAGCTGTCAGCGGCTCGCCGACAAGTACCCGGCGCTCACGGTCGATGCCGATGCGCTCTACGTCGTCGACGGCCAGGTGTGGACATCAGCCGGCGTGACGACCGGCATCGACATGGCGCTGGCGCTGGTCGAGGCCGATCTTGGCGCCGCGACGGCCAACCTGATCGCGCGGCACTTCGTGCTCTACGCGCGGCGGCCCGGCTACCAGTCGCAGTTCAGCCCGCTGCTGCAGGCGCAGACCGAGGTCGACGCGCCGTTCGCGCGGCTGATCGAGTGGATGCAGACCCATCTCGACGAACCGCTCGACGTGCCGGCGCTGGCGGCGCGTGCGGGCCTGTCGGAGCGCAGCTTCTATCGCAAGTTCGTCGAGGCGACCGGCAAGACGCCTGCGCATTTCGTCGAGGGGCTGCGGCTCGATGCGGCGCGCACCCTGCTGGCCAAGGGCCTGCCGCTCAAGGCCATCGCCGGCCGGGTCGGCCTGCGCTCCTCGGCGCGGCTCGGCCAGGCGTTCGAACGCCGCTTCGGCATGGCGCCATCATTGTTCCGCGAGATGCACGCGACGTCAGTGCCGTAGTCGCAGGCTGCTCAGGATCAGTGCGGTGAGGGCGAAGCCGGCGCCCAGCCAGAGCGCCGCCCGCGCGGCATCGGCCGCGCCGCCGCCGGAGAAGTCGAACAGGCCGAACACCAGGGCGACCAGCGCGGCGCCCATCGTCTGGCCGAGCGTCCGCGCCGTGGCGATGATGCCGCCGGCGCTGCCGCTTCGGTCGCGCGGCACGGCGTTCATCATCAGGCGGTTGTTGGGCGAGGCGAAGATGCCGAAGCCCATGCCGCACAGGACCAGCCGCCACACGATGTTGAAGGCCGAGGGATCCGGCGGCAGCAACGCCATCAGGATCATGCCCGACGCCATGCAGGTGAGACCGATCGTGCCCAGCGCGCCGGCATGGTGGCGGTCGGCCAGCCGGCCGGCGATCGGCGCCACGCCAGCCAGGGCGAGCGGCCACGCGGTCAGCAGCAGGCCGGTCGCGGTGGCGTCGCGGCCCAGCACGGTGTGGAAGAAGAAGGGAAGGCTGACGAAGGCCAGGCCCTGCGCGGTGAAGGTACAGGTCGAGGCCGAGATCGAGAGCGAGAAGATCGGCCGCGCGAACATGTCGATCGGCATCATCGGGTCGGCAAGCCTGCGCTGGCGCCAGACGAAGAGCGTGCCGAACAGGGCGGCACCGACCAGTTCGGCCACGATCACCGGGACGGGATGGCCATGGCCGACGCCGTCGATGCCGAAGATCAGGTATTGCCGAGGGCACGTCGAAGGGCCGCTTGGCGTGGGTCGTCACCGGCAGGAAGCGGCCGGCGAGGAAGAACGAGAGGATGCCGAGCGGGATGTAGACGGCGAACAGGATCGGCCAGCTCGTGATGGCGAGCAAAGCGGCACCGAGGCTGGGGCCGGCCGCCAGCGAGGTCGCCACGACGGTGGTATTGAAGCCCAGCCCGCGGCCGAGCGCGGCGCGTGGATAGATCGAACGCACCAGGGCGGGCTGTATCGCCATGATGGCCGCACCGCCCAGCCCCTGCAGCGTGCGCGCCGTGATCAGCCACGAGAGGGTGGGCGCAAGCACGCACCCGATCGAGGCCAGCGAGAAGATCACGAGGCCCCAGCGATAGACGGCGCGATAGCCCACGATGTCGCCCAGCGCCGCGACCGGCAGCAGCATGATCATCAGGGCGATCTGGTAGGCGTTGACGATCCAGATCGAGCTCTCCGCCGTGATCGCGAGATCCTTCGCGATGTAGGGCAGGGCCAGATTGGTCATCGAATTGCTGAGCACCGCCATCGACAGGCCGATGGTGATGGTTGCCACGGCGGCGAGTCGCCGTGGCCCCGGCGGCATGCCGTCGGGGAGCGGGCCGGCTGAAGCGGGTTCGGCCATGCTTACTGGGGGACCGTCAGTTCGTCGCCGCCGATGGTCGTGCGCTGCATCAGGCGCTTGTGCCTGGTCGCGTCGTAGTAGGTGGCGCGATGCAGGACGGCCCGGTTGTCCCAGACGATCACGTCGCCCTCGCGCCAGGCGTGGGACATCATGAACTCGGGCTGCTCGGCGCGCTGCGCCAGCTCCCACAGGATCGCCTTCGAGATCGGCTCGGGCCAGTCGAGGATGCGGCCGGCATGGGCGCCGATATAGAGGGCGCGGCGGCCGTTGATCGGGTTGTCGCGGAACATGCGCTGCTTCACCGGCGGCAGTTCCGCCAGCGACTTGGCGCTCAGGATGCCCTTCTGCACGCGGTCGCGCGAATGGGCCAGCGCATGCTCGGCGACCAGCGGATGGATCGTCGCCTGCAGGGCCGCGCATGTTCAGGAACTCGGTGTTGCCGCCCTCGGGCGGGCAGATCCGCGCCGTCAGGATTGAGCAGAGCGAGGGGATGCGCTTGAACGAGGAGTCGGAGTGCCAGAAGTAGTTGGCCTTCTGGTAGATCATGCGCATGTCGTCCGGCGGTATCGGCTCGCCGGTCATGATGTCGAGATTGGACTGGCGCGCGAACTTGGTGCCGGCGGCGGGATTGGCGCTGAGCGTCGTTTCGAGCGGTCCGAAATTCTCGCTGAAGGCGATCTGCGTGTCGTCGTCCATCGCCTGGTCGCGGAAAAGGAGCACGGAATGCTCCTCGAACGCGGCGCGGATCGGCCCGAACTCACGCGCCGAGAGCGGGCGCGTGATGTCGATGCCGGTGATTTCCGCGCCGAACAGCGGATGGAGCTTGCGGACTTCGATGCTGCCGGTGTTGCGCATGATTTCGTCCCTCAGTCGATGATCGCCTGGTAGGTGAGCACGCGCAGTTCGCGACGGATCGGGTAGGTCGAGGAGGGCATGAGCTGCGTCAGCAGCACCACGGCCATGTCCTCGACCGGATCGATCCAGAAGGCGGTGGAGGCCGCGCCGCCCCAGGCATATTCGCCCGGCGTGCCGGCGATGTACGCCTTGGCCGGATCGATCATCACGGAGAAGCCGAGACCGAAGCCGATGCCGGTGTAGGTCGATTCCGAGAAGCGCGGCGTGCCCATGTCGGCCATGTCGCCCTTCAGGTGGTTCATGGTCATCAGTTCGACCGTCTTGCGGCCGAGCAGGCGCACGCCGTCGAGTTCGCCCTTGTTCAGCATGAACTTGCAGAAGCGCAGATAGTCGGAGGCGGTCGAGACAAGGCCGCCACCGCCCGAGTTCACTTTGCGCGGCGCGAGGTAGCGGCTCTTGCCCGGATCGTCGATCAGGTCGAGCTTGCCGCCGGCGCCGGCAGCGTAGTTCGCGGCGAAGCGATCGTGCTTGGCGGCCGGGACGTGGAAGTCGGTGTCGACCATGCCGAGCGGGTCGATGACCTTTTCCTTCAGGTACTTCTCGAAGGGCTGGCCGGAGATCACCTCGACCAGGTAGCCCAGCACGTCGGTGGAGACCGAGTAGTTCCACGCCTTGCCGGGCTGGGCGATCAGCGGGAGCTGCGCCAGCCGCTCGACGACCTGCTTCAAACTGGTGTCGGCCGTTTGGAAATCGACGCCGTCCTGTTTTGCGCGATAGGCGGCATCGACCGGATTGCTCTCCATGAAGCCATAGGTCAGGCCCGACGTGTGGGTGAGCAGGTCGCGGAAGTTGATCTCGCGCTCGGCCGGCGCGGTCTCGATCTTGCCGCGGCTGCCACCGGTCATCACGCGCGGGTTGGCGAAGGCGGGGATGAACTTCGAGATCGGGTCGTCGAGCTGAAAACGGCCCTCCTCGTAGAGCATCATGATGGCCACCGAGGTGAGCGGCTTGGTCATCGAATAGATGCGGAAGATCGTGTCGGCGCGCATCGGCTTGTTGCGGGCCAGGTCGGACTTGCCGACGACCTCTGCAAAGGCCAGTTCGCCCTTGCGCATGACGCAGGTGACCATGCCGGCCAGCTTCCCGCTGTCGACCCATCCATTCATCCAGGTGCGCACGCGGTCGAGCCGCGCTGCGGAAAGTCCGACCTGTTCGGGGGTAACGAGCGGCAGCGTGTCCATGGCGATCCTCCTGTTAGCCCCGCTAGACTAGCCCAGGACGATAGGGTTCAGACACGCAAAAGACGGGAGGCACCAATGGCGAGATTGTGCGAGGGACGGGTTGCGATCGTGACGGGCGGCGCCCGCGGCGTCGGCCGGGAACACTGCCTGATGCTGGCCGAGCACGGCGCCAAGGTGGTCGTGAACGACCTGGGCGGCGACCGGACCGGCAAGGGCAACGATGTCGGCCCCGCCCAGCAGGTCGTGAACGAGATCAAGGCGATGGGCGGCGAGGCCGTGGCCAACGGCGACGACGTCTCGGACTGGAACGGCGCCAAGCACATGATCGACCAGGCGGTCGAGGCGTTCGGCAAGCTCGACGCCATCGTGCTCAACGCCGGCATCCTGCGCGACCGCATGCTGGTCAACATGAGCGAGGACGAGTGGGACGCCGTCATCAAGGTGCACCTCAAGGGCACCTTCGCGCCCGCCCGCCACGCCGCGGCTTACTGGCGCGACCAGGCCAAGCTGAAGGGCGGCCCGGTCGATGCGCGCATCATCACGACGACGTCGGTGTCGGGCATCTACGGCAATATCGGCCAGACCAACTACGGCGCTGCCAAGGCCGGCATCGCCTCCTTCACCATCATCGCCGCGCGCGAACTCGCCCGCTACGGGGTCACGGTGAACTCGATCTCGCCGTCGGCTTTCACGCGGATGACCGAGGACCTGCGGGAATACACGGAGGAGGACAAGAAGCGCCGCGATCCCAAGTGGATTGCGCCCGTCGCCACTTGGCTGGTGAGCGAGGACAGCCGCGAGGTCACGGGCCGTGTCTTCCAGGCCGGAAACGGCATTTTCGCCGTCGCCGAGGGCTGGCATAAGGGCCCCACGGTCGAGCAGATCATGGATCCGGTGCAGGCCGGCAAGGTGCTGAGCGAAATCGCGAAGAAGGCCCGCAAGAACGCCGGGATGAACGGCCTCGACCTCGACTGACGGACGAACAGGGAAAAAGGAAAACACATGAAGACGATCAATCGCCGCACGGCGCTCGCGGCCACGGCGGCGGCTGCGTTGATTCCGGGCGCCGCGCGCGCCCAGGCCTGGCCCAACAAGCCGATCCGCTGGGTCGTGCCCTATACGGCCGGCGGCCTGACCGACGTGACGACGCGACTGACGCTCGAGAAGATGAACATCGGCCAGACCTTCGTCGTCGACAACAAGCCCGGCGCGAACTCGCTGATCGGCGCGGAGATCGTCGCCAACGCAGCACCCGACGGTTACACCTTCCTGACGGTGATTGCGGCCCACGCGGCCAACAAGACGCTCTATGCCGGCAAGCTGAAGTTCGATCCGGTGAAGGGCTTCGAGCCGGTCTCGCTGGTCGGCGTCGCGCCGCTCATCATCACGGTCACCAACGACCTGCCGGTGAAGAACGTCGGGGAGTTGATCGCCTACGCCAAGAAGAACCCGGGCAAGATCTCGTTCGGTTCTTCCGGCGTCGGCGCCGCCGCGCACCTCACCAGCGAACTGATGAAGCAGGTGACGGGCACCGACATGGTGCACGTTCCGTACAAGGGAACGGCGCCCGCGCTGGCCGATCTCGCGGCGGGCAACATCCAGATGCTGATCGACGCGCCGATCGGCGTGATGGCTCAGGTCCGGGCCGGCAAGATCCGCGCGCTTGCCATGCTGTCGAAGAACCGCGTTCCGGGCGTCGAGGAAGTGCCGACCATCGTGGAGTCGGGTGGACCGCTGATCGAATCGTCGACCTGGGTGATGTTCCTCGCGCCGGCCGGCACGCCGAAGGACATCGTCGAGAAAATGTCGACGGAAGTGGGACGCGCCCTCAAGGACGAAGCCCTGCGCAAGCGCCTCGCCGAGCAGGCCGTCATTCCGGTCGGCGCCACGCCGGCCGATACGGGCAAGTTCCTGCAGACCGAGATCGACAAGTGGGAGAAGGTCATCACGACCGCCGGCGTCAAGCCTGACGCCTGATTCCCGTATCCAGGCGGCGGCGCCGGCAATGACCGGCGCCGCTTGGGTCGGATCAGTTCGCCGCGAAGCAGTAAAGCAGGCCCGCGCCGCCGGTCGCCACCAGCGCGGGCAAGTCGCAGCCCCGCGACGGGTGCGAGGTGTTCCACGACTTCGACGGCGCATCGTCGCGCAGGCCCATGCGATCGGTGTGACCGACCATGGCGCTGCCCTCGCCGTTCTTCGTCCAGTTGCCGCAGGTCATGTCCTTGTCCGGCGGGAAGGCGGTGCCGTCGGCCTGCGTGCCGGTGAGGATGTCGTGCTGGTTCACCGTGTAGAGCCGGCTGGGGATCAGCCTGCCGGTTTCCGCGACGCTGGTTGCGGCCGTCAGCTTGTTGTTGTCCGAGTGCAGGTCCTCGACGCTCGCCGCTATCTGAACGCCGGTGGCATTCACCCACGGTCCCTTGCCGATGCGATCCCGGGCGTTGACCGCGGTCGCGCCGCCGACCGCCTGGGTGCTGAGATAAGCTCGCCACGTCTTGCCGCCGGCGCCCGCCTTGGCGGCCAGCGTCTGGCAATGCCGGTCCGCGCCCTCGAGCCCGCCAAAATTGGCACCCTGCGGGCCGCCTACACTGGTGATGAAGAAGGTCATATTGGGAAATTGCGGCGGCGTCTGCTGGGCCTGCGACGACGTGGCAGAACCAACCAGCAAAAGCGTGGAAACGCCGAGCGCCGCGAACTTCGATCTGGCCGTCATGTCGTTTTCTCCCCGATTCTTATGTATTCCGACGCTCTACATCCTGACGTTTGGAACCTGTCTGGCCCACTCAATTTCTCGTGGGCTGAAGCGGAAAAACCTCTCCCCGACAGTGCTTGTGCAGCCTCAGCGCTTTACTCGCCGCGCGCCGTGTCGTTTTCTTCGCTCATGGTTTCGGCCCTCAGCCTGGCGAACGGCCTCACGCTTCTGTTCGCAGCCCTTTGCCTCTGGACGATGGCGATGCAGTCGCGCGGCGGCGTCACGACATTGGGACGGGTCGCGCTGCCAGGCGGCTTCGCGGTGCTGGCGACCCTGATGCTGCTCGCCGGCGTGTTCGAGGCGAGCTTCCTGTTCGACATTCTCTGGGTGGTGGCCTTCGCGGTGGGCTCGGTGATCGGCCGTATTCGCGGATGGATGCTGAGCGTGCAGTCGAACCGGGAGTCGGGGCTGGTGTCGCTGCCGGCGACGGTCGACGGACTCGTCGCCGCTCTCATTCTCGTCGCACTGTCCATCATCGACTTCTCGTCGGCGATGATGGGCGAAGCGCTGATCGAGCCGGGATATATCGCGGCGGGCAGTGCGCTCTGCGCCGGCTTCCTCGGCTATCGCGTCCTGGTCATCGCCTTGCGCGTCGTTCGCCCGAAGACCGACAAGGTCTCGCGCGCGGCCTGACGGGCGCGTGCCCTCACAATCCCCGAAGTGTCTCCAGCACGCGCGGCTGCGGCCAGGTCCAGCCGCTGGCGCCTTCATAGGCGCGCATCGCGCGTAGCACGACGTCGTCCGCGCGCGGCGGGCCGATGATCTGCAGGCCGACCGGCAGGCCAGCCCTGGTGAGACCCGCCGGCATCGACGCGGCAGGTTGTCCGGTGAGATTGCAGGGAAGAGTGTAGGGCGCACCCTTCGTCCAGCGCGGGAACGCCTCGGAATTGTAGAGCGTCTCCACCGGCGGCGCCGCGGTCGGGGTGACGGGCGCGAGCAGCAGATCGTAGTTGCGGTGCCAGAGAGCCAGGTCGCGCGCGAGCTTGCTCTTGGCTTCGTAGGCGCGGGCATAGTCGGCGAGGGTGATCGACAGACCCTTTTCCGCAAGCGCGCGCAGGCCGGGGTCGAGCTTGTCGTGGAGCTGCGTCGGGATCTGGCGGAAACGCGTGGCGAAGCTGCCGATCCACAGCGGTTCGAAATGCTGCTGAAGCGGCTCGAACATCGGGCCGACCTCCTCGACATGCGCGCCGAGATCCTCGAAGCGCTTCGCCGCGGCCACGATGAGATCGCGCACCTCCGGATCGGCCTGCACGTGGCCGAGGTCGAGGCTGAGACCGATCTTCCAGCCGCGCACGCCGGCCTCGAGGCCGACCGTGTAGTCACGCGCCTCGGCCGGCAGCGATCGCCAGTCACGTGGATCGGGACCGGCCGTGAGGTTCAGCGCCATCGCGGTGTCGAGCACCGAGCGCGCCAGGACGCCCTGGCTGATGACGTCGGCGAAGGGCGCATCGGCCGGCGACTGCGGGATGCGTCCATATGACGGCTTCAGGCCGACGAGCCCGGTATGGGCTGCGGGAATGCGGATCGAACCGCCGCCATCGTTGCCATGGTTGAATGGATTGACGCCCGCCGCCGTGAGCGCCGAGGCGCCGCCGGACGAGCCGCCGGGCGAGTGGGCGACGTTCCACGGATTGCGCGTCGTGCCCTGGAGAGGCGAGTCGGTCAGAGCCTTCCAGCCGAACTCGGGCGTCGTGGTTTTGCCAAGAATGATCATGCCCCCGGCAAGGAACCTGTCGACGACGGCGGCGTTCTCGATAGCCGGGGTCTCGTCCGTGGAATGCGATCCCAGACGTGTCGGCCATCCCTTTACGTTCGTCGTGTCCTTGATCGTCGTCGGAATCCCGTCGAACGGAGAGAGCGGCTCGCCTTTCTGCCAGCGCGATTCCGCAGCCTTTGCGGCACTTTGCGCGCCTTCCGCATCGACCAGCACGAACGCGTTCAGATGAGGTTGCAGCGCTGATGCACGCTTCAACATCGCGTCGACGATCTCGACGGGAGACGCCTGACGGCGCGCGAAGAGTTTTGAGAGTTCCGCTGCGGAAAGCCAGTCGAATGCAGAGTCAGACATGCGCAATTGGTCGGTTCTCGACGAACATTGGATGTTCCAAAGTGAGGGTGACGACGCAGTGTCGACTCTGATTTCTCGTAAGTCGAGAGCGTATTGGAGGAGTAGGTGATGGAAACTGTTACAGCGCTTGTTGCCACCGGTGCCGCCTTCGCGGCGAGCTATCTCATCGGACGATCGCTGACGACTTCGCTTCTTCTCGTGATGCTGGGTGGGTTGCTTGCGGGGGCGAGCTTTGCCGTCCTGTTCTTCGTCTCGACCGTGACGGTCGGACACCTGATGCCCGGCCTGTTCGAGCCCTGGCTGCTCGGCATTCATTTCATCGCCCTTGCCATCGTGGTGCCGCTCGGGGGAGCCGCCATTGCGGCGCTCACGCACCGCCACGTCGAGCGCGTCGACGCCTCGCGCCTGCCGTTCTGACGGCAAGCGGGAGGCGAAACGGACGTCTTTCCCGCACCGGCCTCGCACCGCTAAGCTCCCCTGCAAACAGGGGAGGCAGGGATGGTTGAGGTCAAGCTCGGCGCCGGCACGGCCGTGCGCATCGAGGAAAGTTACGAGCCCAACTTCGACGCCAGGGCTTTCTTTCCCGACTGGGATCCCGCCGTCGTCGAGCGTCATCGCGGCTGGCTCATGCCGGCTCACTATGATGAGGCTTCTGCCTGCCTGAAGCTGAGCGTCCATAGCTGGCTGCTGAAGATCGGCGGCAAGACGATCCTGATCGACACCTGTGTCGGCAATCACAAGCCGCGTCCCCATCGGCCCAAGTGGCACCTGATGGAGACGAAGTATCTCGAACGGCTGAAGGCGGCCGGCGTCGAGCCCGACCAGATCGACATGGTCATGTGCACCCATCTCCATGTCGATCATGTCGGTTGGAACACGCGGCTCGAGAACGGCAAGTGGGTGCCGACCTTCAAGAATGCCAAATACGTCTTCAGCCGCGCCGACTACGATCACTACCTTAAGCTCGACAGCGATCCCGCGACCGGTCCCGTCAATGCGGGCTCGTTCCGCGATTCCGTGTTGCCCGTGGTCGAGGCCGGGCTCACGCAGATGATCGATGGGGCCGCGCAACTCGACGAGAATCTAGCGGTCGAGCCGGCGCCGGGGCATACGCCGGGTACAATCGCCATCAAGTTCGAATCGCGCGGCGAGAAGGCGCTGTTCTGTGGCGACATCCTTCACCACGCGCTGCAGGTCTATCATCCCGAGTGGAACAGCTTCGCCTGCGCCGATGGCGTCGGTGCGCGCAAGAGCCGGCGCGCGGCGCTGGAGCATTGCGCCGGCAGCGGCGCGCGGCTGATGCCGTGCCACTTCGGGGCGCCGTTCAGTTGCCACATCGACCACAGGGACGATGGGTTCGTGCCGCGCTTCGGCGGGCAATTCTAGGGGAGAGAGAAGATGATCTACGAAATGCGGGTCTACAGGTGCGTGCCGGGACGTCTCCCGGCGCTGCTCAATCGCTTCAACACCATCACGCTGAAGATCTGGGAGCGGCACGGCATCAAGCAGGCCGGCTTCTTCACGACGCTGATCGGCGAGTCGAACCAGGAGCTGACCTATTTCCTCGCGTGGGAATCGCTGGCCGACCGCGAGAAGAAGTGGAACGCCTTCGCCGCCGATCCGGAGTGGCTGGCCAAGCGCGCCGAAACGGAGAAGGACGGCGCGATCGTCGAGAACGTCTCGGTGCAGATGCTGACGCCGACGGCCTTCTCGTCCGTCCAGTAGGACGTTACTCCGCCTTGAGGCCCGCCTCCTTTGCGAGGCGGGCCCATTTGGCGAGGTCATCGGCCACATAGGCCGCGAACTCGGCAGGCGTACCGAACTGCGGGTCGGCACCGAGTTCGACGAACCTCTTCGCGACATCGGGCGAGCGGACCGTCGCGTCGACGGCCGCATGCAGGCGATCCACCAGGGCTTTCGGCGTGCCGGCGGGAAGGAACACGCCGTAGGAGATCGCCGCTTCGTACCCTGGCAGTCCCGACTCCGAGATGGTGGGAATGTCGGGCGCCGCCGCCGAGCGCTCGAGCGCGGTCTGTCCGAGCGCGCGCATCTTTCCGGCCTTCGCATGAGGCAGCGCCGTCGAGAGGCCGCCAAAATAGAGATCGACTTGGCCCGCCATGAGATCGGCCATCGCGGGGCCGCCGCCCTTGTAGGGCACGTGCACGATGTCGAGCCGTCCCATCGCCTTGAAGAGTTCGAGCGCCAGGTGGGTCGCGCCGCCCGCGCCGGCGGAGGCGCCGTTCAGTTTTCCCGGCCGCGCCCGCGCCAGCGACAGCAGGCCGGCGATGTCCTTCGCCGGCAGATCGGGGCGCACGACCAGCAGCATCGGGTTGATGCCGACCGGCGCCACGGCGACGAAGTCCGTCCGCACATCGTAGGGCATGTTGCGGTTCAACGCCGGTGCGACCGTGGTCGAGCCGTTGGAGGCCAGCATGAACACGCTGCCATCGGGTGGGCTCTTGGCCGTGAAATTTGCGGCGATCTCGCCGTTGGCGCCCGCCTTGTTCTCGACCACGACGGTGCGACCCAGCCGTTCGCCGATGCCCGGCGCGATCACCCTGGTGAGGAGATCGTTGGGACCGCCGGGCGGGAAACCCACGACGAACCGCAGCGGCCTGTCGGGAAAGTCCGATACCTGGGCGCGGACAGGGGCCAGGGGGAGTGCCGCGAGGCCGGCGAGCAGATGGCGGCGAAGGGGCTTGCTCATTCAGGAAGTATGCTAGGCTTTTGCCAACACAGGGAGGAAACAAAAATGCAACGCAGGACTTTCACGGCCGCGGGTGCGGCAGCCTTGCTCGGCTCGTTGGCGGGAGTGCCCGCACGCGCGCAGTCGCTTGGCGGCGACGTCCGCTTTCTCTGCGGCTTCGCCCCGGGCGGGACGGCCGATCTGCTGTGCCGCATCCTCGCGGAAGCGGCGACGTCCGAGGTCGGTCAGAAAGTGATCGTCGATACCAAGACCGGCGCCAGCGGCTTCATCGCCAACGAGATCGTGGCCAATGCGGCACCGGATGGCCGCACGATCGGCCTCGCCGCCATGGCTGCGATGTGCGTGTCGCCGGTGATGCCGGGACAGAAGCTGCCGATCAACGTCGACACCGACCTGACGCCGATCGCCAACATCGTGGGCGTCACCAACATGCTGGTCGTCGGTAAGCACATGCAGTACCGGACGATTCCGGAGATCATCGACTTCGCCAAAAAGAACCCCGGCAAGCTCACCTACGCTTCGGCCGGCAACGGCACCTCGCAGCATCTCGCCGCCGAACTGTTCAAGAAGATGGCCGGCATCAACATCCTTCACGTGCCTTATCGCGGCGGTGCGCCCGCGATCCAGGACATGATTTCAGGCAATTGCGACATGATGTTCGGCAACATGCCGGAGTTCCTGGGACAGATTAACGGCGGCGGGCTCATTCCCGTGGCGTTCGGATCGCCCAAGCCGTCTCCCATGTTTCCCAATTTGCCGCTGATCTCGAAATACCTGCCGGGCTTCGAGGTGGTGAACTGGTTCGGCGTGTTCGGGCCGAGGGCCCTGCCGGCCAACCTGACCGACTACTGGAACAAGGCGCTGCGCGCGGCGGTCGCCAAGCCCGAAGTCCAGAAGCGCTTCGCCGAAAGCGGCATGGATACGATCATCGGCTCGCCTGCCGAGTTCAAGGCGACCATCATGGCCGATCGCAAGAAGTGGGAAGGGGTCATCAAGGAAGCCGGCATGCGAGCCGACTGACCGATGCCGCTCGCGGACACTGCGCAGGGCACCCTCCACTACGACGTGGTCGATCAGGTTGCGCCCTGGCGACAGAAACGCCTGCCGATCCTGTTCCATCACGGGATCGGCGCCAGCCCGGGAATCTGGGCGGGCTGGCAGCCGGCACTGGCGGACGCCTTCCGCCTCATGACCTTCGACATGCGCGGCTACGGCCGTTCCACGATCCCGGCAGAGGACTTCAAGTGGTCGCTCGATCTGCTGGTCGAGGACCTGTTCGCGGTCGCCGACGCCGCCGGTGCGGAGCGGTTCCATCTCGTGGGCGAATCGATCGGCGGCACCGTGGCGCTGGCGGCGGCGCTCGCGCGGCCCGGCCGGATCGCCACGCTCACCGTCAGCAACGGCGCCCATCTCGGTGCGTCCATCCAACGAGTCGAAGCCTGGCGCCGCCAACTCGACGAAGGCGGCTCGAAGGGCTGGTCCGACGCCTTCCTGCGCGATCGCTTCCATGACGGCGCCGTGTCGCCGGAGCGGCTGGCATGGTTCGCTGTCGAACAGGAGAAATGGTCGCGTGTCTCCATCCTGAACGCGCTCGGCGTCCTGATCGGCACCGACCTCACCTCCCGCCTGCCCGAAATCAAATGTCCCACTCTGCTGCTGCATCCGGACGGCAGTCCGTTCATTCCGGTGTCCGTCATGGCCGACCTGTTCAAGGGCCTGCCCGATGCCGAGTTGAATGTCTTCGGCCGGTCCCGTCATGGCCTGCCTTTCTCGCACGCTGTGCAATGCGCGCAGGCACTACGGTCTTTCCTCGACTCCCGCAGAGTGGACTGATAGTCGAGTTGTCAGACAACTAAGAACCACGAGGGAACAATGAGACGGATTTTGGCCGGTGCGGCCGCGCTGGCGATCGCGTTTTCGGCGGCTCCCGGATTTGCCCAGGAGAAGCTCAACGTCTGGTGGGTGAAGGGCTTCTACAAGTCCGAGGACGATGCGCTGTTCGCCGCCATCAAGAAATTCGAGGCGAAGACCGGCGTGAAGGTCGACCTGTCCCAGTACGCCGTGCAGGACATGATCCCCAAGACCGTTGCCGCCCTCGATTCGGGCTCGCCGCCCGACATTGCCTACTCGGACACCTATGACGTCCAGGTCGCGGGCAAGTGGGCTTACGACGGCAAACTCGAGGACATTTCCGACGTCATCGAGCCGATGAAGGACCGGTTCGCGCCGGTCACGATCGAGACGGCCTATCTCTATAACGACAAGGCCAAGAAGAAGGCCTTCTACGGCTTTGTCCTGAAGCAGCAGACGCTGCATATCCAGTACTGGAAGGACATGCTGGCGACGGCGGGCTTCAAGGAAAACGACATTCCCGGTACCTGGAAGGAGTACTGGTCTTTCTGGTGCGACAAGGTCCAGCCGGCCTATCGCAAGGCCACCAGCAGCCGCGTCTACGGCATCGGCAACCCGATGGGCGTGGAATCGACCGACTCGTTCCAGTCGTTCCTGAGCTGGGTCGACGCCTACAACGTCAAGCTGGTCGACGATTCGGGCAAGCTGCTGGTCGACGATCCGAAGGTGCGCGCAGGGCTGATTGCTGCGCTGCGCGACTACACCGACATCTATGCCAAGGGCTGCTCGCCGCCCTCGTCGACGACCTGGAAGGATCCCGACAACAACGTCGCCTTCCACAATCGCACGACGATCATGACGCACAACTACACGATCTCGATCGCCGCCAAGTGGCTGGACGACGCCAACAACGAGCAGCTCACGCCCGAGCAGCGCGCTGCCGGCCGCAAGGCCTATGACGAGCTGATCGCGACGGCCGGCTTCCCCAAGAAGCCCGACGGCTCGCAGATGGTCTACCGCACGGCCGTCAAGGTCGGCGTTATCTTCCAGGACTCCAAGAACAAGCCGCGCGCGCGCGAGTTCCTGAAGTTCCTGCTCGAGGAAGAGAACCTCCGCCCCTATGTCGAGGGCGCGCTCGGCCGCTGGTTCCCGGTGACGAAGGCCAGCCAGGAGAGCCCGTTCTGGCAGGCCGACAAGCATCGCAAGGCGGTGTACGACCAGTTCAAGGCCGGTACGCTGCCCTTCGAGTTCACCAAGAACTACAAGTTCACCATCCTCAACAACGAGAACGTCTGGGCCAAGGCGATGAATCGCGTGGTGAGCGAGAAAGTCTCGGTCGAGAAGGCCGTGGACGAGATGATCGCCCGCATCAAGGAAGTGGCCAAGTAAGACCGCTTTCGCGAGCACGCGTATGGCGGCGTCCACGATCGACACGATGCCCCGCCGGGAGAAATCCCGGTGCGCCGGCTTCGGCCTGTCGGAGCGGCAGGCCTGGAGCCTGCTGTTCGTAGCGCCCTATGTCGCGATCTTCATCGGCTTTGTCGTGTTCCCGGTGGGCTACAGTTTCTGGCTGGCGCGCAGCCCGCAGCTCTATGTCGAACTGGCAGCCGATCCGATCTTCCTGCGGACGGTGATCAACACCTTCATTTTCCTGGTCGTCGCCATCAACGTGAAGATGGCGCTCGCGTTGTTCCTGTCCGGTTTCTTCATGCACAAGCGCTGGTGGGTGAAGGTGCTCGCGGTGCTGTTCGTCCTGCCCTGGGCGGTGCCGTCGATCCCGACCATCCTGTCGGTGCGCTTCATGCTCAATCCGGAGTGGGGCGTCATCAACCAGCTGATTTTCAGACTGACCGCCGAGGACGGGCCGAACTGGCTGAACGACCCCGCGCTGGCGCTGACGCTCTCGATGCTGGTGCACATCTGGAAGTCGCTCCCCTTCTGGACGCTGATCCTGCTGGCCGGCCGGCTGGCCATCCCGGGCGAACTCTACGAAGCCGCCTCGGTCGACGGCGCCGGGGCCTGGCACCGTTTCCGCTACATCACCTGGCCGTCGATGAGCACGCTCTACGTCACCTGCACGCTGCTCTCGATGATCTTCACGGTCGGCGACTTCAACAGCGTCTACCTGCTGACCGGCGGCGGCCCGGCCGATCTCACGCATGTGCTGGCGACGCTCGGCATCCGCTACCTGCGTCTCGACCAGGTCGGTCTCGCCATGGCGTCGATCGTGTGCGCGCTGCCGCTGATTCTGCCGCTCGTCTACTTCATGATGCGGCGGCTCTCGCGATGAGCCCGCGCAAAATCCTGCGCACGGTCGGCTTCGAGAGCGGACTGCTGCTGATCGGCATTCCGGTGCTGCTGTGGACGCTGATCCCGATCTACCACATGCTCCTGTTCGCGATTTCGCCCAAGGATGCGGCCTTCTCGGGCCAGCTCTGGCCGACGAATCCGACCCTGCGCAACTTCGGAACGGTGCTCAGCCAGAAGCACCATTTCCTCAATCACTTCTGGCTGCAGATGTTCAACTCGCTGGTCATCTCGGTCGGCACGGCGGCGATCACGCTGTTCGTGGCGACCGCCGCTGCCTTTGCGATCAGTCGGCTGCGCATGAAGGGCGGCCGCATGGTGATGAACCTGGCGCTGCTGACCTACTTCATCCCGGCCGCGTTCCTGGCGGTGCCCATGTACAAGACCATGGGCATGTACGGGCTGCTGAACAACGACTGGGCGCTGGTGCTCGCGATGGCGACGATCGCCTCGCCCTATGCGATCTGGATCCTGCGCCAGGCGTCCGACAAGCTGCCGGTCGAACTCGACGAGGCCGCCATGATCGACGGCGCCTCGCCGTTCCAGCTCTTCCGCCTGATCTACCTGCCGCTGATGGTGCCGTCGCTGATCGCCGTCGGCACCTATGCGCTGTTGCTGGCGTGGAACGAGTATCTCTACGCGTTCCTGCTGCTGTCGAAGAACACGGCGATCACCCTGCCGGTGGCGCTGGGGAACTTCCTCTCGGCCGACGATTCGCCTTGGGAACTGCTGATGACGGCAGGCTTCCTCTACGCGCTGCCGCCGGCGGCCATCTACTATGCATTCCGCCGCTACATGTCGTCGGGCCTCACCGCGGGCGCGGTGAAGGGCTAGGGTTCACCCGCGCCGCATGCGCTTGCGGGTGACGAAGGACGCCCGCATCGATTCGGCGACCTGCTCGACTTCGGCGCGCCAGCGCAGCGTGGGATCCCAGATGGCGGCGAGGTCCATGCCGAGCACGATGCCGTTGGCGATGATCTTGGCCGTGTGAAGGTCGGTGCGTGTGGTCGCCGGGATGACGGCCGTGCCGAGGCCGGCCCGGGCCAGCGCAAGGATCACCGTTCCCGAACCGCCCTCGTGGCGGATGCTGGGCGACAGCGACAGCAGCCGCAGGGCCGCATCGAGAGTCAGACGCGACTGATATCCGCGATCCAGCACCAGCAGGTCGCGCTCGCACAGCGCCCGGAGGTCGATTCCGCTCCGGCGTTCGCTGCCGCTGAAGGGCTTCGGTGATGCAGCGAGGATGTCCAGGCGCACGATCTGGTGCTCGACGAGGCCGGTGTCGTAGCGCGGGCGCCCGGTGATGCCCATCGACGCCTCGCCGCTCAGCACCAGGTTCTCGATCTCGACGCCGTTGGCCTCGATGACGCCGATGCGGATGTTCGGCTTGGTCTGGATGAAGTCGGCGATCCGCGGCGCCACCACCGTCTCGATCGTATGGGCGGTCGCGGCGACCGTGATGTGCACCGCGGGCTGCACGCTGTTGACCCGGGCCGCCGCTTCGAGCCTGGCGATGCCTTCCAGCGCCGCCGAGGCCAGCGGCAGCAGGTCGTGCGCATCGCTGGTGGCCGCCATGCCGCGGCCCGACGGCTCGAACAGAGACAGGCCGAGCCGATGCTGGAATTCCGTGATGCGGCGGGACAGGGCCGATTGCGAAATGTTGAGGCGCTCCGCGGCTTCCACCAGCGATCCCGAGCGATAGACGGCCACGAAGGACTCGAGGAGACGCTTGTCCATTCCTGCGAAATCCTCAGCAATAAGTCTGCAGACAATGCACTTCATGCATAAGGTGGATCGGTGCTAGCGCTGCGTCAACCGCGCCCGTGGTGGGGCGGATCGAGAAGGAACACAGGGATGCAGCGCCGACACCTCCTTACGCTCGGAACCGCCGCCGCCGGATCGATCGTCGCGAGCCGGATCTCGCAGGCGCAGGGCGCCTATCCCGATCGGCCGATCACCCTCGTCGTCGCCGCGCCGCCGGGCGGCGGCACCGACATCGTGGGCCGCATGTTCGCCGATCACCTGTCCCGGGAGTTCGGCCAGCAGGTCATCGTCGACAACAAGGGCGGTGGCAACGGCAACATCGCCACGGCTCTCGTCGCGAAGGCGAAGCCGGATGGGTACACGCTGCTGATGCAGTATTCGTCGTTCCATTCGGCGAACCCGGCGATGATCAAGAACCTGAACTGGTCGCCCAAGGACCTGACCGGTGTCGCCATGGGCGCGATCGCCCCGCAGCTCATCGTCATTGCCAAGAAGGTGCCGGCCGACAATCTCAAGGACTTCATCGCCTACGCCAAGGCCAATCCGGGCAAGCTGAACTATGCGTCGTTCGGGCCGGGCTCGGTCGCCCATATCGGCGGCGTGCTGCTGAACAAGGCGGCCGGTATCGACCTCGTCCATATCCCGTACAAGGGGGCGGGGCCGGTGAGCGCCGACCTCGTGGCGGGGCAGGTGGAGCTGGCGGTCATGAGTCCTCCCTCGCTCGCGGCCCACATCCGCAATGGCAACGTGAAGGCGCTGGCCATTGCGAACGAGGCGCGTCATCCCGCGTTCCCGGAGATTCCCACGACGGCCGAAGCGGGCCTGCCGAGTTTCGTGTTCGATGCCTGGTACGGGATGTTCGCACCGGCGGGCACACCCAAGCCGATCATAGACAAGTTGAATGCGGCGATGAGGAAGATCGCCAGGCTTGATGTCGTGGTCGAACGCTCGACCCAGCTCGGGACCGTCCTCAAGGACTGGACCCCGGAGCAGTTCGATCGGTTCGTCGCCGCGGAAGGCGAGGTCTGGTCGAAGCTGATCCGGGAAAACAAGATCACCCTCGACGAATAGAGACGAGAAGAGTCCGGCTCTTTCCATCCCCCTGGAGACAATCATGACAGGTTCCCTGAACGCCAATGCCGGCCCGCGTATCCGCTACAGGGCCGAGGAGGGTGCGCCCTACGAGACGATCACCGTCGACAAGCTGACGCCGATCATCGGCGCGGAGCTGGGCGGCGTCGATCTCAGCAAGCCGCTGTCGAACCGCCAGCAGGACGAAATCCACCGTGCCCTGGCCGAGAACCTCGTCATCTTCTTCCGCGATCAGGTGCTGACGCCCGAACAGCACATGTCGTTCGGGCGCCTGTTCGGCGAGCTGCATGTCCATCCCGCCGCGCCGCATGAGCCGGGCGTGCCGGAAATGATGCGTATCCACTCCGACAGGAACAGCCCGCGCGCCAACGGCGAGGGTTGGCATACCGACGTAAGCTGCGAGGTCGAGCCGCCGATGGGCTCCATCCTGCACATCAAGACCTGCCCGCCGCGCGGCGGCGACACGCTGTTCGCCAACATGTACGCGGCCTACGAGGCGCTGTCGGACCGCATGAAGGCCTATCTCGACGGCATGATCGCGCTGCATGACGGCGAGCCGGTCTATCGCGGCCTGTTCAAGCCGATCGGCGTGGCCGACAAGCCGGAGTATCCGCGCGCCGAGCATCCGGTGGTGCGCACCCATCCGGTCACCGGCCGGAAGTGCCTCTACGTCAATGCCGGCTTCACCAGCCGCCTGCTCGGCGTGCCGCGCGACGAGGGCGACGCGATCCTACGCTATCTCTACCAGCACATGGAGAACCCGCTGTTCCAGTGCCGCTTCCGCTGGCGCGAGAACTCGATCGCCTTCTGGGACAATCGCTGCGCCCAGCACCGCGCGATGTGGGACTACTGGCCCCACACCCGCAGTGGCCACCGCGTCACGGTGAAGGGCGACCGCCCCTTCTAGGATCAGGCTCCCTTCGGCAGCGTCGCCATGAAGGCCTTGAGCCGCGGTGCCCATTTGGCGGCGTCGAGGCCCGAGGCGGAGTGGCCGAGTTCGCTGTCGATCTCGAAATAATCGGCGGTCACGCCGGCGGCCTTCAGTTTCTCCATCACCGCCGGCGCGATCGAGGGCGGGAAGAGCTTGTCGGTGCGCGAGATCACGTAGAGCACCTTGGCTCTGATCTTCGACATGTCCTTCTCGGCGTCGAAGTTCACGCTGGCGCGACGCAGCACGACCAGCGAATTGCCGTCGAACACCTTGGACCAGCTTTCGGCGCGCTTCACGATCTCGGCCTCGCGCGCGGCCTTGTCGGGGAACTGCGCGGCGAGCTGCTCCTCGATGCCGTAGCGCTTCAGGGTCGCCACGCGCATGTCGGTCAGGACCCTGGTGATCCCGCCATTCTCGTAATAGCGCCCGCCGTTCCAGTTCGGGTCCTTGGCCAGCACGTCGATCAGTGCCTTGACCGAGGCTTCGCCGCCCGAGCCCTTGGGCGCGCTCACCACCGGCACCAGCCCGTCCATGAAATCGGGATAGGTGACGCCCCACTGGAAGGTCTGGTAGCCGCCGAAGGAAGGGCCGGCGACCGCCACGAGATGCTTCACGCCGAGACCGTCGAGCAGGGCCTTCTGCGCGTTGACGATGTCGACCAGCGTGATGGTCGGGAAATCGGGGCCGTAGGGCTTCCCGGTCTTCGGGTTCACCTGCGCCGGATTGGTCGAGCCGTAGGACGAGCCCAGCATGTTGGACGACACGACGAACAACCTGTTCGTGTCGATCGCCTTGCCGGGGCCGACCAGCCCGTCCCACGAGCCTTCCGCGCCGTTGGCGCCCGCGCGACCTGCCATGTGCTGGCTCGACGTGTAGCCGTGAGTCAGCAGCACGCCGTTGCGGCCATCGGGTGCCAGCGTGCCGTAGGTCTCGTAGGCAATCCTGACGTCGGGCATGACGGTGCCGCTCTCGAGGCGGAACTCCTTCATGGTGAAGAGCTGCTTCTGGACGTTCACGAGTTCTCCCTGGGCGGAAGCGCCCCTGCCGATCAGGAACGGCGCGACGGAAAGAGCGGCTAGCAGTGGGCGGCGGGGCAGCGACGACGTCATCGGTTCCTCCTCGGTCAGGCGCGGGCGGGCTGGAGCGGCAGGTCGGCGATGGCGTGCGCGGCCAGTCGCCTGCGATCCCTCTCGGGACGGATGAAGAGCAGGCCGATGATGCCGCCGGCGAGGAGCAGCACGCCGAGGATGACGTAGCCCTGCTCGTAGCCGGCCCATGATCCGGGGTGCGAGGACGCCGGCGAACGTCACGACCGACGTGGTGATGGCCAGCATCGCCGCGCGCTGCGGATGCGGGGTCAGTTCGCTGATGATCATGGGAAGGACGACGTAGATCGTGCTGCCGATGGCGGAACCGAAGACCAGGGCGGCGATCTTGAGACCGTCCGTCGGCATCGCGCCGACGAAGGGAAGCACGCAGCCGCCGGCGACGATGGTGAGACACGGCAGGACACCGCGGCAGAGGCGGCTGGACACACCTTTCCTCTTCAGTCTCTGGGAAACGTAACCTCCGGCCAGGACCACGAGGGCGCCGAAGACCCAGGGCAGGACGGTCAGGTTGCCTCCCAGCTTCTGGCTGAAGCCGAGGCCCGCGACGAGGTAGGACGTGAACCAGGTGAGGCCCAGCGCCAGGCCCCAGTAGCTGGCGAAGCCCGCGGCGCAGGCGGCGAGGATGGTCGGGCAGGTGAGCAGGTAGCGATAGGGCACGCGCTCGTTGCTGCCGCCGGTGTTGCTCACCGGTGCATCGACGAGTGTGCCCTCGCGGCCGAAGATCAGCCACAGCACGGCCCAGGCCAGGCCCGCGATGCCGAGCGCGCCGAACGCCCAGTGCCACGAGTATTTTTCGATGATCCAGTTGAGCAGCGGCACGGCGATGATGACGCCGAAGGCCGATCCCTGTGCGATCACCGCCGTCGGCAATCCGCGCAGCGAGTCGGGAAACCACTTGTAGATGGCGTGGGTCGCGACCGGACCGGCCGGCCCTTCGCCCGCGCCCAGGATGACGCGGCAGATGATGAGCGTCTCCAGGCTCACCATGCCCAGCATCGGAAACTGGACGATCGACCAGAGGATCGCCATGACCAGCAGCGTGTGCTTGGTCTTCACGCGGTTGGAGATGAAGCCGACGACGATCGCCGAGACCGCGAACAGCAGGAAGAACGCCGAGCCGATGTCGCCGAACTGTTCCGGCGTCAGTCCGAGGTCACGCGTGAGAGGAACGGCCGCGAGCCCCACGACGACCTTGTCGGCGAAATTGATCAGCATGAAGAGAAAGAGCAGGGCGGTCATGCCCCAGGCCCCCTTGAGGGGCCGATCCTGAACGGTCACGCGGCGTCACTCCCCACTCGCCCGTTGTCGTCGAGCTTTCGCACATCAGACGTGAGCACCGATGGCCCGTCAAGGAACGGGAGCGCTCCCTTGGATCGGGAAAGAAAAAGGGGCGCCTCGCGGCGCCCCTCCTTGTAGGTCACGATCCGCGAGGGATCAGTTCTTCACGAACGGGCACTTGCCGTCCTTCATCGGGCGAAAGGCCTCGTTGCCCGGCACCGTGGCGATCAGCTTGTAGATGTCGTCCTTGCTCTTGGACTCCGCCGGCGTCTTGACCTGGAACAGGTACATGTCGCGCTCCAGGCGGCCGTCCTCGCGCAGCTTGCCGTTCTTCGTCATGACGTCGTTGACGGGGATTTCCCGCATCTTCGCCATCACCGCTTTCGGGTCGTCGGTCCCCGCGGCCTGCACCGCCTTGAGATAGTGCAGCGTCGAGCTGTAGACGCCGACCGTCAGCATGCTGGGGATCTTGTCCTTCTTGGCGCGGAAACGCTTGGTCCAGGCGCGGGTCTCGTCGTTGAGATCCCAGTAGAACGCCTCGGTGAGGACGAGGCCCTGCGCCACCGGCAGGGTGAGAGCGGCCACGTCGGTCGAGAAGACGAGGAGGCCGGCGAGGCGCTGGCCACTCTTGGTGATGCCGAACTCGCCGGCCTGCTTGATCGAGTTGATCGTGTCCTGGCCCGCGTTGGCAAGGCCGATGACCTTGGCCTTCGAGGCCTGCGCCTGCAGCAGGAACGACGAGAAGTCCTGCGTGCTGAGCGGATGCCTGACGCCGCCCAGCACCTTGCCGCCGGCCGCCGTAACGACCGCCGTGACGTCGCGCTCCAGCGCATGGCCGAACGCATAGTCGGCGGTGAGGAAGTACCAGGAGTCGCCGCCGTCCTTGACGACCGCGCCGCCGGTCACCTTGGCCAGCGAGTAGGTGTCGTAGACCCAGTGCGCGCCCGTCGGCGAGCAGGCCGGACCGGTGAGGTCGGCCGAGGCCGCGCCAGTGTTGATGTCGATCATGCCCTTTTCCTGGGCAATCTTGCGCACCGCCAGCGCCACCGACGATGTGCCGATGCCGGTGATCATCTTCACGCCGTCGACGTCGTACCACTTGCGGGCGATGGCCGCGCCGACATCGGGCTTGGTCTGGTGGTCGGCCTGCAGGATTTCGATCGGACGGCCGAGGACCTTGCCGCCGAAATCGTCGATCGCCATCTGGATGGCCTCGACCTCACCCTGGGTCAGGTCGCCATAGACGCCCGAGAAGCCTTCCATGACGCCGATCTTGAGCGGCTGAGGCGCCTGTGCCTGGGCGTAGGCCGCCAGGCCGACGACGGCGAGGCCGGCCACGGCGGCGGCGGCTCCGGCGCGCCTGATGCTGGTCTTGAACTTCATGAACTCGATCCTCCCAATGTGTTCCCCGTTTCTGGTGGCCGAAATCTAGCCGCGAGGCGAAGCGGACGCCAGTGCTGGACAGACGCACAAAGCTTCGATTAATTCGCCGCACAGGGAGAGCCGATGGCCAAAGAAGAAATAATTCTTGAGGCGACAGGACTGACGAAGGAGTTCAAGGGCTTCATCGCGGTCAAGAACGTCAATCTGCGGGTGAAGCGGCACACAATTCACGCGTTGATCGGGCCAAATGGCGCGGGCAAGACGACGTGCTTCAACCTGCTGACGCACTTCCTGTCGCCGACGGCCGGCCAGATCCATTTCAACGGGCGCAACATCACCGGCAGCTCGCCGGCCGCGATCGCCCGCATGGGGCTGGCCCGGTCCTTCCAGATCTCGGCCGTGTTTCCCCATCTCAGCGTGCGCGAGAACGTCCGCGTCGCCCTGCAACGCAAGCTGGGTATTTCCTTCCAGTTCTGGCGTTCCGAGAACGTGCTCGCCCGGCTCGATGCCCGGGCGCTGGAACTGGTGGCCGCCGTCGGTCTCGCCGAATTCGCGGAAGCCCAGGCCGTCGACCTTCCCTATGGCCGCAAGCGCGCCCTGGAGATCGCCACCACCCTGGCTCTGGAGCCCGAGATGATGCTGCTCGACGAGCCGATGGCCGGCCTCGGGCAGGAAGACATCAAGCGAATCGCCTCCCTGATCCGCACCGTCGCCAAGGACCGCACCGTCCTGATGGTCGAGCACAACATGTCCGTCGTCGCCGACCTCTCGGACACGATCACCGTGCTGGCGCGCGGCGAAGTGCTGGCCGAGGGGCCTTACGCCACGGTCTCCAAACACCCCGCCGTCGTCGAGGCTTATGTCGGAACCGGTCATGGCTGAGACATTGTTGAAAGTCGCGGGCCTGCAGGCCTGGTACGGCGAGTCGCACATCCTGCACGGCGTCGATTTCGAGATCCGCCGCGGCGAGCTCGTTACCTTGCTGGGGCGCAACGGCGCGGGCAAGACCACGACCCTGCGGTCGATCATGGGCATCCTGGGCAAGCGCACGGGATCGATCACCTTCGAGGGAAGGGAGACGATCGGCATGACGTCCGATTACATCGCCCGCCTCGGCATCGCCTACTGCCCCGAGGAGCGCGGAATCTTCTCGAGCCTGAACGTCGACGAGAACCTGAGACTGCCTCCGGTCGTCAAGCCGGGCGGGCTCAGCATCGAGGAAATCTACAAGCTCTTCCCGAATCTTCTCGAGCGGCGGTACAGCCAGGGCACCAAGCTGTCCGGCGGCGAGCAGCAGATGCTGGCCATCGGCCGGATTTTGCGCACCGGCGCCACGCTGCTGCTGCTCGACGAGCCGACGGAAGGGCTGGCGCCAGTCATCGTCCAGCGCATCGGCGAAATCATCCGCCAGCTCAAGAGCCGGGGCTTCACCATCCTGCTGGTCGAACAGAACTTCCATTTCGCGGCCACGGTCGCGGACCGCCACTATGTGATGGAGGACGGGCGCGTGATCGACACGGTCGCCTCGAGCGACGTGCAGCAGAGCATCGGCAAGCTGCAATCCTATCTGGGGGTATGAGGCCGCCATGTTCGAACTTCTAGGCATTCCTCCCCAGGCGCTGTTCGGCCAGCTTCTGCTCGGCCTGATCAACGGCGCCTTCTACGCCATGCTGAGCCTCGGCCTCGCCGTGATCTTCGGCATGCTGAACGTCATCAACTTCACGCACGGCGCCCAGTACATGATGGGCGCCTTCGCGGCCTGGCTGCTGCTCGGCATCTTCGACGTGCCGTTCTGGGCCTCGCTCGTCATCGCCCCGATCATCGTCGGCCTGTTCGGTATCGTTCTCGAGAAGCTGATATTGAAGCGCATCTATCATCTCGACCATCTCTACGGCTTCCTGCTGACCTTCGGCCTGGCGCTGGTGATCGAAGGTCTCTTCCAGTGGAAGTGGGGATCCTCGGGCGCTCCCTATCCCAACCCGATCCCCGGCGGCTTCAATCTCGGCTTCATGTTCCTGCCGACCTATCGAGGCTTCGTCGTGGTGGCGGCGCTCGTGATCTGCCTCGCCACCTGGTACGGCATCGAGCGCACCAAGCTCGGCGCCTATCTGCGCGCAGCCACCGAGAACCCGACACTGGTCCGCGCCTTCGGCATCAACGTGCCGCGCCTGATCACGCTCACCTACGGGCTGGGCGTGGCGCTGGCCGCGCTGGCGGGAGTGCTCGCCGCACCGATCCAGCAGGTATCGGCACTGATGGGCGTCAACCTCGTGTTGATCGTCTTCGCGGTCGTGGTGATCGGCGGCATGGGCTCGATCATGGGGTCGATCGTCACCGGCTTCGGCCTGGGCCTGGTCGAGGGCCTGACGAAGGTCTTCTACCCCCCGGCCTCCAACACGGTGATCTTCGTCGTCATGGCGCTCGTCCTGCTGATCAAGCCGGCCGGCCTGTTCGGGCAGACCAAATGAACGCGACACGCATAGGCTACGCCCTCCTGATCGTGCTGGCGCTGGTTGCGCCGGCCTTCGCCTATCCCGTCTTCCTGATGAAGGCGCTGTGCTTCGCGCTGTTCGCCTGCGCGTTCAACCTGCTGCTGGGCTATGCCGGCCTCATGAGCTTCGGCCATGCCATGTTCTTCGGCATGGCGGGCTATTTCTACGGCCATGTCGTGAAGGCGTGGGACATGGCGCCCGAACTCGGCCTGCTGCTCGGCGTGGCCGGTGCGGCGCTGCTGGGCCTCGTGACCGGTGCGCTCGCGATCCGCCGTCAGGGCATCTACTTCGCCATGATCACGCTCGCCTTCGCGCAGATGGTCTATTTCTTCTGCATCCAGGCGCCGTTCACCGGCGGTGAGGATGGCTTGCAGGGCATCCCCCGCAAGGCGCTGCTCGGCGGCCTGATCCCGATCAAGGACGACAAGGTCCTGTACTACGTCGTGCTGGCGATCTTCCTGTTCGGCTACGCCGCCATCTATCGCGTCATCCATTCGCCCTTCGGGCAGGTGCTGAAGGCCATTCGAGACAACGAACAGCGCGCCAAGTCGCTGGGCTATGAGGCCGATCGCTACAAGCTGCTGGCCTTCGTCCTGTCGGCGGCGCTGGCCGGCCTTGCCGGCGCCACCAAGGCGATGGTGCAGCAGTTCGCGACCCTCACGGACGTAGCGGCCTCGACCTCCGGCGAGGTCGTTTTGATGGCGCTGGTCGGCGGCCTCGGCACCATCGTCGGCCCGGTGGTCGGTGCCTTCATCATCGTCACCATGCAGAACTACCTGGCCTTCACCGGCGAGTTCGTGCTGGTGATCCAGGGGGCCATCTTCGTGGTGATCGTGCTCGCATTCCGCAAGGGCGTCGTCGGCGAACTCGCGGATTGGTGGAAACGGCGCCAGGCGCGCTAGCGGATGGCCAGCGCGCGCAAGCCCCTCTCGTGGCGGCTGGTTCCTGCGCTCGGCCTCCTCATTGCCCTCGCGATTTCCCTGGCCATCGGCCGCGGCTCGCTCTCGCCGACCATGGCCACCGTGTTGCCCGTCATCGAGCTGGCGGTGCTTATGGCCACGGTCTTCTCCTCGGTCCATCACGCCGACGTCATCGCCCATCGCCTGGGCGAACCCTACGGCACGCTCGTGCTGACCGTGGCGGTGACGGTGATCGAGGTGGCGCTGATCCTCTCGATCATGTTCGCGGGCGAGGGTAACGAGGGGCTCGCGCGCGAGACGGTCTTCTCCGTGATCATGGTCGTCTGCAACGGCATGGTGGGCCTGTGCCTGATCGTGGGCGGGCTTCGCTACGGCGAGCAGGGTTTCCGCCTGCCGGGCGCCAACGCCTATCTCGTGGTGCTGATGCCGCTCGCCACGCTGACGCTGATCCTGCCGACCTATACGACCAGCGCGCCGGGGCCGTTCTATTCGCCGACCCAGCTCGTCTTCGTCAGCTTCGTCACCCTCGTCCTCTATGGCGTCTTCCTCTACGTGCAGACGATCCGCCATCGCGACTATTTTCTTTCCGACTCCGGCGAGGGACACGGCGAGGCTGGCGGCGGCCCGACGCCGGCCGAGTTCTGGGAGAGCGTCGGCCAGCTCGTGGTCTCGCTGGTCGCGGTGGTGCTGCTGGCCAAGGGCTTCTCCGGCTCGGTTGAGAAGGTCGTCACCGCCGTCGGCGCGCCGCGCGATGCCATCGGCCTGCTGGTCGCGCTGCTGGTGCTGCTGCCCGAAACCCTGGCCGCGCTGCGCGCGGCCCGGCGCAACGAGCTGCAGAAGAGCCTGAACCTCGCGCTCGGCTCTTCCCTGGCCACGATCGGACTTACCATCCCGGCGGTCAGTCTGCTGGCGATGGTCCTGAACCAGCCGCTCGCGCTCGGCATCGACACGCACGACATCGTGCTGCTGGTCCTGACGTTCGGCGTCAGCCTCGTGACCTTCGGTGGAGGGCGGACGAACATCCTGCCGGGCTTCGTTCACCTGGTCCTGTTCGCGACCTTCGTCTTCCTGATTTTCGTGCCGTGAGGCGGCGCGGGTGACGGGGGCGGGCAGGGCTCTTGCCCGCCGCCGCCTTTCGCGCGAAGAACGAAGCCGTACCCAGGGGGAAACGACCGACATGTCCGAGCTTTCCGAAGACCAGCTGTTCGCCGAGCTGCGCAAGATCGACACGCCGACCATCACCAACGTGGTCGCGACCTATCCGAAGAATCCCCTCTGCCTCGGCCTCTACAACCCGTGGACCGAGAACTGGTACACCGATACCTCGATCCGCTGCATGTATCCGGAGATGGGCGCGCTCATCGGCTATGCCGTTACCTGCGTGTATGGCCTGCCCGACCCGAACTTCGCCGGCCGGCTGACCTTCATGGACGTGGTCGACGCGCTCGACGCCATGAAGAAGCCGACCATCCTGGTCATCCAGCAGAAGTGGCCCCCGGAGCTGATGAACAAGGCGGGCCTCGCCGGCGAGATGATGACGACCTCGATGCAGGCCGTCGGCTGCGTCGGCCTGCTGTCGAACGGCCCGTCGCGCGACGTCGATGCGATCCGCCGCATGAAGTTCCAGATGCTGCTGGGCGGCGTCACGGCCGGGCACGGCGACATGGCGGTCCAGTCGGTCAACGCCCCGGTGTCGGTCGGCGGCATGGACGTGGCGCCGGGCGAGCTGATCCACATGGACGAGAACGGCGCCGTGAAGTTTCCCGCACAGCATGCCCGCGCCGTACTGAAGAACGCCCAGGCGATGCTGGCCGACGAGGCCGAGAAGCTCGAGAAGATGCGCAAGGCCAAGACCGCCGCCGAGATCCGCGCGATCAACTCCGGCGGCACCTACGGCGCGAAGAAGGGATAAGTCGTGTCATGACCGTGACCGCCGCCGAGCCACGGCCAACTCGCTGGGGACTGGCGGCCAAGCTGTTCGCGATCCTGCTGCTGCTGGGCGCGGTCGCGGTCGTGATCACCGGTGTGCTGGGCTACATCCAGGCCCGCGAGGCGCTGGAACGGGCGATCTTCGACCAGCTCACCGCGGCCCGCGAGACCAAGGCGCACCAGGTCGAGGGGTATTTCCGCACCGTGCGCAGCGAGATGCGCCTGCTCGCAGCCGCCAAGATGGTCGTGGACGCCACGCGCGGCTTCCGCGAGGCCGTCGACGAGTTGGACAGCAAGGAACTCCCGGCCGAGGTGAAGCAGGCCGTCCAGGGCTGGTACGGGGGCCACTACCTGCCGATGGTGCGCAAGCTGCTGGGCGCGGATGTTCCCGCCGCCGAGTTCATGCCGACCAGTTCGGCCGCGTACTTCCTGCAGGACCTCTACATCGTCCGCAATCCGCATCCCGACGGGCGGCGGGACCTCCTCGACGATGCCGGCGACGGCAGCGCCTACAGTAAGGTCCATGCGGTCTATCACCCGCTGATGCGGACGGCGGCCGCGACGCTCGGCTTTCACGACTTCATGATCGTCGATCCGAGGACGGGTCGGGTGATCTACACGGTCGACAAAGATCCCGACTTCGCGACTTCGCTCCGGGCCGGCCCCTATCGCCAGTCCAATCTCGCCGCGGCCGCGGCGCGCTGTGCTACCGCCCCCGATCCCTCCGCGACGTGCCTCGAGGATTTCTCGGCCTATCTACCATCCCAAGGGTTGCCGGCCGCGTTCATGGCGGCCCCGATCATCGACCAGGGCGCCGTGACCGGCGTGCTGATCGCGGAACTGTCCATCGACGAGATCGACAATATCGTCACCGGCGGCCGACGCTGGCGCAACGAGGGCTTTCGCTCGACCGGCGAGGCCTATCTGATCGGCCCGGATTTCCTGGTGCGTTCCAGCGGCCGCTATTTCTTCGAGAACCGCGACGTCTATTTCACCGAGTTGAAGGCCGGCGGCGCGGCCGACGAGGACATTGCGGCCATCAAGCGATTCGGCTCTCCGATCCTGCACCAGCGCGCCGACACGGCGGCGACGCGCGCCGCGGTCGGTGGCGTCGAGGGTTTCGGCGAGATCGTCGGCTATCGCGGCGTTCCCACGCTGGCGTCCTGGGGGCCGGTCCGGATCGCCGGCGTCAAATGGGGGCTGGTCGCCAAGATCGACAGCGCGGAAGCCTTCGCGCCGGTCTATCGGCTGGAGCGTGACCTCATGATCGTCGGAGCGATCGCCTTCTTGATCGTGGTCGTCACCGGGGCCTGGCTCTCGCGCTCGCTGCTCGGTCCGTTGCGCGACCTCACGGCCGGCGTGCGGCGCTTCGCGGCCGGCGATCTCGATGCGCACGTGCCGGTCCGTTCGCGCGACGAGATCGGCCAGCTCTGCCTCGCCTTCAACGGCATGATCGACGAGCTGAACCGGAAGAACCTCGTCATCGAATCGAAGAACCGCGAGAACGAGGAGCTTCTCCTGAACGTGCTGCCGGCGCCGATCGCCAACCGGCTGCGCGGCGGCGAGAAGGGCATTGCCGACGGCTTTGCCGAGGTCACGGTCGCCTTCGCCGACCTCGTCGGCTTCACCCAGCTTTCGTCGGAGATGCCGCCAGCCGAGGTCGTCACGCTTCTGAACGGCCTGTTCACCCGCTTCGACGTCGCCGCCAGCGAGCTCGGCATCGAAAAGATCAAGACCGTCGGCGACGCCTACATGGCGGTCTGCGGGCTGCCGGTGCCGGTGCCGAATCACGCCGAGCGCATGGTGCGCATGGCGATCCGCATGGTCCACATCACCCGTGTCGATGAAATTGCGCGTCGGCATCAACAGCGGCCCGGTCGTGGCCGGCGTCATCGGCAAGAGCAAATACATCTACGATCTGTGGGGCGACACGGTGAACCTCGCGAGCCGCATGGAATCCGGCGGCATCCCCGATTCGATCCAGGTCACGCGACCGGTCTACGAGAAGCTCAAGGACCAGTTCGTCTTCGAGGCGCGCGGCGAGATCGAGGTGAAGGGCAAGGGCAACGTCGAGGCCTGGCTCCTGAGATTGTGAGCCTCAGCCGAGGCCAAAGCTCAGCTTGATGGCGACGATCAGTCCCGTGACGGCGATGCTCGACAGGATGAGGCCGAACACGCGGCTCACGATCTCGATGCCGGGCTTGCCGAGCAGGCGGAACAGGGTTCCGGCCAGCGCGTAGGCCACGAAGAGCAGGAAGAGGCAGAGCGCGAGGATGGCCGTCGTCGTGACCTGCTCGCCGAACGAGCGGACGTTGTTGTCGGTCAGCAGCACGACGGTCAGGATCGCGCCCGCGCCGGCGATGCCGGGAACCGCCAGCGGGAAGACCGCGCGCTGAAGCGGCGTCGCATCATCGGGCATGCTGAGCGCGTCCTCCGTCACCTTGCCCAACACCATCTTCACGCCGAACAGCAGCAGCACGATCGATCCCGCCAACTGGAACGAGGACATCGGGATGTGAAGCGCCGACAGCAGCGGCCGTCCCACGACGATGAAGAACAGAAGGATCAGGAAGGCGACGCCCACCGCATAGGCCGCCACCAGGAGCGCTCTCTTGCGGTCCAGACCGGCCGTGACCATGAGAAAGATCGGCACCGTGGCGATGGGATCGAGGATGACGAAGAGCGTGACGAACTCGTAGAAGAAGTCGTTCAGGAAAGTCGGAGTCACGCGGGGAATCCCTGACTGTTGCGCTGACGGACGGTGCCGGTCCGGCGAAGCTCTTGGGCGTCCCCGGTTTGCAGAGGCGCTACATCAGTCGCCGGATGCGAATGTGTCAATGCGGTCCGGCTTCGGCCGTTCGAAGAACGGGACAGCAGGGGCGATCTTTTCTAGAATGTGGTGGCCGGGGCTCGATGACGCTGCGGCAAGTGTTCGTGAGGTACGCCATGAATGACGTATTCGAGACCGATGCCCGACCCACGGCCCCGGCGGCCAAGCGAGCCTACGTGGCGCCTGTGCTCCAGCGTCTGGGAACACTGACGGACATCACTCTGTCGGTCGGCGGTCGCGGCGCGAACGACGGCCGGGGGCGAGGCGCCCGGAGCAAGACCAGCACGTAGGCCGGCGGGTGGCGGTCGGCCTTTCGCACGGTCATCGAATTCAAGGTGAAGTGGCGGACCCGGCGAGATTCGAACTCACGACCTCTGCCTTCGGAGGGCCATCGGGCCTCATTTCTCTGAGGCTCAAGTGCCGATTCACAAGAGAATTCTGAGGGGGCCAAGAGCGCTCGTCAACATCCACTGTGACCGATTGTGACACGCTGTGACCAGCGTCACGACTGGGTCAACGCCATCATTGCTACGCTCGGTCGTGTCGGCCGGTCGCGACGTTGATCCTTCCCAGCCACCCAGACCAGCGATCACTTGAGCAGTTGTCGGACTCGCGATTTCCATTGACTCGGGATCGCTGGCGTAGTAAGCCTAAACCGTCGGCGCGATGAGCGCGCGGCGTAGTAAAAGGCCGAGAGCGAATGCTCCCGGCCTTTATTGTGAGCTGTAGAGTTCTACAGCTTCTTTCGAAGGGCCACGGAGCAATTCCTAGGCCCTTTATTGTGGGCAGATGGAACTACCATCCCATTGGCTCTTGGGTGCCAAGGAGGCGAAATCTCTTTGGCTTTATATACAACTTATACGTGAAAGGACACATAATTATACAATGAACAACTCTAATACTTCGACTTTCGTATTCAAGACGCAGAAGAAGAACAGCTACGTCAAACTGGAAGAGGGCTCGTACCCCCGCAGGTTCCAAGAGCAAGTGGAGAGGGCCATCACAGCCCTCGCTACCGACGATCTGCGAAGCACCAAAATGGTGCGGCACAATAAGCGGTCTGGCACATACGATGTTACAATGGGTTTCGACAAGCGTAACTGGTGGTTCGAAAACAACTACATCCCGAAAGGCCACGTTGCCCCCTTTGCAACGGTTGAAGAAGCGATCGAAGCGCTGCGTGAAATCCTGCGAGCTGCAAGGGCGGGGGAATTCGACGAGGCTCTAGAAGAGCTACTCATTCAGCGTCAGGAACACGCTAGCGACATGCTAAAGAGCAAGAAGGTCTGTGGGTTCCACGCCCTACCGGCACCTGAACCGCTGATTCAGCTGGAAGCACCAATGAAGCATCTTCCAGCCTCGGAGGCCGTGCCCTCGTGAGAGATCGAGGCGAATTATTTACCTGTGAAGGCTGCGGACAGGGGTGGCTGGGCCACACTGTCCGCTTCCCCTGCCGGGACGACGACACACATTACTGTTCTTGCGGACGACTTCTGCACGAATGGAACAGCACCGACAGTTGGCGTTTCACCAAGGTGCAGCCCAACGTCGGACCGCCGCATGAAAACAGGGACCAAGAAAAGCCAGCCTGAAAAGGGCTGGCTTTTTTTTGGCCTCACGGCCGACATCCGGTCGTGACGCTCGGTCGTGACTGCGCGCAGTCTCTTCGCCAGCTTTCCCGAGCTACCTGCGGCGAAGGTCACACCAGATTTTCCAGTCGCGATGCGCCGGGTTTGTCGGCGATCTGCAGCCATCCATCCCTGTGATGACGTAGCTGATTTGGGAAACGTCGCCCGGCTTTAGGTTGCCGGAGCATACCCTTGTCGAGCCCACGTCCTTGTCTAGAGCCGTGTTCTGTACTGCCAGGGTGATGCAGATGCTTCCAGTCCTCTTGCCGGAATTGTGGAACAGACACGTTCCCCTCCCGAGCCCATTGATGGAGCAGTCGGGTTCTATTTCGACTTCACCCTTTAGGGGCGATTGGTCTGACAGGAGAAGGTAGCCACCACCTCCAACCGCAATGGCCAGGATCGCGCCGACGATTACGCTTCGCTTGTTGAGCGAGATTTCCAACTTGATCGACATGCCAGAGAGCCCTTATCGCGCCTAAGACTTCCGCTTCCGCAGGGTGAGCACAATGCTTGTCGCCAGTTGCACGTCCTTCCCTTGCATGTCGCGGAAGAAACCTCGCTGAGCGGCGGGGCTAAGGCCACGGGCCGATACGGCCAGCGAGCGGCCGAATTGCTCCTTGCAGGCCGAGGCGACCAGCGATCCCACCGCCACCACGTTTGAGCGGCCATCATCAATCGACCTCGCGTTGGCCTCGATACAGTTGAAGAAGGCTTGTTGAGCCGCATTCTCCTCGGCCTTGCTAGCTGGTGGCTGTGGTGCCGAGCACGCGGGCAGGACGGTGAGGCCAGCGAGGAAGGCGATTCTTACGTACGTTCCAATCATGCTGATCACCGAGGGCAGGAGTTGGGCATCAGGCGGCACATGCAAGTCCGCCAAGTCGGGTATCCCGACTCCCGGCAGGCGGCAGCGACAGAACCCGGTGGGGCGTTCTGATAGTTAGCTTCCCTTTCTGCCTCTGTTGAACACCCTGCCAAGACCAGAACGGCCAAGGGCGATAACAGCCACTTCATTATGCTCACTCCCCCGAGTTGCGGCGCGTTCTACAGATACGCGCTTTGAGCAATATATAGAGGTGTCATATATAGAACAATACGGTTCGCTCTCCGCATGGACCTGCGCGAGGTTTTTGCGGCGAACCTACGAAGGCTGAGGCATGCCAAAGGCATGTCACAGGACGATTTGGCGTATTCGGCAGAGGTGAGCCGGAGCTACCTGAGCAAGCTTGAGAAGGGCGTCTTCTATGCAAGCCTCAAGATCATCGGTCGACTGGCGGAGACATTGGAAGTCGAGCCCGCTGAGTTTCTACAGTTGCCAAGCGACCCTCATGAGAGGCGCTAATCTTTCTGCTGCGTCATACCTTCGGCGAGAGAATAGGATCGTTCCCTCACACGTGCACAGCGGGTAGTCTGCGGGCTAGTTTCGATACCGGCTGAACTAGCAGGCTCCAATGCCCTTTGATGTACTGATAACGACCGCTGCCTACTCCAGCGAACCAACGGCGCGGGAGTTCATACAACACCTGCAGACACAGGCCACCGCACTTGGCCTCGACGATGGTGCCGTCTACTATCGGTTTCCCTCTTACGCTGACTACGAAACCGTTACGCATCGACCCGACGCACTACTCATCTCGCGTAGCCACGGTGTCTTAGCGATTATGTTCGTTAATGGCGCAGACATGGCGCCGCTTAACTCCGACCTCATAGCGCCCGTTGAAGAGTCGCTCGTGCAGTTCACCAGCACATTGATTGGCCGGCTGCTTCGAAGCGGTCATCTTCGCAAATCGCTGAGTGAACTAAAGTTTCCAGTCACACCCGTCATCTTCTTGACTGGCTCGATCAGCCCGTCCCTCACTGAGCCTCAGACTTGTAGAGTCGCTCGCTCTCTTGGAAGCTTCGATCAGCTGCTTTCCTCATTGAATGCCGGGCCGATTGCTTCAGATGTAGTGGCAGAAATTCGATCGGTTGTAGAAGGCGCGAAGGCGCTAGCGAGGCCGAAGAAGCGCAACATTGCAAACAGTTCTACACAACGCCACGCCGCAGCACTCGCGAAGCTTGAAGCGGAGATCGCGAACTTTGATCAACGCCAGCGGCGAGCAGCACTACAGATGGTGCGGGGACCGCAACGCATTCGAGGCCTGGCTGGTTCTGGCAAGACAATCATACTAGCCGTGAAAGCTGCACACCTCCACCTAGAGAATCCGTCAGAACGCATACTTATTACATTCTACACGCGCAGCCTGCGGACCCTGTTTAAGAACCTAATCACACGATTCTATCGTCACTACAAAGAGGAAGATCCAGACTGGGAACGGATTCATATTCGCCACGCTTGGGGTGGCGCTACTGCAGGAAGCGGGACATATGCGGACGCCTGCAGGCGAGCAGGGATACCGCCACTAACCTTCCGAGCAGCGCAACAGGGGAATCCCGCAGATCCATTTGACTACGCGTGCAAGACGTTGTTGGGCAGGATCAATGTCGAACCGTTCTATGATCATGTTCTGATTGATGAAGGACAGGACTTTCCGTCAAGCTTTTATGAGCTATGCTTCAAGAGCACCAACGGCGAGAGGGATCGAAAGTCGATCGTTTGGGCCTACGACGAACTGCAAAACATTCTGGATGTAAACATTCGCAACCCCGAAGAACTCTTCGGGCTGGACGCGGATGGTAGCCCTCGGGTGTCCCTAGAGCGGTCAGTCGCCAATCTCCCTCCCGGCGCGACCAACGATACAGTCTTAAGCAAATGCTATCGGAACCAGCGAGAGGTTCTCGTAACCGCTCATGCTGTTGGCTTCGGAATCTATCGCGAAATTGTGCAGATGCTTGAAAGCAAAGAGCATTGGCAGGACGTGGGATATGAGGTCGAGCCAGTGAGCGACTTTTCTGTGGGGCAGAAGGTGAAAATCCTGCGCCCACCAGAAAACAGTCCGTTGAGTCTGTCTCAAGATCAAACTACGCAAATCATTGAACGGTTCGTGGCTCAGAGCGTAGCCGAAGAAATACAGTGGGTTGTTTCTGGAATACAGTCTTTCATTCAAGGTGGATTGCAACCCGAGGACATTCTGGTCATTGCGATGGATGACAGACATGCTCGCATATATTTGCAGTCCGTATCGGCATCGCTCGCTCATCTGGGCTTGGAATCAAATAACATCACTGCTGACCCGTACAATGAGCCTCCATTTATCCTGCCAGGCAAAGTAACCTTATCGACGGTGTATCGAGCCAAAGGAAACGAAGCATCGGTCGCCTTCGCAATGGGCGTCGATGCCATAATGACGCGGACTAGGTCCGGCCGGAACAAACTGTTTACAGCATTTACACGCACCAAGGCGTGGCTGCGAGTATCCGGCCTTGGAGCAAATGCATCCAAGATTGCGGAGGAAGTGGATCTTGCTCTGAAGCACTTCCCGTACCTCGAATTCAAGATGCCGGATCTGAAGACAATTAACTTAATCCAGCGGGATCTAAGCAAGAGAGAAGTTAGACTGAAGAAGTTGCGCGATAACTACATTGCGTCACTTCGCAAGGAAGGCCTGCGAGAGGATGAAATCCAAGACCTCTTAGCATCTGAGGGGAAAGATGCTTAGGCGCGATCTAATCTCCGGTATCAGACGAAGTTGGGATGTCCTGGACCAACTTGGGATCGGACTAACATTCAGCGTTCCGACGCCGCTAGGAGTGCTAGACGAATTTCGTGATCTCGTGCTGGACAATAGCAGCGCCTATGTCGAGATCTATCTCAGTGGTCTCCGCAATTCTCACTACAATTTTATTCTATCCGAATACTCATTCTTTCAATTTACCCACAGCGACGACGGAGTTCGATACGCATTTTATCCCAACCCGTTCAACGCATCTCAGGAAATGGCGGTGTTGGGTGAGAGACTCGACGAGGGTGAGCTGACGTACGAAGACTACTTATCGTCCCTGCGTGACGCTTCAGTCGAGCTACGGGTGCCTCCGATTCGCTATGAGAATTCACCGGGTCAATATCGAGGCCTGGGGCATCCTTGTTCGCATTTCCACATAGGGCATCATTCGGAAAATCGTTGGGCCGTACGCCGGACTCTAACGCCATTCGCTTTCACACTAATCATATTGAAGCAATACTATGCTGCGGAGTGGGCTGAGGGGCACCGGGATGTTGGAGAGGAGCCTCGCAACGCGTTTGATCGAGCTCTGATAGAAGAGAAGCTAAACTGCCGAATTGTTGCCGACACTCACTTCTCCAACATTGAAGCTAGAGGGTTTTTTTTCGGACAATGACCGCATACTGTTGGTCACTTGGGCTAGCAGTGGAAAACATAGAATCTTACTAGCCCGTCTCTCCTAGCCTACTGGACCTCGCCCCCGACCTGCTGGCGCGTTCCGGCCGAAGCAAGGCCCCTTGCCAAATCCACCAACTGGATTGCCTATGTTGGTACCGATGTAACATCTACGTAGAACATCGATTTGCCTAGGCGATAGCCAGCCGGACGCCCGATACTGCTTTTCGATGCTGGCGAGCACAGGACGGAAATCTCGATGCAGCCCGCCACGACGAATATTGGCCAGGTAGTGCTCGATGCTCTCGCGGACTTGATCGCCTAGCTCCCTGGGAATTGCCTTTTTCTCCGTCTGCTTACCGGTCATTGGCTGACGATCCCATCTCCCGGTCATCGTAGAGGAATCCAGCAGCCAGTGGCCGTCAAGTATCTGAACTTCAACTCTGTCAGCTGCGCCTGTGATAGCCATCCAGTTAAGAGGAGCTGATCTTGAATCTGATGGTGCCATTCGACTTCGGCGTCTGTGAGGTCACCTGGTATTGCTAGCCAGTCGATAGCCTTAGCAATTTCATCGCTTCGCAGCATTTGACAGGGCCGTCCATCAAGCTCCTGGGCGATGGCGTCGTCCAGAATGTCTATCGGAAGCAGATCAGCTTCATATTCCGCGGCCCTAGCGCGGCAGAAGCATCTCTGTAGCAGTGCCACTTGAGTTGGTCGTAGGTATCTGGTCGCCGCATACTCGCCCTTCATCTCTTGTATTGCTGAAGCGATATGGGCGGGCAGCTTCTTTTTGGCGAGAACCTTTAGATATGTATCTATCGCCTCGATCACACGCGGATGAAGCACCGGTGTGTTGTCGTCTTCTTCACTGTATTTCATTGTTACACTTTCGTGCGGCCTAAGCCGCAAGCGCCTCCTTTCTGGAAGTTCGCTTTTGATGGCGGTCGTGACCTGCCCCCCGGAAGTTCCCTCGCTGTGATGTAGAGTCTGCCCAACCTGAGAAGGAGCAGACGAGATGAGGAAAAGCCGTTTTACCGAGGCGCAGATCATCGGGATGATCAAGGAACATGAGGCGGGTTTGCCGACCTCCGAGCTTTGCCGGAAGCACGGGTTGAGCCCCGCGACCTTCTACAAGCTGAAGGCCAAGTATGGCGGGATGGACCTGTCGGACGCAAAGCGGCTGAAGCAGCTCGAGGACGAGAACGCGAAGCTGAAACGCCTGCTGGCGGATGCGATGTTGGACAACGTGGTTCTGAAAGATCTGTTGGGAAAACCCTGACGACACCGATGGCGCGGCGGGACGCGGTTCTGCGGGCGATGAAGGGTCATCCGATCTCTCAACGCCGGGCCTGCGTCCTGATCGGTGTCGATCCGAAGACTGTGCGGCGTGAGCGGCCGCCCGATAACCCGGAAATCCGTGAGGAGATGCACAAGATCGCCGAGAAGCGTCGTCGCTTCGGGTATCGGCGTGTGGGCATCATGCTGGAGCGCAAAGGCATGATCATGAACGAAAAGAAGCTCTACCGCATCTACCGGGAAGAGGGTCTGTCAGTGCGCCGCCGTCGTGGCCGCAAACGGGCACGCGGCAGTCGGACACCAATGCCGGTGCCGCTGCGGCCGAACCAGCGCTGGTCCCTGGACTTCCTGTCCGACACGTTCGGGGCATGCCGCAAGTTCCGCATTCTGGCGGTCAACGACGATTGCTGCCGCGAGAACTTGGCCCTGATTGCCGACACCAGCATATCGGGGGCCAGAGTGGCGCGAGAACTTGACGCCTTGGTTCGCATCTACGGCAAACCGGCTTGCCTCGTCAGCGACAACGGAACCGAGTTCACCAGCAAGGCGATCCTGAAGTGGGCCAACGAGAACGGCGTCGAATGGCATTACATCGATCCCGGCAAGCCGCAGCAGAACGGCTACATCGAGTCCTTCAATGGCAGCCTGCGCGACGAATGCTTGAACGAGGAGATCTTCGACAGCCTGGCCGATGCCCGCCGAAAGCTGGCCCTGTGGCGCTACGACTACAACAACGTCAGGCCGCATTCCTCACTGGGCAATCGGAGTCCAGCAGAAGCGCGCCGGGCGCTTGAGCAATCTGAGGGCTCCGCGCCCGGCGCGCTTGCCCAACCCGAAACCGACCACTATCAACCCCAAGGACTCTCGTTATGAACGAGGGAACTTCCGGGGGGCAGGTCA
>LNFM01006599.1_pt1 | contig 43636 bp, 45 predicted proteins | sample 596031 | NCBI WGS metagenome assembly LNFM01 (sample SAMN04254537, study PRJNA301005) | activated carbon metagenome | isolation source: dual media filters at the Ann Arbor, Michigan drinking water treatment plant | place: USA: Ann Arbor
CCTGGGCAAGCGCGACCCGACCTGGAGGAGTTGACATGGAACTCGGCACCACCGAACTGATGGCGATCGCCGCGGCGATGGGCTGGGCCAGCGGAATGCGGCTGTATGCGGTGGTCTTCCTCACCGGGCTGGCTGGCTACCTCGGTTGGGTGCCCTTGCCCAGCGGGCTGCAGCTGCTGCAGAACCCCATCGTGCTGGCGGCCAGCGGCACCATGCTGGCGGTGGAGTTCCTGGCCGACAAGGTGCCGGGCCTGGACACGCTGTGGGACGCGCTGCACACCTTCATCCGCATTCCGGCCGGGGCCGGGCTGGCGGCCGCCACGCTGGGCGGTGATTCGGCCACCTGGATGACGGTGGCCGCGCTGATGGGCGGCACGCTGGCCGCCACGTCGCACACCGCCAAGGCCACCACGCGCGCGGCGGCCAACACCTCGCCCGAGCCCTTGTCCAACCTGGGCCTGTCGCTGGTCGGCGACGCCGCCGTGCCGGCCATGCTGTGGCTGGCCTGGACCGATCCGACGTGGTTCTTCGTCGCGCTGGCTGCGGCCGTGCTGCTGGCGCTGGTGGTGACCTGGGTGCTGTTCCGCTTCCTGCGGGCGCTGTGGGCCCGCTTCACGGGGCGGGGCCCGGTGGCTCCGGCATGAGCGTCGGCACGAGCCTGCCCGCATGAGAGCCCGAGTGGCCAGGCGGCTCGGGGCCGCGGCGCTGCTGGCGCTGGCGGCGTGGGGGCAGGGGCTGGCCCGGGCTGACAGCCCGGCGGCGGCGTTGCCCGCCCCGCAGGCGGCGTCCTCGGCGCCAGGTGCCGCTGTGCCCCGGGCGGTGGCGCTCGACCTGCAGGAGGAAGTGCACCGCGTCGCGGTCAGTGCGCGCAATCTGTACGGCGTGGAGATCCGCGGCAGCATCCCGGTCGTCACCTACCGGCCCCGCGGGGCCGGGCCGTTCCCGCTGGCCGTCGTCAATCACGGCCGCGCACTGGCAGAGCGCCGTGCGCAGGTGGGCCAGCAACGCTACGAAGTGCTGGCGCGCTACCTCGTCAGCAAGGGCTTCACGGTCTTCGTGCCGACGCGCCTGGGCTACGGCGAGACCTTCGGCCAGGGCGACCCGGAGGAATCGGGCGCCTGCAACGACCTGCGCTTCGAGCCGATGTCGGTGGCGGCTTCCGACCAGATCCTGGCCACCGTCGAGTACGCCCGCGGGCTGCCCTGGGTCGACGCCTCGCGCTGGGTGGCCTTGGGGCAGTCGGTGGGCGGCCTGGCCACGGTGGCGCTGGCCTGGCGCAACCCGCCGGGGCTGGTGGCGGCCATCAATTTCTCGGGCGGTGCCGGCGGCAACCCGGAACTGCGTCCCGGCCAGCCCTGCTCGCCCCAGCGGCTGGAATACCTGTGGGGCGCGAAAGCCGAGTCGTCGCGCGTGCCGATGCTGTGGGTCTACTGGGCCAACGACCGCTACTGGGGCGCCGAATGGCCGCAGCGCTGGTTCAAGGCCTGGTCCGACGGCGGGGGCAAGGCCGCCTTCCATCAGCTGCCACCCGTGGGCAGCGACGGCCATGCCGGGTTGTCGCTGGCGATGGACCGCTGGGTGCCCCTGGTGGAGAGCTACCTGGCCGATGTCGGCTTCAACCGCCCCGGCCTGCCCGAGCGCCCGCCGGCCAGCGGCTTCGCCAGTGTGGACGACCTGACGCGCCTGCCACTCGGCCCGGCGGGCAAAGGCTTCTACGAGCGACGGTTCCTGACCGCCAAGCCGCCGCGGGCCTTTGCCATCGGCCCGGGCGGTGCGCTCGGCTGGGCCAGCGGCGACTGGGCCATCGGCCGCGCGCTCGGCTTCTGCCAGGCCCCGCGCGGCGTTGTCTGCAGCCTCTATGCGGTCGACGACGACGTCGTCTGGCCGCAACCTTGAAGGTGCCACGATGTTCGACAAGATCCTGATTGCCAACCGCGGCGAGATCGCCTGCCGTGTGGCCGCCACGGCCCGCCGCCTGGGCGTGCGCACGGTGGCGGTGTACTCCGACGCCGATGTCCAGGCGCGCCACGTGCGTGCCTGCGACGAAGCCGTGCACGTGGGTGGCGCCGCGCCGCGCGAGAGCTACCTGCGCTGGCAGCGCGTCATCGAAGCGGCACGGGCCACCGGTGCACAGGCCGTGCACCCCGGCTACGGCTTCCTCAGCGAGAACGAGGAATTCGCCCAGGCCTGCGCCGATGCCGGGCTGGTCTTCATCGGTCCGCCCGCATCGGCCATCGCCGCGATGGGCAGCAAGTCGGCGGCCAAGTCGCTGATGGAGAAGGCCGGCGTGCCGCTGGTGCCGGGCTACCATGGGCAGGACAACGACCCGGCGCTGCTGCAGCGCGAGGCCGAGCGCATCGGCTTCCCGGTGCTCATCAAGGCCAGTGCGGGCGGCGGCGGCAAGGGCATGCGGCGCGTCGACCACGCGGCCGACTTCGCGGCTGCCTTGGCGTCGTGCCAGCGCGAGGCGCTGTCGAGCTTCGGCAACGACCACGTGCTGGTCGAACGCTACGTCACGCGGCCGCGGCACATCGAGATCCAGGTCTTCGGGGACACGCAGGGCCAGTGCGTCTACCTCTTCGAGCGCGACTGTTCGGTGCAGCGCCGCCACCAGAAGGTGCTGGAAGAAGCCCCCGCGCCCGGCATGAGCGCGGCGAGGCGGGCCGAGATGGGGGCCGCTGCCGTGGCTGCGGCGCGCGCCGTGGGCTACGTGGGTGCCGGCACGGTGGAATTCATCGCCGAGGAGATCGACGACGGCGACCTCCGCTTCTACTTCATGGAGATGAACACGCGGCTGCAGGTGGAGCACCCGGTCACCGAGGCCATCACGGGCCTGGACCTCGTGGAGTGGCAGTTGCGCGTGGCCTCGGGCGAGCCGCTGCCCCTGCAGCAGCACGAGCTGCAGATGCACGGACACGCCATCGAGGCCCGCATCTGCGCCGAGAACCCCGACGCGAACTTCCTGCCCGCCACCGGCACGCTGCGCGTGGCGCGCTGGCCGGCGCACGTGGCCTTCGAGCGATCTGCCACGCTGCCGCGGGTGGACAGCGGCGTGGGCGAAGGCGACGCCATCTCGCCGTACTACGACTCGATGATCGCCAAGCTCATCGTCTGGGGCGAAGACCGTGCGCAGGCGCTGGCGCGGCTGGACGCCGCGCTGCGCGACACCCACATCATGGGCCTGCACACCAACGTCGCCTTCCTGCGCCGCGTGGTCGGCAGCCGGGCCTTCGCGACGGCCGATCTCGACACCGCGCTCATCGAGCGCGAACGGCCGGCGCTGTTCGAGGCGCCGCCGCTGCCGCTGGCCTGGGCCGCGGCCGGGGTGGTGGCGCACCGGCTGCACGCAGAGGCCGCGCTGGAAGGGGCCGACCCCTGGTCTCGCCGCGACGGCTGGCGCCTGCATGGCGGCGCCCGGCGGCGCTTCGATCTGCAGCTGCGCGGGGAAGCGCACGCCCTGGTCATCGAGCGCCTGCACGACGGCGCGACGGTGATGTTGCTGGACGGGCAGCGCTGCGCCTTCGGCACCCGGGCGCTGGGCGGCGACCGGCACGACGTGACCTTGAACGGCGAGCGCGCCACGCTGGCGGTCTACCGCGACGGCGAGCGCTTCGCGGTGTTCGCGCCCGGCGGCAGCGCGCAGCTGAGCGAGATCGATCCACTGGCGCACGCCGGAGACCACGCCGCCGAGGGCGGGCGCCTGACGGCGCCGATGCCGGGCAAGGTCATCGCGTTCCTGGCCGTTGCCGGCCAGGCGGTCAAGCAAGGCCAGCCGGTGGCCGTGATGGAAGCGATGAAGATGGAGCACACGCTGCACGCACCGCGCGACGGCGTGGTCGAGCAACTGCTCTACGACGTGGGCGACCAGGTGGCCGAGGGCGGCGAGCTGTTGCGCCTGGCCGCGCCGGCCTGAGCGCCGTGCGGCAGCACGCCCTGGCCCGCTACTTGCGCAGGAAGCGCGTGGCGCGGCGCCAGCTGTCGGGCCAGATGGACGGTGGCTTGTCCCGGTCTCGCTCCTTGTCCTGGCTGTCCGACCACAGCGAGGGCCGCGTGGTCGGCTCCTCGTCGACGACCGAGGCCGCGCGGTACTGTTCGGCCAGCAAGGGCAGGTCGGTGTCGCGCATGGCATCGCACACCAGCAGCACGTCGCGCGCATACAGGGGTTGGGCCAGCATGCGCTTGACGTCGATGCCCTGGTCGAGCTCCTGCGACAGCACGGTGTGTATGCGCTGGGCGATGCGTTGGCGTTGGGCGGCCGACATGGTGTCTGAAGTCTCCTACCATCGGAGTGGTTGGCATATCCCCCAAAAGTCAATCGCCGAGGGTGCATCGGTCACACTGGCAACCGGCATTCCTGCCTATGCCCAGCATGAAGGCGTACTCACTCCGTGGCGCTGAGCCACGTCAATCCCTAGGTTCAACATGACGCCCACCTCCGTCACCCTCGTCGAAGTCGGTCCGCGCGACGGTTTGCAGAACGAGTCCGCGCCGGTCACGACGGCACAGAAGATCGAGCTGGTGCACCGCCTGCAGGCCGCTGGTTGCAGGGAGATCGAGGTCACCAGCTTCGTCAGCCCCAAGTGGGTGCCCCAGATGGCCGACAACGCCCAGGTGATGGCGGGCATCAGCCGCCACCCGGGTGTGCGCTATTCCGTGCTGACGCCCAATATGAAGGGCCTGGAAGGCGCACTGGCCAGCCGTCCCGACGAGATCGTTGTCTTCGGTGCCGCCAGCGAGGCCTTCAGCCAGCGCAACATCAACTGCTCGATCGCCGAGAGCATCGAGCGCTTCCGCCCGGTGGTGGCTGCCGCGCAGGCCGCCGGCGTGAAGGTGCGCGCCGCGGTGTCCTGCGCCGTGGGCTGCCCCTACCAGGGTGACGTGTCGGCCGACGAGGTCGAGCGCGTGGTGCAGCTGTTCAAGGACATCGGCGTCGACCATTGCGGCATCGCCGACACCATCGGCGTCGGCACGCCAGGACGCGTGCAGGCCGCGATGGAGCGGGCGCTGAAGCACTTCCCTGTCGCCGAGGTCAGCGGTCACTTTCACGATACCTACGGCCAGGCATTGGCCAATATCCACGCTTGCCTGGCTCTGGGCATCCATGTGTTCGACACCAGCATCGCCGGCCTGGGGGGCTGCCCGTACGCCAAGGGCGCCACCGGCAACGTCGCGACGGAGGACGTGGTGTTCATGCTGCACGGCATGGGCATCGCCACCGGCATCGACCTCGACGCGCTGGTCGACGCCGGGGCCTACATCTCCGGCGTGCTCGGGCGCGCGCCCGTGTCCCGCGCCGGCAAGGCCTTGCTGGCCAAGCGCCGGCAGGCCGTCGAGGTGACCGCCTGATGAACGTGGCCGGCGAGCTTTCACGTCCCGAGGGCTTCCAGCGCGTGGCCCGGTTGCTGGCCGAGCGCAGTCACCCACATGCGCCGCGCTGGCTCGAGGTCGCCGCGCGCACCTCGCAGGAAGCGGCCGACGTCCTGGGCGTGGCGGTGGGCCAGATCGCCAAGAGCGTGATCTTCCGCCGCCGGGCGGACGACGTCGCCGTCCTGGTCGTGACCTCGGGCGACCGGCGGGTGGACGAACAGCGCGTCGCCGCCGTCACCGGGCCGCTCGGGCGCGCCGATGCCGACTTCGTCAAGCGCCGCACCGGCTTTTCGATCGGCGGCGTGGCGCCGCTGGGCCATGTCGAGCCCGCCGTCACGCTGATCGACCGCGAGCTCTTCCGCTTCGACGTTCTGTGGGCTGCGGCGGGCCATCCGAACGGCGTCTTCCAGGTGTCCCCGGCGCAGCTGGTGCAGCTCACCGCCGCGCCGGTGCACGACGTGGTGCAGTCATGAGCGCGCCGGGCCGTTCCCGAGCGCTCATCCCGGAGTGCGAAGCACGGAGGGTCGTCCAATGAGCGCGCCGGGAGTGGCCAGCCCCTGCATCAGCATCTGCCGCATGGACGAGGCCAACGGCCTGTGCGAAGGCTGCTACCGAACGATCGACGAGATCGCGGTCTGGACGCTGCTGGACGACGCCGAGAAGCGGGCCGTCATCGCGATGTTGCCCAGACGTCGCATCGAATGGCGTCGGGACCGCCAGCCGCGCGTGCCGGGATTGGACGGCGGGCCATGAAGCGGCTGGTCTTCTGGTTCGACCCCATCTCGCCCTTCGCCTACCTCGCCTTCCACCGCCTGCCCCAGGTGCTCGAAGGCTGCAGCTACGTGGTCGAGTACCGGCCGGTGCTCTTCGCCGGGCTGCTGCAGCACTGGGGCCACAAGGGCCCGGCCGAGATCGAACCCAAGCGGGCCTGGACCTTCCGCCACGTGCACTGGGTGGCCCGGCAGCACGGCATCGCGATGCAGACGCCGGTGGCGCACCCCTTCAACCCGCTGCCCCTGCTGCGTCTGGCGCTGGCCTGCGCGGCGCCGGGTGGCACGCCGAACCGCCATGTCGTGGAGTCGGTCTTCGCGCACGTCTGGCTGGGCGGCGGCGACGCGTCCGACGCCGCCCGCCTGGCCGATCTGGCCACTGCGCTGGCGCCCGCGCGCGATCCTGCCGGCGACGAGGTGAAGCAGGAATTGCGCGCGCACACCGACGCCGCCATCTCGCTGGGCCTGTTCGGTGTGCCGTCCTTCGAGGTGGACGGCCGCGTGCTGTGGGGCCTGGACAGCCTGGACATGCTGCGCGCTGCCGTGCTGGACGACCCCTGGTTCGGCGGGCCGGCGTGGGACGCCGAGGGCGCGCCCCGCCAGGGCCTGAAGCGGCGCTGACGGCCCCGCAGCCTGCCGGCGGCCCGGTGGCGCCCGCCTTTCGTCGCGAATCATCTGGATTGGTGTAAACCCCTAGACTGGGGCGAATGCCCTATGGCGCCTGGGCTCATCGACCGGCCTTGTCAGCCGGTGTTGGGCAGCCGTCAGCACTTGGTCAGAGCCCGTTGAGAAAGTGGGGACAAGCGCGGCACCCTGCCGACCCCCGCTGCAATCACAGGAGACATCCATGGAAGCTGATCTGGTGAAGCGCATCTCCGCGCATCCCAAGTACCAGGAATTGAAAGCCAAGCGAACCAGCTACGGCTGGTGGCTCACGCTGGCGATGATGGTCGTGTACTACGGCTTCATCATGCTGGTGGCGTTCAACAAGCCCTTCCTGGCCACCAAGCTGGGTGCCGGCGTCATGACGGTGGGCATGCCCATCGGCCTGGGCGTCATCGTGTTCACGGTCGTCATCACCGCGATCTACGTCAACCGCGCCAACAGCGAGTTCGACTCGCTGGCCGAGCAGGTCAACAAGGCGGTGCTGAAATGAGAAGCTCCTTCAAGTTCGTGCTGGCCATGGCCGCCCTGTGCGGCGCGACCCTGGCCGTGGCGGCTGGCGCCGATCTGGGCCAGGCCACCAAGCAGGCCACCAACTGGACAGCCATCGGCATGTTCGGTGCGTTCGTCGTCTTCACGCTGTTCATCACCAAGTGGGCGGCGGCCAAGACCAAGAGCGCGGCCGACTTCTACACCGGCGGCGGCGGCATCACCGGTTTCCAGAACGGTCTGGCGATCGCCGGCGACTACATGTCGGCGGCCTCGTTCCTGGGCATCTCGGCGGCCGTGATGGCCAGCGGCTTCGACGGCCTCATCTACTCGATCGGCTTCCTAGTGGGCTGGCCAGTGGTGACCTTCCTGCTGGCCGAACGCCTGCGCAACCTCGGCAAGTTCACCTTCGCCGACGTGGCCGCGTTCCGTTTCTCGCAGACACCGGTGCGCGTGTTCGCCGCCAGCGGCACGCTGGTCGTCGTGGCTTTCTACCTGATCGCCCAGATGGTCGGCGCGGGCCAGCTCATCAAGCTGCTGTTCGGCCTCGAGTACTGGATGGCAGTGGTCATCGTCGGCGGCCTGATGATGGTCTACGTGCTCTTCGGTGGCATGACCGCCACCACCTGGGTGCAGATCATCAAGGCCATCATGCTGCTCTGCGGCGCCAGCTTCATGGCCGGCGCGGTGCTGTGGCACTTCGGATTCAGCCCCGAGGCGATGTTCGCCGAAGCGGTGAAGATCAAGACCGACATCGCGGCCAAGGGCGGCAAGACTCCTGAAGAGGCGGCGAGCATCGGCTTCTCGATCATGGGCCCGGGCGGCTTCGTGAAGGACCCCATCTCCGCCATCAGCTTCGGCATGGCGCTGATGTTCGGCACGGCCGGCCTGCCCCACATCCTGATGCGCTTCTTCACGGTGCCCAACGCCAAGGAAGCTCGCAAGTCGGTGCTGTGGGCCACCACCTGGATCGGGTATTTCTACATCCTGACCTTCATCATCGGTTTCGGCGCCATCACCTTCGTGCTGACCAACCCCCAGTTCCTGGACGCCAAGGGCGTGCTGCTGGGCGGCGGCAACATGGCCGCCATCCACCTGGCCAACGCGGTGGGCGGCAACGTGTTCCTGGGCTTCATCTCGGCGGTGGCGTTCGCGACCATCCTCGCGGTGGTGGCGGGTCTCACGCTGTCGGGCGCCTCGGCCGTCTCGCACGACCTCTACGGCACCGTCATCAAGAAGGGCAAGGCCGACAGCGCCGCCGAACTGCGCGTCTCCAAGATCACCACGGTGTGCCTGGGTGTCGTCGCGGTGGTGCTGGGCATCGCCTTCGAGAAGCAGAACATCGCCTTCATGGTGTCCCTGGCCTTCGCCATCGCCGCTTCGGCCAACTTCCCGGTGCTGCTGATGAGCGTGCTGTGGAAGGGCTGCACGACGCGCGGTGCGGTGATCGGCGGCTTCCTGGGTCTGATCTCGTCGGTGGCGCTCACCGTGGTCTCGCCGGCCGTGTGGGAAGCCACGCTGGGCAACCCCAAGGGTTCGGCGCTGTTCCCCTACGCGTCGCCTGCACTGTTCTCGATGGCCATCGGCTTCATCGGCATCTGGCTGTTCTCGGTGCTCGACGGCAGCAAGCGCGGCGCTGAGGACAAGGCCGGCTTCCTGGCGCAGCAGGTGCGTTCGGAGACGGGTATCGGGGCCTCGGGCGCTTCCGGGCACTGATCCGCTGTTCCATCTCGGGGACCGCAGGCCTCACAGGGCTTGCGGTCCCTTTTTCATGGCACCATGAATTCCATCAAGAACATGGAACCTCAGCGCGAGATGCTCTCGCTGGTGACGGCCCGCATCCGCGACACCTTCGTGCGCAAGCCGCTTTACGTGGACGGCACGCTCGACCTGGTGTCGGTGTGCCGCGAGCTGTCGGCCCAGCGCGCGACGCACGCCCTGGTGCGCGACGTGCACGAGGGCCGCGAGCGGCTGGGCATCTTCACCACCACCGACCTGCGCGACGCGCTGCTGCGCGAGGTGCCGCCGCAGCAACTGGCGGTGCGCGAGGTCGCGCGCTTCGAGCTCATCGAGGTGCAGGCCGATGCCGAGGTCTTCGAGGCCCTGTGGCTGATGGTGCGCCACCGCGTGCACCGGCTGCTGGTGAAGGACGGCGAGCAGGTGCTGGGCGTGCTGGGGCAGCTCGACCTGGTGAGCTTCGTGGCCAACCACTCGCACATCATCGCCGCACAGGTCGACGAAGCCGCGTCGGTCGACGAACTGAAGGACGCTGCGCGGCGCGTCGACCAGATGGTGGCGCTGCTGCACGGCAGCGGCATTCGGATCGAGCGCATCACGCGGCTGGTCAGCGAACTCAACGGCCGGCTCTTCGCGCGGCTGTGGTCGCTGATTGCGCCACCCGAGCTGGTGGAGAACAGCTGCCTGGTGGTGATGGGCAGCGAGGGCCGCGGAGAACAGATCCTGAAGACCGACCAGGACAACGCGCTGCTGCTGCGCGACGGCTTCGAGTTCGCCGGTCTGGCCGAGGTGGCCGAGCGCTTCAATGCGGCACTCGCGGACTTCGGCTACCCACCGTGCCCTGGCGACATCATGCTGACCAACCCGCTGTGGCGGCAGCCGCTGGCAGGCTTTCGCGAAAGCATCCGCCAGTGGCTCTACGAACACGACCCCGACGGGCCGATGCGGCTGGCGATCTTCTTCGACGCCGCCCCGGTGGCCGGCGACGCCGGCCTGCTGCAGGCGGCCCGCGACCACCTCGACGCCATCCTGGCCGGGCAGGACACCTACCTGGCCCGCTTTGCCGCCGCAGCCGACCAGTTCCAGGAGCCGGGCCACTGGTGGACCCGTCTGACGACCAAGCGCGACGAGCAGCTGCTCGACCTGAAGAAGCTGGGCACCTTTCCCATCGTGCACGGCGTGCGCGCGCTGTCGCTGCAGTACGGCGTGCGCGAAGCGGGCACGGCGGCGCGGCTGAAGCGCCTGGTGGAGCTGCAACGCATCGACGCCACCCTGGCGCGCGACCTGCTCGATGCCCTGCACTTCCTGATGGCGCTGCGCCTGTCGCACCAGCTGCGCCAGCGTGAACAAGGCGGTCGGCCCGGCAACGAGGTCAGGCCCTCGGAGCTGGGCGCGCTGGAGCGCGAGCCGCTGCGCGACTCGCTGGCCATCGTGAAGCGCTTCCGCGCTTTCCTGCGTCAGCACTTTCGGTTTGAATGACCCCCCCCGAAGCGGCTTCGCCGCTCCCCCCCGGGGGGGCAACGCCAGCGGACCGGCGGAGCCGGATCCGCGGCGTTCGCTGGGTCGATGGGGCACAGTGGTGCGCTGAGAGCGCGCTCGTATAGGCTCGAACATGATGCGCACGCGACTGCTCTACCAGCGACTGGCGGCCCTGTTCGTGGCCGGCTGGCTGTTCTTCGACTTTCCGCTGCTCGCGCTGTGGACGAGCGGCGGCTCGGGCGTGGCGCTGCCGGTGGCCCTGTTCATCGGCTGGGCGGTGCTGGTCGGCGTGCTGGCGTGGTGGATGGAGCGGGACGGCGCAGCCGAGGGCGACGAGGTCTCTCCTGCACCCGGCGCATCGAAGGTCGACCCGGGCTGACCCATGCTCTCGCCGGCCCTCGTCATCGCGGCATCGTTTGCCTACCTGCTGATGCTGTTCGCTGTGGCGGCCTGGGCCGATCGTCGCGCGCTGCAGGGGCGCTCGGTGATCGGCAATGCGTGGGTCTATGCGCTGTCGATGGGGGTGTACTGCACGGCGTGGACCTACTTCGGCAGCGTCGGCCGCGCCGCGGCCACCGGGGTGTGGTTCCTGCCCATCTACCTGGGGCCGACGCTGGGCATGGTGCTGGCCTGGGCGGTGCTGCGCAAGATGATCCGCATCGCGCGCACCTACCGCATCACGTCGATTGCCGACTTCATCGCCAGCCGCTACGGCAAGAGCCGGGCGCTGGCCGGGCTGGTGACGCTGATCGCGCTCGTCGGCGTGGTGCCCTACGTCGCGCTGCAGCTCAAGGCGGTGGCCAGCGGCTATGCGCTGATGACGGGCAGCGTCGAGCCGCACGGCAGCGGCGCCTGGTGGAGCGACAGCACGCTGTACATCGCGCTGGCGCTGGCCGCCTTCACCATCGCCTTCGGCACGCGGCACCTCGACAACACCGAGCGTCACGAGGGCATGGTGGCCGCCATCGCGGCGGAGTCGGTGGTCAAGCTGCTGGCCTTCCTGGCCGTCGGCGCGTTCGTCACCTGGGGTCTGTTCGACGGCCTGGGCGACCTCTTCGGCAAGGCGGCGGCGGTGCCCGAGGTGGCGCGCGTGCTGGCGCCGCCGGCGGGCGGCTTCGCGCACGAGCAGTGGTTCGCGCTGATGCTGCTGGCCATGCTGTCGGTGATCTTCCTGCCGCGGCAGTTCCAGGTGATGGTGGTCGAGAACGTGCACGAGAAGCACGTCAGGCGTGCCGCCTGGGCCTTCCCTGCCTATCTGCTGCTGATCAACCTCTTCGTGCTGCCCATCGCGATCGGGGGCCTGCTGTTCTTCGGCACAGGCCAGGCCAATCCCGAGACCTTCGTGCTGTCGCTGCCGCTGGCCGCAGGCTCGCAGGCGCTGGCCCTGGTGGCCTTCATCGGCGGGCTGTCTGCGGCCACCGGCATGGTCATCGTCGAGGCCATCGCCGTGAGCACGATGGTCTGCAACGACCTCGTGCTGCCCGGCCTGCTGCGCCTGCGCGCCCTGGCCGGACGCGACCTCACCGGCATGCTGCTGGCCATCCGCCGCACGGTCATCGTGGCGTTGCTGCTGCTGGGCTACGTGTACTTCCGCGTGGCCGGCGAGGCCTATGCGCTGGTCAGCATCGGGCTCATCAGTTTCGCCGCGGTGGCGCAGTTCGCCCCCGCCCTGCTGGGCGGCATGTACTGGAAGGGTGGCACGCGCAACGGCGCGCTGGCCGGCCTGTCGGCGGGGGCGCTGCTGTGGGCCTACACGCTGATGCTGCCGTCCATTGCCAAGTCGGGCTGGCTGTCGGCCGACTTCCTGCAGCAAGGCCTCTTCGGCTGGCCGCTGCTGAAGCCCGAGCAGCTGCTCGGGCTGACCGGGCTGGACAACCTCACGCACGCGCTGTTCTGGAGCCTGCTGGCCAACGTCGGTCTGTACGTCGGGGTGTCGCTGGCCTGGCCGCCGCGCGCTGCCGAGGCCAGCCAGGCGCTGCTCTTCGTCGACGTCTTCGAGCGCGGCGCGCAGGGCCGCGTGTTCTGGCGCGGCCGTGCGCAGGTGTCGGACCTGCGGGCGCTGGCCGGGCGCTTCCTGGGCAGCGAGCGCGCCACGGCGCTGTTCAGCGGCTACGCACGCCGCGTGGGGGCGACGGACATCGACGCCATGCCCGCCGACGCAGCGCTGGTGCAGTGGGTGGAAACCCAGCTCGCCGGGGCCATCGGCAGCGCCTCGGCGCGCGTGATGGTGGCCTCGGTGGTGGAGGAAGAAGCGCTGGAGCTCGACGACGTGCTGCGCGTGGTGGAAGAGGCCAGCGAGCTGCGCCACGTCAACGAACAGCTGAAGAGCCTGGACCGCCTGAAGGACGACTTCATGTCCTCGGTGACGCACGAGCTGCGCACGCCGCTGACGTCGATCCGCGCCTTGGCCGAGCTCATGCAGGACGATCCCGCGATGGACGTCGACCAGCGCCAGCAGTTCCTGGGCATCGTGGTCAGCGAAGCGGAACGCCTGTCGCGCCTGGTCAACCAGGTGCTGGACATGGCCAAGATCGAATCCGGGCACGCCGAGTGGCACAACAGCGACGTCGATCTGCGCGCGCTGCTGACCCAGGCGGTGCAGACCACCGCCGAGCTGTTCCGCGAACGCGGCGCCGTCGTGGCGCTGCACCTGCCCGAGCAGGTGCCGGCCTTGCGTGCCGACCCCGATCGCCTGCTGCAGGTGGTGCTGAACCTGCTGTCCAATGCCGCGAAGTTCGTCCCGGCGGAGGGCGGTCGCGTCGCGGTCCGCCTGTCGCACGACGCCGACGGCGTGCGCGTCGAGGTGCAGGACAACGGTCCCGGCGTGCCGACGGAACAGCAGCAGCTGATCTTCGAGAAGTTCCGCCAGGGCGGGGACGCCACCCACCGTCCGCAGGGCACCGGCCTGGGCCTGCCCATCAGCCGCCAGATCGTCGAGCATTTCGGCGGCACGATGTGGGTGCGGTCTGCGCCAGGTCAAGGCGCCTGCTTCGGATTCGGTTTGCCATGGCAGGGGGCTGCAAACAGAGCCCCCGAGGCGGGCGCATGACATCGCCTCGACACGACAGGAGACAACACCATGACGCACAAGGTCCTCGTCGCCGACGACGAGCCGAACATCCTCATCTCGCTGGAATTCCTGATGAAGCGGGAGGGCCACCAGGTCAGCGTGGCGCGCGACGGTCACCAGGCGCTGGAAGCCATCCGCCGTGACAAGCCCGACCTCGTGCTGCTCGACGTGATGATGCCGGGCAAGAGCGGCTTCGAGGTCTGCCAGGCCGTGCGCGCCGACGAGTCGCTGGCCGGCGTGAAGATCCTGATGCTCACCGCCAAGGGCCGCGACACCGACGTGGCGCAGGGCATGGCGATGGGGGCCGACGGCTACATGACCAAACCCTTCTCGACCAAGGACCTGGCGGCGCGCGTGCGCGACATGCTCGGCGCGGTGGGCTGAGGCCGGGAGTGCGTTCCAGATGAAGCTCGACAAGCTCGAAGTCGCTGCCGCGGCGGCCCCGGCCCTGCTGCTGGCGCTGTGGGGCGCGCTGGCGTTCGGCCTGTTCGCCATGACGCTCGAGGCGGCCGAACGCACGGCCTTCGGCGGCTGGATGGAAAGCCGCATCGCGCTGCTGTTCATGGCCTGGATGGTGCTGTCGCTGGCGCTGGGGGCGGCGGCGCGCAAGCTCTACCACCACGCCATCGCGGCACCCGGCCGCCTGGCGGAACAGGCGCAGGTGCTGGTGGCCGGCGACGTGCAGAAGGAGCTGGCGGTGCCCGGCAGCGCGGGCACGCAGGCCCTGGCCGGCGTCATCAACCAGCTGGTGAAGCAGCGCGGCACGCTGCGCGCCGACATCGACGCCAAGGTGCGCGAGGCCAGCCGCGACGTCGAGCTGGAGAAAAGTCGCCTGGCCGCGCTGATGAGCGAGCTGACGCAGAGCGTGGTGGTGTGCAACCTGGACGGCCGCATCCTGCTCTACAACAACCGCGCACGGCTGCAGTTCCGTGCCCTGGCTGACGCCACCACGCTGGCCGCCGGTGCCGAGTTGATCGGGCTGGGCCGATCGATCTACGCCGTGTTCGACCGCAAGCTGGTCGCGCATGCGCTGGAAAGCGTCCAGCAACGGCTGCAGCGCGGTGTGGCCAACCCGTCGGCGCAGTTCGTCACCACCACGCGCGGCGGTCAGCTGCTGCGCGTGCAGATGGCGGCCGTGCGAGCCATTTCGGAAGGTACCGGCCCGGCACAGGACGACGCGCTGAGCGGTTTCGTCCTGATGCTCGACAACATCACGCGCGACTTCGCGGACGAGTCGGAACGCGATCGCCTGCTGCACGGCTTCACCGAAAGCGCCCGGGCCTCGCTCGGCAATCTCCAGGCTGCCGTCGAGCTGCTCGACGACCCCGATCTGGAGCCCGCGCTGCGCGAGCGCTTCCAGGGTGTCGTGCGTGACGAGGTGGGGTCCATGAGCCAGCGCATCCAGCAGCTGGCCCAGCACACCACCAGCACGATGAAGACGCGCTGGCCGCTGGAGGACATGCTCGGCGCCGATCTGGTGTCGGCGGCGCTGCGGCGCATCGAACAGCTCTACGGCTGCCGCACCGCGGCCACCGATGTCGACCCGGCGCTGTGGCTGAAGGTCGACAGCTTCTCGCTGCTGCAGACGCTCGCTTACCTGGCTGGCCGGCTGGTGGAGGAGTACGGCATCAAGCTGGTCCAGCTGCGGCTGCAGCCGGCGGGCGGCAGGGCACAGCTCGACCTGATCTGGATCGGCCAGGCCATGAGCACCGAGAGCGTGACGACCTGGGAGACCGACCCGATCCGGGTGGGCAACGAGAGCAGTGCACTGACCGTGCGCGACGTCGTCGAGCGCCACGGCGGCGCCTTCTGGTTCGAACGCGAGCGCGTGCGGCACGAGGCCTTCTTCCGCTTCCTGCTGCCGCTGGCTGCCGAAGGCGCGCACCTCGAGGCGTCGGCCGTGATGCGCAGCGAGAGCCGGCCCGAGTACTACGACTTCGATCTCTTCAAGGCCGGCGGCCCGTCGAGCGAACTGGCCGACACGCCCCTGGCCGAGCTGGCCTACACGGTGTTCGACACCGAGACCACCGGCCTGAATCCCGGCGAAGGGGACCAGATCATCCAGGTGGGCGCCACGCGCATCGTCGCCGGCAAGCTCAGGCGGCAGGAGTGCTTCGAGCAGCTGGTCGACCCGCAGCGCGACCTGCCAGCCGCCGGCGTCGCCATCCATGGCATCCAGCCCGAGATGGTCGCTGGACAGCCGACCATCGCCGAAGTGCTGCCGGCCTTCCACGCCTTCGCCGCCGACACCGTGCTGGTGGCCCACAACGCCGCCTTCGACATGCGCTTCCTGCAGCTGCAGGAAGAACCCACCGGCGTGCGTTTCACGCAGCCGGTGCTCGACACGCTGCTGCTGTCGGCCGTGGTGCACCCGCAGCAGGAGTCGCACCGGCTGGAAGCCATCGCCGAGCGGCTGGACGTCGATGTGCTGGGCCGCCACACCGCGCTGGGCGACGCGATGGTCACCGCCGAGGTCTTCCTCAAGCTGGTGCCGCTGCTGGCCGACAAGGGCATCGTCACCCTGGGCCAGGCGCTCGAGGCTTCGCAGAAGACCTACTACGCGCGCGTCACGTACTGACGGATCGTCGGGCGCGGGGTCGCGCCTGCGTGTCAGCCGCCTTCGGCGGCGAGTCGCTTGCGCACGCCCACGGCGTAGGCGCCGGGCATGCGCTTCTCGCCGGAGTTCGGGCCGACGACGGTCTGCCGGTAGCGCGTCCACATCTCCGGCGGCATCTGGTCCAGCCCTGGGACCATGCCCATGGGCTTCAACTGGCGGTCGGCGTAGGTCTCGCGCAGCAGCGGCTGCACCTGGAACAGCGGACGGTCGGCGGTCAGTTCCACCGGCGTGTCGATGCAGGTCATGCGCAGGTTGATGAACAGCGGGCCGAACCAGCGGTCGGTCTCGACGAGGCCTTCGTAGACCTCGTACTGCTTGCTGCGCGGCACGTTGGCCATGGGCCGGACCAGCGAGCTCCAGCCTTCCCGGGTGCTGACGAACAGGCCGGTCCAGAACTGGATCACGCCCGGCGCCAGCGTCTGCGAGACGAAGGGCGGGCAATAGCCGCGCACGTCCTCGGGCACGTGCCCGTCGAACCACTCGTCGGCGCCGGGGTAGAGATCGTTCTTCACGCTGATCCAGCGGTCCAGGCCCTCGTGCGTCCACACCGCGTCGGTGCCGTCCCACTGCACCCACACCGTGCGCGGCAGGAAGACGTACCACCCGAACGCGCTCGCGGTGGTCAGCGCCTCGCAGTACTGCATGGCGGCGGCGGGGATGGTGCCCAGCGCGGTGCGGTCGGCGCGAATCGGGTCGCGGCCGTCCGGGATGGCGCGGTAGAAGGTGATCAGCGGGTCGTCGGCCGTGGCCGGCCGGGTGGCCGGCAGCCCTGGAAGCGGTTCAGGCGCGTTCATGGAGGCAGTGGTGTGGCGCGGGGGGGGGGCCAAGAAAAAAGGGCTCCGCGGTGGCGCGGAGCCCTTCTTCGGGAACCGTTGCGGCGTACCGCCGATCGTTCAGCGGGCCAGGCGCGGCACCTGCATGCCGCCGACCACGACCTTGGCGGGCGTGCGCTGAAGGTGAGGCACTGCCATGCCGCCGGTGACGACCTTCGCCGGGGTGCGCTGCAGATGGGGAACGGCCATGCCGCCCGTCACCACCTTGGCCGGCGTGCGCTGCAGGTGCGGCACCTGCATGCCGCCAACGGCCACCTTCGAGGTCTCGCGCTTCAGATGGGGCACCTGCATGCCGCCGGTGACCACCTTGGCGGGCGTGCGTTGCAGGTGGGGCACGGCCATGCCGCCAACAACCACCTTGGACGAGAGACGAACGATCGGGAAGGTCTTCATGTAGGTTTCCTCGCTGGCTTTGATGGAGTGCGTGGTGTGAACAACCACACACGGATCCTAACCAAGCTCCGATCAGAACGAGAAATCGGCCCGTTTTTCATCGATCGTCAAGGTCGTCGAGGGCCAAACCCCCTATGTAGGGGGTCCGCCTGAGCGCCTGGTGCAAGCCGCTTTACCTCTCAGAACGTGACATCTGCACGATCATAAAGATACAAAGATTGCAGATTGTCACATATTGCTCCTCAAGTTCTTCCAGCCCGTGACGAGGGCACGCCCCGACAGTCGCCCGCTCGCCAGAGCAGCCTCCGGGGTGCGGGACAGCTTCTCACGCGCGCACCGGGTCCTTGGCGAGACCTTCGCGCTACCATCCCCGCCATGGAATCACCCGTCCCATCGCGCTTCGACCCGGCCTCTGCAGCAGCTGCGCCGCGCACACGCGCCCTGGCCGACACGCCAGACCTGGCGGCCCTGGCGATTTCGATGCTGCGCACCTCCAACGCCACCGTCGACCTCAACGACACCGAGGCCCGCACCGTGCTGGGGTATCTGCGCCTGGCGGTGTTTCCCAAGGGCGCCACCCTCATGCACGAGGGCGACCGGGCCAACACCAACTACATGCTGCTGGTGCTCAGCGGCGAGGTCTCGGTCGACGTGGCCGACGACGGACATCCCGAGGCGGTCGCGGTGTCGGTTCTCGGCCCCGGCAACCTGGTCGGCGAGATGGGCCTGCTCGACGGTGCGCCGCGCTCGGCCACCTGCAAGGCCATCAGCGACGTGCAGGCCGCGGGCCTGTCGCGCGTCGGCCTGCAACGCCTCATCGAAGAGCATCCTCGCGTCGGGGCCCGGCTGGTGGTGCTCATCTCCATGCGCATTGCCGAGCGACTGCGGGGCCTCGGCGATCAGATCGCCATGTACTCGCGCCTGGCGGCCGAGCAGCAGGCCGAGATCGAGCGTCTGAAGAGCCGCTTCAGATAGCGCGTGCCGCGCCTGGCGACAGGCATCGGCGGCGCCCGGCCCACGGCCTGGGCCTGGGCCGACGGTGTGCCTGGCCCCCGGCCTCGGCGACAATGCCCGGTTGCCGCGCCAGCTCCCGGTGCGCGCGCGAACCACCGTCTTCGAAAGCCTTCCATGACTGCCAGCATCCTGCAGAAACTTCCCGTGGGCGAACGGGTCGGCATCGCCTTCTCCGGCGGGCTGGACACCAGTGCGGCCGTGCACTGGATGCGCCTGAAGGGCGCCATCCCCTGTGCCTACACCGCCAACCTCGGCCAGCCCGACGAGAGCGACTACGACGAGATCCCGCGCAAGGCGCTGGCCTACGGGGCCGAGACGGCGCGCCTGGTCGACTGCCGCAGCCAGCTGGTGGCCGAAGGCATCGCCGCCATCCAGTGCGGCGCCTTCCACGTCAGCACGGCAGGCGCCACCTACTTCAACACCACGCCGCTGGGCCGGGCCGTCACCGGCACCGCGCTGGTGGTGGCGATGAAGGAGGACGACGTCAACATCTGGGGCGACGGCAGCACCTACAAGGGCAACGACATCGAGCGTTTCCGCTGGCCAATCCGGCGCTGAAGATCTACAAGCCCTGGCTCGACCAGACCTTCATCGACGAACTCGGCGGCCGCAAGGAGATGAGCGAGTTCCTGGTCGAACACGGCTTCGACTACAAGATGAGCGTCGAGAAGGCCTACTCGACCGACAGCAACATCCTGGGCGCCACGCACGAGGCCAAGGACCTCGAATTCCTGAACAAGGGCATCACCATCGTCAACCCGATCATGGGCGTCGCCTTCTGGCGCGACGACGTGGTGGTGAAGGCCGAGACGGTGACCGTCGCCTTCGAGGAAGGCCAGCCCGTGGCGCTGAACGGCCGCCGCTTCACCGACGCCGTGGCGCTGATGACCGAGGCCAACGCCATCGGTGGCCGCCACGGCCTGGGCATGTGCGACCAGATCGAGAACCGCATCATCGAGGCCAAGAGCCGCGGCATCTACGAAGCCCCGGGCATGGCGCTGCCTGGTGACCGGCATCCACAACGAGGACACCATCGAGCAGTACCGCAGCAACGGCCGCCGCCTGGGCCGGCTGCTCTACCAGGGCCGCTGGTTCGACCCGCAGTGCCTGATGCTGCGCGAGACGGCGCAGCGCTGGGTGGCGCGTGCCGTCACCGGTGAGGTGACGATCGAACTGCGCCGCGGCAACGACTATTCGCTGCTCGACACGACCAGCCCCAACCTGACCTACCACCCCGAGCGGCTGACCATGGAAAAGGGCCTGGGCGCCTTCACGCCGCAGGACCGCATCGGCCAGCTCACCATGCGGGGCATGGACATCAGCGACACGCGCGAGAAGCTGCGCATCTACTCGAGCACCGGCCTGCTGGGCAGCAGCAGCGACGGCACCATCGCGTTGCTGGGCGCGCCCGACGCCGCGGCGAAGAAGTAGGACGCCCGGAAAGAGAAAGGGCCCCGGCGCTGGCCGGGGCCCTTCTTCGTTCAGGAGCTGAGAGGTTGCCTATTCGGCAGCCGCCTGCAGCGCCGGCCGGTTGGCCAGCGCGATGGCGTCGAGCGCCTTGCCGAGGTGCTGCACGGTGCGGTCGATGTTGTGCAGCTTCTCCAGGCCGAACAGGCCGATGCGGAAGGTCTTGAAGTCGGCACCTTCGTCGCACTGCAGCGGCACGCCGGCGGCGGTCTGCAGGCCCAGCGCGAGGAAGCTCTTGCTGCTCTGCAGGCCGGCGTCCTCGGTGTAGCTGACGACCACGCCCGGGGCCTGGAAACCTGCCGCGGCCACGCTCTTGTAGCCATGGCGCTCCATCAGGTGACGCACGGCGGTGCCCAGGGCCTGCTGTTCGTCGCGCAGTCGCGCGAAGCCGTAGACCTTGGTCTCCATCATCACCTCGCGCGTGCGGGTCAACGCGTCGGTCGGCAGGGTGGTGTGGTACGTGTGACCGCCGGCTTCGTAGGCTTCCATCACCTGCAGCCATTTCTTCAGGTCGGCCGCGAAGCTGGTGCTGGTGGTGCCGTCGATGCGTTCGCGCGCCAGGTCGGACAGCATCACCATCGCGCAGCAGGGCGAGCCGCTCCAGCCCTTCTGCGGCGCGCTGACGAGCACGTCGACACCGGTGGCCTTCATGTCGACCCACATCGCGCCCGACGCGATGCAGTCCAGCACGAACAGGCCGCCCACCTCGTGCACGGCGTCGGACACGGCGCGCAGGTAGTCGTCGGGCAGGATCATGCCCGCGGCGGTCTCGACGTGCGGCGCGAACACCACGGCGGGCTTCTCGGCGCGGATGGTGGCCACCACCTCGGCGATGGGCGCCGGCGCGAAGGGCTCCTGTGCGCCCGGCTTCGCGCGCCGCGCCTTCAGCACCGTGCACTCGCTGGGGATGCGGCCCATGTCGAAGATCTGCGACCAGCGGTAGCTGAACCAGCCGTTGCGGATCACCAGGCACTTGCGGTCGGTGGCGAACTGGCGCGCCACGGCTTCCATGCCGAAGGTGCCGCTGCCGGGCACCAGCACGGCCGAGCGCGCGTTGTAGACCTCCTTCAGCACACCCGAGATGTCGCGCATCACGCCCTGGAACTTCTGGGACATGTGGTTGAGCGCGCGGTCGGTGTAGACGACGGAATACTCGAGGAGACCGTCGGAGTCCGGGCATGAGCTTCTCCTGGCTTGGGGCAGGCAGCTTAGCACTCCCGCCCGCTGCACGCTCCCGCCCGATCGGGCTACTGCGTGGCGTGTCTGACGTAGATGTCGGTGTCGCGCAGCAACCGGCGCAGCGTGTGGAAGGCATCGTCGGCCATCTCGCGGCCGCCGCCGCAGCCGGCGGGAAAGCTCACCGTGAGTTCGGCCTCGCCGTTGTCGATGCGCAGCGACTTGACCAGATGCAGATCGACGATCCCGCGTCCGCTGGCGGGTTCGACGACGCTGTTCAGCGCGGCCATCACCTCGCGGAGCACCGTCTCGTCACCCTCCAGCGAAGGTGCGACGCAGGGCTCGCCCAGTGCCACGCTGCGGCACACCGGACCATCACGGCCCGGCAGACAGCCGCTGCAGCCGCCGCTGGGCAGCATGGCAACGGGATGGATGGGGATGCTGGGGGGCGGAGCGGTGACCATGCTCACATCATGGCACCGCGCGCTGCTGCCGACTTGACGTGAGTCAACGGGATCCGGTGCCGCCGAAGAGGTGCAGGGCGGCGTACTGCAGGAGCATGATCGTCTTTCCGTCGCATATCTCTCCGGAGTCGATCATTTTCATCGCGTCGTCGATGTCGGCTTCGAAGACTTCGATGTCCTCGCCCTCGTGCTCGAGGCCCCCGCCCGGGCCCAGGCGGTCGGCGGGCTCGTACTCGGCCACGAAGAAGTGCAGGCGTTCGGTCACCGAGCCCGGGCTCATGAAGGCCTCGAACACGCGGCGCGGCGCTCGCACGCGAACGCCGGCCTCCTGCGCGGCCTCGGCGCGGATGCAGTCTTCGGGGGATGCTCCGTCCAGCACGCCCGCGGGCACTTCGACCATCAGCTCGCGGTGGCCGTTGACGAAGGTCGGGTAGCGGAACTGGCGGGTCAGCACCACCGTGCGCTGCTGCGGTTGGTACAGCAGGATCGCGGCGCCGTTGCCGCGGTCGTAGGTCTCGCGGTGCTGTGTCTGCCAGCGGCCGTCGCGGCGAAGGAAGTCGAAGGCGGTGGTGCGCAGCGTGGACCAGTGGTCCGAGAGGACCTTCACCTCGAGCACGCGCACGCGATCGCTCAAGGAGGTCGGGGCTGGGGGCGGTGCGGGGGGCTCGGCGTCTTGCATGGCGCGAGCCTACGTGAACGGTGTCGAGCTCGGTGTGGCGCGAGGCGCGAGGCCTCGGCGGGCAGGGCGCCGTCTGCAGTGGCGGCCGCCCGGTCAGACGGGCGCCGGCAGCTTCTGCGCCGTGATCACCACCACCTGGTGGTCGACAGCCGATGCACCGGCCTGCGGGCTGGCGAGATGGTCCACGCTGCCCAGGATGCCTGCGGTGAAGATCAGCGACAGGACGATGGCACTGGCTTGCTGGGTGGTGCGGTTGAACATGTCGGGCTCCAGGGGGTGGCGTGTTGCGATGGAAGGGACTGTAGGCATCCCCCCGGTCGCCTCACAGCGACATGCGACGAAGCGCAGCCCAGGCGGCCCGAAGCGCCGGCCGCGGCGACGAATGTGCCCTTGCTGCCCGCGCCCTCACGACACCAGCTCGGCCGCTGCCCACCACTCGGCGCCGAAGCGTGGCGCGAGGTAGTCGCAGAAGCTGCGCACCTTCGACGGCACGAGCTTGGGCGACGGGAACACGGCGTGGATCTCCTGCGTCGGCAAGGTCCAGCCTGCCAGCAGCGGCTGCACCGTGCCGTTCTGCAGCGATGTCCAGGCCACGTACCAGGGCAGGGCTGCCACGCCCATGCCGTTGCGTGCGGCCGCCAGCAAGGCCGACAGGTTGTTGCTGCGCAGCGGTCCGCGCACGGTCACGGTCTGGTTGCGCCCCGCGTCCCCGGTGAACTGCCAACGTTCGTCGCCCTGCACGCTGCTGTAGATGAGTGCGTCGTGGCCCGCCAGCTCCGACGGCGTCGTCGGCGTCCCGCGCTCCTGCAGGTAGCGCGGGGAGGCCACCACCACCCAGGGGTTCAGGCCCAGGTAGCGCGCGCCGAGCTGGGAGTCGGCCAGCCGACCCATGCGGATGGCCAGGTCGATGCCCTGCTCGACGAGGTTGACGTAGCGGTCGTCGAAGCTCAGCTCGATCTGCAGCCCCGGGTGCTGCCGCATGAAGCCCAGCACCAGCGGCGTCAGCACCCGGCGCCCGAAGGCCACCGAGGTGTTGATGCGCAGCGTGCCCTGCACGCGCGATTGCATCAGCGCCGCCAGGTTGTCGGCCTCCTCCAGTTCGCGCGCGATGAGCTTGCACTTGTCGTAGTACGCCGCACCCAGTTCGGTGGGCGTCACGCCGCGCGTACTGCGATGGAGCAGCCGCGCGCCCAGGCGCGCTTCGAGGGCCGCAATGTGCTTGGTGGCGGTGGGCTGCGTGATGCCCAGCCCCTGACTGGCCTTGCTGAAGCTGCCGGTCTCCACGACGCGGATGAACAGATGAATCCCGGCGACACGGTCCATCGCCGGAGTGTGGGCGCCGGCGGCACCCGGCGGAATCGTCGCAATCCCGGGGCGTTGCCGAACGGTCGGGGCGCGGCAGCGGATAGAGTAGACCACCCCGGCGATGGCAATTGCTCCGCCGCACCACCACAGTGTCCGGCGGCCAGCCCCAGGCGGCCTACCGGCGCATCGGAGACGACCATGCCGCGTTTTGCCGCCAACCTGTCGATGCTGTTCACCGAGGCGCCGTTTCTCGAACGATTCGAGCGTGCTGCGCGGGCCGGCTTCTCGGCGGTGGAGGTGCAGTTCCCGTACGAGGCGCCGGCCGACGAGATCCGCCGCCGCCTGGACGCCAACCGTCTTCGCATGGTGCTGCACAACCTGCCGGGCGGCGACTTCGCCGCCGGCGACCGCGGCATCGCCTGCCAGCCGGCGCGGGTGGCCGAGTTCCGCGCCGGCGTGGCCCGGGCCATCGAGTACGCCACCACGCTGGGCGTGCCGCAGCTCAACTGCCTGGCCGGCATCGCGCCGGCCGGCGTGCCCGAGACCGCGCTGCACGAGACCTTCCTGGCCAACGTCCGCTTCGCGGCGGCCGAGCTGAAGAAGGCCGGCCTGAAGCTGCTGCTGGAGCCCATCAACAACTTCGATGTACCCGGGTTCTGGCTGAACAGCACCGCCAAGGGCCTGGCCGTCATCGAGGAGGCCGGGACCGACAACCTGTTCCTGCAGTACGACATCTACCATGCCCAGCGCATGGAAGGCGAACTGGCCGGCCACCTGCGCCGTCACCTCGCGCGCATCGCCCACATCCAGATCGCCGACAACCCCGGTCGCAACGAACCCGGCACCGGCGAGATCAACTACCCCTTCCTGTTCGCGCACCTCAAGCGCATCGGCTACACCGGCTACATCGGCTGCGAGTACAAGCCGGCGTCCGGCACCGAGGCCGGCCTGACGTGGATGGAGGCGGCCCGCCGCCAGTTCCCCGGCGTCTGACACCGCCGTGGTGCCCTTCACCGAAGCCACCACGACCTACTGGCAAACCCTGCTGGGCCCGGCCGACGTGCCCGACCGCGCGCCGCCCTGGCGGCTGGGCGTGCCGGCCGAACTGCCCGACGGCCGCGTGCTGATGCTGCCCATCCGGCCGCTGGCTGCACGCCCCGACCACGCCGTGGCCTCGCTGCTGTGCAACCAGGCGTCGTTCGAGGTGCTGCAGGCGCTGGCCGATGCGCTCGCGCGCCGGCTCGAGGCGCTGGCCCCCGACGTTCTCGTCGGCCTGCCCACGCTGGGCCTGGCGCTGGCGCCGCTGGTGGCGCAGCGCCTGGGCCACTCGCGCTTCGTGCCCATGGGCACCTCGCGCAAGTTCTGGTACGACGAGGCCCTGTCGGCGGAGGTGCGTTCGATCACCAGCCCGGGCCCGGGCAAGCGCATCTATCTCGATCCCCACCTGCTGCCGCTGGTGCAGGGCCGACGCGTGGTGCTGGTGGACGACGCCATCAGCACCGGCAGCACGGCGGTCCCGGCCTGGGACCTGCTGCAACGCCTGGGTGCCGACGTACTGGCCCTGGGCGTTGCCATGCGCCAGGGCCGCCGCTGGGAAGCCGCGCTGGGCCCAGAGCGCAGCAAGAAGGTGGTCGGCGTCTTCGACAGCCCCCTGCTAGAGGCCACCGACACAGGCTGGATACCAAGAACCGACTGAGGCGCCGCGAAGCGCGACGCTCTTTCAAGCGAACGCCGCGGGCGGGCTTTGCCCGACCGCCAGCGTTGCCTTGCAGGCCGCGCCGGGCCAGTGGCCCGGCCCTTCGGCAGGCGCGCAAGGTCCACCGGACCTTGCGTGTCCGGCCTCAGCCCCCTTGAGGGGGACGCGCGCAGCGCGTCGGGGGTGGTCCCAATTCAGCAGGGACGGACCTTGAATTCGACGCGGCGGTCCAGCGCGTCGGATCCGTCGTCGCGGCCGTTGCCGATCATCATCTCGCGCGAGCCGACGCCCGAGGCCTCGATGCGCGACGCCAGCGCCGGCGCGGTGCGCGTGATCTGCGACTTCACGAACTGGGCACGCTGCAGCGACAGCCTCTCGTTCACCGGCTCGGTGCCGGTGGCGCTGGTGTGGCCGATGACGTCCAGGCAGGCCTGGCGCTTGGCCGAGTTACCGGCGATCTGCGTCATCCACATCGAGTAGGGGGCCGGCGGCCCGATCTTCGCGTCGGAGTACAGCGCGGTGGTGCCGGGCCGGAAGAGGAACTTCACGCCCAGGCGCTTGGCCTCCAGGCCGCGGTCGACGATCTGGCCGAAGGCCTTGGCCGCGTCGGCGCGCCGGCCCAGGCGCCAGTTCGTCAGGTACAGGCCGGTGTGCGTGCGGAGCTGGTCGCCGCCCGGGGTCTTCAGTGCCGTGTCGTAGAGCTTCAAGGCGTCGGCGTACTTGGCGTTGGCGTAGGCCTCCCCGGCCTCGGCCAGCGTGGCAGCCGTGACCACGCGGTCGATGTACATCGGGTGGATCGGGTCGCCCGCGCGCGTGCCCTGGCAGGTGCGCACGTAGCCCGTCACGGCCCCGTCGTCGGTCCAGGCCGGGGCATCGCGGTCGTAGGGCAGGGGCGTGAGGTCCACGCCGTCGGGCAACGCGAAGGCCAGGCCCTTGCTCACCAGCTTGCCGGTCTTCAGGTCGGCCAGTGCCAGGCAGATGCGGTAGGCCTCGCGCTTGCCTTCCATCTTGCGTTCGCCGTTGACGCCGGTGAAGGTGCCGATCAGCACCAGCGGTGAACGGGCCACGTTGGTCGCAGTGAACGGCTTGACCTCGTACTGCTTCGAGTAGTTGTCGCGGATCAGCTTGACGATGCGGGCGCCCATGTCGCGCGTGGCCACCGACTGCGCGCCGGTCATGCCGTCGATCAGCGGGTCGACGATGACCTCGTGCGGACCGGCGCTGATCTGTGCCTTGCCCAGCAGGTTGTTGGCCGCTGCCAGCATGGCGTCTTCGAACGGCAGCACCGGCGGCGGAGCGGGCGGGGGCGGTGGCGCCGGCGGCGCCACGGCGACGGGCGGGGCGGCCGGGGCCGCTGCCGCCACCACGGGGGCCGCTTCCGGCGCAGCAGCCGGCTTGTCGGCACCCGGTGCCGCGCACCCTGCCACCCACAGCAACGACAGCAGGCCGGCGCCGCGGAGGAACAAGGCCGAAGGCGTGGAACGGAACAGCATCTGGTGGTCTCCTGTCGTGGTCTCGGGACCCGCTGGCCGCGGCCAGCAGGTCGGCGCGGGCGGGGCCGGATCGAGCCGGTCAAGTATGCGCCCGGGCAGGGCACGGCGAAGGGGTCAGCGTCGGCAGTCGTTCTGCAATATCGATACTTCTTGTGAGGTGAGCGGCTCGCCGAGCTGCCAGCGCTGCAGCAGATCGCCACATCGGCGGTCGACGGCAGCCGGCGCAGGCGTGGGTGCCGCAGCGGGCTTGCTGCCTTCGGCGCGCGCGGGCGGCGGGGCGGCAGGTGTCGAACGCGCCGGGGCCGGGGCGGGGGCGGGGGCGGGGGCCCGGGGCTCGGGGCGAGGCTCAGGCGACGGAGCGGGTGCCTGCACTGGCGCAGGCGCGGGTGCAGGCGGTGCCACCGGTGTGGGGGGCGGCGCTGGTGCGGGCACCGGGGCGGGCACCGGCACGGGTGCCACGTCGGGGCTCGGGCCGGCCTGGCGCGTCGACAGCATCCACCAGCCGCCGAGCCCCACAGCGCCGAACAGGCCGCCGGCCAGCAGCAGGCGTCGGGACGTCGCCGCGGGCGATGCCGCCGGCGGTGCATCGTCACCCATCGGCACGTCGATGTCGGCCACCGTCCTGCCGCGCGTGGCGGGTCGCGATGTCGAGGCCGGGGCGTCGGGTGGCGCATGGGCCGCGCCGCGGCCCCGACCTCCGCTCTTGGCCAGGGCCGCACGCAGCGCGTCGGCGAAGGCGCCGGCGCTCTCGTACCGGTCGTCCGGGTTCTTCGCCAGCGCCCGCTTGATCACCGCATCGAAGACCGCCGGGATCTCGGCGTTGGCGGCGGACGGCTTGACCGGGGCGTCCTGCAGGATCTTGCGCTGCACCTCGATGGCGCCGCCGCCGCTGAACGGCCGCTTGCCGGTGAGGAACTGGTAGAGCACCACGCCGGCCGCGAAGAGGTCGGTGCGCGAGCCCACGGCTTCGCCGCGGATCTGCTCGGGCGACATGTAGCTGGGCGTGCCGACCATGGTGCCCGGCAGCGTGCGGTCCATGCTGGCGTCGGTCACGCGCGCCACGCCGAAATCGGTGAGCTTGACGTTGCCGTGCTCGTCCAGCATCACGTTGGCCGGCTTCACGTCGCGGTGCACCACGCCCTGGGCGTGGGCGTAGGCCAGGGCGTCCAGCAACTGGCCCATGATGCGCACGATCTCGCCCAGCTCGAAGCGTTCGCCGGCCGTGAAGGCCTGTGCCAGCTCGCGGCCGCGCACATACTCCATCACGATGTAGCTGACGTCGGTCTCGTCCCCGAAGTCGAACACCGTGACGATGTGCGGGTGCTGCAGCCGCCCGGCGGCCCGTGCCTCGCGCTGGAAACGCGCGATGTACTCGCCCGAAGTCTCGTCGTCCAGCAGGTGCGCACGCAGCACCGTCTTGATGGCCACGGTGCGGCCGAGCTGCGGGTCCACGGCCTCGTGCACCACGCCCATCGAACCCTGGCCGAGCACGCGAACCAGCTGGTAGCGGCCCAGGGTGGTCGGGGGCGGCGAGCTCATGTCTGGCAGGGCAGGGCGGCGGACATCACGGAAGATGATGCCCTATTGCCGCGCGTGCCCGCCGGGGCGAGCCCCCCCTGGACGGCGACTAGGCGCCGGTCTTGAGGAAGAGGTCGCGATCGGGAGCGAACTGCGCGTACAGGGGCAGCAGCGCACCGCCGAGGGCGCGGGCGTCGGTGCCTATCGTGCCGGCCATCAGCACCGGCTGCGAGACACCTTCCCAGTTGTAGCGGCCCATGGCGCCCAGCGTGGCATCCATCAGCGCGGCGAGCAGCTCGCGGCTGAAGGAGCCGTCCAGGATGACGCCCTCCACGTCGAGCAGGCAGGCCGAGGTGTTGACGGCCAGTGCGATGGCCGATGCGGCCTCGGCGAGCCAGACCCCGGTGTGTGGCCGCCAGGGGTCGTCGAGTGCGCGTGCATCGGTGGCCGCCGCGGGATCCAGGCCGGCGGCCCCGTACAGGCGCTCCAGGCCGAGCAGCGAGGCCACGCTGAGCAGCTGGGCCGGCGCCTCCGCGCTGCCGTGAGGCGCGCCCGGCGCCTCGCCGCGCGCCAGCCACAGCGGCAGCGAGCCGATGGCCCCGGCGTTGCCGCTGAGGCCGCCGCGCAGCTGGCTGTCCAGCACCAGGCCGCCGCCGATGAAGGTGTCGACGAAGATGTAGAGAAAGCTCTTCACGCTGCGCCCGCGACCGGCCACCAGCTCGGCCACGCAGGCGGCTGCGGTGTCCTTCACCAGCTCGACCGGCAGCGACGTCAGCCTGCCCACGTCGCGGGCCAGGTCGACGCGCGCCCACTTCTCGGCCACGGCGGGCGGAAAGCCCAGCAGCTGCTGCCACCCACCCAGGGCCAGCGGCGCGGCGATGCCGATGCCCTGCACGCGCTCGTGCGCCGCCGGGCCCAGCTTGCGCTTCACGTCCTTGAGCCGCTGCGCGATCTCGGGCAGCAGCACGTCGGGGTCGGCGAACTCGTAGTCGAGCTGCCAGCGGTGGCGTGCGCGGCCGGTGAAGTCGACCAGCAGCACGTCCAGGCTGCGCCGCCCCACCTTGATGCCGACGGCATAGGCGCCGTCGGGGTTCAGCGACAGGGGCACCGAGGGCTGGCCGACCTTGCCGCGCACCGGCTCGCCCTTCAGCAGCAGGCCGTCGTCGAGCAGGCGCTTGGTGATCAGCGAGACGGTCTGCGCCGTCAGCCGCGTCATGCGGGCCAGCTCGGCGCCCGCCAGCGCGCCGTGCAGGCGGATGGCCTGCAGCACCACGCGTTCGTTGTACTGCCGCAGGCCGCCCTGGCTCGAGCCACGCGTCTCCAGGCGCTGTGCTGCTGCGTCGATCATGCTGCCAGGCACTCCATCGGGATCTTCTCCGGCGGCATCGCGCCGGTCATCACGGCCACCGTGTCGCTCATGCTGATCTTCTTCGGGTCCAGCACGGCGGCGCGCTTGCCCAGGCGCGCCACGTGGATGCGGTCGGCCACCTCGAAGACATGCGGCATGTTGTGCGAGATCAGCACCACCGGCAGGCCCTTGTCGCGCACGCGGCGGATGAGTTCGAGCACCATGTTGCCTTCCTTGACGCCGAGGGCCGCCGTGGGTTCGTCCATGATCACGACGTGCTGCGCGAAGGCCGCGGCACGCGCCACGGCCACGCACTGGCGCTGGCCGCCCGACAGCGTCTCCACCGCCTGGGTCATCGAACGGATGCCCACCTTCAGGTCCTGCATGCGTGCGATGCTCTCTTCGAGCATGCGCTTCTTGTCCAGCATGCGCAGCACGCTGCCGAGCACGCCCGGCCGGCGGAGTTCGCGGCCGAGGAAGAGGTTCTCGCTGATCGACATCGCGGGGGCCACGGCGAGGTCCTGGTAGACGGTCTCGATGCCGGCGCGGCGCGCGTCGATCGGGCTCCTGAACCGCACCGGCTGGCCGTCGAGCAGGATCTCGCCTTCGTCGGGCACCGTGGCGCCCGACAGGCACTTGATGAGCGAGGACTTGCCGGCGCCGTTGTCGCCGATCACGGCCAGGATCTCGCCTGCGCGCAATTCGAAGTCGGCACCGTCCAGCGCCGTCACCTGGCCATAGCGCTTGGTCACGCCCTTGGCCTGCATCACGAGTCTGGTGGAGGCGTTCATCACCTGGCTCCCTTCCTGGACAGTTGATCGGCGGCGACCGCCAGGATCACGAGGATGCCCGTCACCAGCACCTGGTAGATCGACGACACGCCCATCAGCGTGAGGCCGTTGCGGAAGACGCCCACGATGAGCGCGCCGATCAGCGTGCCGATGATGATGCCGCGTCCGCCGAACAGGCTGGTGCCGCCCAGCACCACGGCGGTGATGGCGTCGAGGTTCTCGGTCTGCCCGGCGTTGGGGTCGCCCACGCCGGTGCGTGCCACGCTCAGCAGCGAGGCCAGGCCGTAGAACACCCCGGCCATCACGTAGACGCCCATCAGCACCTTCTGCGTGGGAATGCCCACCAGCCGCGTGGCCTCGGCGTTGTTGCCCACGGCATAGACGTGGCGGCCGGCGGCGGTTTCGCGCAGCACGAACCAGGTCAGCGCGTACAGCAGCAGCATCAGCAGCGCGCCCCAGGCGACTTCGGTGCCGCCGAGCTTGAAGGTGTTGCCCAGCGCCGTCATCGCCGGCGGCAGGTCGGTGACGGTCTGCGAGTTCGAGTACAGCTGCGTGATCGCGAAGGCGATGTTCAGCGTGCCCAGCGTCACGATGAAGGGGGGCAGCTTCACCTTCGTCACCAGCAGGCCGTTGACCAGGCCGAACAGCGTGGTGACCCCGATGCCGCACAGCACGGCCAGCGCCGGCGGCAGCCCCAGTTCGGTGGCGAACTTCGTCATCACGATGCCGCCCAGCGCCATCACCATGCCGCAGGACAGGTCGATGCCTGCCGTCAGGATGATCAGCGTCTGCCCGATGGCGATGACGCCCACCACCATCACCTGCTGCAGGATCAGGCTCAGGTTGTCGCCCGTGAGGAAGCGGTCGCTCTGCGTGGCGAAGAACGCGCAGGCCGCCAGCAACGCGATGAACGGGCCGAGCGTGCCCATCGGGGGGAGTTTCATGTCGCAACCTCGAACTGGTTCGGCAAAAGCGCCGCCGTGCCCTGCCGGAGGCAGGGACAGGTGGTTGCCGCGATCAAGCGAATGCCGCGGACGGGCTCTGCCCGTCCGGTGGGGTGCCTTGCAGGCCGCGCCGGGCTTTGCAGCCCGGCTCTTCGCCAGGCATGCAAGGTCCACTGGACCTTGCATGTCCGGGCTCAGCCCCCTTGAGGGGTGACCCAAAAGGCGAACGGGGTGGACCTACTTTTTTCCCCAGCACAGGTCCGTGCCGGCCTTGACGTCCTTGCTGTCGATGCCGGGCAGTGCCTTGGCGGCGATCAGCGTGACGCCGGTGTCGGTGTAGCCGCTGGGCTTCTTGCCGGTCTTGGCGTACTCGATGCCGGCTTCCACGCCCATCGCGGCCATCTTCAGCGGGTACTGCTGGCTGGTGGCGGCGATGACGCCGGCACCCACGTCCTTGATGCCCTGGCAGCCGCCGTCCACGCTGACGATGATCACGCCCTTGTCCTTGCCGGCCTTCTTCAGCGCGTTGAAGGCGCCGGCCGCGGCGGGCTCGTTGATGGTGTAGACGACGTTGACCTCGGGCGCCTTCTGCAGGCAGTTCTCCATCGCGGTCTGGCCCTTGGCCTGGTCGCCGAAGCTGTCGGCCATGCACACGACCTCGGCGGCCTTGCCCAGTTCGTTGCTCTTGGCGTCGGGTGCCGCCAGGCCGAAGCCCTTCAGGAAGCCGTTGTGGCGCTGCGCGCCCACCGGGTGGCCGGGGAAGAGGTCGAGCGTGACGATCTTCGCCGGCTTGCTGCCCAGGGCGGCCTTGGCGTATTGCCCGATCAGCACGCCGGCCTTGTAGTTGTCGGTGGCGAACAGCGCGTCGGTGGCCTCGACGGGGTCGGTCGGGCTGTCCAGCGCGATCACCAGCACGCCCTTGTCGCGCGCCTTCTTGATGCTGGGCACGATGGCCTTGCTGTCGCTGGGCGTGATGAGGATGGTCTTGGCGCCGGCGGCGATCATGTTTTCCATCGCCGTGACCTGGCCGGCGTTGTCGCCGTCGGCCTTGCCCGCGCCGGTCAGCAGCTTGGCGCCCTTGGCCTTGGCGGCCTCGGCGGCGCCTTCCTTCATCTTCACGAAGAAGGGGTTGGTCTCGGTCTTGGTGATGAGCCCGATGACCGGCTGGCCCTGGGCGAAGGCGGTGCCGGCCAGCAGCAGGGCGGCGGCGGTGAAGGCGGTGTGGCGAAGCATGGGTGTCTCCTGGTGAAGGGGGGGTGACGCGGCGTCGTGGCGCGGCGTTTCGGCATGGGACGGATTCTGAAACCGCCGCTTTGATAAATCAAGTGGATTGATTAATGGTTTTCCCGGTGGTCTCGGCGGCGCCTGCCGGCGATGCTTCGGCCGGGGCGCACGGGGCGTCCTTAGACAGGGGAATCAGCATGCTGGTGGTGAGCGGAGAAGCCTTGATGGACGTGTTCGCAGGGGGCACCCACGCCTCGGGCATGGCGCTTGACGCCCGCATCGGCGGCTCGCCCTTGAACGTCGCCATCGGCCTGGCGCGGCTGGCGCAACCGGTGGCCTTCTTCGGGGGTGTCTCGACGGGCTTCCTGGGCGACCGCCTGCACCAGGCCCTGCGCGACGAAGGCATCGACACCTGCTGCACGGTGCGTCTGGACGCCCCCACCACGCTGAGCCTGGTGGGCGTCGACGCCCGGGGCGTGCCGAGCTACGCCTTCTACGGCGAAGGCAGCGCCGACCGCGTGCTGCCGTTGTCGTCGCTGGGCCTCGTGCCGGCCGCCGCGGCGTACCACTTCGGTTCCTACGCCATGGTGGTCGAACCCGTGGCCGCGGTGCAGCGTGCCCTGGTCGAGCGCGAGCATCTGCGCAGCGTGATCGCCTACGACGTGAACGTGCGGCTGGGTGTCGAACCCGACCTCGCACGCTGGCACGCCGCACTGCAGTGGATGCTGCCGCGCACGACCCTCCTCAAGATGAGCGACGAGGACTTCGAACTGCTCTATCCCGGCGAGCCGATGGACACCTGGGCGCGCCGCTGGGTGGACGCCGGCGTGGCCCTGGTGGTGGTGACGCGTGGCGCGCAGGGTGCACGGGCCTGGACGCGCGTGCATGCCGTCGACGTGCCGCCGGTGCCGGTGACCGTGGCCGACACGGTGGGGGCGGGAGACACCTTCCAGGCCGCCCTGCTGGTGGCGCTGGCCGAGCGCGGCCTGCTGGGCCCCGACGCCCTGCGCCTGCTGTCGCTGGACGGGCTGCAGGCGGTGCTGGGCTTTGCCGTGCAGGCCGCGGCCATCACCTGTTCGCGGCGGGGCGCCGACCTGCCACGCCGGCACGAACTTGTCACCGGGGGCCCGTGAGCCGCCCCAGGACATTCCCCAGGGCCGCGGCGGTGGCACATCGCTTGCAATCACCAGGCCGATGACCACTCACTACCGACCCGGAGATCCCGTCGACTGGCCCGCCTTCCTTGCCGACCTGGCCGGCCTGCAGTTCGACGACCGCCCCTCCGCCTGCGAACGCGCAGCCGCCGACTACCACTGGTACAGCCCGCTGCTGGCCGAGCGACTGCGCGGCCGCCGTGCCGACCTCGTGGTGCGCCCCCACAGCCTGTACGACGTGCTGCGCCTGGCGGGTGCCTGCGCCCGCCACCGCGTACCGCTCACGGTGCGCGGCGGCGGCACGGGCAACTACGGCCAGTGCGTGCCGCTGCACGGCGGCGTGACGATGGACGCCACCGCGCTCGACCAGGTCCTGGCCATCGGGCACGGCTCGGCCTCGGTGCAGGCCGGCGTGCTGATGCACACGCTCAACGAAGCGGCGCGCGCCGGTGGGCAGCAGCTGCGCATGTGGCCGTCCACCGAGCGCGTGGCCACGCTGGGCGGCTTCATCGCCGGCGGGCACTCGGGCATCGGCTCCATCCGCCACGGCATCCTGGCCGACCCCGGCAACGTGACACGCCTGCGCGTGGTCACCCTCGAAGACCCGCCGCGCGTGATCGACCTGCAGGGTGCCGACATCCAGAAGGCGCACCACGCCTACGGCACCAACGGCATCCTGGTCGAGGTCGACGTCGCGTTGACCGACGCCGTCGAGTGGCAGCACACCATCACGCTGTTCGACCGCTACGACGACGTGCTGCGCTTCGGCCTGGCCGCCGGGCAGGCGACGATCGACGGCAGCATCGACGTCTTCCAGCTGAGCGCGGTGGAGCGCCGCATCACGCCCTACTACGCCGGCCTGCGCTCGCGTCTGGAAGACGCCGACGCGATGTTCGCGCAGGTCTCGCCTGCCACGCTGCCGGCCTTCGAAGCGCTGGCCACGGCGATGGGCGGGCGCGTGGTGGTGCGCGGCACCGAGGCCGAGCTGCTGGCGCAGGGCCTGCCGTCGGCCACCGAGTGCGCCTACAACCACACCACGCTCGAAGCGCTGAAGACCGATGGCGGCGTCACCTACCTGCAGGTGGCCTATCCCGGGCCGCTCGATGCCGACCTGGTGGCGCGCCAGATGCAGCGCTTCGGCGACGAGGTGCTGATGCACCACGAGTTCAGCCGCGCCGGCGGCGCCCTGGTGGCCTTCGCGCTGCCGCTGGTGCAGTTCTTCGACGAGTCGCAGCTGCGCGACCTGATGAAGAGCTTCGAAGCCGACGGCTGCACCATCTTCGACCCGCACACCTGGGTGCTGGAAGATGGCGGCATGAAGCAGGTCGACCAGAAGCAGCTCGACTTCAAGCGCGAGGCCGACCCGATGGGCCTGATGAACCCGGGCAAGGTGCGTGCGTGGGACGAACTCGTGCTCGGGCGTCCAGGAGGGTTGCTGTGAGCCCGGGCCGCCCATGAAGCTCCTCCTCGTCTTTTGCCACCCCGACCCCGACAGCTTCGGCGCTGCCTTGCGCGACACCGCCGTGCAGGCCCTGCAGGCTGCGGGCCACGAGCTGCGCCAGATCGACCTCTACGCCGAAGGCTTCGACCCGGTGTTCACGCGCGCCGAGAAGCAGACCTACCTCACGGACACCGCGCGCAACATCGAGGGCGTGGCCGCGCACGTCGAGGCGCTGCGCTGGGCCGAAGGCTGGGTGGTGATCTACCCGACCTGGTTCTACGGCGCACCGGCCATGCTCAAGGGCTGGCTCGAACGCGTGTGGCTGCCGGGCGTGAGCTTCCGCATCGCCACGGCCAAGCAGCGCACCATCGGCGGCGAGCTGGGCAACATCCGTCTCTTCGTCGGCATCACCACCTCGGGCTCGCCCTGGTGGTGGCTGAAGGTCATCGGCGACCCCGGCCGCAGCCTGTTCATGAAAGGCCTGCGCCCGTTGTACGCCAAGGGCTGCCGCATGAAGTGGCTGCAGCTCTTCAACATGAACCACGTCACCGCCTCGGACCGCGAGCGATTCCTGGCCACGCTGCGGCAGACTCTGGCTTCCCTGCCCAAGTAGGACCCTCCATGACCATTGCACAGCCCCTGGCCAAGTACGCCGCCTGGCGCCGCGCGGGCGACTACGTCTTCCTGTCGGGCGTGATCGCCGTCGAGCCTTCGACCTCCACCATCGTCAGGGGCTACGCCGACATCCCGGCCGAGGCCGCCACGCTGCTGGGCCGCACCGGCGAGTTCTCCACCGACATCAAGGAAGGCCCGATCCTGGCGCAGAGCTGGTTCGTGCTCGACCGCATCCGGGCCACGATCGAGGACGCCGGCGGCCAGATGAGCGATGTCTTCAAACTGGTGCAGTACTTCAAGAACCTCGACCACTTCCCGCACTACAGCCGCGTCCGCAAGCTCTTCTTCACCGAGCCCCCGGTGTCCACCGTGGTGGAGGTCAGCGCCATGCTGCCCACGGAAGACATCCTGATCGAGGTGGAAGCGACCGCCTGGCTGCCCCTCAACCGCTGATCGGACGTGTCCGCGGCGGCCGGGGAAATGACCCTTCCGGCTTTCCGGATTGCATGCAATCTGCTGGAGCACGGCACAGCGCCGCCGTGGGGCGTCGCGCACTGGAATGGTGTGTCGCTCCGGCCGGGGCGCACCGCGTGGCGCAGCGCCCCTCTGGCATAGGCCTTGCAGCCAGACGTCAGAATCCGTCCCCAGTAGACCCACCCGAGGATCCACCATGCGCTTTCAACTTCCCCGACGTCCCCTGTTGGCCGCCCTGCTGGCCGGTGCTGTCTTTCCCGCCCTGGCCCAGGAGAAATTCACCTACCTGACGAACTGGTACGCCCAGGCCGAACACGGCGGCTTCTACCAGGCCCTGGCCACGGGCCTGTACAAGAAGGAAGGCCTGGACGTCACCATCCGCATGGGCGGCCCGCAGGTCAACGGCATGCAGTTGCTGGCCGCCGGACAGACCGACTGCTTCATGGGCTACGACAACCAGACCATCAAGGCCTGGGAAAACGGCATCAACGCCGTGACCGTGGCCGCGGCCTTCCAGAAGGACCCGCAGGTGCTGATCGGCCACCCCGGCGTGGTCAACAAGATGGAAGACCTCAAGGGCAAGTCCATCCTCATCAGCAGCGCGGCCAACACCACCTACTGGCCCTGGCTGATGGCCACCTACAAGCTCGAGCCCTCGCAGGCGCGTCCCTACACCTTCAACATCCAGCCCTTCATTGCCGACAAGAACATCGTGCAGCAGGGCTACCTGTCGAGCGAGCCCTACGCCATCGAGAAGGAAGCCAAGTTCAAGCCCAACGTCTTCCTGCTCAGCGACTACGGCTGGCCTCCCTACTCCAAGAAGACCATCAAGGAGCGCCCCAAGGCCGTGGCGGCCTTCGTGAAGGCCAGCATGCAGGGCTGGCGGGACTACCTGAAGGGTGATCCGTCGGCGGCCAACGCCCTGATCAAGAGGGACAACCCCAACATGACCGACGACAAGATCGCCGTCGGCATCAAGCTGCTCAACGAGACCGGCATGGTGATGGGCGGCGACGCCGCCAAGATGGGCATCGGTGTGGTGACCGACGCGCGCATGAAGGCCACCTACGACATGATGGTCGCGATGAAGCTGCTCGATCCGGCCAAGGTCGATCTGAGGAAGACCTACACGACCGAGTTCGTCAAGGACCTGAAGATCATGCCGTGAGGGCGGCCCTGACCCGGGCAGCGTCATGAGCATTCCGACCCTCGACCTGGCCAGCGCGGCACCTTCCGCGCTGGCCGGCCGCATCGACGCCGCCTTGCGCAACGACGGCTTCTTTGCCGTCACCGGCCACGGTGTCCCCGCCGACACGGTGACCGCCGCCTTCGAGGCCTCGCACCGCTTCTTCGCACTGCCGCAGGACACCAAGGAGCGCTGGCACGTCGACCGCTGGCCGCTCAAGCGCGGCTTCGACCCCATCGGCTGGCAGTCGCTGGACGTCGGCGCGCCGCCCGACGTGAAGGAAAGCTTCTACCTCGGCGTGGAGGCCATCGGCCCCAACCAGTGGCCCGACGAGGCGCTGGTGCCGGGCTTTCGCGCCGCGCTGCAGGCCTACTCCCAGGCCATGCAGGCACTGGCGATCAGGCTCATGCGCCTGTACGAGCCGGCGCTGGGCCTGCCCGACGGCCACTTCGACGCCTTCATGCGCCACCCCACCTGCACCACGCGGCTGCTGCACTACCCGCCGCAACCCGCCGCTGCCGCACCGGGCCAGATCGGCTGCGGTGCACACACCGATTGGGGCGCCATCACCCTGCTGGCGCAGGACGACGCCGGCGGCCTGCAGGTGCAGCGCGCCGACGGGGAGTGGATCGACGTGGACCCGCTGCCCGGTGCCTTCGTGGTGAACGCCGGCGACATGATGCAGCGCTGGACGAACGACCGCTGGCGCTCGACGATGCACCGCGTCATCAACCGGCGGTCGGGGCGCGACCGCTGGTCGATCGCCTATTTCTTCGACCTCGACGCCGAAGCTCGCATCGAACCGCTTTCCGTGTGCACCAGCACCGACAATCCCCCTCGCTACGCCCCGCTCACCGCGGGCGAACACCTGGCCGAGATGTACCGCCGCACCACCGTGTCCGCAGGAAGCGCATGACCACCACTCCCCCCGCCGCCGATCTCGCCACGCCTGCCGTCGAGGTGCTGTCGGTCGAGAAGACCTACCCCAACGGCACGCATGCGCTGCAGCCGGTCAACCTCACCGCCGCCGAAGGCGAGTTCATCACCCTGCTGGGGCCGTCGGGCTGCGGCAAGAGCACCTTGCTGAAGATGGTGGCCGGCCTGCTCGAACCCAGCGACGGGCGCATCCTGCTGTGGCGAAAGCCCATCGACCAGGTCGAGAGCTCGGGCCACCGCCTGAGCTTCGTCTTCCAGGAGGCCACGCTGATGCCCTGGGCGCGCGTGCAGGCCAACGTGAGGCTGCCGCTAGACCTGGCCGGCGTGCCGCGCGACGAGGCCGACGCCCGCGTGAAGGACGCACTCACCCTGGTGGGCCTGGAGAAGTTCGCCGACAGCCTGCCGCGCGAACTGTCGGGCGGCATGCAGATGCGCGTGTCGATCGCGCGCGGCCTGGTCACGCGGCCCACGCTGCTGCTGATGGACGAACCCTTCGGCGCGCTCGACGAGATCACGCGCAACCGGCTCGACAGCGACCTGCTCGACCTGTGGCGCGAGAAGAAGCTCACCGTCATCTTCGTCACCCACTCGATCTACGAAGCGGTGTACCTGTCCACGCGCGTGGTCGTGATGGCGGCGCGGCCCGGCCGCGTGGTCGACGAGGTGCGCATCGACGAGCCTTATCCTCGCGACGCGTCGTTCCGTGTTTCCACGGCGTTCAGCGGCTATGCCAAGCGCCTGCAGGACAGCCTGCTGCGCGCCAGCTCGGCCCATGACCTGACCCACTGAGGTTCGACCCCACCATGAGCGCCGTGATCCCGACCTCCGACCCGTCAACTGCTACCGCATCGCGCCGCGATGTGCCCGTGCCCTGGCTGCAACGCCCCGACGTGCAGCGCGTCTTCTACCCCGCGATGGTGGCCGTGGTGCTCATCGCGCTGTGGCAGGGGCTGGTGACGGCCTTCGAGGTGCCGGTGTTCCTGGTGCCTTCGCCTGCCCGCGTGGCGCAGACGCTGGTCACCGACGCCGGGCTGCTCTTCGGCGCCCTGCTCACCACGCTGAAGATCACGCTGCTGGCTTTCCTGTGTGCCACGGTGCTGGGTGTGGCCATCGCCTTCGCCTTCGTGCAGAGCCGCGTCATCGAGACGGCGCTGTTCCCCTATGCCGTGCTGCTGCAGGTGACGCCCATCGTGGCCATCGCGCCGCTGATCATCATCTGGGTGAAGAACCCGACGGCCTCGCTGGTGATCTGCGCCACGCTGGTGGCGCTGTTCCCCATCATCGCCAACACCACGCTGGGCCTGCGCAGCGTGAACCCGGGGCTGATGAGCTACTTCAAGCTGAACCGCGCCTCGCGCATGCAGACCCTGGTGCGGCTGCGCATCCCGTCGGCGCTGCCCTACTTTTTCGGCGGGCTGCGCATCAGCTCGGGCCTGGCCCTCATCGGCGCGGTGGTGGCCGAGTTCGTCGCCGGCACCGGCGGCACCGGCACCGGCCTGGCCTACCAGATCCTGCAGGCCGGCTACCAGCTCATCGCCGCGCTGGTGCTCATCACGCTGACCGGCGTGTTCCTGTTCGCGGCCATGGCCGTGCTGTCGCGCTGGGCCCTCGGGGGCTGGCACGAATCAGAAGTCAATCACGACTGATCCAATGACCCTCAAGAAGAACGACGTCCTGATCCGCGGCGCCGCCGAGGTGCTGACCGGCATCGCCGGCCCCGAGATGCGCCTGGCCGGCGGCCGCGACATCCGCGTGCGCGGTGGCGTCATCAGTGCCATCGGCACGCTGGCCCCCGAGCCGGGCGAGACCGTGATCGATGCTGGCGGCTGCGTGGTCTATCCGGGCTGGGTCAACACCCACCACCACCTGTTCCAGAGCCTGCTCAAGGGCATCCCCTCGGGCATCAACCTGGCGCTGGTGCCCTGGTTGGCGGCCGTGCCGGTGCCCTACCGGAAGCACTTCGACCGCGAAGAGATGCTGCGCGTGGCAGCGCGCGTCGGCCTGGTCGAGCTGATGCTGTCGGGCTGCACCACGGTGGCCGACCACCAGTACCACTACTACCCGGGCATGCCCTTCGACGCCACGGCGGCGGTGTTCGACGAAGCCGAGAGGCTGGGCGTGCGCATGGTGCTGTGCCGTGGCGGGCAGACACAGGCGCGCGCCATGACCGACGGCAGCGCGCCGCCGCAGGTCGCACCCGAAACGCTGGACGCCTTCCTGGCCTCCATCGAAGCCGACGTGCACCGCTGGCACGACCCCTCGCCGATGTCCATGCGCCGCATGGCCAGCGCCATCACCACGCCCAACTGGAGCTGCAAGGCCGACGAACTCAAGCCGATGGCGCGCGAAGCCCGCCGCCTGGGCATCCGGCTGCACAGCCACCTGTCCGAAAGCTATGACTACGTGCGCTGGGCGCGCGAGGTGCACGGCTGCACGCCGATGCAGTTCGTCGAAAAGCACGAGTGGGTGGGCGAGGACGTCTGGTACGCGCACATGGTGCACCTGGACGACAGCGAGCTGAAGATGTGCGCCGAGACCGGCACCGGCATCGCGCACTGCCCGCAGAGCAACGGCCGGCTGGGCTCGGGCATCGCGCGATGGCGCTGGGCGTGCCGGTGGGCCTGGCGGTGGACGGCGCGGCCTCCAACGAGGCCGCCGACATGCTCAGCGAAGCCCACATGTGCTGGCTGGCGCACCGCGCCGACCCGCGCGGCGGCGAGCGCACCGACCCGCCCGGCCGCGCCCCCCGCAGCCCGCAGCCGGGCGGCAACGCCGGCGCGATGACGGTCGAGGACGTCGTGCACATCGGCACCGCCGGCGGCGCGCGCGTGCTGGGCCTGTCGGGCGTCGGCACGCTGGCCGTGGGCCAGGCCGCCGACCTGGCGGTCTACGACCTCGACCACCCGCGCTTCTTCGGCCTGCACGACGCGGCCGTCGGCCCCGTGGCCAGCGGGGGCCGCGCCACGCTGCGTGCCCTGCTGGTGCAGGGCCGCACAGTGGTCGAGAACGACGCCATCCCCGGCCTCGACATCGCCCAGTTGCGCCGCGACGCGCAGGCCCTGGTCGACCTGATGAAGCATTGATCCCGCGCCTCCCGCGCCTCCCGCGACACCTTTCCCGCTCCCCATGTTCGACAAGACCCTCACTGCCTCGCGCACCGGCGAGATCACCCAGGCGCTGCCCGCGCTGGAGTGGATCACCGACAGCCGCGTCGACCGCCTGAGCCAGGACTTCTACTGGTTCAGCCCCGTGCTCAAGCGCCAGCTCGACGGCCTGCGCGCCGACGCTGTCGTGCGGCCGAAGACCGAAGACGAGATCCGCGCCGTGGTGGCCGCCTGTGCGCAGGCCGGCGTGCCGATCACCGTGCGCGGCAGCGGCACGGGCAACTACGGCCAGTGCATGCCGCTGCATGGCGGCGTCATCCTCGACCTGTCGGCCTACAACAAGCTGCTGTGGTGCCGCGACGGCACGGCGCGCGCGCAGGCCGGCATCCGCATGATGGAGATGGACCGCCAGACGCAGGCCCAGGCCGGCGACGGCAGCCTGGGCTGGGAACTGCGCTGCGTGCCCAGCACCTTCCGCAGCGCCACGCTGGGCGGCCTGTACGGCGGCGGCTTCGGCGGCGTGGGCAGCATCAACTACGGCCCGCTGGCCAGCAGCGGCAACGTGCTGGGCGTGCGCGCCATGAGCATCGAGCCCGAGCCCAAGGTGGTGGAACTGCCTGCTGCTGCACCACGTCTACGGCACCAACGGTCTGGTGCTGGAACTGGAAGTGGCGCTGGCCCCGGCCTTCGCCTGGCTGGAGAGCATCGTCTGCTTCGACAGCTTCGACGCCGCGCTGGAGTTCGGCGATGCGCTGGCCAGCTCGGCCGGCATCGTGAAGAAGAGCGTCACGCTGCTGGCCGCTCCCATCCCCGACCTGCTGCTGGCCGCCACGCCGCTGCTGAAGGACACCATGCGCGCCGGCAGCCATGCCGTCTTCACGCTGGTGGCGGGCTCTGGCGAAGAAGCGCTGCTGCAGCTGGTGAAGGACTTCGGCGGCACGGTGACGCACCGCAAGACCGCGGCCGAGGTGAAGGCCAGCAACCGCACCATCGTCGAATACACCTGGAACCACACCACGCTGCACGCGATGAAGGTCGACAAGGGCCTGACCTACATCCAGAGCGGCTTCCAGGCCGGCCGGCATGTGGAGCAGGCCAAGACGCTGCGCCAGCTGCTGGGCGACGAAGTGCTGGTGCACCTGGAGTTCATCCGCACCAAGGAAGGCGCGATGAACTGCTCGGGCCTGCAGCTGGTGCGCTACAGCAGCGACGAGCGGCTGAACCAGATCATGCAGATCCACCGCGACCACGGCGTGTACATCGCCAACCCGCACGTCTACATCGTCGAGGACGGCAAGCAGGGCCAGGTCAACCCCGACGTGGTGGCCACCAAGATGCGCTTCGACCCGATGGGCCTGCTCAACCCCGGCAAGCTGCGCGGCTGGGACGAGCGCGAGCGCATCATGGCCGACGTCGCCGCGGGCAAGGTCTCGCTCGCGACCTTGCCCAAGTTCTGAGATCGCAGAGGAACCCACCATGATCCACGGCTACAACCCGCCCGAACGCTTCCTGCCCTACCTGAGCTGGACCGAGGTCGCGGCGCTGCCCGACAAGGAGAACACCGTCATCGTGCTGCCCACCGGCAGCATCGAGCAGCACGGCCCGCACCTGCCCTGCGCGGTGGACACGGTGATCTGCGCCGGCGTGGTGGGCCACGCGCTGGCGCGCCTGCCGAAGAGCGTGCCGGCCTACGCGATGGCCCCCATCACCTATGGCAAGAGCGAAGAGCACCTGCACTTCCCGGGCACCGTCACGCTCGACGGCGAGACGCTGCTGCTGACCATCGTGCAGATCGGCGAGTCGGTCTACCGCTCGGGCTTCCGCAAGCTGCTGATCGTCAACGGCCACGGCGGCCAGCCGCAGGTGATGGAGATGGCCGCGCGCGAACTGCGCCTGCGCCATGGCGACTTCATCGTGGTGCCGCAGCACACCTGGCGCGTGCCGCACGTGGCCGGCAAGTACATGAGCGACCGCGAGAAGAAGCTGGCCATGCACGCCGGCCATGCCGAGACGGCGATCATGATGGCGCTGGCTCCCGACACCGTGCACATGGAGCGCGCGGTGACCAACTACCCGCCGGAGTTCCCGAGCAAGCTGCTGTCGCCCGACGGCCGCCCGGCCTGCGCCTGGACGGCGCGCGACTTCGGCCCCAGCGGCATCATCGGCGACCCGCTGCCCGCCACGCGCGA